>Ga0065711_1031912_pt1 | contig 28443 bp, 22 predicted proteins | sample Hoacrofraction12_FD_59098 | JGI IMG/M metagenome (GOLD analysis project Ga0065711, IMG submission 59098) | Hoatzin crop microbial communities from Cojedes, Venezuela - Epithelial fraction 12 v2 (version 2) | ecosystem: Host-associated > Birds > Digestive system > Esophagus > Crop | place... | reverse complement strand
GAGGAAGAACTTCTTCCCTCTGAGGGTGACGGAGCACTGGAACAGGCTGCCTAGGGAGGTTGTGGAGTCTCCTTCTCTGGAGATATTCAAGACCCGCCTGGACAAGGTCCTGTGCAGCTTGGTGTAGGTGACCCTGCTTCGGCAGGAGTGTTGGACTAGATGACCCACAGAGGTCCCTTCCAACCCCTACTATTCTGTGATTCTGTGTGATTCTGTGATTTTTGTGGCGTATCTCTTGCTGTCCTTCTCAAATTCTTCTGTGTTACGTAAAATATTCATTGCAATGGAGGAAAATGTGTTTGTCTACTTGTATCCATTCCCTGTTTCATCGACAAGAAGGATGTTCAAGTTGCAGTTTCTCTGCTAATGCATAGATACTCATGCAGGCTCCAGCAGAGATGCTGTGTGTTGTAGCTGGGTGTCTGGAACATTCTCCCATCTTACAGTCACTTAAAACTAAATCTTCTGATCACCAGGCAAAAGGAATATCGGAATTTACACCTGATGTACTGGTTCTGGTACCGTTTGTGGCTGGAAAAGATATCTTTTGATGTCTGTCTTTTCAGGTGTTTTTTTCCTTTGTTTTGATTTAGAACAGTGCATTTTTTAGCTTAAAACTTCTCTTTCTGACACCAAAGAAGTGGAAAATGAAATTGTGTTAAGCCCCAAACAATATTTTTTTTTAATTTAGCTGCAGACTTGAAGAATACTCCTGGTTGTAATCTTCTGACTGATACATCTCTTTTTGTGTCACTGTATTTTTCAGTTATTTTGTTACCTAGTAAAACAAAAAGTGCGAGGTTTTGGAAAAAAATTTACAATTGTTACAAATGGTAAACAAAAGACTGTTATTGCCTGTAGTGGTTGCAGCATGCTAGGATTTCTAGGAATCTGTGAACATAATTTGAGTGTGATATCCCCAAGGCGATCAAGCGTAATATTTTTGGCTCAGTAAACTCAGAGTAGCTGAACTTGGACTGAAAAGGTAGCTACACTTTACAATAATTTACTTTAAGAAGTGTCACAGTACTCAATGGGGTGGAATAGTATACTGTGAATTGTTAGAATTGGCACCTGGCAGGCAGCATTTAAGGGTGTATTTTCTAACTGATGGATCTATTGTCTAATTGCTGCACAATGGCACGCACTTGAACTGAACTGGCTGGTCAGGTGTTCACTGAAATGTGTGTTTGGAGTTCTTGTCTCTCCTCAACCCACAGAGCACAGTATAGTGTGCAAACAGAAAGGCATGTTTTGCTTTGGCGTAGAGGGGTCAGGGAGGGACATGAATGTGTCTGTAAAATGGTGTATTGTTTATGATATTCTACGGTCACCTTCCTCAGTAATCTGTTTATTCAACCCAGTAGCCCTCATTTTCTCTTAACATATCATATGAACAAGTGAAACTAAAATGGCATTGGTTGAAACCAAGCTAAATAAAATCCCATTTTTACGTGAAGTAGTTAGCCTTTCTCAAATTTCTTAAAGCTTTGAGTTAGGTAAACTTGCATCTTGGCTTACTTTAGGAAAACTAGAGAAGACTTTGGTGTCAGTCAGTTTCAATAGCTGTTCAAACACCAGTTTCTACAATGACTAGTGCATATTAAAGATGGGGAAGCAGATATGAAGAAATCTATTGACTAATCCAATTTGCCAAAATACATAACACTGAACGATGGATTTCAAGTTCGGAATTTTAGGTAATACTTCTCCAGTATTGTAGGTAATACTTCTCTGCTGTTTTCTAGCAGAGAAGAAGAGAGAAGATCAATTGACCGAGAAGAGTACAGATATGTTAATATGAATCCTGTGTTTCTTCAGAGCAGTCTGTTGCAGAAAATACTAAAAAAAAAAATGACTGTGCCCTCAACACCTGATAATTTCTTTTGCAATAATGATTACTTTTATCACATGGGAAGAAAAAGTACATCTGGTACCTAATGTGGAAGATCTTTTTTTAAAAAATAAATAAAAAGATTCCTGAAACAGCGATCTCCAGCCATTAGCACTTCAGTTATTGCCATCGAACAATAATTTACAGGTTTTCCGGCAGATGCTTGCTAGGAGACTGTTGTGAGACAAAGCTGGGCCAGAAGAGCTTTTGCTCATCGTGCAGTCAATGTAATCAGTTTAAGAATAACCTCTCCCTTGTGTATCTGAAGCAGTGTTATCAGGTAATAGGCCCAGCTAAAAAGACACCACCAGCCAACTAAAGCTGGATGGGTCAGCAAGGTAAGGACTTTTGTTGATGAAGTAGATTATTTTAAGATGCTAATCAGTATGTTGAAGCAGGTTATGATATATCTTCATAGAGTTAAAAAATTAAGTATTTGTTTTCAAGTATTTGCTAAGGATACTGTACAGAATGCTGTAATGAATTTTTACCCCGTAGTACCTTATCTTTTTATTTTGTGGTAAGGATAAAAAGTTGTCATATGTATTTTACTTCTTTCTGTGTAGTTGTTAAAGGGAAAATTTACAAAACAGGCCAAATTATCTGAATGAAAACATTCCTGATTTTGATATGAGATTTCTATTCCTACATACTGCATTTTATACTTCTTGACATTGTGTGGGCTTTTTTTTTTTATTCTACCTTAAGAAAGTGCCACTAGATGGAGCAAGTGTTGTGTAATCAAATAGAAGAAAAAAAGAAAGAACAAAAATCCAAATCAAGAATATTGAAGTCCGCTACTAAGTCCTGAGAAAGCTAAATATATACATTATTTAGAAATGCAACATCTTTGTTATTAGAAGTTCTGTGCTAAACTGTGGAAGCTTAATGTAGTTGAAAGTTGTCTAATCAAGAAGATTCTTTTCGATTTTTGCCATACATCTTTATAAAAACTACGTTAAAAGGAACTCTAATAGAAGGGGCTGGTGGAGAGAAAGGACAACAAAGGAGTAATTATTTAAAATTCCTTGTAGAACTCATTGCAAATCTAAGATAATTCGGATGCCATCATTAAATATTTTTAGATAATGAGAAGCAGAGTGGATGACTTAGAACATTTTTCACTGTATTAAGTAAAAGTTTTATCAATTGCTTTGAACTTGGGCACAGAAATTACGGCTGGCCTCGGAGCATGAAACTTGCCTGCAGGATTTAGGAACAGTGGACTTACTTCAGGGTGAGGTGGGGTTTTGTACTGTCCACACAGCTGGCTCCAGAGCAGCACCCCCTCTCTAGCTGGTGAAAGTCAACAGGTTCAAGCAGTGAATGTTACAGGTCTTGTTAGTCAGAGTTGAGATTAATTTGGTAAAGTCTGTGTTGATATATCTGAAAGTCTCAAACAGCACCGGGTTTCGTTGTAATTTTGCCAAGCGTGAAGTATTTTTTTCCAGATGTCTCAAAAGCGTTTGTTTTAGTGGGCTGTATTTAATGTAGAATGAAGGATCACAATGTTTCTTAAGATGGTTGTCTTTACCCGGAATTAGTAGAAGTTGGAAAAAAAATCCGTAAAGGTGCACTGGATTAGATTATAAAGCATTTTACGCACAGAGTTGTGTAATCTCTGGTGGGTAACACCCCAGTGTTTGAAAGACGCTATGATTTGCATACTTGTGGCTGGTCTGTTCCGATTTTAATTACGTTTTCAGGGACTTAAAGGGTAACAGAGGGTTGCAGTTCTTTTGACTGAATTAAGCTTCAGTAATGTGACTGGTATCTCCCAGTCAGCCAGTGGACAGTTTTCTTCCCATGCCTGTCTGTCATCTCTGAATTACTGCACCACACTAATCTAGTCTTGGCTTCACCTGGTTTGAAACGATGTGTTCCGTTACTTTTTAGAGCATGCACAGTAGTATTTAACGTTTTTAAATGTTATACTCTCAAAATATTCCTGCTTTCTTCCTCTTTCAGTACAACTTAGGTGATTAGGACACACCTCCATTTTCACAGATGCTCTTTAAAAAGTACATGAAAGACAGAAACATACTGGCTGCGCTGATGTAAAAAAGGCCGTGGCAATGCAAGCCTGCCCATACAGTCCAGTTAATATATAGCAACTTTGACCCAGAGGGACTTTCTCCAGGGACAAGGATTAGTAGCTGTGCTTGACTAAGCCTTGGTCTCTTTTCTCAGGCTGCCAGTAAGGGCACTAATTAGTGTCAGTTGCGATGGTAATTTTTTTGAGATCTTGACCATTAGGAAAATTCTGTAGTGTCTCTACCTAGTCATGCTGAGTACACTTCATAGCATAAAAATAATTTCCTGTGGTGTCTCAGTGTCTTGTGTTTGTTTAAGCAGAAGCAACAGAGGTTTGGGGAATATTGTATGAGAGCATTAAAGATTTTTGGTACATACAATCTCTATTTTTTAAAACAATTAATATATGCTCTGTTGCCTCAAAACGTCACCACTCTTTCCATATAGATCCTTAATTTTTGCTTAGGTCAGTTTTTCTGTGACGAATATTAGTTTCTTAAAGAACCAAAGGTAGGAAGACATTATAAAAACAACAGAACTGGTAAAGGCTGAGGATTTCTACTTTACACTCTGTAAATCACAGAAGGAAGCATTAAAATTGTGAGTTATCTGCCTTTTTTTCTAAATCATCATGAACACTAATAGAAATAATATGGTTAGGATTTTCAAGAAACCAATTTTAGAATGAGATTGTTTACTCACAAGATGGATAAATAAATGATAAACTTGGAGCCACAAGTTAAATATAGGTTAACTTAAGAATGTGCAAGCAGATAAAGGAACAGATTGAAGATTGGATTTGTTGAGCTGATGTTGGCCCAGTTACTTTTTTTTCTAAAGCTTTTAGGGAGGGCGACTCTTGCACTGGGTATATATGACTTAAGTATTAGCTGCTGCAGTGTCTACTGGACTGGTTTTAGGTTTGCATAAAAAAGGATACATCACTTGAGGATTAAATCTCTGTACAGAAAAGGAGGGGGCCTTTTATGGTAAGCTTAAAGTCAAGCAAGTAGAAAGTTTAGTAATTGCACTAGAAGAAACCTAAAAATGCTGAAGTCTGTCTTCCTTTCCCATCCACTCAATAAAGTCCCTCGGAGACTGACAGTTGAATCTTTTAATGTATTACTTGTGATGTAAACCCAAGTTAATTCTGATTATGTCACCCATTTACTGTCTAAAATCTCCTCTTGTGCTGGAGCTTCAGCGACCTGTCTCTTTGTCCAGGGAAGCCTGAAGATGTGCTACAAAATTGTGTAAGAACCCAAGCAAGTGTTGTTGCCTCGTGGCTGAAATTTGTGCGTGCTGATTTTTGTTTTCCTCCATCCGTGAGAGATCAGCTGTTCTTATGCCGCTTCTAATTTTCCATTAGAACTGCTGGTAATTAATACAAGGAAGTCTATGGCTGAGAGATTTTTCTGGGCACATCAGCACTTCATTAGAGATGGAAAAAGAGAGGGTGTTATAAATGTATGTGAGGAATATTTTTTCTTTATTCACAGGAAATAGCAGTAGCCAAAATACCATCTTCTGTCTCTTAGCTACACTTATCGCTTGGATGCAGGTCTGGCAATGGTAATTCACCTATCTGTCACCTTCGTATTGGACAATTACAATGCATCCTACTACTTGAAGTTGTAAGGCAAGTCCAAAATATGTGGTTTAATATGCAATAATCTTCCTTTGTAGAAGGACAGAGATGCAAGTTCACACTTAAGATGTTCTGGCCATATATCTACTGCCAGTTCAGTTAAGGATCCATTGAACTTTGAATTGTTATCACCATTGAAGTCTTCATGAGAAATGACTATTTCTTGAAAGGTAGATATGATATTTGTGTTTTATCCTTCAGAAAAAAAATGTGCAAGCAAACATGATGCTGTGGAATAGCTATATGTACAGTGTGTTCACCAGCCAAGTAACTTCCTACGTGCACTCTGAATTCTTGGTAAACGCTGGGTAGTTCAGCCACAAAAATATTACTCTCGTTGACTGTGGTGCTCTTTCTATGCCATCCAGGAGTGCTTCTTTGAAAATGGCAAGTAGACAAGGGTTAGTGGAAAGAGAACAAATCCAGTCTGTTCTATGGGACTACCTGTACACTGAGTTTTGGAACATGATTATGATCATTGGTGAAAACAAAAAGTGAGTACAAATAGCTGAATTTCCGTGACACCAAGAGACAGTACTGAAAAAGACACAATGAGAATGTAGCCTCAGTACGTCCTAACATCACTCTGTATCTCCTAGTAGTTCCATTTGGGCATCTGTTCTGAGTTGGTAGTCTTTTATAAGCCTTTATTTGCTTCTTGGCACCTAAAGAAATTGTCAGCTCACAGAAATACAAAACAATCTTGAAGACATTATGTGAAATACAATCTCTCTTCATCCCCTTATCCCAGTCAGAAACCCAGAAGGTTTATGGAAGGACTGCAGCATTAGAAGGATCTTCTGCAGTGGCTGAGTAACTGTTATCTGATGACAACTTCTTTTTTCAGCACTGGGTGGAGAGATGGGTGTGGGGGGATCTTCTGTTTGCATTTGTCAGAGTTGTGCTGATGGGTTGGTGGGTACAGTTGTAGGCTCAAACCACACCTCTTTGGAATTAAGGTGTTACACAAGGCATAGATCTAGCTTCACTTCTGTTGACAGGTCAGTCTAGTGTCTCATATTCGTACAGGTATGAAACAAGTTAGGTAAAGTAGTGCATAGTTTTGAGTTCAATTAGGAATTTCTGCTGAAATACTACCAGCTCCATTCTTGAAACTAGCTGCATTCTCGCACTGCTGTTGAGTAACTGAGTACTGAAACTCTTACCCATTAAAAAAAAATCAAGTCAAGAATAGATAAAAACAGTATGTACTGAAAGCTGTGTATCTTAAAACACTTTGAATAGACCCAGCAGTGGCCTTCTGTTCTGAAAGATATGTCACCAGGTTTGAGTCAAGGTTCAGTCCTGTGCGCTTTGTTTCTGAGGAAGAATAATTGTTATACAAATAATTAACCTCTGTGATAAAGCAATGCACAATCTCACTGCACAGTAAGGCTTCCTGTTACCTTTAACACCAAACCTTTGAGCGTAACTTCTGGTACAGTAATCTGTCGTTTTAGTAAGAGGGAATCTAAAAGCAGCTTTGAGTATAGTAACTCATCCCATCTTCTCATTTATCATCAGAGGTTTTGTTTTGGTATTGTAAAACCTTCTTACCTTTTTATCCGTAGCACCTCATCTAGAGGTCTTTTCCCTACTAAGTGTGTTCCCAGCTTCAGTAACGTCCCTACTGGTCTGATGATAGTGTTGATCAGCTGCTTCAGCCTACACTGTTTTGCCTCCTTTTTCGTCTCCTGTGCAGTCTAACTAGATGCGTGGAAAGCTTTCCATAACTTCTTTGACTGATTTTCCTCTAAGCATGTCAAAAGCATTTTCATTTCTGTAGAATTTTCTTTCTGTTCTCTTTTTTCATTCTCTGATAATAAACTTTTCTACTCTCATCTTCTGGTCTACTCATCGACCTCTCATTCTGCTTGTAAATGTCTGTACCTCAACAATGTTTTCCTGCTCCCCCATCCTTTGCCCTATAGAAGCTTTCCTACTTCCCTTGACAAGAGTTTTTAAGTCACTTGACAGTTGTCTTAGCAACGAAAGAGATCACTGTTACAAGATTCCCCTATTTTGTCCATGAGCCTGTTACCTGGATGAACACAAATGCTAGAAAACCAGGTTGTTCTCCTAGTGTTAGTATCTCTGGACTGAAAGGTAACTTGTACACTGCTTCACCTCCATGTAGTTCCTTGACCTGTCTTTCATTGTTGCAAATGGAAAATTCCACAGTTAAAGAATAATAAAAAAAAAAAATTCTTGTCTAAGTGCACTGTGATCTGACCAAAATCTCATTGGAATCAGTGGGATTTTCTCCATTAACGTCAGTGTGCTTTGGATCAGATCCCAGATGAACTATTTTATTTTTTATTTTTGCCTTTAAGACAGAGAGTACTCAATTATGCCTCTCCTAATGCTGAGCCATGCTGGGAAGGGAAAGGTTTTACACTGCTGGAGCACTAGTTCCTGGCAACCAGATGTCTTTCAAAGGCAGCGTTCCTCCACGGGGGAATGATGGAAAGATTCCCTCTGTTACACCTCTTTAATTACCAAGCATCCTCCCACTGCAGTCCTTCTAGCATCTAGGAACAGTGCTATAGCCTTCTCTGGTGCAGTCAACATTTCCAGAAATGATGAAAACCTTCCTCTCTGCCTTACTGATCCAACACTCCAACCTCCCAAGCAGCTGTTACTTATTCTTGCAATGCATTCTTTAATTGAGGGTGCTCAGGACAATAAGGATGCCCATATGGCACTTGCAGCAGCTCTGAAACTAGAAAGAGCCTTCTTTGTTATTTCTCTTCAGTAAAAATATCTTTGGTTAGGGAGTGCTGAGTGTTGCTTACTCATTGGCTCTTTTTGGAGGGTGTACAGACTGACTTTATACACATATATATACACACGCACAGACATATATACAAGATGTTTTTTATACATATATACACATACATAATAACAAGTCCTTGTCATTTCCTTTTCAACTTAACAGCAATGAAGCCAGAATTTCAAAAAGAGCAATTTTCTTCTGTATCTGAAAAAGTTGCTCTGCCTTTCATGTGTTTTAGGCTTCCTGAAGCACTGACACCTCAAATCCTGTTTTGACAACTGGCAAAATCATTTAATAAAAGCAGGCTACTGCCTATAGCAAGGCTGTCAAAATCCAAGTTTCAGATGAAAGTCTGAACTGGGAACTAAGCACAATAAATATGAGAGGAGTCATTCTACCAGTCTATCCTTTTCTTGCTCACCTGAGCAGACAGTATCTCTTTATAGTTTTCTTGGGGTAAAGAAATAATAATTTTTTTTCCTCCCAAGTGTGCTGATACCAGGGGGAAAAAATCTTCCCCACCCCCAAACTGTGAATTCCTGCTTTCATCACAAAGGCTTTAATGTCTGTCTAAGTGCCTTCAGATTCTGGGCTGGAAAAATAATTAGCTTTTTAATTTTAGCAAACATGAGAAAAACATGTTACCTAAGAACAGTATAATGTTTGCAGATATTCCGCGTGACAGATGCAGGAAGCAATGTGCTAAGTGTTCAAGAAACCTGGGAAATGCTTTCCTGGAAACGCTGGAGGCATTGTATCTTTACACTGTACTTTACATTGTATGCTTTACACTGTCTCTGGGAAAGGTGCCAGCATGCTCCCACTGAAAGGTTGTAGGGTACATGGCTCACAGTATCCCTGTTTGGTGCAGGCTCCTCAGCTCGCAGCCAGTACTCACAGAGTGCTTTGGAAGAGTGACCTTTGTGTGCACACCTAAAAGGTGGGGAAGGTCATCTCTGCACATACTGCACCACCTGCACAAGAAGACTCACTGAAGATGCCTTGCAATGGCATAAGTACTTTCTAGGATTAGTGTGTTGTGTAAAAGTCAGAGAACTGCTTTCGGTCAGATGACAAATCTGAAATATCGAAGCAGCTGCATGTACAATCAGAGAAGCGAAAATCTGTTTTCAAACAAAGCAATAAATGAAGCTTTTCTGATGGTGTGGGTTTGTCCAAATGCTTCAGTCTCAGGCAGCAGAGGTGTAAAGGCATGCTGATCTCTTCAGTGAGTGAATTTCATGCACTAAAAAAGCACCATGTTGCTTTAGCTTGTCAGTGCTAGGGTTCTCTTCAAGACCACAAAAAGGCCTATTCAGGTAGTAAAGTCTGATAATAAAGACCCTATGTTCTGTCCTGATGAGAGACGTTGAAAAGAGCTACTGGCTGCATTACCTTTTTGACGGATTCTTTAATTGCTACTGTCAGAACTACATATTCCCAGTATATGAAGTAGAAGAAAGATAATAGTGGAAGAAAGAAAAAATTTCTAAACAAGTTTCCACCTTCCTAGTCTTTGACTCAATCCAGATTTGAATCTACCGAGGCAAAATTCTGAGCAGCTTGGCACTGATAATTTAAGATAAAGCAAAAAGAGCAGGCCCTGTGGAGCTTTAAGTGCTATGCCAGTTGCACCAGAAGGAGCAGTCTAATATGTGGAGTGGAAGCCACATACATGGGTTGGATATTACTTCAGAGCTCCTTTATGCTGGAGATATACCAGGCCTCATACACCATTACTAGGTTATTTTATTTTTGTCCCTTGAGCAACAGAAGAAAGTGGAGCAAAGTGTCAGGAACTAGCTCAGTGGTTAATTTCCAGTTCAGCTGGAAATCTAGACAGGAGGTAAACACAAGAGCATTCCTCATGCTTAATCATTCATGCTCATAAATTCACAATAAAAATGCCACAGAGGTTTTCCCTCATAGATGGTGATTTATCACTCAAGAGTATTCAAAAATTATAATTGATGGACCAGTTAGAGAGCTGCACAGTAATAAAAGTTATCTTCCTCAACGTCTTTTGTGATGAAATGTATTTGGCACTTTATACATTTCATAAACTTAATTGCCATTTTACCCATGCTAGCGATCATCTCTATTACAGACATTATTAGTTGCCCTAAAACAGAACTCCTAATGCTCTGTTCTACTAAGCAAGCCACCTGACATTTAGAAAGAGGGCTTTGGCAGTGCGGAGAGCAGGATATGTGAGAAACCCTCACCAGCTGTGGGTGGAACATAAAAAAATGACTGTCAGCTTTCAGAGAACCAGTTGATGAAAAATTTGAGATTACTGAGCAGTTGTGTGACCTTATTACCAAAGAGGAGGAGTGCGTGTGCGAAAGCGAGAAAGGAAAAAAACATTGTTCCCCATTTTAAGACCCACACAAAGTGTGTGTGGACCCAGTGGGTCAAGGCTGGTGGGTACAGCAGTTGCTTTCACATGGTTTCTGCAGAGGGAAGATAGTATGGAGACCTTTACCTTCACCCTTCAATTTGTCCATCAACAGCTGTAGTATATTGCAATATCTGTGAATGAATAAAGCCTGGGCACATCCTTGGAGCAGAGGAGGAGCACTGTGGTTCTCTCAGGCATAGAGTGTCCACATTCACCTGGAAGATAAGCACTACCCTTCATATTTTCTTTTCAAAGAAATATATACCTTTTGTCTTTGAAATCTTGTGGATGAGGCATCTCACGCAAAACGTGTCACTATAGACTCCTGTGGTCTGGAACAACTGGTAGTTTGAGATATATATAGCGGAGGCATATATAAAGAAATCAGTTCGTCTGGCAGGGTTCCTCATTCCGAGATAGTCTAGCCTGCTGAGGAACGTTTTTGTGGCATGGTAGCCACAGTTTGAATTAATCTTCTGAAGGCTTTCTGAAGATGAAAGATAGACAGGTTAGGTTACAGAAAGGATAGGGCCATTGTTTCTCTGGGGATGGTAATTTTCTTGCTGTATTCTTTTATGGATTGATTTTGTTTAGTTATACTGGCTCCAAAAATGGGCCAAATTTCAATAGAAGATTATGAGCTGATTGTGGAGTATGAGTGCAGAATCTGTGTATAAACAGGCCTACCTGTTCAGCCATTCCCAGGGCGGGTTTTGTCTTTTTAACTTCTGAGTTTTTCTGGGTTATACACAGACTGAAACTTGTAGAGTTAGAAATGTAGAGAGAAGAGAGATGACTTTTTTGTAATGAAGGCGACTGTGTAAAGAAGGATTCTGTTCATTGTACTGGTGTAAGAGCAATTTCATTTTTCAATGAATTATTTCCAATCATTTTCTTGACATGCAATTCATCCTGTGACTCCCTGGTTCTAGGATAATGTTATTAGTAGGAGGCTTTAGTTTGGTCTTGCCTAATTGCAATTATTTTTAATTTTAGAAGTGGATAGCTAGATGTTCCAATAAAAATTATTTTAGAGGTTCTTTTTGTGGGGTTTGTTTTCTTTTTTAAATGAAGGTGTTATGTTCAAGGTACTGAGATTTATGAAAAGGTTTCAAAGTTTGAAACGTCTAATGAGCATCACAAATGTGTTTTATGCCTGAGATCATAGAATCATAGAACTGTAGGTTGGAAAAGACCTCTGAGATCATCAAGTCCAACCTTCGACCCAACATCACCATGCCTACTAATAGCACACCTCAGCTTTTTTATGTCTGGTGTTTTCCCCTTTTGAAAATTCTTTTGTTCAGAAAATTTATTATTGTCTTGTCACACAATCTGATCAGGAATCAAGGAAAGCAAAGAACCTATATTCCAAAAAATATTTGTCCTAAATTCTTGTAAAAACACAAATTATGGTTCAGTCAGGTTCTGTCCTGAAAGCAGCAATGCTAGACACAGGAACCGTTGTGAGAGAAACTAAACAGAGACCTAGTGGTGGGGAGAGGGAGAGAGAGCAGTTTTTATTTGTGGCTGGGGTCTTTCCTTCAGATGACTTTTCTTTTGAAACTGCTCTGTTTAAAACACTTTTGGCTGGAGCTTCTCTGGCTACACTGCTGTGCACAATCAGGAAAATAAAAATTGAGAGGCTGGGCTGTTATGTTGTCTCAGTCTTCATTTGTGCTTGCATCTTATTTCCTCTTCCCCTCACCCTGGATGATTCTAGCAACTTCAGTTATACTTGCCTTCAGAGGTATAGCTACGGCTTTGTTGGACAAGAGTACAAGTGAGTCGCTACTCCAGGCAGAGATCATTGCAGACATTTGAAATGACATTAAAAACAAACAAACAAACAAGCAAAAAAGAGGGAAAAATAATTCCCAAAATTTGTTCTACATGGTGGTCAGGTATGTGCAATAGGCAGGAACCAGAGTAATTCATTGATATCTCTCTTTTCCCCAACCATGTTTGTTTTTTTTTTTTTCTTTATTCCTCAGGAAACCTTTCAGCATGTTTTCTGGGATTGTTTTTCCTGGTTGGTAGAGATGAGGAATTGCTACAGTGAGAAAGCTATTCGGAGTTGCCAGTTAAATGCTTTCATGTATCAGTATGACTGCAAGTGGACAGATGTGAGAGGCTGATGGGTGCATAAATGCAAGCCTTTGACACTCATTTCCCTTTCGTAAATGTGTGTAGCCCCAAAGAAAGGAATTGCTTTTTTCCCACAGCCTAGGAGAGGCATTTTTTCTCCCTCTTACTCTGCAAGACTCGAATTTGCTAAAGCTCTTGCTCTTGAGGGTCTGTTAAAGTAAGACAATCAGTGTTATACCCTTAGTACTATATTGGTCAAGACCTGAGGCTAATGGTTAACCTAAATATATTTTTTCAGGTAAAAGACTTTACAGTCTTACTATCTTTAGGCAGTTCCTTTACTGAAATGTGTTTGTTCAGCAGTATTTTGTGCATATAAATAATTTTTTTTCCTGTTTTAAAATGAGTATTGAATTTTTCATATAAAAGGAAAGGTTTTAAGATGCAAAAACCAAACCTGACCTACTTTGTGTCATAGAACTTGCATAGGAAAGTCCTACTGATTCGAAATAAAACATCCACTTCATATATTGTAACTCTAAATATACATCAGTGATGGACATAGAGCAATAGAAGGAAGCTGTTCCTAAATTTACGGGAAAATTTTTGTATTTCCTTCTTACTTCTTCATAAATGATTGATAAAAGAAAAAATACCATCTCATTCACTACTGTCCGGCTGGGTTAATAGAAGCACATCTGTTTTTAAGGATTCTTACAAAAAAAGAACCTTCAAAAAAATGACTCTTAAAAAAAGACCCGTTTCCCCCCAAATAAGTCTGCAATCTGTTTTGTTTTAAAGTGACATAAATATGAGTTTTGCTGCATGTGTATAGCCTGGACACATAGTCTTTGGTGTGTCTTCTTTTAGTGCTGAGAAAATCCTTATTGTTGCTGCTGCAAAGATACGCTGTTGGTATAAGGTAATAACTGAATTTGAAACTCCTTTTGGGAAAGATTATGTTAGTCTCAGATCCATTTCAAGCATAATGTTGACAAAAAAAATTGTAAGGGACAGAATAAGATCTAGAATTACCTGTAAACTTGTGAGGTGGCAACAAAAAAAAAGAGGTAAATGGTAAACAACAAGCCTGGAAAACAGTGTCCAGTTGCATTCTTGAGTAGAACCTGAGTGTTTTTAAAATTGCTTGAAATACTCACTGTGTCTTTGGAACAATTAGTTTTATATCTTCATTTCTTCTTCTCTCAGGGCATTTTGTTCATTTATATACATTTCCGCTTCATGCACTTAGCATTTGACAAGATAAATACACTTTATGCAACTTCAAGATTTTTTTTCTTACTAAAAAAAGAAGAAAAATGTATTTCAAAGTTACACTTTTTCACTTCTTTTTTTTTTAGCAAGAGTTCTCTGTGGCTTATTGCCCGGTTTCAGAGAGGAAGCAAGTCATAGACTTGCTTGTTGCACTGCAAGAAAACCTGCAATATCTGCAGCTATAAAGTCTGACATCCAGCCTAAGCAGTTAATGAACCATTACATTCACCTTTGTCTTTAGGAGACTTGTAAATGTGTAAAGGTTGTTCAGTTTAGCTTGAAGGTCAGATCTTGGTTTGAAAAGCAGCTAATTGCCAAAATGTGTTGGAAAAATACTTCTGAAATTTAGCTACCCATTTCTTTTTCCTTTTTTTTTTTTTTTTAACTTCTCAATTACTTACGTATTATTACTTGCTAAACTTCTTTGTCTATCCCCTAAATTATTCTGGGCCAGGGATTGTGACCCAGCCTCTCTGACAAATTCCCCATAGAGAGAAGTTATGCACTGGGAACTTCCCTAGCACGTCCTGAGCTTTCCAGGTAATACAAAAATGAAATTCATCTACTCATGAAATTGCTGTTCAAACCAAATAAATGTGCTGCTATTTGACTGGAGCATTAGGTTACTCTCTGATGGTATACTGAGATGACTTTCTGATGGCTCTTTCACAGCTATAGAAACGTTCAAAATCCAGATGTAAACAAAGGTTGGAAAGAGGCATCTCATTTTTTATAAACAAGACTTCTTCTTTCAAAGTTTTATATATATTTCTGCTGGTCAAAATATATAGTACTGTGTACAGAAGGGGTTCATCTTCAAGTATTTTTGTTCCCCGCTGTGTAGAAATAACACATCTAACAAACTGCAAGAAGAAAAGTAGTATATTTATCATACGTGTATCATGAAAGTCTGTGGGTCTCTCAGTAAAGCCTGGATTGATCTGCAGAGCAACTAAGTCTGTGATAATCCATACAGTGTCAATACGTTTTTTCTAGTATTTTTCATGTTTAGTCTTCATGTCTAAAATAGATCTTGGTTTTATTTTTTATTCCTCTTTCAAAGGGAAAACAACCACATTAGTAAAACCTTACTGGATGTCAACACTGAAGGAGAAATTTTCATTGAGTGTGAGAGCAAATGTGAGCTTGACATTTGGTCAGAGAGTTGATACAATTCTTGGTGCGAGTGGATATTCATGAAAAATCTTGGCCTCATAAAATTAAGTGGTGAATTTGCAAACTTTTTGTTGGAAGCATCTGTAGTCAAATCGGTAGACACAATAACATGTTCAAATCAAGCATGTGGAAAGGAAAGAATGGACTCTCAATGACTAGTGTTTTGTGTTTAGATTTTATTATAAGCTGTGTGGCAATGACAGTTGTTGTCACCATTGCATGGAAACAGTATTGTAGTTGCATAATTTAGTAGCAATATTCTACTGAAATATATTTTGCCAGTGCAGTTGAAATTAGCTTGTGTCCTTCTAGAACTAACTTGAGCTACTATATCCAGTTCTAATGCATCAACAAGATTGCTGCAATGGCAGCTGACTAGGTGGAGAAATGATCCAAAACTCACCTGTTTTAAAAATGAGAGTAGCTCTCCTAGATTGGTCACGTGAGGAGTCCTTCAGTGCTGTGCTACTCTTTAAACAGCTTGACATATTTCTAAATCACAGTGGTAGTTGCCTAAATCAACTAACCCAAGAATTCCCAAGTCCCACTAACAAGTTTGCCTGGTGTGTGTTATAGAGTTCTGTGGAATCCAACAGTAGTAAAACACATGGAGATGAAGAGATGAAAAAAAGATCATGAACTGTGACAACTGCACAGAGATCTCTGGATTTTAAAATCTTTACCTTTTGATGCTGTGCCAATAAGTTCTTAAAGAGTTTTCTGTGTTTTTCCATTAGAAAAAAAAAGAGGAACAGAAAAGAATTACCTACTAACAGACAGGGACTAGAAGCATTTAGAACTACTTTTGCACAGCAGCGGAGCAAAACGTTTATCAGAGGACTTCAAAACATGCAGTGCACAGGACATAAAATGAAGCTCATTTTATGCTTTGATGAATTATTTAGCCTATTTCTTCCTGCAGTGAATGCTTCAATTTCTTGGAAAGTTCTCTTACGTAGTGGTTTAAAAGTGTATGTACTGTAACCATGGCTTTATAATATGCTCTGAATAATTGCATTCAGTATATTTTGCGTGATATTATGTGTCCTTCTCAGAGATACTAAATATGTGTTTGACTGAGATTCTTCATTAGGATTTTCTGCCATCACTTCTCTTCCTTGACACCCATTATGAGCTTGGCATTGTCTCATGCAGCACTATAAAGTTACTTTTATCTGATACCAATAAATGAAAGTCATAATAGGTCCACGCTGTGGCCCAGCTGTGGAAATTTCTTTGGTGACCCTGCCTCAGCAGGCAGGACTTTATTATCAGCATAAAATTGACTACGCTTATTAAGTGTGATTGTTAGTAATGAATTTGATTACTTACTTCGCAATAGTTCCTCTACACTTGTTGAGTGCCTAAGTGAATGGATAACATTGCCAGTTGTTATGATAAGTCAGAAGTAGTAGTACTGCTAAGAATTTAGAAAGAGTACACGCTTATCTCAAAGGAAACAAGTGGAAAAATACTTAATATAGAATACTTCATGTAGGTGTACATGAATACAGTTTGATAAAGAAAGACTTATTCAGCTTTCTCTCTGTCTTACTTCACAGCTAACCTAGCTGTTATGGAACCAGAAACTTTATTACTGCAAATTAGAGCATGTTCATCAGGCCTATATAAATATAGGCTATATAAATTGTTAGAGATTGATTATAAAGATTGATTATAGAACAGAATAAAATCATAGAACTAGAACGTAGATTCAGCTGTGTAAACACAGCTGTGTTAAGAAACCATACAGTGTGTATGTGTGCAATTGGGATAGAAATTAATTGTATGGATTGTATCAAACAGAATTCACAAAAGAAGCCGAGACGACCCTGAAAACAAGCAGGGCCTGAAACCAGCGGGGGAGAATTCTGCGAAGACAAAAGAACAGAAAGAACTTAAAAATGATGTACTTCAAGGAACGGAACGGTTGCCTAGAAACTTATGAAGATTCTAGGCTTGATGTAATTGATTTAATAAATGTATATAAACTGGTCTAGCGAGTTAAGCTTTGCCACTCACTGAGGTGATGGACCAAATCTGAGTTGTGAATAAAGCAATACCTAGTGTAACCCACTCGTGTGAGGATAAAATTTTTAACATAAATATAAATATATTTTTGTATAGCCTATATAGATATAAATAAGGCCAAACATAAATATTGTATACAATTTGATTTTAGGCTTGGTTATAGATGTGAGTCTTTTGATTTGTTTCAAAATATTCTTCCATCATGAGAAGGATAGTAATTTTTTTTCAGCTCATCTGAATAACAAAAGAAACACAGAATTGAGAACAGTAATCTGTCTAGTCTAGAAGCCTCAGTTTTGTATACTGTTCTTGTGTGTTTTGAAAAGAATGAAATTGCTGAATTTCTTACTGAGTTATAAGCCATAGTAGTGATGTTAATTCATGATATGCATGTTCACTGTCTAACACTGTGGATTCCTATTTCTCTGTGTCAATGGCCACCATGCATGGTTATCCTACAAATAATGAATACATAGTTCTTACCAGATTCCACTGGATAAAAACAAATGATCCTTAGAAAAACAGTGCTAACAACTTTTCAAAAAAATACGAACTCTAATAAAATACATACTTCCTGGAAGCTGACATAAGTAATTTTGTTTGAAACCTCTGTCTTAAAAATGAAGTGTGCTTGTATCAAAAATAGGCAAGTCAGTTAAATAAGGATATTCTTTGACTATCAGTGTGGTAAAGATATATTGGATTTCCTTTTTCCATGGCCATTGGACAGCTAATTATTACACAGTGTCAAATTGCACTGGAGTTGATGGCTGCTTTTCTCACTATTGTACTTCTCAGTTTCTTGAATATATTGCTTAGAGATTTCAGGAAGTTCAAGAACAAAGTAGAGCATTTTAACATAAATGCCAGAGCCTTCTTAGTTTTCCTGTAGTAAATAGATGCATTCTTTAGCTAATAAATACTTTGATCTTATTGTCCTTCTTTATTTTGAATAATTGATGGAAACTTTTAGAAAACCAAACTATACATGTATGTATATATGTATTTACTTATTATGTAGAGTTCACTTACTGTTTCATTTTATACCTGTTAAAATTTTGAAGCGGTATATGCCTTTTGTCACTGGCTGTGTTTGCACTTTTTCTACTTTACACAGATTCTGTTCTTTGACATCTGTAGTTTTACTAAGCAAGATCATATTTTAAAATGCCAAAAATGTAAAGACAAAATGTAAGGTGATTTATGTAATCTTTATAAGACTGACAAGACACACTAAAATCAATAGACAGTTACATAGTCCCTGAGTGACACTAATAAATATTCACTCTGAAGTACACAGAAAATTATTGCCTAGTATCAGTTCTGTTCCAGTATGGTTCCAATATGAGTCCTTGCAGAGATCCTTACAGCAACTGGTAACAGCCAGATATGGAGTATATGGAGAATTTGCTGGTGTAGGCAAACTCCTATGTTACATGGAATATATATCTACATATCAACATAATAATAGACATCTATATCGGCTATACAGGGAAAGTATATATTCCATCCTACTCTGCTGTTCAACAGTAAAAGATTTAACAGAATAAATAACCACAACTGAAGATTGTTACCTCAGGTTGTCTGAAGTGAAAGATCTATGTGTGAATTCACAGTTATCCAGTTTCTAAACTAGAAATGTGGAATATCTTCAGAATTTGACTATTAGAGCAAATCACAGCACAGTTAGTGCTGTCTTTTGAAGCGCTGATTGATAATAATCTATTTATTTTAATGTACAAGTGGTTTTTATCATATTGATTATTTCTGTAATGAGGATTGGGCTGTTGAGCTGTTGGAGACATTTCTGAAGAAAGAACTCTTCGTAAATGACGGGCCTCAGAGCTGACTGTAGTCGTCCGGGATGTTAGGCTGACACATTACGAGATTGCTACGATTGATTTGTTTCAATACTTGTGAGAAGAATCTACTGAACTAGCACTTGTCATCAATAACACTTCCCAGAAGAAGAAAAAAGATAGTATATGTGCTGCTATTAACAGTAAATTGTCCAATATGGTTGGTGAAACAGCTGAGAAAATTAAAAATAATGGAAATATTTGCACACAGATGCCAGCACTCAGGCCAACTATAGTTGATAGTGGCATTACAAGTAGAACTAAGGTATGGCAATACAGTAATGATGGTGAGAACACATGCACTGAGATATGCAGATATTTGCCAGGAAAGAGGCATGTTTCAGGTAACAGATCTCATTGGAAGTTTGTTTTTTGATAGACTGCAATGAAATGAACATAGATGGAATAGAGGAAACAACCAGTTTTGGTTGAGTCTGTGGAAAGATGACAAGACTATTTTTGGTGAATGAGGTTTTGTAGTGCTCTAGACATCAGAATGAGATATTGATGATGATATAGACTATCACAAGGAATAAATGTGACTGATTGTTACATTAATGTTATTTCTTTCCAGTAAGAGGTTTGAAAGAACCTATTACTTTGATATTGGTCGTGCTTGAAATTCCTGGATGAGATTGCTAGCAAAATTTTTCACCAAATATTTGCTGAATCAGTAAAAAGTGGTATTACTCCAGGTGTAGCTTTTGGTATGAAATTAGAGTATTACTGAAGAATGAGCTTTGGGTAACAGGTTTAGATGAAATCATCACAGATGGATTCAATTTTAAGGACATTGTAAGAAACAGTGAGAATGCTGTTACTAAAACAGATAACTCAGATAAAGGAACTAGTTGGGAAAGGGGCATTAGAGTAGGAGTTTGGGAATTGGAAAGCAAAAAACAGTGGAATTGTGTGAGATTAAGTGCTGAAATTCCCTGGAATCTGTATTCCATAAAAAGGAGGAAAAAGCCTGTATGAAAGGACTTGACAAAAATCTGAGAAAAGAGCCTTCTCAAGAAGCATACAAAATGCTGAAATAAAAGAAAACCCTTAGTGTATGTACATAAAGATGATATTCATCACCTAAAAAACATTTCTTAGAGAACTGAAACATAGGAATAAGCCCTAAAATAGGGAGCTGTTATAGGTCAATGGAATTAAAGCCTGAAAATTATTAAAACTTGTAGCAGAAGGCTCTTTATCTCTAGGAAGAAAAAGTAAAAGAAGAAGAAAGGAGGTCATTACGTACCAAGAACAGGACAGAAATTTAAGAAGACGTGTTGAAGTTAAGCGACTATGGTGCCCTATTTTCAGTAAGAGTGGCTGTTTTTTCACAGGAGAGAATGGTAGCATAAGATATCAAACACAGTGGTTGTATTTAAAAGACTGGGGAGGGAATAAGTTATCTGGATGACTTCAAAGCTGATAACGTCATCTGTAGTATACAACATTTGATAATAAATGTTGAAGGAAATTACCACTCCAGACATAGAATTTTAATAAAGAGAGAATAGGTTTAAAATGCAATCTGAATTTACTAAAACTGGGCCATTTATGCCAGAATTCATTAGTATATAGTTCAAAGCATGGGAGATGTTGTAGATCTTGTCTAGCTATACTTTATAAACATATGTGATTCCATACGGAAAACTGTTAATGAAGATAGAGAACAGTAGAGGCATCAGGCAAAGAAAATGAAAAGGAAAATATCATGCATAAATTTGAAATTGAAAAAAAAATAGGGAAGCAGTCAAATGCAGAATTTTTCATGGGCAGGTGTTTGTGCAGATCTAGTTTAACATTTTATTAATCATATCAAGAAAAAGGGAAAACTGGCGTGATTTCTAATGACAAAACTGGGAAGAATCAGCAGTACAGCAAAACATCAAGAAAAAGAAACAACTAAATGATGAGGAAGGGTGCCCTAAACAGATATGGCATAAAATGCAACAGTGCATAATTGAATGCTGACAATCTAATCACAGTCATTTGAACTATAACCTGAGGACTTAGAAATGATGGCCACAGAGAGCATCCTGAGTGACTACCTAGTGCAGACTCATCTCTGATTGTCAGTGTGATGAGACTGTAAAACCTGTAATGCACCCTTGGAATGAATCAGGAAAGATATTTCTTGAAGACATGAAATAAAGTCAATGTTTTTGTACAGGACATTGGTGAGACTTAAATCTAGAGTATTGCATACAGTTCGGGTCACATTCAGGAAAGATGGATTTCAGCCTGGAACATTACCTGAGAAGGACTACGAGAAAGATAAGGGGAATGGAGAGCTTGTTCATGACAGGAGGATTAAAGAGCTTGGTTTATATAGTATTGTAAATTAAAGGTTGAGAGGGATATGAAAAATACACATAAATATTTCAGACGGTAAGCACAAAAGAGGAAGGAGAGCTTTTGTGGTGAAAGGATAACATAGCAGAAGAGCAACTGGTTTAAAATAAATACAGCCTGGAAATTTACGTTTGTTAGCAAAGCAAAGAAACAGAAACATTAGAGGCAAAAAGCTAAACACGTTAAAGATGTAGTCCATTAAGTCTGAAAATCTGTGATACGGTGGGTCACTTTCAATGCATCATCAAGGCCTTTAAGGTTATGTGAGGATGTCTCTGTTGGGAGGATAAATTGCTGTTAGTATTTTTCACAGTATCATTCAAATAGGGAGAGTATGTTTTCTTAAGACAAAGTAAGAATAAAATACCAGGCTTTCTGTCCTTATTGCTAACTCTTTTCTGCTTTTAGTAGTATTACCCCCTTGGGGTGCGTTTCCAACATTGCTTCTCATTCTGCTATCTCTATACTGCTTTTGCTGCTGTTTCTCCTCTCAGACACACTAACATCTCTAACCACCTGTATAAATCTCTTCAGATTTTTTGCGTCCACTTTTGTTTAAGGGTTTTGCTTATCACCTTCCACCATGCTTGACCTAAATCCAGTATCCTAATAGTGGAGAACAGTTCTAGACCAACACACTGTCCTGAGAGCAGAAGCAACACACTCTTTTCTGTCAAGCTTTAACAAAGTACACATGGTAGAACTCGTGCTGTGTATAAACAGTGTGTTTTTAGCTTGTGTATCCCTCCTTCACATTGCTTTAGGTAGAAATTGTGCACTGAGGAGCTAAAGGGATCCCTTGTCTTTGACAGGAGATATTTATTTTCCAGTCACAATGCCCTCTTATTGGCATCAAACACAAAAGAATCATGGAGTGAAAAAGCAATTTATCGTGCTGCTGTTTTAATACATTGGCTGCTGTGTGATGTTTAAGCAGCTGCGATCAGCACATTTCTTCCTATCAGAAGGTCCCAGTTCTAGCTGAAGAGACCTAAGCAAGGATGATAAACTAATAATTTCTTTCTCTTTATGAGAAACTGGTGCACTCAATCCATGCAATGAAGATTCTACCACATAATGACAGATGTGAGGAAGTTCCTGAGACTGCAGTTCTCCATGGATTTCAGAACAAAGCTGGGCTAGGATCAGGTTCAGGATGGTTATGGAAGTTTATACCTGTAGAATACATTTCCTTTGCTACTGCCTAGCATAGTGACTTTATAAGAAATGTGACCAAATTCCCGTATTAGGAGGTACACAGTTTTGTTACATAGATCATTGTTCTGTCCAACTGTTTTAGCAGTTCTCAAGAAATGTGAATGCCCTCTCCTTTTGCTGATCCTATAGGAACTCAAATGCAGAAATCCATGGAATCAAGCCTATGGTTACAATCGGTCAATTTGCTTTTATGAAAAATATTGCTTTGTATTTCCCCTTATCCTGGAACTTTCTCTACAGTGGTGATTAATCAACATTTATGAAAGTGATCACTTTTAATTTTGTATCTTTAGCTTATTTCTCTCCAAAATAAAGCTTAAAATCACAGGTCAAACCCTTTCTCAGGATTTCCGTCAATCCCACTAAACTCAAAAGAAAATTTTTATTGGCAAATAGGTCCCAAGACACCTCTCCTTGTTTCTGGGCTGCAACAGCAAAAAGCTTAGCAGGCTTGGCAAGCTGGGAATAACACAGAATTACAACAGACTTGGGAACAGTTGTGTATGAATGCTTTCCTTACCGGCCTAGCTGATGAAAGCCTAAATAGCGGAAGGAGATTTTATGTACTGTCTTGAAAAAGTCTTGCTAATGCAAAATCCTGGTTTTCTCTGATTTCTTTCTTTAGTGACCAGGCTGGTTCATTGTCCAGGCTTTTAAAGATTGCATGATGTAGGACCAGACAGTAGTTCAACTCTACTTGCAGGGAGGTAGGATCTATTTTGCTGCAGAATTGTTCCGTATTGCTCCTGGCTGGATTTTAAGCTTGGTGGGTCAGGTGCTTGCTGAAAACCATTCGTATTCAAATGCACACAGAAAGCAGAAAGTTTGAAATGTTAATCCATGGTACATCAATAAGTCATCGTTGCTGGAGTCCTGTCTGTTCTTCAGTGGGAGTAATTATCATGGCATAAACATGGAAGAGCAGAGAACATCTGCCTGAATGCCAAGTGAATTTGCTGTGATTACTGATTTCACAAAGGAGAACTCATGAATTCAGAGTGCTAGAAAGCTGTCCGCTATGCTATGCAGAATGGCAGTGCGATGCCTAGGACAGACTACCGTGTTTCTAACATGGCTTTTGAAGTAAGGATGGGATTTTCTGTACTATGTAAATTTTGCCTTTTCTCAGAAGGCTCCTTTGAAGTTACTGAACTAACAAAAAGGTAATCAGCTTTTAATTGATTTGTGAGCTTTCAATTAGTTATAGCAGAATGCTAATTAAATAATTAATATGGGTTCCTTAAATCTGGAAGACATTAAATAATTTAACAAAATCCTTTTGCAGGGAATAATACCTGTTAGCAGCTATGATGTTGCGCCAGTCTTGTGATGCAGAAAACAAACGAAGAAACAAGAAAAAGCAAAAGCATATCTTTGTGCCATATCTGTGGGACTGTATGGGCATTGTGCATGAAAAATATCAACAGATTAATATGGATGTTTTTCAAAGCTAATTAAATTGAAGTGTATCATTTCTCATGAGGAGTGGCTAATTACGGAACAGCAGAGTTGTGTAGATAAGAAGTACTCAGTGCTGTAAGGACAATCAATACAACCGAAACAATTTCAGATCTAGTCCTGGATCCTAAGATATGCTTAAATAAATAATAAGATTCTGCATAGGAAAACATAAATCACTGCCACTACATTCAAATTGGTATTCACTTATAGCCATACACCACTCAGAGTGCTGAAGTCAATTCAGTGTAGGAATCTCTGGGTATGGATCAGTGGTGGGCAGCATTTGACTTTTGATATTATTGAGATATGATAAATATTTCAGCAATGACAGTTTGCATTTCAGAAGGACACAATATTGGTATTCTTTAGAAAATAAGCTTTAGTCTTCAAGTAAAGAGATGGTTTTGCCACAGCGACGGTTCTGAACTGACTTTATAAATATCTGGAACCCATGCGATATTTTAGTGGCATGGGTATTTCAGGATGAGTGTGCTTGCACATGCATTTTCAAACATAATCAAGGCTCCTCAAATATTCATGTTTTACCACAAATTCTCATGGGAGTTTGCACACAAAACAGCAGAGTTAGGCCCAGCAGAAATCCATTGCATTTTAGAGTAAGGTATTGTTGATTTTTTTTGTATACTAGTCAATATTTCATATAGCTTCTACAACTGTCACATCAACACAGCTGATTTCAGTCTGTGTGGGAAGATGTGGAGCTGGCCAAGCAGATGGGTGTGCTGTGACAAGAAGAACACTCCTTCCCATGAACAGCAAGGGTTGACATGGGGTTTGTAACCCTCTCATATGATAATCTACACCCTGCTCCACAGAGAAAGCTCCTTTGACTAAATATATGCAATATTGAGAGCTGTGACTACAGCAATTTCAGTCGCAGTCTTTACAGATCATCAGTGTAAAAACTGACAGGAAAATAATCCAACCTAGGGCACCAATATTAATGCTGCACCTGTGATATGACACAATATTATTGAAAAAAGATGGGATAGAGAGAGGATTTGAAGAAATGTTTGGGAAGTGCTGGAGATGTTCGTAAGTCAGTGGAAGTTTAATATCATACCATTATTTTGAAATGGTGAATACAAATGGAACGCATAGTAACCCTCCAGAGACACATTCTCCTGTTTATCTTTGCTTTGTAGATGATCATTCCACTGTGGTGACAGATACAACTTTTTCTTTCAGACTTACTGAGTTCGATGCAGTGTGGACAATCCCTTCAAGTGCAGCCTTTAGGAACAACCAGGAGTGTATTTTCCTTAACTGGTATTCCTTCTCTGCATATGAAAAGCCTTCCTAGCTGCTCAGTCTTTATAAGCATGCCCAGTACGTTATGCATATTTTTTGCAGAGCTCTGCTCTTCTTAGCAGTCTGTCACACAGCTACCTCTGGAAACATGTGGCAGATCACGCAAAGAATACAGAAACTTCTTTTTGGAAATAAATGTGTCACAAGCAGACATGTCCACATCCATGATTTCCTTTCTGGCACAGTGTGAAAACCGTAAACTTCTGTCCACTCTGTCTTCTGGCAACAAAACTTACTTCTTCTCTGAATCTTAGGTCCAGGCTATGTGTGAGATGAGATTTTTTTCTTCTTTTCTTCCTCTTGTAACTCATCTACTGATATCTCACCAGCTGAGACAGAGAAGAATGTGGAAATACAAGTATACTTTTGTCTTTCACTTAAGCTGGAGACATTCAAAGTTAATTCTTCCCTTATTAAAAGCCAGACATTTAACAAGAAAGGTGCAATCCAATATACTGGTAAGAATTTGTTCTGAAGGGTATAATCAAGTATATACTCAAAACGGAAGCTGAAATATAACACACTTTTCACAAAAGAAGACTAGAATGCCATATGCTACCCATATCTCATTAAGGAAGAAATTCTTTACAATGAGGGTGGTGAAACACTGGAATGGGTTGCCCAGAGAGGTAGTGGAGGCCCCATCCCTGGAAACATTCAAGACCAGGTTGGAAAGGGCTCTGAGCAAACTGATCTAGTTAGTGGTGTCCCTGCTTGCTGCGGGGGGGTTGGACTAGATGACTTCTAGGGGTCCCTTCCAACCCAAAACTTTCTATGATTCTATGATTCTATGATTTCATTTTCAGGTATGTTAGAAGTATTTCATGATTAGAGATAAACAGTTATTGGGATTCATTTATCATGTTCAAAGAGGTTTGAATTCTAGTGGTCTCAATTTAGAATTTATTGATTGTACTTTTTGCTACAGTTCTTTGAATCTTGTACTGGAAAAAAAGCGGGGACTGAAACAGACCTAACACCTAGTTGCTGAGTTGTTAGTTTTGTCTGACAGTCTGTACATGTGCCCTTCACACTTTGAAGTATGTTAAGTTTTTTTCGGTTGCAATTGCAGGGATCAGGAAAATGAGACCTCATGTGTCTTGGCTAATGACCAGAAACTAGTCAAGCCTTAAGGTCTCCGTTGTATGGAATTGTTGATCCACAGCCTAGTTTATAGTTTCTGGTTGTGGGAGCTAGATACTAAAACCTGTTGAGAGGGACTAGATACTGATCATGGAGACAACTTCAAATACCTGGAAAACCCCAAAGTAAACACTAAGTACTATGGAGTTTATCTCTTGTTCAGATAGCTGGGGCTATGAGGAAGTGGAGATTTACAGGTGAATTTAAGCTCCAGGATTTTTGTCTGTCTACGAATTGTTGTGGATCTGGCTCTTATCTTCTCAGTCCTAGTTCTTATATAATAGGGATAAAGATACTTCAGATATTAAAAAGTGTTAACACTCTGGGGTATTCAGAGCTGTAATAACTTTGCACACCTAATAAACATAGATTATCTCCACAGATAAAAATTAAACATATATTAATTTTTGTGAGTTGGAAGAATATGAATTGTCAGTTAAAAAAATCACGTTGTAAATGTATGTGATAAACCAGTTGTGAACATCTGTTACAGATACATTTTAGGTAAATTCATTTCATAGATGACCTTCACACTTTATCAAGACATGTAAGCTATAGATCTTCCCCTAATAGTGCATGTCCTTCATGTCTTGTCTTTTCTTTTGTGTTAATTGTTTGATAATTATGACATTTAGCCTCCAACATAAAAAATCTCTAAGAAATTTGTCAGAGTTCATACTCTGCTAGGAAGTAGCATAGTAAGTTTAACTTTGCAATGATGTTACTTCACAGCACTATCTTTTATGAAAGGCCATCATTTAACAGACAAAGAAGGAAACACTTTAATGAGGAAATATGTTGTAAATGAAGTCAGCTAACATCATCCATACTATCTGAACAAGCAAAATCATCTATTTGTCAATTCATTCCTTACTTTCGTATTTCACTTATCCTTCCATGGAAAAATTGAATATCTAAGTCTGTTTAATTTAGTTTTATAACTATCCTGCAAATTAAAAAGTATAGAGGGACAAAAAATGAATGACAAAAAATATAGTACCAGGGAAATCAGAGTACTCCTGCTGTCTATTCACTGACTGCACTGTCTGTTTTATAACATATTCCCTTATGAGTAACAGGAGAGAAGCTCAAAGTTGCCTGCATTTGCTAAAGAGGTGTCTAGAGTTTGTTCTAGATAAGTTTGAAATCAGTGAGCTGCAAAAATGAATGTCATAAAAGGTTCTTTGGAAGTCACCAGTAGCAGATCGTATTCATGCTTCCTAATATTTGCATCAAAACATAGCATCCTCTCTTTATAAATGTCTTCTGGGGAAACTTATTTCCCTTAATTGACATATAGGAAAACTAATCCATAATTATTAGCACTCAAGTTATATGCCAATTTGTCAGCAAAATGTAGAGATAGGAAAGTATAACACAAAATGTAGATATGGGTAACATAATGCAAATTGTGGTGTGTTTTTTATACTTTCTTCTATTGCACCTACACAGGAGCTCAGATATATCTTTTTCAAACATCTAGCTAAGGATTTGATATGCATTACAAATCCTTTTTGATCACTTCCTGCATGTTGCTATACACTGGTTTACGTAGCAAATAGACAGAATAAAGCCCTAAATTGAAATAATTAATTAACTTTTGTCTAATATGACCTACTCATATATATTTAGGGCTACAAGGATGGTGAGGGGACTGGAGCATCTCCACTACGAGGAGAGGTTGAGGGAACTGGGCTTGTTCAGCCTGAAGAAGAGAAGGCTGCGAGGGGACCTTATAAATGCCTACAAATATCT
>Ga0065711_1031911_pt1 | contig 28446 bp, 11 predicted proteins | sample Hoacrofraction12_FD_59098 | JGI IMG/M metagenome (GOLD analysis project Ga0065711, IMG submission 59098) | Hoatzin crop microbial communities from Cojedes, Venezuela - Epithelial fraction 12 v2 (version 2) | ecosystem: Host-associated > Birds > Digestive system > Esophagus > Crop | place... | reverse complement strand
GGTAGAGAAGACAATCTAGCTAGTGGACAGTAGGTTGAATCTACAGTGAGAAGTCTAAATTAGGGTTCCTGGGATTTTCTTGATTGTCTGTTATCATTATTTGCTAAAACAATTAAGACAAGTAGGAGAAATACTATAGGCTTTGAGGCAGTAGAGAGGGTTAAAGACACTTGAAAGATAGGTACTTGAGTTCTTAAGTATATCTTCCGAGAGACACCTACCTTTGACATGAGCCTACTCCTCTAAGGGTTTAGATGTCCCCTGAGACATGGTTGTGTGACCATCTTGGGAGAGAAAAGCATGCTACCAGATGATGATTTCTGTAATGAAAATCACAATGGTTTCTTGATGAATTGGTCACTTTAATAATTTAAAAAGTGGGATACAAGCTAACTAATAGTATGCAAGATAATCTGGCTACCAGAATTACGGAACAGCAGTTTCTTGTCTTAGTGAGCTTACTGCGAATTGTACTCTGGATCTTCCCAGTGGAATCTGTTGTCAAATCTCATTAGAGGCCTAACAGGACTTGGAGTACAATTACAACTTTAAGTATAATTCAGAGCTATCATTTTGCTAAGTACTCTCTATCAAATTTATATCTATGTTCTTGCTAAATCTACTGTTTTTTTTCTAGTAAGAATCAAATGTTTATCTTGTCTTGGAGTACACTAGTATTACCTTTGCATATAACCCTCAAGCCTTACTTCACAAAAAAGTAAATATTTTGGATGGGCAATCTGTCTCTAAGAGGATGAGAGGGACTTTATACACTGAATGAAGACTGATAAACAGCACTGCAAAAAAATTTTCTGTTTTCAGAAAATATTGATGGAATGTTTTCACAAAATAGTGGTTAAAAAATGTAGCACTTCAGTATTCTCTTTTCTGTCAAAACAGTTACAATTATACCTCTTTGTCTCTTGGTACATCCATAATGTCTACAGTTAGTGTGTGAAAGGAAGCCTTTAGAAACTGTGGTGATGTGTGATACAAAATGATTGACAGACTCTTTAAAGCAAGGGTTGTCTGGTGCGTTGTTCTGAGCTAACAGAACCTCCAGCAATACTTGTAAATGTGTCAGATTTATTTTCGTTGAAAGTCTAATGAAGAAAAAATGGCGTTTCAAAGTAAAATTGCTTGCTAATAAAAGAAGTGTGAATAAGATTTTGACAAGAGCATGATGATAATGATAATGACAAAGATTATGAAACAGCAAAGTCAGGGTGAGTAAGAGGCGGGGTGAGAACCTTGTTGAAAGTCCTTACTGAGTACTTGTGACAGCAGTTAAGATGAGAGTGAGCTGAAGTCTGTCAGTCAGTGGAGACCAAGCAGCAGCAAGACTTCAAACGAAAATATCATGCTGGGTTATTTAATGTTACTTTAAGAAGTGTTGTGAAGGAGAATACTCCTTGAATATGACTAAAGGTGGATGTCAGATTCTTAATAGAAGGATTGCATTGTTTAAGAAAGATCTGTAATCTGAAGTAAACGTGTTGAATGCTATTGAGAAAAATAGAATACGCTAGATTTTGTAAACTGGTGCGTGGAATGAGTGAGGAATGAAATCTAGGCAGATCAGCACACTAAATATACCTCTTGGTACACTTCAAACACGTACGAATTAAAGAATGTGTAATGTAAATTGGAAGTCATTTTTCTTCTGCAATTTTCTGTGCTTGTATTGTTCTAGGAAATGATGCAGGCAAAACAAAATTGTTAGATGGAAAAATCATCCTGTCTGTAGAGAAATGGAAACCAGTGGAGATCGGTTTATTTTCTTCACAAGAAATATTTTCACCTGCGCATACTTTGAGTACAGACATCAAAGTGCCCCATAACAATGTGAAATGTTCACTAATTGCTTTTGCTTAACTTTCTAAAATTGTAACCAAGGGCGTCTTCAATTCCCTGGTGTACACTTCCCAGTCAAAATGTGGCGGTTTCAGTGATGCAGTCATGGCGAGCCAGATATCGGCTTTCCTCAGGATTTGACTCATTTTTTAAGTTTCTATTTTGGCATTATATGATCAAGGGGCTTAAATTAAGTTACTCTTCAGGAAATGGCAGGTAAAATTTTAATGAAATGCAGATTTACACCATGACAATTAACTGCAGAGGAAGTTTGCAGAATCTACTAATCCTTAGTATGTAGCACATACTGGTAGCAACAGATTGACTCTATCAAGTCTTGAAGGAAATAAAAGTTTTAGTAGGAAAGGAAACAGAATGCAATCATATACTTAGACTTCACTGCACTTGGTGTTGCTTATAAACAAAATGAGGAAAGAAGTGAAATGGATTTTCTACCTTCTCTTATTAGCTTACGCAATATATAAGTAATTTTGATTACTAAAAAGCCTCAGTCCTTGGTGTTTCTTACTCTTGAATTTTAAGAGTCGGAATAAGTGATATAGTCAGTTATGACCAGAACTCAGAGCAAGTTAAACTACTAAAGCAACATAATGGATTTGAAAAATCTTAAATATTCATGTTTATTTTTTCTACTGCTCTTGTAGAAAGAGTGTAGTATGTGCATGTGTGCATTCATTCTCTTTTGGTATACACCTTTTCTCAGCATAAGAATTTAACTCTACAGCTTCAAAAAAACTGATCAAATCATTAGCGAGGAAATTATCAGAAGGCTTTTATACGCTATGAACTAAGTAACTTAAGGATTAATCTTAGAGAAAATGCATCCACCAAATGCTAGAGGCAAACTTCTGGGCTTATAATCAGTGTGTTAACACAGGGATCAGTAGTGGTAAATGTTAATGGCTGCATAGCCGATAACTCCTATAATTTTTGCTACAAATAGTCATTTGTCCATTAGGATGAGTCAGGACTATTTGGATGAATCAGGACAATTCTTCTTTCTGCAATGGTATTAGAAACAGCATACTTAGAATTTTAGCATAAAATTGTGTCTGTTTTATAGGTTCAGATGAGTCACAAGTGACTAGCTATTCATAATGCTTTTTGAGTAATAAGTATTTCTAAGTTCAAATTTAGGTAATGGAGTTGCTATGTCCTCTGTTTTCTATGTGAAATATCTCAGACTTACTGAAAATCGCAAATAAATGTGACAGCAGAAGATATTTATAAAGCAAATGATTAAGTGAACAATTTAACCTTTAAAAGAGGGGACAAACCAAAGACAAATTAAACCAAAAATTTTGGTAGAGGGAGGGAATACAAAAAGGGAGAGGCAGCAGCATGATAATATATTTTGAGTGCTTAAATATCCAGATGGAAAAAGGCTAACTTTGGACTAAGACCTACCTTACTAATTTGGTGTGGCTTGTATATCTTCACCAATAACAGTTGCCTGTAGAAAACTTTGTAGGCTGGCTTCATCTTCCATTCTTTTAAGGACTAAACACTATGGAGTTCTTATATTTCTTTGCAGATGCTTTGATATTTCTTTGCATTGGAAGTTGCTACCTAAGCCAATACAGTCACTGATATGCTTCACCACTGCCTTGGACAAGAATGTACCATATTATAGAGCAAGAATAGACACAATAACCCAACATATCGTTTAGTAGATTTTTAGAGAAACACAGTACAGTCATATTCGTGATTCACATATTCATGAAGCTGTTCTTTTCTGCCTCAAATGTACAAATCTTGATGATTTTTTCTGCTTTTATTACAGTAAGATGTAAACCACAATAACATTTAGGCATGTGTTTAACACTAATGCATATTTGAATACAACTATCCATTTAAAGATTTTTACACATCAGGAATAAATCAAACTCCTTGAATAATTTAGTATTAGATTTTTTCCTTTCAAGGGGAAATCATGAGTGTCACTTTTCACAAGTCCAAAATTTATGACCTCCCAAAAACTGTGCCAGACTTGAATGTACTGGTATAGATAAAGTAGAGCCTGAAAAATGCAGATACTTTATAAAGGATGATTAGCTTAGAGTTCTTTCACTGAAAGCTGGAGTTCTACTTTATTTAAAAAGAAAAAAAATCCCCCATAACCCTCCCCAAATGATATCCCCCACAACTTTTTGTCATTCATATTGACTTTTCTTGGGTGGGTGGAAGGGGCAAGACAGCAGTAGAAGGTTCTTTCCTATCAGCATTCTTTTTGTTATTTATTAGGGAAGGAAAAACTCATTGAATGTTAACTTTTGCTTTGTGGCAACTGTGAACTTCAGTGGATTGAGCAAATGGCATTTTGCTGACTTGATACTAGAAAAAGTAAGGCGAAATGTTCATTAAATATAATTGAAGTAGATCTATCTATGTAGCTGCTTTTGCTTTCAAATTTTTCTTCTGTGTTTGTTCCTCTCGATCCAACATTGTGTTATTCCTCATATTAAACTTAGCTCTGGAAAAGACAAATTTGTGGCTTCTTTAATCCACAATTAGCTGCTTTTGCTTTCAAGTTTTTTCATCCGTACTTGTGTCTCTTGATCCAACACTGTGATATTGCTCATATTAAACTCAGCTCTAGAAAAGACAAATATGTGAGTTTTTTATACATTCTGGAAAAATAAACTAAAATATGCTGTCACTCAGTAGGTTGTTCCCCAGCTCATTAAGGTAGCTCTTGCTATTTAAATAAGCATTTAAAGTATGGTTCCCAGTTTTCCAGCACTTATCCCTAGTCCTTATCTGTCATGATCTGCCTTGGAGAAAAGCACACTTCCTACAGAGAGGAGGAAAATGGTGAGGGCTTGGTGGCGTGCAGATCCATCCTCCCAAAACCTTACTTCTGCCCTTACTGTGGCAACAAGCTGAAGTGAGCCCACAGATAGCATCAGACTAAACGGTACCATAAACGAGCAGAGGTATGTGTCACTGCAGTTCTGTCATGATCTGTTATTTATTAGCAGGGATTGTGCTGCTGTTCCTTCTGCTCCCCATCACTTGGGAGGGAGCTCGCCCAGGACAAGAGGGTTAGAGGAGGGTCCAGACCTCCCAGGGCAGCAGCTACAGTGTGTACTGGCTATACCACCTGCCTGGATCAGCAGAAGCAGGTAATTTGGTTTTAGCAACTTAGTTCTTGCAATCCAAGCAAAATATAGGTCTGCAGTTACAGCTTGGCAGTACAGGGCATAGTCTCCATACTGTGACTGTATAAGGTAGTCTTATGAATTCCATAAGACTAAAAATTTATAGTGTCACAAATACAAAAGAAGAGTTTTCTAGTTAATCTGTAGAATTGGACTCTGGCTAGATAATATATAACCTTGTAACTATGTTCAAGAACAGGGGGAGAGAAGGGAGAGGTGGTCCCCCTCAATGCTTTGAAAGAAAGAATGTGCTTTGAAGAAAATAATCCACATGCAGAAATGAACAGAAAGTGGGATTAAATTGTAACTTGGTTTTATCAAAAGGGAAACAGTGACTACTCTGGGGTTTTTATAACTCCATTCTTATACATGAGAAATGCAGTGTTGCAATTCAAGAAAATTTGATACTGTTACCTACAGGAAATGATTGTTCAAAGTGGAGATTTTGAAACCTCCACTTTGGACAACAGAAAGGGGATTAATACAAAAAGAATAATGATATGGTTGGATGGGAAACAACAGGTTACACTAAAATCTGGAGAGAAATAATCAGTGATATTTGCTACTTAGTGTTGGAAATAGGAATGTTCATTAGTGACTGGGTGTAGGAAACAGGTATGTGCACGTGAAATCTGTGGACAAAATACATGTTGGGAATATTTATAGTGCTGAGGAGGAGCTAATCATCTCAGATTGTGTGACTTTGTCCAATTCCAATAGGAATTGGAATGAAGCTAAGCAAAGGGTAACTTTCAGCTGCTAATGTGATGGAGCTGTGAAAAACACTAATGTGATTTTTTAGAGGACATCGAGCAAGGAGTTTCCGTTGGAAGAAACGAAGTGCTAGTGCTGCTGTTTGGGGATATGCAGGATCTGATTTGAAATACTGTGTACACCCTGGTTAAATTTTTTTCAAGATAATTGTGTGTGAACTGAAACTACTGATGTAAGCAAAGGGAACAAAAGTAAAATCAAAGTAGTTGAACATTCATCTTGGGATAATAAAATGAACATGATTTTGCAAGCTGACTAAAAATATGCGTACTATAAGTAATTCTTCTTTCCCTTTATGCTAAGGAAGACTAGTGCCTTGAGAGTAAACGTTCTGAAGTTGTTTATCATGCCATTTAGAAGTCTTCTGAATTTTCAAGCAGCTGAATAATATTTCAGGCGGGACTGTACATAAAGTGCCAGCTATGTAAAGAAGGTTCTAGGTAAATTCATGGAGGGGGGGGGAAACAGAATAAGTGAACTTCTGGAGAAAAATTTGAAGATTATGCCCTGATATCTTCAAAAGCTTGTGAAAGGATCAGGCTGTGCTTGCTTGCACCACGTAATTCTATGATTAGTTTCTGTTGTGTAGGAGTCAAGAAAGACTTATCCTTTAATATGTGATATAAGATATGGTTCCTCATTTATTATTTCACCCTGTCTTTCTCTGAAAACTCAAAATTGAATGTCTATCCATGACCACAGGGGACTAGGCTTGACGACGTGGGTGGTTTGTAACATCACTCTTTGCTGACACTAACCTGTCAAACTCCACTTTCTGTTCCCTTGGCTGCAGAGATAAAGATGTAGCTTTGAAACAGTGTTCAACAGTAGCAATGATCCTCTTGGGAGGCAACTTAGGTGTCTTAAGTTTCAAAACTGTAACTTAAGTTCCTCAGGCATTGGCTAGGTTTTTGAAATCTTTCTGTTTCAAGTCTGTGGCTGCCTTGGAGGCCGTTATCACTGAACGGGGTTAGCTAGGTTACCTAAGCAGATAGGAAATGCCTTGGGCAGTTTTCAATAAATATGACATGATTCATAGCAGTTAGGTTTGTTTTGATTCTTTCCCTCCCAAGCTATTCAGCTTTGTGTTCCTGAAAGCTTTTTCCTTTCTCATGCAAATGAATAACCCTAGCTTCAGCACAAATACTTTATTTGCTTTATAACCTTCTCTTCCTCTACAGCTCTATTGTGAAAAATGTTGTTTCCTTCACTAACATTGACCATGAGGGCTGATGCTATTTGTAGGTGTCTTTCTGCTTCCTGAAATGCTTACCTCTTTCCCTCCTTTTCTGAAGGATTCTGTGTCATTGAAATTTATCTTGTATCTCCTTTGCTTAATAAAGATCTAAGGTACACTGAACTTCTAAATCTGAGTGTCTTACTGCTGGATTTTGCTTGTACCCAACACATCTCTTTCCTGGGATTAGATCCTTTATGAGAGCGAAAAGCATCGTATGAAAGGGAGCAATCAAGATAATGATTTCTTGATAAAAGCACACCCTCAATTGCAGGCTCAGTTTTCTTTTGCAATTCATTTTTAATATTCCCTAATATTCCATTGAATGTGAGTGAGAATGGAGGAGATCTGGCCTTATTTTTTTGCAATGTGGGATCCATGCCTGCCATCAAAGGGTTGCTCATGAAAACTATAGAGACTATAATACAAGGGCAAAGTAACGATTTTTTTGACTAGACTTTAGAATATCAGTTCACGGTACTAAGGCGGTGTTGAAAATGTGTTAGTCTAATCACTTTCACTTTTTGACTTTAAAAGAACCTCACTATTAATTCTTGAGGTTAGTATTTAAAAAAAAAAAAAGGCAGGTGCTATGAGGAGGAAATAAAGGTGACTAGATCTGGCAGTTTTTCTGAGGATTTTGATTTTTCCCTCACACCTTTATGTGAAACTACTAAGCTCGAGCTGCCTGTCCAAAGTGGCTGCTACAGCATCGTTTCATGCTGAGAGAAAGCCGAAGCAGCACCAGGCCCAGGGACATGAAGGTCCTGCCATTTCTTCTCAAGATGGAACTTCGTCCTACAGTTGCAGCTCTGTTACGGACTCTGTGGGTGCTGCCCAGACCAGTCTCCTGTGTCCGCGTGTGCTCTGGTGATGTTCCTCAGCCCTGCCTGTGCCCACTTCACAGGGAGAAGTACCAGTGCTCAGGGGAGGGAGCTACAGGCAGCCAGCACACATGGACTGGCAGGTCTGCAAGGGTTACAGAGGAACACATTTTGAAAAGAATATTGCTATAAGACTGCCTGATGTAAATTTTGGCTCAAGCACTTCTGAAAAGCAGATCTTGACTTCAGGGTTTATTTTATCAGTTATCTAAGACATGTTTCACTTGGAGACAACTTTTGTCCTGTAATGGCTTTTGAAAACAGAAATCCACAGAATAGGAGAAAACACTGAAATTCTTGAGATGCTATCTTGCCTATCCTTTTTCAAGATTAGTTCAATTATATTAAATTTGATAGTTGTTATACTGAACCAAGTGCACGAGTTACCTCATTAGAAGTCTTTTCTTTAAAAGAATTTCAGCAAGATTTAAATCTCATCAGTTAACTCTGAAGATTTAAAATATTAAAACTATTAAAGATGACCTTGGACTGTCTTCACTCATGGTGGAACTGCCTAGACTTTAACTGACACATCTGAAAGAAAAGTTACACTGTTCTTGTACAACATGTGTGCTTTGGTCATGTGAGGAAAAAGATTTATGAATGTATGTACATACAATAAAATTTGTCAGGGCTAAACTTATGACTTCATCACCCATTGTGATTAAGTGTGAAGTTATAAAACTCTGGCCTAAAGATTTGTTAGAATCATTTTCTCCTGATAGCAACTAGCTAATTTTGTGGATTTATGAAAGCAGATGTTTGCCCTCTTCTTTAGACAAGGCAAGGTGTGTTTTAGTGAAGGTATATTTTACTGAGTAATACCACATTCAGTTAATTAACCAGTCATTCAGTCCTGTCTCTGAAGGAGAACCTGCTGTTGGGGTAACTGTTGTACCATTTGTTTTGTGTACTTCCATTTACAGAAGGATATCAACAGCAGAGACAGTGAGGGTAATGAAGCATGAAAGAAAGGGACAAAAAAGACAAAACTGCTGGCACTGCAATAGCGCTTTTGATACAAGGGCTGCAAAAAAAAAAAGACTAATATGGAATTGCTTTTCCTACACTTTGGGACTTGTGAGAACATCCCTGAAATGCCAGGCCTGACTCTGACATTTACTTTTGTCTAGTACTAAGCTCTCCATAGAGGGTCAGCTATGCCAGTGATATGAAGAGTTGAGCCACAAAATTGCATGATTTCCTTCCCCATTTCCTTTGTGTTGCCCAAAAGGATTCAGACACATGTCCTGCAGGCTTTCCTGTTACTAAGAGATAAAGACAGGCGGTGTATGGTTTTATATATATGAAAAAATAATTGTTTTGTTTCAGGGTGAATTGCTCTCTGATTATTCTGATTTCCCATCAGTTTAGGAACAAGCATATCCTATCATGAAGCAAGTCAGACACCTAGTGTCTAGTTCAAATTAATTCTCTGAGTCTACAACTTACATGTTAAACATGCTCACAGCTGTTACTTGGCACAGAGGAAGTACTGTGCACCTAAAACTTTTGCATATCAATTTTTAAAGGATTAAAAGTGACTTCCAGTAATCTGATATTAAATATAAATCTGAGTCTTGCGAGAATATACTGATTTACAGTAAAAGTCGCATGACACTGCTTTGAGTAATATTTGCTGTAATTGTAAGGAAAACATATCACATCCTTTAAAGTGTAATATTTTGGTTTTTTAGAAGTAGTGGATAATTGAAGGTTTGAAGATCTAGTTTAATTTTCTGTTACCTAGGGAGTGCTTAGTATGTTATACTTCTAGATGTCAAATTCCTTAACAGGTGATCTTTCTACAATTTTTTAAATGAGTCTAGGCAGCTGTGTATTTTCTCAAATACAGCACCTTGCATACATAAAATAATTATAATGAGGAAGTATCTTTCTATTATAAATGAGATTATGGAAAGAGTGTTATTCCTGATGCTCTGCTTTGCTTGTGGAGGTCATTTACTGCATCAAAAGAAAATTCTTCCACATAAGCTCAAAAGAAACTCAAGTGAAGTTTTTATGTGGCTGTATCATGTTAGTTCTTTAAATGAAAGAAAAAGTCTTCAGGCACAAACTCACGTTGTCCTGTTTCATTGGAGCTGTTTTATACTAGCCAAGCTTCTAGGGGTCTTTTGAGATGCATCTATGGGTATGCTAACAAAGCATCTCCTGCCCAGAACTGCTAAAATGCCAGACTTCTAGAGAAGTTCCAGTTCATGAAAACCTTATTGTTCATCGTTGGGAATACAAACCTTGCCAAGTTTGTACATATGAATAAATGTGAATCTGGATGACTGATTTGATCCTTCGACCTTGAAATTTCTATGAAATGCAAACAAGTAGAACTTATTAAATTTTATGACATCGCAGTTTCATTGTCAGTGTGATTTGAAATGTAACACATTAGTCTTGGTGAACCTGTCCCACATCTACATTTCTGTCTGTAAATAATGGAATTGCTCAAGATTGATTAACTCAATAGAGAGGTTGAGTTGGATTATACATGCATAAGTGTGACACTAGTACAGGTGAGGTTTCAGATATCACAGAGGTATCTTTAAACTCCAAATCATTTCATTGTATACATCAATATCTTCAACAGTATTTAAATTTACAAATCTACATTTACAAATTTTTAGCTTAATCTAGCAATTATAATAATACATTGTGTTTAAAATTTTTTACTAAAATCTACATTGTAGTAGCTAAGTACCAGGAAAAAAAAAACATACATGAATAAGACTCTAAGGCCTCTGTCAAGGATTGTAGAGGAAATTTGAGAAGTAATTGTTTTGTAACTAAGATGCGTTATGGTCTTGGACTCTGCTTTCTCCAGTTAATCTTTTTGTGTTTAATTTCTTCATCTCTAAGTAAGGGTGATTACACATATGCAGAGAAAGATGTAACAAGCTACAAAGTTCAAAAATCATCTTGTTAGGGAATGACTGGAAGAGGAACTGTCTTCCTTAATTGGGCAAGACCTTTGCCTTTATTATTGGCCTTTACTTTAGGTCACAAGCAATACTTTATTGGCAGAAACTGCACGCTGCTTTAGCTACATCAAGATTTTGTTATATGCTAGCAACTGCAAATGGACTTACGCTGAGCAAAGCAAAAGCCTTCTAGTGTAGTAGGGAACCAGTCTCTTATCTATGTATCTGATGCCACAGTAAATTCCCCTCTATATACAGGGAAAGCTGGTGAATATGGGCCTGCTTTCTCACGTTCCTGGTTTTGGGAAAGGTTTTCACAGAATGGTAGAGGTTGGAAGGGACAGAGCGCTGAAAAAGTTATCAGACAAATATTGTTGGTGTAAAAGAGGTTGTTCTGTGCATGCTTTGAGCTTTCTGCTGTCAGTAGGTCTTAAGTAGTGGTGTCCTATTGCCCTTCGGAAAAAAAAAAGTAATGAAAAGTATTTCTTCTGAATAAAATAATAGTATATAATGGCTACTTTCTTATTGGTAATTCTGTAATGTCAAGTACCTAATTTTAAATCTCACTGTTATAAACAAACTGCTAATCCATTTTTTCTGGTTGGTTTCAGCACACTAAAAATAGTCAAGTACAATTTGAAATGTATAGCTATTACCTGGGGGACAAAATAAATGGCAAGAGTAGATTCCTAAGCCAAAATAGATGCTTTAAAGATTCAGGAATATAAGTTAAGTGTCTTTGCACTATAATGACAGAGCATCTTCTAGATTAATTTTGTGTGTGTATGTATATGATGGGAAGATACCTATATAGAAAAGTTAGATTGGCTTAAATTATCTTTAGATAATGTATTCATACAACTAGGAAGTCTAAAGATTAAACAGCTTTGAGATTTTTAGACTGCAACTCATTAAATCTGTCTCTATTATTGGAATTTCCAAATTATTTTCCTGTTTCGCTTGGTAAAGTTTGATGACTATGTCTGCCTCTGGTGACTTAATTGTTTTGGGTTTTTTTTAATTCCAAAGAGAATGTTTGTCACTGTCCTATTTTAAGATAGGACTGTATTGAATCCTGCAAGTAATGTTAAAACAGGGAACAGTACGCAGTAAATTCTAAGGGGAATTTTGAATTGTTATGGGACAGTTAATTCAAAATTAAAAATTGGTATTTCCTTCCAACAACACTAAATAAAAAAATGAAAGGTATAAAACTATGTTTTCAGGATTGATTATTCAGTATTGCTGAGAAAGCTATTTGCAAAACACATTCAAGTGTCTTAATTCGTCAGCAGAATGTAGCCAAAATTGCCTCACTTTTCTACCAGCTCAAAAATTATAGAGATTGTATAGTAAAATAATCAAATTCAGTTGTGCCTGCATTGATCTGGTGACCAGTCTGAGGTGTTCCAGGGTTGCTTATGGAAGATAGACAACATTTTTTCCCCTGTCTCTCTGTATAATGAGAGTAGCGGCTTCTATTGAAATACAGATGGGTAACTCTTCAATTAATATAAAAGACACCATCAAAAAGTGTTCTAAGGTACAAACACTTTTTGCTATTTAAAAAGTATCTTTATTTACTACAGCATAATGTCTTTATGGTCTCTCTTTTTCTGTTCTGTAAGACAAGAATTATTCTTTTCTTGTGTGTAAATCAAATTCCTTCTGTACGCGTTGAAGCTGTCCTCAGTCTGGTTTTACTTCTTCCTTGCAGAATAATACTGGTCTTTTTGAAATCACAAGTGTTCAGATGCACCTGAAGATTTGTTCTAGAGATCCAGTTTTGCTGTGGAGCAAGGAAATCCTACATTTCTACCATGTTATTTAGATGACATTTCTAAATTTATATATGATAATTAGACTTGAAAAGTGAAGTAAATCAATGTGATGGGTAGATTTCTCTGTGTGAAAGAAGGAAATACCCTTTGACCTATACTTTTCTGAAACTGTCACTGTTTTACTGAGGGTAAACACTAATTACTGTTGGAGCCATACTGGGTAGTTCGGTGTTCAGGAAAATCTTAATTTAGTAATAGCTGGCTTTAACTGCTGTGAAAAAATAACCCTGGAAAAACCGTTGCATAACCTTTGCTACACGAGATCTTGTTCGTTATGTGGGGAACCTATTCACACAAAGCTAACAGAATTTTTTCTTCAGTAAGTAGGTAGGCCAACTGTTTCTGTGTCTCCCTTGCCTATTTTCATTCAGCTTTGTGCCTCTCTTGATGTTCTTAGCAAGAGCTCTGAGAAGGAGACAACTAGGCAAAGATGTTTTGGGTCAGGTCTTTTTTTTTTTTTAATCTTGTGCACAGTGAAGGATGCAGAAATTCAGTCTGACCCTTGGTATGGTTGGTCATTATTATCTCTGAAACTGTTGATGAGGATAATAGATACCTAAACTAGGAGCAAGGTCTTGACCTTGTTTATACTTAATCTATTTAGATTTTTTGGTAGGTGTTCAGGAGGTTTTTGTTTTTTTCTCCCCTTTTCACAGTTTCGGGTTGTGTCAACAACCGTGTCTAGGGATGAGACACAAATTCTTGGAACTTGCCAATATATGCATGTCTTAGTGTTCCTCTCACACACCTTGTTTCTTCCTTCCTGAAAACATGCAGCCAGATCAAGTCTTACCTTTGAGTGTGCTGAAGCCTCTGCTCTTTTGTCTGTTGACCTTAATCAAGTTTGTCCTCACTGCTTAGGTCTTGAAAATTGCTGTTCAAGTAGAGTTTGCATGCTAAAAAATAGTCAGTTATGATTAAGTTGTATGAGAGGTGAGAGATCCTACATTCATATTTACTTCCTCCATGGTGAAGAAGGAAGTAACTCCTCCACATGAATATGTATTCAAATGAAGAACTTCTGAGCAGGTGCTGTGCAACAAAAATCTGTAGGCTGTTTCCCATATCCTTAACTGTTGGAACATTTCCAGTTTGTAACATATGCAAATATTAATTAGATCACAGCAGAAGAGAATAAATTTAATTCTGTGCCATTTTCACTTGTATTCCAGGAAGGTGCTATCTCTTGCTCCTTCATGGTTTTCAAAATTTTTTATCTGTAGTTCAAATGACTATGACAAGAAAGTTTCAGCATACCACATCCTTTCCCCAAAAAGACTATAATATTTTAGACGAGTCACTGGGAATGGACACAACTCGGTCCAAGCAGAGGAGACCATTAAAGCGTGTGTCATCTTTTACATGAATTCCTAAACAATGATGTGTTCGACAAAGGGAAAATGATATGAACACTTCTTATTCACAGTGTAAGCAGTCACTTCTCTTGTATTAAACAAGGCAACCCACAGAACCCCAAAACACCCTGAAAATGAGATTTGACTTTTTCATTCAAGTTGTAAAATTCAGTTTGACATCAGGCTCAGTTATCTTTTTCTTTTTGGGAAATCAGTATCTAACTTGACTTTATGAATCAAATTTAATTTAGTTTGGGGTCATAAAAGTTAAATGGCTTAGAATCTTTAAATTTCTTATGTCTAAAAAAATTTTTGGTGGTATAAATGCTACTTTTAGGTACATCTCACAACATGCAAATATTGAGACTTTGGGGGGACAGCCATGTTTTCAAATATGGCAGATGCGTAGAAGCATGAGAGTCAAAAATCATTAAAAATGTACATAAGTGTCTAATGACCAGGTTCATTAAAAGTAATTATTGTTTACAGAGCAGCTTTGTAGTAGTAGTCAAATAGTTTAGACAAAGTTGGGAGGAATAGCAAGTGCTGCTGCCTTTGATTTGGTTAGGTACTTCTACGTGTGTGTCTAATCACCTAAATAAAGTTCTGTAAATGACTTCTGTTCCCATGATACTTAGAAAAATATTGTTCGTGTGTCTTGCCAAAAGTAGCAGGTTTCAATAAAGCAGGGAGGAAGAAAGAGAAGAACTCAAAGCAACTTGACAAATAAAAAGGTATTAAAACCACAAATTAGCTCAGGTTCCTAGTTTTGACATCTGTTTGAGAAGAGAAAAAAGAACACGAAGAAAGGCAGAAGGGGCCAAATGAAATGGGGGTTCAGCTGCTCCCAGGCTGGCTTAGCTCTGCAAAATAAAAGCAGAAGCAGCGTCAGGTCTTTGCACTTCTGGTTTGCTTTAGTGTAAGGGAATGGTCTATAGACATTTGCTGTCTTTCAGGTCTTCCACTAACAAAAAGTATGGATTATCATATATCATCACTAGGAAATTGCTTTCCACAGAGTTTGAAATTTAAAAGAAATTTTTAAAATGAAATTCTTAACAATATGTTGTCATTTTATCGGTCTTAATGGATGACCCTTCAGCAGTGTTGGCTGGCATTTCAGGGTTTTTGCATACACAATGTGGTGAGTATAGAGAACGGAACAGTTCAGAGATTGTCTGAATTGCCAGGAAACAGTACCCTCTCTCGTCTTATGCATAAATCCTTAAAGTCAAGGAGGAAGAAACAACCCTTGCACAACTGAAGAAATAGTCAGACTGCTAAAGACTTCATCTGCCCTTAACTGATCTATGTATTCAGAGTTACATGGGAAATTTACCAGCAGCAATAGTAATGAGGTACTTCATTTTTTAAATTAAATCACATGGGAATTGGTGTCATTGGAGAAACCTAAAACCTTCTGATAAGCTCTTGTACAGGAGGTGAAATTGCTCACATATCCAGGAAAGGTTACAAGAACCCAGCTAAGGATGGTGTAAAGTTCCTAGGACACTGAACATTGGAAGAAAGATTCTCGCTCTGGGCATTTGTGATGCTTTGTCATTAGAGGATTAACCTTCTGCTTTCTTTAGAAGGTTTGATATACTGGACTGACTTAAGTAATAACTGTATGTGAAATGCATCTTTTACGTGTTTGTAAATCGGGAAGTGCAACTTAAGCTATGGGTTTTGTTTGGGATATATAGATAGGACTGTTACCTCCTGTAAAACTTCCAACAATTTTAGCAGCCAGCATCTTCATTTAGGGGAAACTTCTTTCAGAAGACAAGATCAGATGACTTCAGCCAACAATGTCATAACTAGACTTTACATATTTAAGAGAACTGAAATAAGGGGCTATTAAAAAGAATGCAGTGTAAGTCTGTTTTGCTGATATTTCCTTTCTTTTTCTTGGTGTGAGCTGTACTGGACTTGCCTTCCAAAAGATTTGTTTGTTTTCTCTGTTATATAACCATTTCTAAAGTTTTGTTAAGTGTGGTGATGCTTTTGCCAAGCTGTCTTTCTCCTACCCCTGATGTGCATTAATTGAAGTCAAATGAAAACCAGACAACTACTACAGTATTTCTGGCCCCCTTGAAAAGCTTCCCCTGTGGTTTTTTTTAGTCCCATTTCCATATTGTTCTAGTTATTAGCCTCGTTACCTCACTTAGGTTCCTTGCTGTGATCATAACCCACCTAGAAATTGCCTCTTACAAATTCCCTTAACTTAGGGAAATGTCCCACTGGTACATTGATGTTTTTTTGAGCAGCTGGGCCCAGGTTGGGGATATGTGGGAGCACATGGGATCTCCACCTGCTCCCTGCTTGCACAGAGATTGAGGGTACCATCAGCAGCTCGGTTCAAACCTGACTCACGTTAGCAGGGGCAGCCCTGAGAATTTGCTTCTGTCAAGCTGAGTTTAGAGATTTCAGATTTGTCCTGTTGCTGCAGGATAAGGGACTGTTATTAAAAGCTGCGTGGCTACATAGATTTTTCTTGCATTATTTACTATTCTTTCCCACTGAGAAAAGGGAAGCTAAGAAAGTGATAGGGAGCTAATAGCTGATAAATCACCATATCGCCTTTTCTCTGGTTAAGGTTTGACAGTTTCCCTACTAGAAGTTCTTGTGCGATACATTTTCATAAATGACAACTCATGCTTTATCAGCTCTGCTGTTCTTAAAGGAAAACTCAGCGCTGGCCGTGCGCTTCCAGGCCTCCCAGCCCAGGGTGCCTGCCCCGAGCATCAGCCGTGGCCGCGCCGCTTCCCGCCGCCGCCAGTGGGTGACTCTCTTGGCGCTGCTTAGCGTGCTCCCGGCTGGCTGGCGGGGCAGAGGCGGGAGAGCGACGGAGCTTTTTCTTGTCTTGAGTTCTGTTGAGGTTTACTTGCATGTAAGGAGAGGAAAATTAAACAATCTTAAAACATTGAACCACTTTCCTTAATATTACTAGCGCTGGTTTCGCTAGAAAGAAACTTTTTAGACTCAAGGTTCTGAAATAACAAACAGAAACCGAGAACCATTTCTTACTTGTTTGCGAGGAAGGATGCAGCTTGAGGTCACTTATCTTGCTGCACCCATCCCAGACGAGGACCCGAGCGTTCACCGAGGGGACAGAACTGTGCACAAGTGACTTCCCCTGTGTAGCCGCCAGGCTCTCGCTGGGCTGGCGGGCGGGATGCTCTTGTTCCCATTGGTATTGCTTAGCCCCTCCCAGCTGGACCAGTGGGTGACAAAATGTGAATTAGACTCTTAAAACAAAGTTAGTAACCCCTCAACTTAGCAGACATACAGAAGTCTCCACTTAACCTTCCTATTTTTGTAGCAGATACACAGAAATGCCGTAATATCGTTGTCACTACAAGAACAGAAGAACTTTTTAAAGTAGTACTTTTCTACCTTAGAGAAGAGCTGCAATATCTAGCAAATGCTGCAGAGCTGGAAGAACAGCTTCTTGGAAATACAGTTTCTCAGCCATTGACTTAAAAATATTTTGCACTTTTACAGTTTGGGGAATTTTTTTTTCTGTGAGAAGGATTTATTTTTCCCCAGACTGCAAGTTTGGGGAAGCTGAACTTAAAGTGAATTCTTCTTTTGTTCAGCTCTGGGTTTATTTTGAGTGATACTGAGACTATCTTACAATGTCAGCTGTGGTAATTGAACTGGATAAGCTTTCTTCAGATGTGATTGAGAGCAAAAAGGATTCCAAGTCAGATTTTAAGGAAGGCAAATTCAGTGAATCGTGTGTCGATCATCATGGTTTTCAACTTCACTGCTCGCATTCTGCACCAGCTGGTAAGCATAAATTTATATGAACTATTTCCTCAAATCTGTGTCTATTTACTCAAGTAACTTGTTGCAAGTAAACTGTAAGACCCAATAAGGAAAACACAGGATTTGTTGCTGTCACATGCTTGCAATATATGAAGTCATTTTTACTTTAGATAAAGGATAGAACATATGTCTGTGTATAAAAAAAAAATTCAATGTCTCCTGAACACTTCCACACATAGGGTACTGCTGAAAGAAGAACCCAGGAGATTGCTACCTTTGCATTACCTGGAAGATGATCTTTCTGTAGGAGATGACATAGTTTTTGTGTGAGTTAAAGCAGACTCAGTATCTGCCCTGGTACTGGACTCTGCAAGGTGTGTATATAAGCTGTGCTCTCTAGTGCTGTGGCTTTTCTGCTATATCCTTTGGTATTTCTTATCACATCGGGGTTATAAAGAGGGAACTGCATATGCTGTACGGTTGTTTCTTTCATGACCAGTGTGGCTCATTTGTTTTTATTTTGTGACAGGTGCTACATATATCTAGCATAGATCCCCAAAAATGTCAACTAACTAAGCATCATGAAACTTCAAGTTCTCTGAAAATTCATAGTCATGAAAAATACAGAATGTAACTGCCTTAGATTGTCTGAAACAGCTAAGGGGAATCATCTGCAGTTAATGAATGAGATTGCAGTTGTGCTCTTAAAGCCGTCTAACGTATTGCATGGTCATTCATCTAGAAACAATATCTTCTAAGAATGACTACTCTGGTTATAGAAGTGTTTTGACTTTCACAAATTCCAAGGGACAACTTGATTTTGATTGTGTTTTCACTTGCTTATGATCCTCGGAACAAAGTACAAACAAGGGAAATGGAGACTATCTGAATGTGTCACTTTATCCTGTGACAGGACAACCAACCTGCAGTGGAAGACTGCAACTTTCACTTGACTAAAGTAGGTGAATGTGTAAACAGAACTTTAATATTTTAAACTGTGACAAACATTTGGAACATTTTTAACTTACAAATTCAGTTCTCATACATTAAAATAGTCACATGGTTGGGATGTCACGCTATGTATTCTTTTGCAAGAAAACTAAATGACTTGTGCTTTCCTTAATAGAAACTTTCTAGTTTTACCTCCTGTAAAGCCTTCACTAATATTTGTAAAAGATTTTTTAGTACTAAACACTTTTGAAAGTTTGTCTTGCATGTTAGCAGGTTTTTGCAAGGTCAGGAATCAAGTGTTTGTCCGTCTTCCTGGGATCCTGTAACATAACTTCACAGTTAAGTCTCCTACCCCAAAGAAGTGTCACTAAAGAATTTATGTCTATGTTAGGTGATGTATTTTGCTATGTGCCCTAAACAGCAAAGCAATCTGTTCTAGCCTACCCAGTCAATCAAGAGTAAAATGCACTTTCAGCATAAGCAGCAGATTGTTTGTGGAACTATACTGTTCAGAGTTCTGTAGGGAAGAGATATTAAAACAACCAAATCTCCTTGTTTGGAGTCTTCCTTTTGGAAAAATAATTCTTTGCTTTTTAAAAGAATTATGTCTTGCAAGGATTTGTCACAAACGCTGTTTGTGTTCCTAAAGCAGGAGCAGAGCTAGCAAGCGTCTTTGACAAATGTGTTGTCAGTTTGCAGAATTTCTTCTTTTGTGGGTATTTTTGTTTTGGGTTTTTTTTTTCATCGTGGGAAGAATCAAATAAATACTGATACATTGTCGTAGTATTTTTGGGTTTTATGAATGATGACTTAATGCAAACATAATCTCATCTTTTGCCTTCTAAAATTTTCCTTGGTATGTTTATTTTACTGGTGTTTAAAATAAGCAAGCCTTTTGTACTTTCCAGCGTTGCATTGGGTTGGCTGAAGTCTAAATGGAACTGTATAAACAAGTCGTCTTTGGCTTCCACAGGTCATTTCACAAAAGCAACTTGTACTTGCTCAGCCACAACTACTGATAAAAATAAACAGCTTTTTCTTATGCTAAAATGATGGACCCTATTTCCTCATGAGTAGGCTGTTTCTCAGCAATGATGTTTCACAGGCAAAATGATAATTTTGAGCTAGGGGAAGTAACTGAGATTTTGCTCTTAGCATTTAGGTTTTTTTCCAATAGCAATAACAGTATGAAAATATTAAATGAAATCAACATCCTACATCAGGGTGCTGCACTGAGGTTTGCTTGTGTTGGGCTCATATGTGTCATAGGACTCCACTCTCTACAGCGGCAGCCTTGGGAATCTTGCATTTAGGCTCAATGGTTTTTAGATTTCCAATGTTTTTAAAGTGAATGGAAAACTCTCCTCTAAAATCACTCATATCACAAACAAATGGTATATAAGGTGCATAAGTATGAAAATATAAGTACTCGATGTGAACATACAAAAAAGCCACAACAGAAAAGCAAATGTCCTTCTTCTTCTGTTCAATCTGCTGTCCACATGCTGAGTTGTATTAGAGAGTTTTATTGTTTAAAATTTATTATGCTATGCTTGTACTGTGATATTTTTTTTTTGTATATAAAGCAGATAATTCAATATATAGAGAGATTATCACTTAAGAAAAGCTTTTCTTGTAGTACTGATGTGTTAATTTTAAATGTAACACCTAAGAGTGCACATACAGAGAAGTGAATACTCTGTGAAAGTGAAGTGGTATCCTGAAATAGTCTTATGTTCTTGGAATGGAAATGGAAACATTGCTGGGACAGAAAAACCACATTTTAATGTTGTCCCTGCTTTAACCAAACCCATTGCAATAACACATAAACGTTAAATTACTTTCCTACACCTCTCATTAACTGAGAAAGAAAGTTACAAATAAGCTTAACTTTCTGTATATATTACTCCTTGTTCAATTCTAATGCAAATACCAATCCTGAGGAATATTTATCTGGGATCTGCAGATACATCAGAATATACTGCAAAGAGTAATAACACTAGAATACAACCAACAGTATTGTTAAGTTAACATTCTGTGTACAGAATGCAGAGCAGTATTGAGATCTTTAGGAGCATATCACTTGCAGTGTAATGTTGAGACATTGTTTCAAAAGATGAAATCCTGAAATGTATGAGCAAGTGCAGTTGACTGCTCCATGAACAAAGCGATGACCAATGTTGGTTTCCACAGCACTCGCGTTACCTGGTCTCTGGGTGAAAGTTGGAATGGAGCAGTGATACTCGTAGACACAACAGATAATGTGGGATTGACGGGTTTTTAAAGATGCTCAAGCTATCCTTAAGAAAACAAAGCTTACTTGAAGTTATATGGTACTTCATCTGCAAAGAAGAATTTTTAATGCAATATGATATCATGAAGACCAGTGTCACAGCTACAGCAGTTTGTCTTCACCAATGGGCAGCAGCAGGCTATTCATCATAAAGAAATATAGGACCAGGTTTCTATTATATTTGCCAGAGTAGAGTTTCCAGGTCCTGGTGTATTTGCCGTTCAGACTTCTCAACAGAAACACATCTGGTCTGAATATTGCAGCTGTAAATATTTGTGCAGATTTAAACCTTATTATCCCCGATAGATGCTGTTCTGCTTCATCTCTTATCAGCCTGGAAATGACTGAAAACATTCAACCTACAATAATGGCCTTTATTGCCTAATCTATGTTTTACAACTATGAGACAAATCATACTCAAACTTTTCTCCACATAAATTCTTTAGTATGTTTCTAGAGATAGTTCTGCCCAAATAACTCTTGATAAAGAATAAAGAAACCTCTTAAATAGGTATTAAAAAAGGCATGTGAGGTCTCAGTAGTGTAACTTGTAAGTGGTGGGGTCAGAACAGAACACTTGAACTCTGCTGAAATGAGACGTACACTAAATCACACAGATTTGACTCAGTGACTTTTGGTAGAATGATACAAGGTTAGGGAAACAATTTTTTTCTGTCTTTTTTTGTGGTTGCTTCACAGACGATATTTTGGGGGAAGGAATGTGAAAGTTATTTTCCAGAGAATAGTCGCTATGTTTCGGAAGTTATTTTTACTGCTGGTCTATTTGTGTATATTAAGTCACCCATATGCTGTAAGTGGATATAAAAGGAACAAAACAAAGGATTAAACTTATAGCAAGTTAAAAGGGCTAAAAAATTAAGGACATATTCGTGCAAGATGCTTTGATTCATGTGGCACAAACAACACAGCTAGGCTAACAGGGTGATGGGGGAGAGGAAAATGGGGGATACTGGGTGAACAAGTGACTAAGTACTTTCAAGTGTTTAGTATTGTGTTCTAGATCATCAATGTAGTAGGTGTATCTATAGAGAGGTAACAACTGTGTTTTTCTACTTTAGCAGAGCTTGGGGGTTGGAAGGGCCTTTGAGAGCTAGAATAGAAGAGGGGGTCGTTTGAGTTGCACCAATCTAAAATGAAGCCCCTTTCTAGACATCAGAACATGTAGGGAGTCGGAAGAAAAAATGGGCAAATCTTGTCCTCATTTGCCACCAGAACAAATATGATGAAAAGGACAATAAACTAACAAATTTTCCAACAGTTATCTGCCCCTCTTTTGCTTTCCAAGACAGTTATAAGAGCTGCTGCAGGAGACTGAGCTCTGAGCACTTGCTGTTATCCCTCTCGACATTTTGCTACACCACCCCCTCCGAAAAACTCTTCACAATGCACATATCACAGATTTGAGTGTTGCATCTCAGAAATAAAATTATGTACTTTGATATCAAACAAAGCTAGAATGTAAAGTGGTGAAGCGGTGTCTTCAAAAAGGAGCAGTTCCTTTATTGAAGTAGAAATATATAACAGGAACTTCACTGGGGAGAATATCTAAAATAATCTACACCTTTTGCTTGATTCTTATTTTATTGCAAATCCCTGTGTGAATATCCCTTAACTGAATACATTTCCATCATTCCTGAAACATCAAAGTACATCTGCTAAACCAATGTTTCTTATTTACAAACTTTAAAGGTAGTTTAATTGCTGAAAGAAATTCTCTCTTTATTTACATTTTGAGAAGTGCTTTAATCATGGTTGCATCACCATGTCCAGGGAACTGAATAAAGTTGTAGTTTCGTGCAGAAATCAGTACCACACTGCCAGTTTGCCCTAATTACTCACACAAGGATTATATAGTAAAAACAAGAAGGGAGCAGATACCATCAACAGGCCATGATATGTAATGGTCACAATCCAATCAAAGTCCTTGTCTTCAAGTGAGCTCTATAGGAAAGCTGCAGTACAGTGCAGAATCAGTACTTGAAACTCCTACACCAAGCTAATTTTTGAAACTACGTGTTGAAGTGAACACATCCAACACAGTAATCTTTGCACTATAATTAGGTGCTATTTTTTGACTTTTCTCTTATAGAACAAAAGGTCACGAAATGCATTTTTTCATTATTTCAAGAACCAATTGAGAGACTCCTGTCAGGAAGATCAATATTCAGAAATAATCCTTCTACTTCTTATGCCATGTTAAGCCAACATTTAGTTGAAAGCCACCAAGCAACACAATTAATTCAGCAGTAGAGTAGAATAATGTTATTAGCAGTCTCCTAACCACAATGAAGCAGAATGTATTTCATTATTTCTGACTGATAACATTATTTTTCATTCTAACTTTACCTTGGAGGCAGACTTTGTTATGTCTAAATCAGCAGAAGTAAAATGCTGTCAATTTTGAAAATTAAGTCAGCATCTTAAAGGAAATGGGCATGTTGTGTGGTGATTGCTGCTGGAGGGAAGGGGGGAGAAAGTGTATTTGTTCCTACATGTATGGAGGCTGGGACTCGGGTAGTAGGTCTTCAGTCAAGCTGAGACTTCAGTACTAGCAAAGAGTCTGTCATTTTGCTGTTCAGACTAAAGGTGTTCTATGAGCTACAGCTGGAAGATCCTTCTGTCTTTGGCACTATGCTCTGTACCAAAATTTCATTAATAATACACAAAATAAGCCTCTAGCTAATGAACAGTTTGGAGACTGTAGAGGGGCCTAAGGTACTGAGACATTCACCTCTGCCCCTGGGGGTCATGACTTCAATCTTCACATGGCTACAATAAATGGAAACAGCTGGATATAGAAATTTAATTTTTCCCAGAGGTATTGTTTCTCTTCTGTGCTCTTCCTTTTTCTAATGAGCTATTTACTTTCAATTTGAGACAGGGATAGGTCAATTAACTCTAGCTAAAGATGCTCTAATGATTTATAATCATTGATTTTATTTCCCAGATTCCTGCAGCAGCAATAGATGAAGTACGTCTACACAAAAAAATATGCTGCCCGCAGGGAGATTACAAAAACTTTCCCTGATTTGAAAGGTGAAGTCAATACTTACGAAACTGATCAGTGCAAACTTGGTAACACAGGTCAAAAACTGGGAGCAAGAGTCAAGCTGGAGCAGCCTTCCTATAGCACAGTATGCCTCACACCTGCAAAGCCTGAATACAGCGAAGAAACTCTTGTATTTTAGTTGTTAGCAGTAGCGAGTCTGTATGTTGAAGTCTTTTCTTCTTGCATAATAAGCATAAATTAGCAAGCAGGTCTCCAGTATAACACAGGATGGAAGATGACTCAGTGTGGATGGGGAATTCACTGATGTATTTAAAGTTTCTTAAAAATTTAAGTCCGGGGATATGACTCTATGTGCTATTATAACAACATGTGTTAAAAGAACAAGTCTGAAGGTCATGAGTGTTATGAGTAGAGTGGACTGATGGCCACGTATTGATAACTGACAGTAGGTAAAGAGGGATGCTCCTCTGGTGACGCAGAATACATTTGTGTTCCGTGTTTGAATACAGGCTTTACTATAAGAGCTGACTGCTGTGTCTAGACAGCATGCAATGAGGAAACGAATGACGTAATTTAGTACAAGGTCTATAACGTATTGCTTATGAGCCTTTCTTTGGTATTAATAGAACAACCTATATTTGAGTTTCTGTTGCACCATTATAAACATATAGAAGCTCTAGCAGATTTTGTAGACCTTTGTGATATTTATGTTAGTATTGTAATATGAGCTAAGTTAATCTGATTTAAAAAAAAAGCAACCCACACTTCCTGAAAACACAAACTTAGTAATATTTAGAAGGGACATCACGGGGGAGAGACAATTATACACAGAGTTATCTGTGCAGGCAGCTGAATGTTATAAATAGAAAAATTTTGAGTGGTGCTGGAAGAGACAAGTGTGTTTTTCCAAAAGCGCATGGTGAGAAAGATTTTTGCTGCCTATTAGTCTCAATCCTAAAATGTGCTGGTTTGCTCATAAAATAATAAATTGAGACCTTATGTTTAGGAATTATGTATTTGTATAAATGAAACTTGTTAGTAATTATTCAGATCTTTATCATATTAGTGCTTCCATTTTGGGGGGGGAGTATGGTGAAGACACTTAGATCCAAACACATTAACCTCTCGAGCCAGTGCGATTATACCAGACCTCTGACTGTATACATTTTGTAAAGACAATTAGCCTCAAGTTTCTGTTTTAATGCTTTGATTGAACTTTTAAGGTGGCTTTTCATAAAATACTTACATTCTTTTCTGTGTCAAATTGAAACAGCACTTCAAAACAGCATCTGGAATTACATCACATATGATAAATTTTTCAAATAAGCTATAGCCTGTCTTATTTTGCTGCTGGACTTCTGTTTTTCTCTGTAACGCTTTATGAAAACTTACATTGTAGTCAGCTACTAATATTAATTATTTCAGAATGTTGCTACCAAGAAAGGTAGTAAAATATGTTTAGTGAATTTCAGTCGAAGGAACAGTTATGTATATTGAAGAGGAACTACACCAGTCTTATCAGAGTTCCAAAGTGCAAGCTAATTTCTATAGTGCCTTTTCTTGCATATTTTGAAACGAACAATTTTCTTTTACCGCCTTTTAGAAAGGAAATTCTCTCTTACATTTGTCAGCAAGCTTTACCTCCTGTTTAAATACACTTGTTCTTAATTTCTTTGTTTTCTCCCATTCTTTTCCTTGCAGGATAAAGAATAACAGGTCAATTCATTGTTAGTCATGGATACAAAATTTCCTGGCAGTTACCATACTGCTTGCATGGCTCCGGGACTGTGAATAAGACGTTAAAACCGATTTCTGTTTTCCTTACCTAGGCATTGAGAAAGGACTAAATACCAGAATTCCATGAGGTCACTAAAATAACTCGTGTCAGTCCACAGTGCAAGTTTTTTTCTCATCTCAGTTTGGTATATCTTTGCCTTTTATATCCTAAATATTTTTATTTTGACAACCCAAAGCTGCTCCCACATCTCTTTCCATTCAGAAGTTTTCAATTCTGCAAGAAAAATTATAAAATATTAAAGGAAGACACTCTTGTAGAGGTACTCGTTTACTCGATCTTTCCTTCACCCCAACAACATTCTGTTGAACCTGAACAAGGAGCTAATGAATTATTTAAGTGAACCACCATCAAATTCTTGTGTTACTATGTCCATAAATTTATGCTTCAGATTCCTGCTTTCTGAGTCTGTTTTGCCAACAGATGAGACATACAAGGTCTGCACAGTTTTTATTCTAGGATCGTCACTAAGGCAGGCTCAGTTAGTGCAGATTTAAAGAGGCAAAAATTAGTGAATAGAGGATCTTGCCCTGTAGGCCTTGCCAAGTGAAAATGGCTTTTTTTTAATCCAGTGGCATTTTTACAGACTAAAGGCTGGGTTATGGCCAGTCTTTTAGAAAGACAATTTGTGATGCATGCCAATCAAGAGTGTAATTATATTCATCTGTGGATTTTCAAAAATGACTATCTTGAAAAATGCACTGACTCTGGAAGTTGTCTCTGAGCAAACAAAGGACAATGGAAAGAGAAGCCTGGTTTTGCTACAACGCTTGTGTTGGCTGCTCATTGTGGCTCTGTGGAACGCCTGGTATGAGGTGCTGATTGTCGCTGCTCGCTTCTATTGACTAAATTGAATGTTATTTTAGAAATAAAACAGTAGTAAAAATAGCAAGGGTATTCCGGGTAGCACTGATATATTTTTCTTTCTGTCAAAAAAAGACAAAAGATTGAGTCATTCAGGATTAAGGAACTCTGTCTGTGTATATTTATGTGCTCTTTTTGTTTATAAAAATGCAAGGAGAACATCAATCTTCAGAATTCAAGGATGATCAAAACTAAGTTGAATGAAGTTTGTTCCAAATGTTGACAACTTATTCTTCTTGAGAGTGATTTGGCCTTGTTCTCTGTCTAACTTAACTAAATGATATAACAAATTTGGGTTTTTTATATCATTTTCCTTCATGTCTGGAAGAATACAGTTTTTTGTATGTGCTTTTCACACAGGATATATTATTGGTTTGTTCACTTACCTCAGGAAGGAAATAGTGAGGGCCGTTCAAAGAAGTACAAGTAGGCGTCCCATTTATAGATGTTTTGTCTTTCTCAAAAATCACAAACTTTAATATAATGCATTTTTCTATGTGCTACCCTTTCTCTTCATAGTGTCTGTTACAGTGGACTTCTATGTGATAAGTATTACTTTTATTTTTAGAAAACTTTGTTTCTTAATGTTATCATTTTGATCTCTGTGTGCTTTCCTTCTGATCTTCTTTGCTTTGCTGGGAAAAGCAAAGCACAGAAGATTTGGGAAGTCTGGAGAGGGTTGAAACTATTATTCTTTTCTGTCATTTGTAGGACTTACAGGAATTCCCATACAAACTCAGGTTAAAACCTACCTTGTTTGGTATCCTCTTTCAGGCAGCGATTGGTATCTGTTATTTCAGAGGAAAAGAGAACAGGAAAGCATCTTGTTGGCCATGTTTCCTGTATCTCCTCAAGGATATCATATCTTGCCATTTGATCTGACTAAGAATCATTGAAGTCCTGCAGGAGGTATGGCATTCAGCTGGAGAGAAATCAGTCTTCAGGTTCATAAATGTAGAGCTTAGTCACTTGAGACAGGAGTTCCCAAAACACTCCTTCTGGCTAGTTCAAAACTGAGGTAAAGTGTGCTTAAATTAATCTAGGGGGGAGGAGGAAAAACCAACCCAAACCAACAAAAAACCTCTAGAACTGATCATCTTATGATTTTTCACTGAAAACCCTCATAACTAACATGAGAATTTTAAGTTATAATCTTGTATTCACATTTTGGCACGCGTATTGATTTCTTTCTTTCTGCGTAGCTTGTATTTTTCAGAGTTTCACAAGGTCTGTTACTCTTGTTCTTCACGACCAGAACACATTCTACTCTCACTCTTCACTCAATATAGAGCACTTGGAACAGTCTTCCTCTCTGCTCATATTCTGAACTCTTTTCCTGACCTTTACACAAAGGTGACTATTCTCAACTGTCCATCAACATTTTTCATTTGATTTCATCTCACTTGTGACTTTTCACTTCATGTTGCATATCGATTTTTTTATTTTTAGCATCTGTTTTCTCACCCACTCCTTTACACCTCTCACTTTGAGCGATGACTTTTGCCAATTATATCACACACTTTAAACATCCATTTTCAGTTCCTTTCTTAAAGCCAATTGTTGAACTTCCACATGCATTCAGTACCTCAACTTTTTTTACCCCACACTTCTAATACTCTGGCTTATCTCTCATTAATAAGACACATTGTGACTTTCTGTGCTGGTTCTAGTGACA
>Ga0065711_1003346_pt1 | contig 28446 bp, 15 predicted proteins | sample Hoacrofraction12_FD_59098 | JGI IMG/M metagenome (GOLD analysis project Ga0065711, IMG submission 59098) | Hoatzin crop microbial communities from Cojedes, Venezuela - Epithelial fraction 12 v2 (version 2) | ecosystem: Host-associated > Birds > Digestive system > Esophagus > Crop | place... | reverse complement strand
CGCTCTGCCTTCCCAGCAGGGTTCCGTGTCAGCCGCTCCCAAGGCTCACCTCCGGATCAGAACCTGGGTTGCTCAACGCACCAAACTATGTCCCCTCTCGTCCAGCCAGGACTCCACAATGCATGGTTTCATTTTGTCAATTACTTTCTCATAGAAGTATGAGTATTCTCTAGTTGTTGCATTCAATATTTTTTTTTTTAATTTCAGTGAAATGTCTATGTTGCAGCTGGTGTGGATAGTCATCAGTTTTGCTGACTTCAGGGAATAGGGAATAGTTACTTGGGTTTCATTAGTTTTATTGATCTGCGGGTTTCATTAGTTTTATTGATCTGCCAAAAGAGGAAGTTTATTCAAAATTCCTTTTGTTAGTAGTTGTTTTGTGTCCTGAATTATGAAGATTTCTCCATATATTTTTATCCCAATATGTTGTCATTATTCATTTTAGTTCCAAAGTCTTGTTGCAGTTTGTTCCTCACATAAAGTATGATATTTAAAAATTACTAACTTTGAGTTTCATTGAATATCTTTCACTTTTTGTGCTGCAAAAAAGGTGGAATAAGGTTGTATTTTGCATTTAGTTTCTTTCTGTTTGTACTTTTAAATATATTTTTACTTGGAATTAATTAATGAAATTACCTGTTTTATAAATTCACTTTTTTGATCAAAACAGCAAAGTCAGGATGGGGCTGATTGCTTTTCATGAGCTATGCAAACAGCAAATCATCAGTCAAAAACTGTATTATTGTAGCTGACCCTATAAGCTAATTATACTTGAAGAGAGATTAAATCAAAACAGGGAGTCGGATCCTGCAGATATTTAAAAGAAAAATATATACAATCTTTACCTTGGAAAATCTTTATAACCTTCTGTAGGCTGGTTGAGGCTGGACTCACAAGGGTACAATTCCCTCACGTGGTTCTGAAATAGTTTGTGAAACCTGTGGCATGACTCTTTGGTGTTATACAGTGCTTTCTTTGTCTTTCTACAGAATAACATGCCTGAGTCACTCAAGGTTTTCTTGTTCATCATCATCACTAACAAACTGACAAAACCTTTGGTACTATATTGCACTACTACGAATTCTTCTATTCCCTGTAAAGCCAATCATTAGACATCATTCACAGCATCTCTAGTTGAGGAATAACTTGTTTTCCCTGTAATTCATCAACCAAAATAAACAAGGAAAACTGGAGGAAAAACCACTTTAAAATTAACCAAAATTTCATTTTACTGTGCTTTTTTCTTCTTCAGAGCAAATAGTTGTAAAAGAATGACTATTAACTGCAACATAAAACAAGTAATTTTTTTTTAAATGAAAATGGGTATTTGTAAAAGAAATAAATGAAACAAATCATTAGTGTCACAAAAGAGCCATATGAGTAATTTTCCTTTTATTCAGAAGCACAGTATCTAGGGGTATTCATCAAGGATGAATAGAACTGTATTTCAATTCTTGTCTCTACCTGAGGGGTTTTTGGGCTCATCTCTCCCACAAGCATGTTTGAACCACCTGACTGGACGATATATTAAGAGTCATGTAAGTAGATAGTTGGCTACTGTCATTCACTGTTCCTTTCTTTCAAAATGATGTTGATATAAATAATAGCTTTCTGTTGTTCCACTCCACAGAAAGATGTTGACACCACTAAACTAAAGGCATTTTTTTCTGTATCTTACCAGAACCTCAGAATATGCCTCATATACTGAGTATTACTAGGACTCCTAGAAAAGAATCTGATCCCATTTCTTATTTATAGGAAAAATATTTATTTTAAGTCATTTGTTTATTTTAATAGAGCCATGTTGCACTTGACAGTGTATGCAGACAGATATTTAAAGTTCCTTCTTTGTATCTGAAAATTGCAGTAACTGAAAAATTCAATAGAACATTATGATATCCTATAAAAAAATTTTTAAATCTGCATTGTTTGCTTTTTTCGTGACCCTGGGAAGATAATGCAATAACCTGGTATATAGACAATATGATGCACAATTTGCTCCACACCTTAAGGACTTCCTTGCTTGTAAGTACCATGCAAAATTCCAGATTTCTCTTTTAGGCTTTTGTACATCTTGTGCTGCAGCTCCATCAAGAATGTCAGCAACTTCTAATGTGGTTTAATAAATTGCAGTGAGACCGTAACTGAACAAATAAAGAGCCACAGGAGCACTTTGAGATATGGAATGAAGCATCAACACAGTAGGGAGTAAGACCCAGCAAGAGAGAGTAAAGAAAATAGCACAATTTTATATATTATGACCTCTAGTGAAAAAAAACAAACAACCAACGAACCACAAAACAAAATTCTATATTATTGTCTACTACTCATATTCTTGAGCACTGCCAATAAAACCCTTAAAAAAAGCATATCTCTCATAATCTAACAATTTCTACGCTTGTGTAACATGAACTGTTTCTTGGTGATAACATTTTTATTTAATTATGTCTGTGAGCATCAGAACTTCTATTGATGAACATGGATAGGCATAGTTGTTTAAGCCTATAATGAAATAAATGTTACACAGAATACAATTTTCCTCTTCATTTACTTTAATTTATTCTAGCTGTAAATGCCACTGTCTTCCAAGATTACAGAATATATCTCACTGTAGGATCAACTACTACAATTTACAAATTAGACTTAAGAGTTTTTTTGAAATTATGTACAGTTTTTGTACCATTAGACATCACTATTACTCTTTTTAAAATATTTTGAGCCCTAATGAAACAAAACATTAAAGTCAACGTCCCAGGACACGTAACTATTGAACTCTTGTCAGCATTTGACTACTCATTTGAACTATATTTTGTTAATTTGGCCACTTTAATGTTTTAAATGAAAATGTTGGTAAGTAAAATCAATTTTTGCTTATTTTTGCCAAAAAGTAAAAACATTGGTGAACTTGGTGGAGACAGACCCATAAATACTGCATATTTCTACCTTGCAGAAGGAAAGAATGAGATAAATCTTTTTTTAAAAGGTTTTCAGGAGTTTCTGAATTACTCCCGTAGAAATGGACATGTGTAACACTCCAGCATAAGGAAGCAGTTTATTAAAAAACTACTGTACGCTAGCTGGATTCAACAATGTGTTGAAAAGCAATGGCTATTATTCAGACTAAGGCATTCACTAGCATGCCACACGGATCCTAATTCACAGTGGAATCTGAGCAACTCCTATACTGTAAAATCTCTTATCGGAAGAGAAAGGGTTAGGAGCTCATGTTTTCTAACCAGACATATAATCCCCACTAAATGAAAGACTGATTCAGAAGCATTGTGACAAATTACCAAACTGATACACATGCTAATCGCACTGCTATCCATTTAGGGCTATTCTGAGGTTAAAACTTGCATTGTTTTGCCCAGAACAGATCCCTCATTTTATTCTGTAGAAGAACAAGAAAAATGACCCTGTTTCCATTAGCATCAATTGTTATTAACAAGTGAAATTTCAAGCATGAAATGAAAACTATTACATTAGCAGTATTGACCAAATTCATAGATTACATGAACCCAAGCAATTCTAAGCAAAACCACTGAAAAAAACAAATTGGCACATTTACATGTTTTTTACATGCCACTTACTCTACAGGTTATAACTGTTTAGACTCTCTCCAGATTGATTTAAAATTCCTGTCTCATTTTGATTTCCTCAAAATCACCAATAAAGACCTAATATAGAGGTGATGGGCAAGCTGACTTCCTGTGTTACTGTTTACACTAAAATGCTTGTCTGCAAGGGTTAGACTGGACGTTACTTACTGAGAAACAGGGGAATAATATTGCATTTCAGTAATTAAGAGAGTGCTTTTAGATTGATATCTTTTGCATTGTCTGGCTGGCAGATGTGAGTTATGAAAAATTAGATTATTTAGGCACAAGCAGTATAGGTGTGCTCTGCCCTACAGGTACAAGTTACCGAAAGCTACCTAAAGTTTTCTAAGGGTACAAGTAAGCAGTGAACATTTCATAAAACATGATGAAATGAAATAAACATTTAAAAAAAAAAAATAAAAACAAGAAATTAAGTAAAAGGATCTGAGAGAAAATAATTTTTCTTACTGGACAGTTGATTATCATCACCTCTTATGTGCTAGTGACCTGGTCTTGGTCCCGTCTATAGGTTAATTCATCACATTGAGTAGCATACATGATAGGCTTGTAGGTGATTTTAGCAACCCCAGAACTTGCTGAGGAAGATCATTTACGCCTGGAAAGGAGATCAAGGTTTCTGATAGACTTAGATGAGCCTTTTGGCAGAACAGTGATTCTAGGAATTTTTTTTTTTCTTTCGTATTTGCATTTTCGTTGGAAAGACCCATCTGAATACGTAGGATTAAACTTCTACAAACAGACCTCTTTTTGTGAGAGGTGAAATAAACAAACAAACAAATAAACCCAAAACCGGAAAGAGATATTTTCCCTCTCCTTATTTTTTAGTTTAATCTCAAACTTATTTAGAGAAAGAGTGACATTTTTCTGAGCTATTAGAACTCTCTTAGCGGAGGACTGACAATGTGTCAGGGCCTGAATCCAGGGTGGGGAGTGACAGAGATGAACACTGGTAAAGTGCATAACACTAGTTTACTTGATATGGTGAGGATCATCTCTGCATTAGAGAAAATTCTGTACTCAGCATTTGAAAAACAGAACCATGTACTACTGTGAAGAAAAATAAAATGCAAAAATCTCTTTTTGGACGTGGTTACAATGGTTTAACAAAATGCTTAAATGTCTTAAGCAGGCGCTTACATCACTTTCGGCAACACTAGTGCAGAACTTAATATGTTCGTGACAGCATTTCAGCAATATATCCTTAAATTCATTTTATCAGCCATCCACAAACACCCTTCTTCAGTATGATTCTATGGAACACAAAGATGGATGATGAAACTAAATCAGAAAGTCGAAAGCAATCTGTTCTGATGCACCAATGACATCTGTAGATACTTTTGTAACAAAGAAACCACCTACCTGAATTTCAGTTTGGGGCTGAAGGGAAAGAAACATGGTAGTCTGATAGGTTGACAGTTTGATGGATTTGTGGAAGCAACGAAAGCCAACCTGTTTTTCTATTTTACTCCTGTAAAGTCCAGTGTTCAGCTGAGGCAGAATATTTTTAAAGGTTCCTTTATTCCCATTTCACCAGCTCTTCACTGCCTCTGAAATACCTCCCAATCCATTGTGCAAGAGAAACCAAATACTCCCTTTGTGTCTTGGGACAACAGAGAAATTTTCCATTTTGAGCGGAGGCCAGTTTACTATGTGGCAGGTAATGATGAAAACATTCACTTCAGTCAGCTAAACAGTAGCTTTCAAGATTATTTCTATAAGGAGTTGGAGATCATCTAGCAGGATCTAATATGTTTTCTTTCTTCTAGATTTTTGAAAGGATGTTTAGTACTTGCAATCTTAATCTCTTTGCTTTGATTTTTGTGAATTTACTGGTTCAACTTATTATAATAAAAAAAATTACTTTATAATCTAGAATGACATTTCTATTAGATAATCAAAATAATGATTTTTTTTTTGAAAGAAGATATTCTTCTGAGAGTTCATATGGTGACTCTGAATTCATTCTAATGAACTAGATGCATTTAAACCTGAACACTTATGAGTTTAGTTGCCCCTGATTCCATCTCTAGCCAGTGTAGAAAAACAGACTTACCTCCAGAGCAACTTGAGTTCCTCCAATCTCAGTTGCTCCTGGGAGAAGCTTCTCTTTTCCATTGACTATTGAGGATGATTAAGGACTGCTACAGAAAGACCTAGTTTGCTTCAATCATGCTGAAATTGGGTCATTCATGCTTTCTGTATTGCTGCATGATACTACTGGTATCTGGATGAACTGATCTTTATATACATTTCATATACATACATGTATAATCTCTTTCATTGGATTTACAGAACTTCTTGTCTTTGTCATGGTTTCTTTGTCAGCTTCTTACAAGAATTGATGACACTTCCTGTCCTTCAAATTAAATCATTTTGTCTACGTTTTTGGAGACTTGGAAATAGTACCTAAGCGGATTCAGAAAGTAATGTCTACAAACACACACACATCCATAATGGAAATCTCTAAACTGTTATTTCTGCAGGAAATCAAAGAAAAAATTTCCAAAGATGGGATAGCTTCTCACGTCTACACAGGACATTTTTTCCCCCTAGTTTTTAGCTACATTGAAAATATGAATCCCATCATCATTTCAGAAATATGATTTAAACATTTCAGAATCTGGATGACTCACAAAAAAAGAAAAAATATATTGTGCCAAATTGAGTCCTCTTTTGAAATCAATCATATGTGACTTTCAGTGTAAGTTGCTGGTTAGCTGGATGAAGAATTAGAGGTGACAATCCTGTTGCTACTGTTGCCCAGTGTCAGAACCCTCAGAGAGCTTAATAGGCTGGCTACCTTAGAAATAACAAGCAGTGGCCATATCATCCTTTCAGTTCTGTAGCAAAAGGCCTTTTCTCACCTTATTAATGAGCTGTGCTTTGACAGATCAATATCGCCCAGAAATAATTTTGAATACTTTCATTAGTGAACAACAGGTTCCCAAATCAGTGAAACATCTATGGGCAGTTTAAACTTGTGATGGGAAGCATTTAAACATTTAACTGCCTCTAAGTTTTTTGCTGTCTTAGACTAGAGTTTAAATGTTTTGCCCCTCTGCAACAGTGAAAAAAGGCCATGAACCCAGAATAACCTAAAGTGTGCCATTCAGAAGGTATTGCAAAACAGTATGTATATCATTATTGCTATGCTACGCATTAATTAGACCATAACAAAAAAATGCAAAATATGTCCCATGAATATTAATTCAGTTTCAATATCTGAGGGTAATAATAGGAACTAGAAATACATTCCAATGAATAATAAATTGTGAAATAGCATCTTGCATCATTTAGTCATTTTTCCATCAAGAAAAAAAATAGTTACACTTTTGAAATCCTAATGCTTCTTGTTACACAGTTATGTAACCCACAGTCATAATGATTTTTAAATTTATTTTGTTTTCTATATTAGTAGAAATGTAGACTTTCTGTTCTAGACTAAGCCCCAGAATTCAGAATTCTGGAATGCTATGGTAAGCCATTCCTGTATATCCTTATGTAAACCATTTCATTTTTATACCTCATGATTATATTTTAGAAAATTCTCTGAATGGAGAGTTGTTGTTGCTGTCTTTTAAGTAAATACTGAATGAGAATCGTTTATGGTACATAAATGGAAAACACTCTTGCCATACAGATAGACACACAGGCAAAATTTAAGAGTAATTTGATTTTCACAGTGACCTTTCTGGCAAGACTCGGTAATAGATTCAAACTGTTTTCATATATGATGAAAAGCTTTATTCATCAATCACAAAAATCAGTGTGATAGTTCATTCGTGTAATAGTTCTGCTTTCAAGGATACCAAGTGGTAGGCTAGGACTGTCAGTACCTAAATATCCAAAGAATCATTTTCTCTATCAGCCTTAAACTTTTCATTCTTATATTTCAAATGTCCTACAGATCTCACCCACTGGACTTACCCTCTACAATGACAGAGGAAAATAATTTCATGTAGCTTGGGAAACCTGTCAGAGCCTGACGCACTTCCATGGTGGGGTCGGATGAGGTTATAAGGGAATTTTTGTATGTGGGGAATAGCAGCCTCTGCCTGATGTCTTTGTGCATTGTCCTTACAGAGCACATACTGATGTGCCCTTTTCTTCTACAAGATGCCAAGCTGAGAGCATTTGTCTTCCACCTAAGTTAGTGACTTCTCTTTTTTGAAATATCCATCCAGAAACTTGGCCCCACTTGTTCAACATGTATTATTTTATTATTCCCATCACATTATTCCCTTTAACTGTTTTAAATTATGTATTTTCCAGTTGTGTTTATTAAAAGATTTTATGAATGAATGTGATGTCAAATTAAAATAGCTTTAGACTCTCCTTACCAATTCACAAACCTGAAAGCATACACATGTCCACTACATCGCCATTTTGATGTTCAGGTATTGATGAGAAAGTCTAATGCTTGAAGATACATGCCTTTATTCAATGAAGAACCTTATGCAGCCATATGGCATGAAATACTAATCCACTTTTAAAAAGCCTTTATTCAAGCTAACATTTCTCTCTCAGCAAGCTCAAGAAGAATGGACCACAAAACTTCTGCTGCATGAGAAGAATGACATAAAAGTCGATTTACAGATTGTTCCGTGAAACTGTATAGCACACACTGACAAGTTCACACAAAATACTAACCTGTATCTGTCTCTGCCCTTCTTGATCAGGTCTGATGAGCCGATGAGTCTTTGCCGGGAAAACAATTCAGATTAAAATATTTTTGACTGCAGTGAGCAAGAAAACAGGACAAATATATATGCATGACAACTGCATTTATGGTCTTCCTTCCTTTTTAACAGAATACAAGGAAGACATAAGCCAGTTCATTTATTACACTTCAAAGCCTGCAACCAGTTAGCTACTGGTGAGCTAAAAAGTTAAAAGAAGTCAGACTGTGTGGCAGGGGAAGCAATATGCTTCTACAAAATAAATGTAAGAGATAGCAACATAAAGAGGTAAGATAAGAGGACTTCCTCTATCGCATACACAAAATAGATGAGTTTCTCTCCAAAGAAAGGGTGAGACCCATAAGCTAATGTTGCTTAACACAGGGGAGATATTATCCAAAATGTGTATATTTTCTCCCTTGTTCATTTTTTGCAGTGTTTCCAGGAGAAATGGCAACCATGTTTCTAGCAAGCAACTGCATGCAGGTGAATAAATTACTACCTAGAAAGTGGATGTAGGCATGAAGGTTATGAGAAACACCAAACCCTCCTGTGAGGAAGACAATGAAAGGTAACTCAGTGGAAGAGACCCAGGGAGTATGAAAATAAAAAATATATCCTGCTCTACTCTTGTATGAACATGAATATATGTGTGTAAATGTACATGAATATCCCTTCTAGGTACCATATTTATTCTGCATTTCCAAATACTGCTGCCATATTGGTATTAGATTGGAGTATTGGCACTGTTAAGTCAACTGAAAAGGCAGTTCTGACTTGGATCAGGCTCATAACCCATATGTGTATGCATTGATTTTGGATGCTATACCTCTCCCTGTATCTCAGCTTTGTGCATATTTATGTTTGATTTTCTATTAATAAACAGTCTGTTGTGACAGGCGTAGAATTAATCTTACTGGAAATTCTGCAGTGTCTCAGGGCATTATTGCTCTATCTACTAGCATTTGAAATAATGTAGCAAAAAAAGAAAAATGAAAGAGAAATGTATACGAAAAAATGCCTTCTTATGTAGCAGAAAGCATTAGTAAAATATTTTTGCATTACAGTGAGAGCAAAAAAGCTTGAAATAGATTACTCATTCACCACCACTGGCAAATGCTTCCTGAATTAGTATGCAGCACATATGAGCAATCTTCACCAAGCAAAATAGCAATAGATACATAGTAATTTTGTTAGAGCAATGTAGACATTATTTAGGAATTTAGAACTTGGAGCACGTCTAGGGGGGTTGGAAGAGACACAGCACTGAAATCCAAGTGATTGCATTGCATGTGAGCACATGCATGTGCACAGCCACACACAGAGACATGCATGCTCCAGCATTTGCAAGAAATATCCTGCATTTATCATGCATGGCACACAAAGAAATAGAGCAGACTATTACTTTCAACTAAAAAGCATGCAAAGAATACAATAGCAGTTCAAATACCATAAGTATTGCCTACTGAGTAAATAAAAGAACTTTCTATAGGAATAAAATATTTGTAATCGTGTTTTAAATTGTTTGCAAATGATTAAATATTGTATACCTCATTTTGTCATCTGTCTGTTTTACTGTAATTCATTTGGGTCATATTTTTTCTTCATTACTTTTAAGCTCTTCAGCTCATTAATTTGCTATCCAATTATGTCTAATTACTCATTCACAGCAGTATACCTAATTTTCTAGAACTAGCAAATTTGTATTGTCAAAAGTTCTGAGAATGTGTTCAAAGCAGAAAATTGTTTCACTCTGTTTAAACCCCATCATATTAATTTAGCAAAAAACCTGGACCAGCATTTTCTAATCTAGAAATATAATATTATTATCTTAAGGTCCTCTTCTCATTGTCTTAAGGCACAAATTTACTTTATGGAAAGTAAGCTATGTGACATTTGTTCTCGATTAGAATGAACAGATGTTTTACCAGAGTCTTTTCAAAGGTAAGACCATAAGTAGCTGACCTACCTGAGAAGCAAGCTCAAACCAAGATTAGTTCTCTGATATCTCTTCTATATCTAAGAAAAAAAACATGCTTACTGTACCTGGCACTTTAAAGAATTGCATCGTATTTGTTTCTGGGCTGTTACACAGTGTTTCCAATTTCTTTTATTTCTTCTCAGTCTAAACAAGCACTAGGATGGCTTTCAACTTACATCAAAGTTGTCGATTTCTCTCCAGAGAGAGTTATATATTTAGGTGATTTATTGAGTTGGAATTCATTTAGTTAAATCTTGTTCTGGGGAGGGAGGGAACGCCTTGAAACAGAAATTTGGTAGTATGTGCAGCTTTAGTAAGTGGATTCTGTAAAGTTAGAGAAAATGATTCTGATGTAACAGAATCTGCACTAACTTTCTGTTCAACTCTGCTGTCAGACCTAGGGACAATTCTTTGCGGCCATACATTGATCATGAACTTGAAAATCCTAAAATTTTTATTATTTGCTTCACAGAGAGCAGAGTGGATATGCAAGCCATTCTTTTCCTTTGGAAGACAGAGCATGGATCTTACAAGAGTTTGTCTGATGAGGACAGCAAACTTTGTCATCCGTACTTCCTTAAAGGAAGTTTGCATCTTGTAAGCCTATAGAGGTACAGATTGGTGTCTGTGGCTGGCTGAAATCTGGAGGAAAGCTGAATGTAAAGGCTGAGTTTTGAAGGTTGTGCGATCCCATATCAAATCTTGGAAACAAGACAAAGGGAATTTTAGGTTGTGTCATCCTGGTATAGTTTCTAAATTAGATTTTTAAAGTTAGTCTTTATTTCTATCAGGTGAAAAAAAAAATGGAATAAGCCATTCTGGAAGTCCAGAAATACAGGACATAACCCACTGTGACCTACAGTGATGCAGCCCCAGTAGAACTGCAGAATAACAGAATTACAGCAGTTAGTGGGAAGCAAGAGGACTTTCTGATCCAAATACTTTGACATTTCAGCTCGAAGCCTACAGAAAGATGTTCAGAAGGATGTCACAGTTAAATCAGGCTCCATTTGTCATACCTTCTAGCAGGATGTTGGGAAAAGGATAAACTATCCCATATAGATATTGTCTTTCATAAATAGTTGGTAGCTGATAAACCAGTGCTTAGAATGGAATTTTCCCAGCTGTATCTTCCTTTTGGTCAGCTAGGCTGTTGGTTTGTTTTCAAGCAGAATATGCACACACTAGCCCAGTAAAAGCCAAAAACTTGAGAGAATTTATTGGGAAGTCCTCCAGAAAGCTTACAATTCAAACATCTTTATGACCCAACTGGTTAGCTACACAATATTTTCCAAAACAGTCTTGGCCAGAGCAAGAGGCTTCCCATCTGTCTGAGGAACTATCTCTAAAAATAGCAGAGGGAAAGAAGAAAACAGATTATAGTGGAAGCGTGTTGCTGATGGCATCTCAGACTGGGAGTATATGAAGAATTGCCTTTTATAAATTTCCGTAGATTCAGAAGCAGGGATCTTGACATTAAAGGAGGGATACAGTTGTCTAAATATAGGTGCTGCTACAGTTTGAACTGCTTTGCAGTTTCTCATCTGGCCACTAGCTTTTGCTGCAGAAAATCAAGTCTGCTGACAGTCCTTGTGTCATTATTTTCCAGCCCCATGCAGATACTTGGGGCACCTAAAGTGCTTTAAGAAATCCATGTTTTGGGAACAGAATCCTACCCGAAGTGTTTATCAGCTAGGATCCTGCTGTGTATTTGCCATTTGAAGAACAAGGTTGTTCCTAACGGTAAGAAAATTGTATCCTGTTTCAAACACTAGACAACTTCCAAACAAGAAATCTGAAGGAATGAGGCCACTTGTGGACGTCTCCACCGAGAAAGCTGTTACAGCCATTACTCTGATAATATGTTTCAGGGAGATTATGGATGGCCAGAGAACAGAAAGTCAGCAAGAGGTTTTGCTAATTTATTTGTTACAGAGATCCCATAGTCCAGGCTGTAATTAAGGCTTGGCAGGCTCCCAAACCCATCACCATACACCCATATCACTGCCTGTGAGACATGCAGTGGGCTTTATTAACAGATTCTCAACAGCAGTTCAAGATTTAACTGCCATTTTGCTATCTAAGTTTGGGATCTTGTTAGGAAGGGTCATAGTCTGAAATGTATGCCCCTTGTCAGTCACATAATAAAGTTATCTTGGCTAGGCCTGCACAGTCAGAACCTGTCCTGTTATTTCTACAGGTTTGTAAACATAGTGACGCAGCCAAAGCTTCTCTTGTGTTCAGTGGTTCTGCTAAAATCCTTACCTAATTTTCCTCAAGGACCTCACAACTCTATGATCAAAAAACTAATACGAAAAAATATGAGACAACAAAGAAGATGCTTCTAGTCTGTAGGAAGCGAAGCAAGTGGACAGTCTGTGGGAGGTAGATGATGATTCATAACAAGGAAAAGTTCAGGACTCTTTTTGTTTACTGTTCCCCAAGTAACCTGGAAATAATCAAAAACACAACAGAAAGAGAAAACCAGGATTACCAAGCAACCACCACACTCGATGATAGATGGTGGAAGCTTTAAGCATAAAATTATAACCTTGTAAGGTTAAGTGATTTTCACATTAGGAGATTATCATTCTGCCTTTCAGTAGAATATGTTGAACAGTACAACAGAAAAAAGATGCTATGTCAAACAGTGAGGTAACTTTTTCGATGTTCCCAGCCAATAGGGCTGAATGATTGTCTTGTATTGTACAATGTATTGTAGAAGGACTCGCTTGTTAAAAGAGGATGCTAAGTTTTTTCCTTTCCAAGGGCATTGTGAGACTGCTCGTTGATGCTGGTTATCCAGGGATGAAATAGTGCTGCCTTCCCTCAAAAGTCTGTTTTCTTCTATACATTTACCAGACAAAATGAACAACACTACTTTGTCTTTTTAGTTCAGCATAGTTGTCTGTGGCAGACTGGATTGGAAGTGTCTGTAGGTGTTCGTAAGTGAGCATTCACTGTAAGTACTGCAGTCTTTTCAGAACTTCAGAGCCCTACTGAATTACACAGGTTAATTAACTCATCTCTAAATTACTGAAAATCCTCAGGACAATGTATGTTTTTGGTGTATTCTTTTAACTCTTGCTGCATGACTGCAGAGATAAACATTTTGATTCTGGACTTTTCTACAAATTTAGCATGTATATAGAAACAGTCACACACACATATAAAACACTTTCTTAGATGTATAGAACACCAGTGTCATTGTCTGTATGCTTTGGAAGCACTGCTCACATCTGTATTTCCCAGTAAAACAATCTATAATTTGCTAATTCTGGTGACTTTTATCCCTCCAAGGAGTTTGTTCAATGCTCTTCTGTGTAAGGCAGTATAAAAACACATGATTACAATGGTAAATATAATACATTAACTAACCTCTCACATTGCATTGGAAGAAAAATTAAGTCTCAGAGGTGTTTCTGGTATTTGGAATAAGAGTTCTCATCAATTTTTCACATGGGATTACTCCTCTGGGTCTCCTTTTCAGAGCATCATTTCTTATTATGGTGCATAGCTGAAGGTAAATATCCAGTAGTGGGTGTACGCTCCTCTACACATGCCTGAAGGAGTTTCAGTACTGTCTTATTAATGTCATACAGTATATCCACCACAACTCTTCTGTAGACTTCTCAAGTTTCTTTCTTTCCACAGCATAAGAACCCGTGCATCACATCATTTTATGGAATGAATAAAATAATCGAGTGGTTACAGACAGTTCGTTTGACTGGGAAGAGGTTGTGGCACTAGACAGAAACTAGAAACGTGAATTAGAACAACACTCATTTGAAAGTGGAGCCTACTCAGTAAGCACACTCAAAGGTGCAAAGCAGGACCCTAAGCCTCTGTCCCACATCTTCAAGCCTTAACTCCATATCTGTGACCATCAGGGTCCCCAAAATAAATAGTAAATTGCAGAATAGGTCTATTAAGCTATGTCAGACGTGAGGCTACAGAACCATAGGGAAATAATACAGTAGTGCAAGCAGTTATGGTACAGGCCCAGCTGTGAGGGCATATGATGTAGGAGATGATTCTAGGTCATGTTTGGTATGAGAGACAGGATAGCTCTGCATCTTTGAGCTCTAGTGCCTCCAAAAACCACACATAGGAAGAATTCCCCATTATAATTAATCCTGATTACTGATAGTCTGATGGCGGAGATGAGCATTTGAAAATAAGACTCCTTCAATTTCTGGACTCCATTTCAGCTGACATGCTTAGTTGTGAAGAAGTATGAATCTAGAAAAGAATGTTGTCTTTCTTCCCATTACACTGCAAAAAAAGTGGAATCCAATAAAAAGGAGAAAGTCATTTACATTGTCTGTGGGCCAGACACTTAGCATGCATGAAATGGCGTCACATCAATCTGGGTAGGACGCCATGACTCTGTACAAGCAGAAAACCTGACTTTTAATATCAAATGACAAAAAATACGATTAATGGTGCTTTGAATAGGGTGTTAGTAGAACACAACTTGTTGAATCTTCAAAGCTGTCTACTAGATTAACAACCAAATGATAGCTTACTGCTCAGTACCTACGACCTTTGAGAAACTGTGAGAAGTGGAAGTATTTTTTTCTATACTGCTTATCCCAGCTAATATAAAATGCTGTGTGGCAATTTAAATACTTGAAAATATTGAGGAAAATGGCATTAATTTATAGAATGCCACCAACTTATCAAAACGGATTTTATTCTTTCAAAATATATATTTGAATCAAAATTTCTATCAGCTGTAACTTTTAGACTGCAAACTACTTCATTGCAATAATTTCCCTGTATTTATGAACATCATTTTCATGTTATGGACACCACAATAACACAAGTCATAAAAATATTTATAAATTTATTGAAAAAAATGCAGATTAACAATACAGTTCAAATTACACTGGAATTTAACAATCATCAGAACAATTATTAATCCAGCGTGTACAAAATTCAACATGTGTTTCATGTATGCCTCTTTGTCTTCTGGGTTGTTGATGAGTTTCTTTGGAAGAAACTCAGAGGAATTGTATTGTTCATTGGGAATGAAGAACAGATGTGTGTAATGAGTGTCTGGGGTGAGGTGGAAATCTGTTCAGCTATATATTACATCAGATTTTTTTTTCCTATCATTCTCAATTAGCTTTTGGAGTGCATTGACTACAATGTCACCAGCTGCTCTTTCAACTGACTGTATAATTTTTACTAAGTAAAATGGACCCTGTATTGTGGGTTTTACAGTCCATTTCATTCCACTGTGTAATTAAAAATGTAAGGATGGATTGTAGTGAACCAAGATGTTGTGCTTCTTCTGTCCTGCTTCTCTTCTATTTTTTTAACGTCTCTTTTCCTGTTACTTTTACCAACAACTGAAAAAAAGTGAAGTATGTGGAGTACATGAGCACTAACGGATGTATCTTCCACTGGCTTTTACTTCTGAATTTCTATAATTTCTTTTTCTCAAAGTCTAAATCTGTAATGAAATTACAGGACTTGGAATACATTATTAATTTTCTAGGCATTGAGCTACAAAGGAAGTTGCATCAAGATGCCTACTCTAGGTTGTATGAGTGATTAGAGCAATATTCCTTGGAGAGGAAACTGCTTCCTTTGTTAAAGTACTGTACTGGAAAAAAACCTGAGTTATAGAATCATGGAATCATAGAATCATAGGTTGGAAAAGACCTCTAAGATCATCAAGTCCAACCGTCCACCCAACACCACCATGCCTACTAAATCATATCTTGAAGTGCCACATGTACATGTTTTTTAAACACCTCCAGGGATGGGGACTCAACAGTCTCCCTGGGCAGCCTGTTCCAATGTCTGACTACTCTTTCAGTAATTTTTCCTAATGTCTAATCTAAACCTCCCCTGAAGCAAACTGAGGCGATTGCCTCTTGTCCTATCCCTACTTACCTGGTAGAAGAGACCAACAGCTGCATACAAATCTACTTCATTTGATATACTTTATCAAATTTATCAAGTAGGATCATTTGCAAATCAATGTGTTGTGCCAAAGATGAAGTCCATGCTAAATTCCTACAAATCTTTCAATTTCATCTCATCAATACATTCTTGTACTTAGCTCAGCTTGGGTTCTAGAAACAGAGGGCAAGATTCACAAAAGTTCTTGATCTCTAACTCCTGTAGACTAAGAGTTATATCCTTAAGAGTTAAAGATATATTGTGAACACAGAGGCATCAGGTATGTTAAAAAATGACCTTTAGAAAAACATATTTGCTTTTCTAATTTTTTATAGTATTAAAGACATTATGTAACTTCCATATGGACAGTAAAGTTTTGGCAAGAATATCTGGCAAGAGATCCAGACCAAATACATTCTAATTTAGGTTCATTCCTCAAATAACCTGAGTTTGGACCTTTCTTCTGTTGAGACATATTCTTTTATGTACCTACACCACTGGAAAAAATAAAACTGTACAAATGCTTTATTTTTGAACTGTAGGGCCCAGCAGGTACTTAAACTCATTCTAGCAAGGGCAAACTCAAAGTTCTGTGATGACTAAAAACTGAACGAGGCCACACAAGTGTGCTGTAACTTGTCAAGCCAAGTCTGAACATGTGTTTGTCAGGTGCTTGGCACAGTAGGTAAGAGAAAAAATCTCATAGTGATTAGAAAGAAATGGTTCTTGAAGACATTAATTCCTTAATTCCTTTCTGCAGGGATGCGCCATCTTTTGAAGCAGATAGTAGGAAAGTCTCTACATAGGTGCATTGTTTCAAAGACACTGAAAGAAAGGAAAGAGGATTTATCTAATATAAAACTCCTCAGGGCCCAGAGCAGCACTAAGAAGTTATAGCATTAAAAATTATTTCATCTTTCCTCTAATCAGGGCAGCCAGTCCTCAGCAAATGTCTGCTCAGTATTTCTGTGGCAACACAGATACACATTGCATGCACCATTTATCTAAGAACTAGTGGCAGCCAAGTTTTAGTATGAGGCTGGAAAGAACATTTATGAAAGGGAATCTGGTGACTTGAATAATGTTCCTGAGTATTGAACTGAATATTAAATCTGTGACTTCCTCTAGGAGAAGTAAACCTCCTCTAGCAGGTTGAATGAGGCATTTTTAAAATTACAGTGCAAAACAAACAAAGAAACATAAAAAGTCTATCTAAACTAATTTAGATGCCAATAAAAAGAGCTTGAACAAAGATTAGCAATAATTTCTGCTTAATTTTTTACTTTGAAGTGATTTATGCTGCAGTAGATACTAACAGTCGTCGTCTTCTTTAATTTTTCCTCTCTGATTAAAATAGTGAATTTTTCAGTTGTTAGAGTTGGATTTTATGACAGCATGTTAATAGCCAATCACTTGCAATTTCTACAAGTGCCTCATCTAATATAATTAAAAGATTTTTGCCTTGTTTCAGGTATCTTTGCTATGATAAAAATTCGTCTTTTATGTGGCTCTAAACTGACCATGGGTCGTGAAGTATAGTGAGTGTATTTCACAAAGTGAGCACAGCATTACTCATTCTCAGTATTCATTGGATGTACAAGTAAATTAAAGCAAGTTAAATTTTAGCTTCATATACTGCTAAAACTTAAATTTCGTTAAAGGCGCACCTGGCTGATGGTCCGTATTCCTTTCTTGCCCAAGTTTAATTTGATGAATTGTTAAAGTTTAATTTTTCCTAATATTATAAGATGCCAAATCACTTAAGGACCAGGATGACAAAATGTTGAGCTATTAATTGCCTGCTAAACAGAAGCAGACTATGAAAAATTTGAATAGGAATACTTATCTGTTTCTGATGGACTACTGATTTACATCATAAAGACTTTTCACTATCAGAAAAAACATGTCATTTCACTACTCCAGATTGCTACTGACAACTCTAATTATTGTATTAGGTGCTGTAGGTTTGTTTGTATTTAATCATGATGTTATTCCTTCCAAATTATGGATGTGACTCTGCTTGAATTTCATGTCGTTCATTTCACCAAGTGTAGAATTCAGATCAGCAGTGCCAGTTGTTTAGGCTGAGTTAATATCTCCACGTACATTCTTCTTTTACTGTACTATCTATTTCCATGTACAAGCTTCTCTGATAACGAAATTAGATTAGCACCTACATCTCTTACACACCATGTGATAGCCTCTCAACTGGAATAAATACCAGATCACCACAGTTTAAAACATTTTATGAGCAAGTGAACAACTATTAAGGAAACATACTTTCATATTTTATAGCCAGGAGTATAATTAAATATCTAATAACAGAATAAAATTTCTCAGTAAAAATACTTATATACATGAAGAGTTCATGACTGTAATATTCAGTATCAGTCTGAAACTCAAAACAGAAATAATTATTTTTTTTTTCAATAACACATTTCAAGGTAAAGCAAATAAAAATCATTTGATGCTAATTCATAAAAAAACAGATTCACAAAACCACTTTTTATACCCCAGTGTTCAAAAAATTGTAATAAACCCTGGGAAAATCCAGGAGCCTAGTGGGTCTGTAAGTTTCCACAACTTCTTCATAGGAAATGGTACTACTCCGTCACTTCTTGCCCTGCTGGATCTTCCTATTTTTGAAACCACACCCATGAACCCCTTTCTCAAAGTAGGCTTCAGAGATGAATCCATCAGATAGCACAATGCCTTATATTCAGTAAACCGCCAGACAGCAGCAGCTCTGGGAGTCAGGAGATCCAAGTTCAGCTTGTGCTTTCAATGATAAGAACATTAATGCACATCCTCCAGCAGAGCACAAATCTTGTATGGTTTTATATGGCATGTCTTTCTCAAGCCTTTCAGCTGAAACCATTTGATTGTGAATAAATAAATACAAAGACAAATAAAGGAACTAACTGAGAACCTAGAGTTGAATATATCAGCTTTAGCTTCAGCATCTGAAAATTATTCATCTAAGTGTGTTGTACTCACATGAATCTCTTTCTGGAGTCAGTGAAGAGAAATAGGCGCCAGAGAGCCATATGTCTTGTGCTGCTGTAGCCATATAAAACAGGTCAGATGAATAGCCCTCTGGAGGTGCATGTTTCTCTCCATTGACTGAGTGGAGCATAGGAGACTATCTCATACTTAGACGCATAAATTTTAGATGTTTAAAGTTAGATGAGATAAATTCCAACCCCAGAAGCTAAGGCAGGATGCTATGACAGGAGGACATGTAAAGAACAGTCTTTATTCCAATTATCTGGAAGAATTTTTAGAAACTAGAATGCCACTGTCCCACCCGTAGTATAACAAACAATTTTTAAATGTCTTCGGAAAATACTTTGAAAATCTGTTAAGACTAATTGGATAACCCAGCAGGGGTTAAGGATAGAGACAGGAATAGATTTCTTCAGTGAAACAAAATAATCACTCACTTGGGATACACATACACATTTACCTTTTGTGCTATCTGTTGTATCTTCTTAAAAGGGATGCTCACCTGGCTGATGTATATTCAACTAATGAAAAACACTCCTTTTGGACAAGATTATCCTCATCTAAGTTTTCAGTTTCTTTATGGGATACTCATAACTAGCAATTACAAATTAGTTGACTCCATAAGACCTTCCCATTGAGCAGCTAGTAGTTCAGCAAACTGGCAGCCTTGTTAATGGCCACACATTAAGACATACCTTTCTTTTGTTTCATTGCCAAGAAGGTAAGGTCCCTTTGGATAGTCTCTTATCCTGCACCTTATAAACTTTACATCTTGTGCTTGGTGAACTAGAAAGTATTACATTGTATGATGCCAAGCAAATGAATTATATATTAAAATACGAAAATGAATACAGGTTTGCCATGCTGCAATGCACATACTGGAGTTGTAATAACTGATGTATAATGTAGTTTATTTTTATGTTTTGTGAGTTTTGTGTTTAGCTATCATTAAAATGCATGTGATAAATCATTAACTTTGTCTGAAGTAAGTACACTTTAGGAGCCAAAATACAAATTACTGGATGTAACATTTCGGTTTTAGGTGAAGTAGTTGTATATTCACACACTTCTCACGTATTCACAAGTGTTCTCAATGTCAGACAGGTCAATTGCATTCATCAAATCAGAAGTATATCTAAAAACAAATCGACACACTCATCTCTGAAAATCTCTTCTATTTTCCTGCATCTAGCAATGAGTGAAGTACATCTGAGTCCCTAGATTCCAGTCTTCTATAGTAATAATCGATTTTACGTTGTGATGGATTTTGTCTGAGCAACATATAGCACTGAATGGAAACAGGGGTTCAAGTGTTGTGATGCTGTTAACCAGCTTCGCAGCATTTTATCTTTCTTGTTTGTAAGACCCTATTTTCCAGCTTTCCTGGGTAAAGAGACATGATGTGTCCTGCTGGATGTCTAGCTTAAAAATGAGCATGGAAAATATTGCTTGACTGTTATATAGCATAAACAGCTTTTGGCTCTTCCAGCATCCTCAGGTAGTGTATAATACTAGCCAAAAAGTCCTCCTCTTTCTCCTCTTTACTGCAAAGAAAAGAGTCTGAAACTCTGTAACTGTTATCATCAGCTCATCTTTTTTCAAACACCATACCTGGCTCTCAAACTCTCATGAATTTCGCTCAAGGAAAAAGCAGGGAAGTCTACTAAACTTGTTAATGTGAGTCTTCTCTTGATTAAAAGAGACAAAACTTGCAGTTGTCATAGTAGGAACATTTTAATTATTAACAAAAATACCTTTTGCAATGTGTTTTTTTTTTTCTCTTATGATCATCTGCTGCCAGCTGCATGCAGTAATATAAGCATTATCTCAGAAGCAGGCAAAAAGTTCAGACACATAATGCATCCAAATTCTAACTAACTCTTATCAGATTTGATATTTTACTTTTTCTAGAATGGCTTCATAAGAAAGACTAAAATAGTCTGTAGTTAATATAATGAAGAAAATACATTTTCCTGTAATTTATGCATTACTCTGCTTCTTGAAATTTTTATTTTATTATTAAGAGAAAAAAACACAAAATTTATTTGAGTTTTTAAACAGTTTTCAAAGGTTTTATAGTTTAAATAATTACTTTCCCAAATAAAAACCGCTTATTCATTTTGGGGGGGTGTAAACATAAGTCAACCTGTCATTCAGGATGCACCTGTAGAGCAAATTGTTTGTGCTTTCTCACATTTTATTCACTTGCTTAGCAAGTCTAAAAAAAAAGAGTATTTCCTATGTGCATTGCTTACAATTTTCTCTGATCGTTTTTCAGATTTAATTGTACGTGTCATGTACTCTAGTGTTTTACCTGTACATCCACAATAATGTCAATAGAAAGCTTTAAAATAACAGTTTTAGATATTTCAAACCTATACTTTTTTTTTAATTTATGGAAATAAGTTTTTCACCAGACAAACAAACGCAAACCAACTAACCAAACAAACCCTACTACAATAAACAAACTAAAAGGTCATTGTATCCTGGAAAAACTATAATGCTCATGAATACAACTTAACAGACATATCTATTTCGATCTACTGCATTACGATTTACACTGAGTTGATGAATATGCTCTGAAATTTTGGTGAAAGAGAAAGAAATATTTTGTCAATATTCGGCCATTTGTCCCCATATTTGTCTCTATGTAAACTAAGTATATTTAATCCGTAACTTACAAGGAAGTTAAAATTGTTCTTGGCACAACAACTACACTGCAAGAAAGAGTAACTCTGTAAGGATCCATTTTCCAAGCTATACTTAATCCCACTAGAAATAGATGCATCTGCCTTCGGACTTCCACAACACTAACTATAAATAAAGGCTCCAATTTCAGCTTGCAGGATGATTTTTTTTCCTCCTCACATTCAGAATTTGTAGCCTGCTAGTTTTTATCAAGAAACTTTCTCTAGATGATATTAAATTTAGTGATATCCTAATTCATACCATAATAAGTGCACAAACTCAGCACTTGTAACAATTGGATAGGAAAAAAATATGCCTAGACAGGATTTGCTTCAATGAATGAGACTGGCACGACAAGTCCAGGTCTCAGGACAGCCTTAAAGTTGCAGTATCCCTCAGATAGTCTCAGAGAGGATTGTGGCATCTCTTTTCTCAATTTTTCCTTGATAGTTTTATTATTAGTAGACAATTTCAAACAGATGTAAAATCACTGCACATACAATATAACCAAATGACCAATTCGATTAGAAGCAGTAAAACTTCAATAGACATTCCAGTTGCAAAAGGATCAAACAGATTCTCATTAAAATTTAGAGATTAAAGTTTGAGGGAAAAGATTAGAAGAAATTAATATCTCCCATGGAATTCTAATTATTTTTCCCTTACTTGCAGTGGAATAAAAAAAATAGTTCAGCCAGTATATAACAAATGAGGGTGAGAAATACAAAATGTGAGCTCTACAATGCCAGAATGCCAGAAATACTATGATTAAAAAGAAGAGTATCATGGGATGATATGCTTTTTATTGTAAGGAAACACTTCACATAGGATCTGAACTTGCAAGATGAACTGAGCATTTTATGTTGCCACATAGCAGCTTTGGCTCACATGCATCTCAGTGGGAAATTCAGATTTTCAGCAGCACTCAAGAAGAGCTCAGAGTTTGGCAGAAATAGTCCCATACTAGTGAACATTCATGTATGAAACTTTTAACATTAATACACCTGAGTAAAAGTGAAATGCATGTTCCCATTATAGAAGATTTTGATAATTTTAAACGTTACTTTCAGAAGCTAAAGCACCTCTACTGCCAAATGGAAGGACTAAATGCAGTACACTGAACAAAACCGGCTGCCTTAGAAGTCCATTCTCTTTCCTTGCTCCTTTTTACAGTGCCAGAGTAACTTTTCTGTCAGCCAAAGTTGGTGGTAACAGCAGCCAGCTTGAAAATCTAGAATTTCTTTGAAAAATTACAAAGAAAATTGGTTTTAGCTCCCACCCAGAAACTTTGGAATACCAAGTGTCTTTGCTGCATGCTCTTAAAAGTCCATACTTTTTTTGAAATTTTTGAAATTTCTTTGAAAAATTACAAAATAAGTTTGTTTGAGCTCCCACCCAGAAACTCTGGAATACTAAGTGTCTTTGCTGCATACTGTTAAAAGTCCATACTTCTCCCACTTGTGATCAGGAAATTTGACAAGTCTAAAAGAAACTTTTGGGCACAAAGAATCAAATATTTTGACAGGAAAACAAAGTAACATAAATGTACCAAGAGCACATCCAGTCCCACAGTTTGGATAAAAGCTGTGTGCTTCAGCTGAAGAAGTATTGTATCTCTGAAGAACATCCACTCACTTCTTCCAGCAGCAGCATCAAACTACTGGTCTGTTATGGAAGTTCAGTCAAAAGCCAGGGTCAAACATTTAAGTCACATATTTGTCTCCAGTCAAAAGAGAACATGAATGGAAGACATGCCTTGTCTCTTCTTGACTGTCTCCAAACTTTTCTGCATTTTCACTATACACCATCTACTGTCACGATTCCACTACCTCCACGCTTGTAGCAATCAGCTTAGGTTTGCTTGAATTCACCACTTTTATTTAGTTTTTCTCTGATCAATCATGTTGAAGCTACTACATCATACAACAGAAATCGATGTATAGGTTACAAATGTGTTGAATATTAAATTTATGTGTATACAATCTTTACAATCTTCCAAAAATTTCCTAAGGCTTTTTGGTAAATGCAATAGACTAACATATAGATTACCCCAAATGATGCACAATTACATCAAACTTCAGTGAGCATTGATGATCACATTGTTATGTTGTTTCTACAGTTCAAAGTCAAGCTATCAAGATAACAGATACCAAAACAAACCTTATACTTGGTTTCTGTGTTTCAAATTACAAGATTTCATACGTGTATATTTGTATGTTCCCAGGTACAACCTATGCAAAAATAGACCTTCTTGTGGGGGGGGAAAAAATCTACTACATATGTCATCATAGCTGCAATTCAGTCTTTTGAACCAAATAGGGTTTATAAGTTCCATATATCCCCTTGCTGATTATTTAATTTATTTTTTCACAGATAGAGCATTTTGATCAATAGGCAATATCCTCTTTCAACTGCAATGACCGTTATGATTTAGGTATTCCACTTCTGTTTCTTCTCATCCAGATTTTCAGAGTATTACCTATCACTTTGCTTAACTCTTAAAAGAATATAGAACTGTTAAAGAGGAATGAAGGGGAACAAAAAGGATGTGGAAGAATATGTCTCGTCATTTCTCAGTCTTGTGTGAAGTCAAAACTCCTTCACCTACATTTTTTCTTCACAATTTCCCTTACCAGTGAATCTGGTTAGCATAACAACCTGATCATTGTTACCTGTTTTGTGCCTGATCACAGCACTATCAGCTCCAATCTGTGTTACAAGCACAGCTGGTGATCAGAGCTCTAATAATTGAGAAATGAGATAAGAACTCTCAGCAGAGATCTGCTGTAAAACATTAAGCCCTATCAAGGAATTACATGGTTCAAGTTATATCTAAGGATCTAACAGACATTCCTAATTTCCAAGTAAAGACTTCCAGCCCAGACTGGGTTCTAAAGTACCAGACTGATATTTTAATTTCTAGCTTCAAGGCTGAAAGAATGAGCTTGTTGCGCGAGTAATTCATTCAGCAAAGGAAAATCACAGAATCACAGAATCATGGGAGTTGGAAGGGACCTCTGCGGATCATCTAGTCAACCCCCCCTGCCAAAGCAGGTTCTCCTACAGCAGGATGCAACAGGAACTTGTCCAGGCGGGCTTTGAATATCTCCAGAGAAGGAGACTCCACAGCCTCCCACGGCAGCCTGTTCCAGTGCTCTGTCACCCTCAGAGGGAAGAAGTTCTTCCTCGTGTTCGGATGGAACTTCCTGTGCTTCACTTTGTGCCCATTGCCCTTTGTCCTGTCACTGGGCACTACTGAAAAGAGTCTGGCCCCATCCTCCTGACACCCACCCTTCCGATATTTATAAGCATTTATTAGATACCTTCTCAGTCTTCTCTTCTTCAGGCTAAACAAGTTCAGCTCCCTCAACCTTTCCTCACAGGAGAGATGCTCCAGTCCCGTAATCATCTTCATAGCCCTCCACTGGACTCTCTCCATTAGTTTCTCATCTTTCTTGAAGTGGGGAGCCCAGAACTGGACGCAGTACTCCAGATGGGGCCTCACTAGGGCAGAGTAGAGGGGGAGGAGAACCTCCACCTGTTATCCCTCCACAGCTGCAGGACCCTGCACTTGCCCTTTTTGAACTTCATCAGGTTCCTCTGCGCCCAACTTTCTAGCCTGTCCAGGTCTCGCTGAATGGCAGCACAGCCTTCCAGTGTATCCACCACTCCTCTGAGTTTTGTGTCATCAGCAAACTTACTTAGGGTACACTCTAGCTCTTCATCCAGGTCATTGATGAAGAAGTTGAACAAGACTGGCCCCAGTACTGACCCCTGGGGAACACCACTAGTTACAGGCCTCCAACTAGACTTGGTGCCACTGATGACAACCCTCTGAGCTCTGCCATTCAGCCAGTTCTCAATCCACCTCACCGTCCACTTACCTAGCCCACAAAATGGCCACAACTACTGAAAAAACAGCTGTAGCAAGTCATTTAATTTCTTCTAGCAGCTTCAATTGTCTGGCACTGAGGTCCATCCCAGTATATTTTAGTCTGAGCATATTTATTTACAGGTTTTTTTTTCATGCAGTATTGAAAAATACAATTTATTACTTCCTCTTCAAAGGGAAAGAGCTATTAGGCAGAATGCAGGCAACCCAAGAACACAGATGGCTTCATTGCTTGTTGATTTCCCTCATTTTCATGATGGAAAGTACCACCCTTCTGCCAGAAAATAAAGGCAAGACATATGCAAAATGTATGGTGACACTGTGTACATGCCATACACAGGTATCAGGGGTCCCAGAGTAACTACTGTATCTCATCATGACTGAAAGCCCCAGGAAAGCAAGCAGGATATAAAGATGCTGATAGAGTGTACCAAAGAACAAGCTTTCCAGGCAGGCTTTTTGTTACCTGGTAATCTTCAAACTGAGACAGAGTTTGAAGCACGGCAGCCATACAGCTGTACTAGAAACACACAGAGCTGAACTCAGCCTGGCTTAATGACTGCAACTGAGACAGCTTTTCCTGAAGTGAATTAGACTTGCTTTCTCAGTACACATGAATCATTTAGGCTATATTGTCTTTCAGATTACCTGCTGCTGCCAAACAAATTACAACCAAAATAGTGTATATTTATTTCTCCAAGTCTGATGGTTCTACAGCTTACTTTTTTTTTATGATCTCGGTGCACCCCCGAGTTATCTGGAAAAAGGTACTATAATTGTACCTTTTTGGTGTAGAGATTTGTATGATTATCTTCTCAGCTCACATATTTACAATTTATATGTATTCATACAGATTAATATCTAGACAAAAGTCTAGATTCATCGATTTGAGACACTTACCTTAGTTGTCTAATTTATTTATTCCTAATAGGCACATACAAGTGATACATATACACATATACGTATGGCCAGCCAAACTCCGATTACCCACTCTGACCATTCAGGATGAAAGCTTGTTAGTGAAAACTATAAATGTATATACATATGTCTATACATATAGATTCCTCTGCTAACTAGCTTTATACACTCAGTCTGTTCAGTAGCTTGCCCTGGTCGCCCTGGTCTCCCAGCTGTCTCATGCACAGACACATACACGCATGCAACCATGAGTGCCACCAGTAGCTGGTTCAGATCTAGGGCCCCTCCAGTAGCCTACGCCCAGCCCAGACCCCATGGTCTCTCCAGTACCTGGCATAAATCCCCTGGTGCCTCCAATATCCAACTCTCAGACCTTCTGGTCTCTTCAGGATCCTGCCCAGACCTATGGGCACTCCAACACCTGTCTGCCAAGCCTCTTGTCCTACTTGTCAGTTAGTCCAGCTTATGCACACCAGTGACGACACACGGATATACACACTTGCACACAATGCACATGTTCTCTGGTCTCTTCAGTTCCTCCCACTATAGACACACAGCCCCCTGAGACCCCTGGTCCCACTCCAGCTGCTGAACTCAAATCTCCAGGCCCACACGTGCACACAGGATGGGAAAAAGCTTAGAAAATTATTTTAATGAGAAGACAGGCCAGACTGTGGTAATCAGGTGCAGGGCATGGCCAGACAAGCATGCTGACCAGGACCCTGCCTATGCACAATTTGTTCCTTTCAATGCCTTCTTCCCACACTTGCACCTCCCCAGTCTTCCCTTCTTTCTATGCCTTTGGTCCCTCCTCTGAAGATCCCAGAGAAGTCTGGCTCAATCCCAAAAGCATCTTCCTGGCCTCCCATATTGGATGTCATGTCCCGAGCAGTAGTAAGCCCCCTCTTCAGGCTGTAAAGTGGGCAAGGGAGCCTCTCCCACCACCTGAGTTTGGTGGGTGCTATCCCAGGGCCACCGGCTGAGGCTTCTTTGGGATTGCCTAGGGAAGGGCTGCCTCAGGGGCTTACTTCACTCTGATGAGGTTGTTGGGGTTCCCCTGCCAGTCAGCATTCCTTTGGGTTGGTGGAAATGAGCCTTTGGATCACATAAATTACAAATATGCAATCAACTTTATTTGTCATGAAACCAGCATGAATTCTCATGATTTGGTGACAAATGTCTTCATTTTATTACACCGGCTACAATGCATATCAAATTACCTACCAATTCCTATCTACCAATACCAAGAATCTAAGCCAAGAACCATGAACAATCATTTCTCTGGTAGTTAATCTGCAGTTGTTGAGAATTAATCATTCTTTCTAGGCAACTGAAAGAAAGTTTTTTTATAGACAATTTAACTGGGTGAAAAATATATATCTGAAGTAACAGAATACCGGGAAACATGTAAAGTGACAGGGTAAGATTCATTTCATGTAACATATTCATCTAAATTTTGGTCATAAAATAGATTTCCAATAAGGATGAATAGAGGCTGCTGCCACATCTGCTTAATAGCCTGTGTGCTAGGTGATGTTTTAGGTAAATGCATATTGAAATCTTTAGGAATATTGCATACTGAAATCTTTAAGAATTCAATTCAGTTCAGGAGGAGTTGGAAGCAATAGTGCTGCTGGAAAGCTATGACCTGATTGCCATCACAGAAACTTGGTGGGATGAATCCCACGACTGGAATGTGGCTCTTGATGGCTACAGGCTGTTCAGAAGGGACAGGCGAGGAAGGAG
>Ga0065711_1031910_pt1 | contig 28448 bp, 25 predicted proteins | sample Hoacrofraction12_FD_59098 | JGI IMG/M metagenome (GOLD analysis project Ga0065711, IMG submission 59098) | Hoatzin crop microbial communities from Cojedes, Venezuela - Epithelial fraction 12 v2 (version 2) | ecosystem: Host-associated > Birds > Digestive system > Esophagus > Crop | place... | reverse complement strand
AGATATTCAAGACCCGCCTGGACAAGGTCCTGTGCAGCCTGCTGTAGGTGACCCTGCTTCGGCAGGAGGGTTGGACTAGATGACCCACAGAGGTCCCTTCCAACTCCTACCATTCTGTGATTCTGTGAATTTGGCACCAGCCATGACCCGCCAAGATCCTGAAGAAAGAGATGGCATCTCCTGTGATCGCAGTGAGTGGCATGCTGTGCGAGCCTCCTGGATGGGTAGAGAGCTAACCTTTTCCTCAGCTCCTTTGCTCCCTCCTCCATTCTTTCATCCACCCACAACCTGCATCATGACAAGGTCTGGGAAAGAGCTTAGCACAGAGATATGTTCTCTCCCCGTCTGCTGGCAGGACCCACGGTGCTGAACGACACAACCATCACATCCTGCTGTCCCCGAAACTTCCTCCCCAGGGAGCTCCTCTTGAGCTGCTGTTCCCTTGGAGATGTCCATGAGCTGCCTCAGCACCAGTAAATTGATCCTGCATGGATCTGCAGGTGACACAGACAGGGCAAAATATCCTTGGGGTGTTAAAGCCCCAGGTGGTGTGCGGATGCTGACCTGCCTCAGGAGCAGGTTGTGTTGCCCCTTTGTCTCATCCACCCTGTCTGGGAGAAGGAGAGGGCATAGTCCTGCTGGGGGATTTGCCAGATCATCCTCTGACTCTGGCATCAGCTGCTCTCCGTGTCGCACAGGCTCTCCCAGGCTCCTATGTCCATGAATTTCTGACCCACACAGTCATCGTTTGACAAAAATCAAGTCGGACATCGCCATTCTGGTTGATGCTTTAAGAAGTTTCATCCTTTGAGATAAACACCTGCACCTCGAGTTCAGTTTGTATTAGACGGCACAGTCCAAGGACACCGGGCAAAAGTATCCCAATTTCCAGCTGTGCTGCCAACATGTTACATGCCCTTGGTCTATTCACTCAACTTCTTTACCTTGTTTTCCCCATGGAGGGTAAGGATGTCACCTCACCTGACACTGTGCAGAAATAGGGCCTATGCTGTGTAGAACACACGCTATATGGGGCAGTGCAAGTAGAAATGCTTCTCTGTCCTCCATACACACTGAGGGCTCACTTGAAGAAGGCAAAATCACGAAGCAGCAAGTATGGAAGAGAGAAAAATCTAATATAACACTTTATATTTAATGATGGACTGAACAGGTCCTCGTTCCCACGCTGATCAAAAAACCTGAAAAAAGCTCTGATCAAATGCTCATGAGCACTTTTTTCCTACTGTAAAAATGAAATTTAATTAAAAATGGAGTGACAGAGACTCAGCTGACTCAGTAGGACTTTGGCCCCTGCCTTGCAGAGCACTTGAGGACATGTTTCAAGGCCCAGCTGATAGCTCTGGAGTATCAGCTACCAGCTGGCTCCAGGGTGGGTTCCCCGCCATGTTTAAGGGCTGTGCTGTCAGGGGATGGATTTAATCACATGCTTAATATTAAGCATGTGCCAAGCATCATTCTAATGTAAGGCTTTTCTGAAGGTGCTGGTGTCACTGTCTCTCCTTGGAGCCTGTCCCTGTGCACATGTGAGCAGACACACCACAACAGTCTGGAAAAACAGAGCATTATGCAATGCTTTTCCAGACAATAAACTCAGGACAAATTTATTTATTTTGAATATTTTGGAACTTGTGAATGTAAAATTCTCCCCTTTCCATTTTCCTCTGCTTTCCACTTAGAACAATATCAATTCATAGGCTCAGCTCTCCAGTCTTTGGGTAAGGTAAGCCTATAAGTGGGAAAATGTATTTTTAGTAGCCCAAGGCAGAGTTGGGCCAACACATATTGACACATCTGTAGCTGCACTGCTTCTGGAGCCAGGATAGGTCCAAATTGTTCCCAAGTATCCCAGAGCACCACTTCTTGGATAACAGGGGCTGATAGAAGAGGTTCCTGTGTTCATTCTGCTGCTGGAATACCTCTTCCCGGACCTTTAACGGCTCATGCTTGTCAGAGAGGACCTCCAGCTGCCAAGGAGGAGATTAATGCTATTAATAATTTGGACTCAACCTCACGAGCAAAGAACCAGCTGCATGGTCGTGCCAGAAATGACCACTGGGAGCCTACAGCAGGACAAACAACTTGTGGGACAGATGGCAAAAGCTGCAAACAGCCTGCAGAGGTTGCTCCCCAGGGTGATGGTACTGATGCCCAGAAGGATGCTGTAGTCCACTCTCTTGTCCAGGGGTGATTTCAAGCCAGCCCTTGCCTGTGTGCAGAAGATGTGTGTAAATCCCAGTTAAAGGCACTAGAATAGCAGACCCAGGGTGGGATACCAGCCTGCATATCAGGGGTCCAACTAGCAAATCAGGCTCCCTCTCTCATGCTTTCTGCCTGCCCATCCTGATACTGTTCCCCTCATGACCCATGCTGCTGCTGAGCCCAACACTCAGACCCAAAACCTGTCACCACTGCCTATTCCTTGAGGGACACTGGAACGACCTGCCTGACGGGGAATGTCATAATTAACACTGCCTGTACGCTGCTGAAATGTTAACGCTTCTATTAACACACTTTATTGACTTGCTTTTAACACCACAGGTGGCTTTTCAAGAGCTCAGGCTTGATTTAAATCACATCCACTGCTTATTGCTTTAATTATGGAAATGGCCAGAGCAAGGGAGAACATTTCTGGAGCCAGACTATCATGAAAAGCAGGAGGGAGGCAAAGCTGCATAGTTTTATTTTCTGAGCAGGTATACAGAGATTAGGAACAGGAATGGGCGCAGATGCCTCTCCACAGCCTAGCTCAGATCTTCCCCAAAGATTTACCATGGGCATAAAGGGAATCTACAACTCAGTGTTTTCTCACAGCATTAAATTGTGTCTGTGGTGGAGCTGGGGTGAGAAATACAGGGACTCTAACCTCATCCTTTAGCTCAGAGATGAGGACTGTGACCCAGCTCTGGCCCCACTACTGCTGACAAAACCTGGATCCCATCAAGTTGGAAAACCGCCGAGGTGTAGGGCTGTGTCTCCAGCCTCCAGACATGAGCAGCAGCCTCCTCTAGGTCCATCTGCAGGCAGATAACCAGTCCCATAGCTTCAATGCTCTGCTCCCGACTGGAAACCCCGGCCAGGAAGAAGCAAGTCCTCTGTCGTGTCAACTCTCCCTCCTGTCACCGCTCATCTAAATATAGTGCTGGATCCTGCAGGGAATGCAGCTCAGTGCAGAGGAGCAGAGCAGGCAGGAGTTCCTCCTCCTCGCTCCCCCCACTCTCCCTCTACCAAAGGGCAAGGGAAAGGGGCATGTCTTCACTCTATACCTCAAAAATTGCTGCAATGAAGGAAGCTGGAGGGGTGCTTTCCAGGGTCCCTTCACTTTCTGGGATGTGGGGCCAGACCATGGACTCAGAGAAACTGTAAGGCCAGTGCCAGCTCAGAGCAAAGCCCTTACTGCACAGGAGGGGAGCAGGACCTGTGTGCACACTTACAGATGTGCCTGGGTTCAGTCTCAGCAGCCAGGGTCTGCACAGAGGGGGTAGAAGACGGGATACCGCTGCGCGAGCATCATCACCTCTGACCCCATCATCCCAGTGCAAGAGGATGTGACTTCCCTGCCACTCTATGCCTGCAGGGTTGCATCCAGCCCTTGGTTTCCATCACATGCCTCCGACATCACTCTTTCTGTTTCTCCCACTGTCTGCTCCAGAGGCATTTCACAGCATCTCCCGAGCCTCCCCCAAGCACGTTCCCCTCTGTCCCTCCTCCCCTTTGCTCTTCCACCACTGCTCGGCCTTCCAGGGAAAGCCTTTCTCCCCTGTTTTTATCTGCATACCATTCATCGCACTCAGCCCTTGCGCTGTCATGCAAAACTGTGAGGAATGAGTTGTAAACCAGCCGTAGCCAAAGCATGGAGGCTGCAAACACCCCAGTTATATTTCGGAGCCATAAATTACACCCTTCAGCAATGGGCTAAGTAGGTCGTTAAAAAGTGAGAACACTGGAAAAATGTTCAAAAAGCAGCATCCCTTCCTCTCCCTCCTCCCTCACTGCAAGGGACCTAAATCACAACCACGTTACCTGTGTGCTGGGATGTGGTTATTTATGCCAAGTATATTTGGCTTTGCCTTGGCTATGGCTGTAAATTTTTATTGCTCTGGCTGAGCTGACACCCTGCCAGAAAAGTTTGTTATGGGATAAACTGAGTTACCCTGGTGTAGGGATGTGGGGTGGGCGGCTGGTGCGTGGCAGGGGGGATGGCAGGGGCTGCGTGTCTCATATTGGCTGGAGCTGGAAAATATCTGTGTAGTCTCGGGTCCCTTTCCATAGCTGCTGTCAAGCTAAGGGGCTGCTTGACTCCAGAAAGCACCATTCCCTGAGCATAAACGTGGGAGGAAAAGGTGAGGAGCAGGTCCTCAGAGCTAACACAAGTAACGACAGAAAAAACTGGTCCACGGGTACAGCCTGGTACTTTCCAGTAAGTTAGAGCTTATATATCATTTTGACAAAATAATTAAAGGATGTATGTGCTTTGATTTATAATACTGCCTCTCACTTGTAATAGCCTAGACCGTGGTGCCTCTGGATACAGTGCTGTATGAAACCAAGGGAAAACCAGTCTGAGATACATTGCCCTTGCAGCATGAAACCCCGAATCCAGAACAATTCCAGATCAAAGGTGCTGCTCTGAATCAACGCTGGTGTAGGTACAGCTGAAGTCTGCTGAGATCAGTCTCCATCTTGCGAGTCAAAGAGTGGGGCTCGGTCACCTTGACTGCATCCTCTGTGCTACCTCAGTGGGAATCGTGAGGAAAATCGAATAAAAATTGAAGGCATGAATAGCCACCTTCTTAAAAACATACCGTATTAAACTAGCAGGAAATCCTGCTGCGGAGGCAGCTACACAAATGCACATACAGATTGAGAGCTTAGCCTGACCTACAGCTTTCAGTGATTGGCAGACATCATTATTAAAGTTCATCAGACCAGACCCCATGCTGTGGAGGCCAACTGAAAACATTAGAATGATGTTTACTACTCAGCTTTGCTCAATACAGTCATATAAGGGAGAAATCAAGTAACTTAGCATCAGACTAGTCCGTTGGTGGAAGAAGAGCATGGACCCTGTGGGTTTAGCAAGGAGGTGACCTGGAGAGTTTGGACAGAAGGGAATGGCTCCTTGCTAGTGTGCAGGCGAGGAACCACATAGGTCTTCATGAGGTCTTCTTTTTATTGTGGTCCCTCTGAGAGCTAGTCCAAAAATCATAGAATCATAGAATCATTAAGGTTGGAAAAGACCTCTAAGATCGTCAAGTCCAACCATCAACCCAACACCACGATGCCTGCTAAACCATGTCCCGAAGTGCCACATCTACATGTTTTTTGAACACCTCCAGGGATGGTGACTCAACTACCTCCCTGGGCAGCTTGTTCCAGTGACTGACCAAATTAATAATCCAAAATTATTGTAGAAGACTATTTTACTGGGGAAGAAAGAGGTATATGGGATTCAGACATGCTGTCACATCTTGTCTAAGAGAAAAAGATGTGATTTCTCAACACCTTCATCTAGACCACCCTTTGAGGACACACCATGTGTACTCTGAGATCCTGGCCCTCTGAACAGCCAAGGAAAGGACGGGAAAGATGCATTGGTGGTCCCACATTGGCTGTGCCCCTTGCTTTCCTTTCCAAGCAAGGCAGAAGGGAGCAGGAGCACAGGGGAAGGGGGCTCGGCCTGCTGTGAACTCAGGACATGGCGAGGAGATGACCACCACATGCCAGAGCAGCAATGCAGGCAGAACAGCTCATTAAGCGAGGAACTATTTAAGGAGAAAAATGGGATAATTTGGGTCTAAATTATTTGACTGTCCCAAATAATGGCAGAAAGACTAGGTTGGGAGCTTGCTTTTAAAAGTTTTCCCTTTTTTTGGTCTAGACTTGATCAGTTCTGTAATATACACATGCATTTCCCTCTCCCCTTCCAAATCATCTGCCAGTGAGTGACATTTCAGCGGAGTGGCATACTACTGGTATATAAATGAAGTTTTTATACATTCTTGGAAGAGGTAGTAGTCTTCTCAGATTCTTGGAATTCAAGTCAAAGATGAAAAAAATTATTTTTTTAAACCTGCAAAACTTCTTTTTTTTTTTTCCTAACAGATGCTCTATGCAAATGTTGAAATAAGTATATTAATATCAAGCTCAGCCATCTGTTTAAATAATTTCTCAGGGAAAAAAAAATTGCAGGAGGAGTAACAAGAAAAAATAAAGCTGGGTAGCAGGTTTCAGCAGGGTATGTCCCATCAGATTACATGGACTAATGAATGAGGCAGCTACTGCATGGAGCAGCCCCACGTTCAGCAGAACTGATGGTTTTCCAGTGACAGCCCCGAGCGCTGCACCTTGCACTGCTATTGCTGCAAGACCACCTTCTATCTCATTAGTTTTAATTACTGCAGGGCCAGGGTGCTACTCCTTTTTCCAGAGTATAAATGACCTGATCCAGCACCCAAAGACAGCGAGCTCAGGTGTCCATCCTGGGCTCCCTTTGGAACTGATGGAGAGATACAGACACTCAGGATGTGAAGCATCTGCTGTGCTTTGGGATGGGCTGAATCACGCCCTGGGCTCTTGGGGCAGGTGTGTGGGAAGGCTCCCAAATACCCTAACCTTGGTGCTAGGTGGGAGGGAGGAGGTCCGAGCCAGGTGCCCATCGTGCTGTGCCCTGCATGCTGTGCAAATGTTGTGGAGGTCAAACCTTCTCCAAGAGCAAGGCTGGAGGGTATGCTGCCTTCCTCCATTTCAGGGTCCTGCATTGCCACAGGGGCCCTGTACACCTCCATCCTCAAGTGTGGTGCAGCATGATCACTCCATAACGTGCATATTTGCTCCCCAAACCTGCTGGGTTCCCCCCACCAGCTCCCCATAGGTGCCGAGCAACGCTGGGGAGCGCAGAGAGAGCAAACCTGCCCGGCGGGATGAGGCTACGGTGCTGCCCACGCAATCAGTGCGAAACAAACCTCCAGCACAGCAAAGGCTCATTAAAAATAATCAGCAGCCCTTTCAAGCTCCAGGAAGCGGTGCTGCTGAATGGAGCCGCTCTGAACGCGCGCAGATGAGGGGAGCAGCTGTGCGGAGTTGGTGAGCGTTGCAAGCACGCCAGGGCTTCGCATCACCGGGGTCAGTGCCTGCATCCCGAAGGGGACCTGCTTCCCATCTCTGCCTCTCCCACCGGCTGGGCCTGGACCTCCACTGACCTCTCTGGAAGGCGGAGGTGGACTTAAGCATGCTGATGACTCCCAGTGTGAAGAGCTGCAGGAGAGGCAGCCGATAACGTGGTGTTGCCTGCTCCGAGCACCGCTTTCCTGTTCCCAGCGTGCCTCCCTCTGTGTCCTAGGGTTTAGCACCAGGCCCAAGAACTTGTCTGAACTCTTCCTTGCTGGTGCTGAAGTGAGGATGGGGAGAAATATATCAGCCGAGGCAAGACAGGGAGTTGAACTGACTTCCATAAATCCTCTCTCTTCAAACACAGACGGAAAAAACAAATAAGGGGACTTTCCCCCCTCATCCTTTTCAAAAATTCTCTCTTACAGAAGATTTGGGGGGCTGGGTGATGACCATCAGCAGCATGTGAGGTGGAGGGTCTCACCCAGCCTAAGAGACCAGCCCTCAGCGGTGGGAGGGGAGGGTGGGATGCACCCCTCACCCGCAGTGCCCCAGCAGAGAGAAGGCCATGCTCTGCCCATCACTCTCACCTCATTGCATCAACTCAACCTGGACCTAACCAGCTTATTCCAGTTCTTGTTCGAGTTTTTACAACTGCCAAAAAAAAACCTCACTCACGAGGCGTGTGAGTGGGGCTCAGCACCGGTGACTGAGGACGTGGGTGGAGGAGACAGGTCCCGACACAAAGGCAGCCTCAGTGGCCAGGTCCCTGCCGGGAGTTTCATGGACGGCTCTTAGTCCAGAGGAGAAATTTTCTGCATGTTTCTGGGCAGATCGGACGAGGTGTTCGGGAGGGTAATGAAGCATTGAGGAACTCCGCTGGGCTTGGCTCCCAGGCTGTTTTTCTAGCGTATTTTTCCTTGGCTCATAGTTCCCAAAACATCCATCTACCCTCAAAGCCCAAGCAGGTCTACAGGGGAACGATGCCCTTGGCTCACACTGAGGGGGGCGTTATTTTCCCATGTCGAGGTGAGTCTGCATTCTGTGTCTGTACTCAAAAATAAAATGGGTCAGGTACAGCTTTCTGCACCGCACAGCTCACATCCACACCTTCTTGTTATCCCAAACAGGGCTGCAGTGTCCTGCCTGCGTGTTGGGAATGACGCTGGGTGCTGTCTGTGGGAGAATTAATTGGCCTGGGACAACACACATGGCATGGATTGCGCTATGCATGATCACAGGAGCCCACACTCTGGCCCTGGTCTTGTTTCGGTGAACGGTCCAGACATAGATGATGTGCTTTTAAGACAGACAAAAGCCCTTAAAAACAAATATAAAAAGGCCCTTTCAGCACCCTTCTGCATATTATCATTCAAACTTCAGCTCTTGCATATGCCAGTGCAGCGTGCTACAGCATCATTCTCAGCAGAATCAAGCAGTAGCTGTTGACCAGTCCCTGTTCCACACTTCCCAGTGCTGAGGAGCAGAGCGGGGAGACCCACGGACCTTGTTGAGGCTCAAGGTGGATTTGCACTTGCTCAGTCTAACTTAAAAGTTGCCACTACGCAGGAACTTTCACCTGGTGCTCGTGGCCTGTTTGAGGTACAACAACCTCTTCTGAAAGGATAGCCCACCTTGATCAGAAGTCCAGAAAAGCTGTCTAATTTTTACCTTCTTTCCTCATGAATGTACAGCAAGGTTAAACTGGAAAGTGCCAGTGACCCATTTTGGGGAAGACACGTTTGAAGCTGCATGTGAAGGTGGATAAACACAGTATTTTGGTTTGTAAGGGTGGGAAACTGCCTCTTTTCGTTATCAGTCTTTAATCCACAAGATAGGTTCTCCCTTTGGAAAGCTCAAACATCTGCTTCATTTTTTGGACCACACTCCCCGTGACACCAGCCTCAGAAATGCAATTCCAATGGTGTCAGATATGAGTAAGTGACTTTTAGTTCTGGGGAAAAAGCATTAGAGGGCTCTCACATCATGTCCAGAGCAGTATGTCAGGAGAAATGAGGCTTGCAGCTGAGGAATTCAGCTGACAGTGCAGCCTCAGTGCCGTTTCGCCCCATGTTGTTGGGAGAAACCGTCCAGTGCTGTTATTTATGCGTCATCTCGTTGCTGTAGGTGCCTTGCTGGTGTAAAGGAGCTAGGGTACCTGCCACAGCCACCCCAGAGTTTCTCTACATGAATGGCCACCTGGTGCTGGATCCAGCATGTTGGGCCATACGCCCCATCAGCATCTTATGGTTGTCTCTAAGTCCAATCTCTAAAGCAGAGTCCCAGGTGGGACCTACCCTCAGGTCACCACCCCCTGCTGAATCCAACCAAAACAGCAGCAAAGTCCTCCAGACATGGAGTAACCATGAGTAGGAGCCAACCACAGCCACAAGTGGAAGCATCTTAATCTTTTCCACCGGCTGCTTAGTTTGGTGTGTGAATCCATCAGCTTTAATGGCACTGCTTGAGTTAAGGCCATTGCATCACCACGGAGGTCCCAAAGGCAGGAGATCAGAGTAATGTAACAACATATCAGCCCCATGGGTAGCAGCACCCCATGTGATGCCATGTGGGTGGGATTTTTGGAAGAGTTGCCACACCTTTCCAGGTAACATTCAGGAGAGATGATTTGCCAAGGGAGAGCATGGCCAAAGCTTTGGGGCCCAGAGGAGCCATGTTACCTCCCAATGTCTTCTGCCCTCTCTTTCTGAGGAAATAGCCATTAATTATCAAAATATCAAGGCATGGTCCTACCCCTATCTGGGTGACAGCCACCTCAGCGAGTCCAGGTAAGATCTCAGCTTCCGGAGAGAGATGCCAGTTCCTCTCTCCCACAGAGAGAAACAGTGGAGAGGGATGAGAGCCCTGACCGACATCTCAGTGACGTGCCTCCAGCTGGGGGAGTGAGTCCAGCCCTGCAATCCCACCCCAGCCACACGTACTGTCTTCCCGCGGTGCATCTGACCTGCAGAAAGCCCCATCCCGTCTTCTTTGCTTTTAGCTGCAGAACACATCTCAAAACTCTAGCGTAAGACTGGGGCTGAGAAACACCCCAGATCAGCGAGGCAAGAGAAGCAGCAGGGAGCAGCTTTTATTTGCTGCAAGCACAAGGAATGCCGAAAGATGAAGCTTTCCTGCCCAAGGATTTTTTTTTTTTTTGCGAGAGAGATTTAAGATGCACAATTCAAGAATTTGCCACCCTGTTTGCAAAGGAGATGAGCATTTATGTCCCACCCTCTTGGCAAATCTCAATGCAGGCGATCACAGTTGGCATTCAAAACCATCCCTGGGGTTTCACTTCCACCTACAGCCCCTTTCCTCACCCCAAAGTTTTTCTCATTTACCCCAGCATGGACAAGAGTGATTGCTCACGAGATAACAGCATAACCCAAGAGGCTCAGCCTCCGTCTGCAAAGGCATGTAAGAAATTTCCCCTGTGCACTGCGACTAAACTGAATCACTCTGGGCTGAGACAGAACCAGATTTTATCAAATATTAAACCATTGAAGATTATTCTTTTTTTTTTTTTTTCTTCATTTGGGGCATTCTGGATCTCTGGCCATATAGATCTGTCCCTCTTCCATTCAGGTGGGGAAGAAGATGCCTAAAATCAGTGGAAAAAAGGCTCCTTTCAAGTGAGAAGTCCTGAGAAGGAGGATTTTTTCCGTGCCAAAGCTGCCATGCGGGCTGTCACTCTCATCCCTGCTCCTCCCCGAGCTGCCTGCTGCTGATCACAGCCCCAGATCCTGACCGTGAAGCCGCTGGTGTTGCTCCACGGGTCACCAGAGCCTTTACCTCATCACTCCTATGAGTCATCTTGACTCCTTTTTTACAGAGCAAAGGCAAAGGCTGCCAGGCTGGACGCAGGAGAGCACGCATGGCAGGAACTGAACCAAACAACTCCTCTAACATTAACAGCAGGTGACAGATTTTCAGTTGCCGCCTTGTTTTCCCTTTCCCCATCACCTCTTTGACACTGTGTGCCTCCAGTGCCCCTTGCTTTATGTTTCATAATGTGTGTTTTTTTAAAAAGCAAAATAAAAAAGCACATTTTACACTATCTGCACATGCAAAAGTATCAAAGGGAGCCTTGAACAGAGGCCACATGAAGTTTGGAGCAGGTTCCTCCTGCCAGGCGTGATGTGACACTCCTTTCCAAGTCTTGGCATGTTTCAGAAAGGGTCCATCCCTCCTGCAGGCACTCAGGACAGCCGGGGCCAGAAACCCGACTGCTCTGCTCGCATCTGCGCATGATCCTGTGCAAACCGTGCGGGCAGACGGCCACGGCATGAATCACAAGCCCCATTTGCTTTTGCAGGTTCAGGCTTCTGGTGGGATTAAGGTTATTTTCATTCCCTCTTGGCTTATCCTAGAGAGGTGTGTTGTCCTACAGCCTCTAGCTTAGACTCTTGAGGATAAATCCCTTTCTCCCAGGCTTCCAAAGCCTTCAGAGATGAAAATGGGTGGTCCTGTTATCCTAGTAAAGACTAGATAAAACCAGGCATGTTTAATTTCAGCCCCTCGCAAGGAGGTGCCCATAGAGACCAGAAGCAGCATAAGATATTTACTACCTCGGGCTCACAGTCCCTAAAGCCCACAGCTCCCATGGGATGTGAGAAGCTGTCTGGGTCTGACTATGGACACCTACTATTGAGCCACTGGGTGCTCAGTGGACAAAACCAGGCGCTTCTGGAGGTGCGATTCATCTGGAATATTTTGGACACCTACTTCTCAGCATTTGCTAGATCTCCATGGCCTGCAAAGGGAGATGAAACCCAGTGCCGGTGCCGGCTCTTGGCAGAGCTCTGGAACTTTGCGCACATGAAGTATTGAGATATTCTCTAGTATTTGTATGCATAAATATTAAAATAGCTGCAGTGGGGAGGAGAGAGATGTCTGCACTTTTGGCATCCTGGGGTAGGGGGCAGGAACCCAGCCGCTGTGCACATCTGGATACAGCCTTGTGCCAGGCACGAAACAACCCACGGGCTTGGACTGCAGCACCGAGCATCAGGGGGTTTCTGCTTTCATACGGCAGCTCTTCAGCAGAGGCTGGGCCTGAGGTTTCATGCTTGTTGTCGAGACAGAGACACTTCGCAAATCCCATGTAGCTAATTACACTCCAGTTCAATGCCTCGTAGCCTCTGGTACTGTTTCTTATGTTAATTAGCAGTACCCAGCGGCAGAGCACACATCCCCACCGTGTCTTGCTTTCCCCTCGCCACGAGTGAGAGATGAAGACTGCTGATGGGAGCTCTCCTTCATGTCCCAGGGAGATGGGAGAGGAGGACATGCTCCACCACACAGCCAGATCTGCTGCAGTCATTTTTTTGCGGTGCCAGAAGCAACCAGGTCTGCGGGGTAGAAAATGTCCCTTGTCAGGACCTTGCACACAGCAGGAAAAGTCACGAGATGGGTTATGATGTGGGCGGCCATTTGCTGAAGGAACAAACATCCCTTCTCCTTGGTCCAAGTCTTCTGGCCATGTTCCCTATGGCGTTACCTCGCTGCAAGTGTTTCCCGTGGGCTGAGCACTCATAGCACTTTCGGGTATCTGTTTGTCCATTAATTCAGTCTAGATCGATCTTCTCCTGGCCCTGTGAGGGCTGGCTCAGCTGGCAGCATGTGAAGACCTTTGACGGCACGTGAAATCTAAGCAGTGTTGATGCAGGCACAGGTGGGGGACAAGCAGCCCCCAAGTTTGCTGTAAAGCCGTTACGTCTTGGCATGGGAGAAGGAGACTGGAGGCAGACGGTCTCCAGCTGGCACGATCCCAGTGGTTCCTGGCCACTGAGCACACAGCCGGTGGCATGGGGCACAGGGAGGCCTTGCATACAACTGTAGAGGTGCCTGAAGCCCTGACGGGCTGAAGAATCAGCTGAGTGGGTGTGGGTCTCGGCTGCTTCAAGCTCATCTTCACAGAAGTCTGCAGGATGGTCAAAAGGAGCTGGACACACCTCGTGGGACACCTGCAGCCAACACACCTCTTCTTTTAGCCAGCAGATGTTCAGACACAAGGGCTCAGACCCAGATCACTTGACTGGTGGTCCCTCAGGCTGGTCTTGAGTTCCAGAGGAGAGGATGCTGGAGGAAGTGTGTGGCAGTGGTACCTAACCCCATAAAGGCACCAAAGGCATGGGCGAGGCAGAGAGGACCTGCAGAGTAGCAGACTTGGGTGCAGTGTTGCAATGAGGGCTGGAGAGCAGCAGAGCAGGGAGCGTTGGTCTGGACCCATTCTCTCCTCGGTGGCAGGAGGAGAGCATCCCCAACTCATTGCCACCAGTTCTCCAGAAACGCGTCCCCTTCAGTAAGCACCTGCAACAAAAGGGAGGCCAGACCTCTCCTCCCATGGGGGTCTGCAGGGACCTGGCCATTTACACCAGCTAAAATCCTGGTAAGAAAGAAAGAAAGCTGCAATTGTTGCCTCTCTTCACCCCACCCCAACAAATTTTTTTCTTTTATCCTTGGATTAAACAAACCCTGCGGTGTTTCCAGCGTGACTAATTCCATAATGACAGCAATATCCCCTGCCTCCCGTGCAGTCCAGGAAGGTGCCAAGTGCCATTAACGTGCTGGTGCACGTTGCTGTTGCATAATCAGCTGGATCTTCCCGCGGGAAAATGAGCTGAATTAGACAGTCTCCTTCGCTGGAATAGCAGGGACCAGTGGGGATTTCCACGAGAGAGATTGTTGAAAGAGGAAAATCCATATGACGCTGTCAGAAACAGCCTTGAAAAACTGCTGTTGTCTGACAAATGCCAGAAAGGAGTCTGTATCTCTATCCAACACTCATTTATGTGGCTGTGAAAGTGAAGGGGCTCTTTTCTTCAGTCCTCCCATGCTTCATACTCTGTTACTCTCAAACACTGCGTGGCTCTGTTCATTCCTTCACTCCAGGACTGAACCGACGGCAAAGCGTGCAGTAGGGTTTATCCAACACCACCTGAATTGAATTGAGTCAAAATGTGCCCCGTGTATCTGTTCCTCATGCTGGGCTGCTAAAGCATAGCCTGGCTAGCCCTGGGACCACATCTGGAGAGGCTGAGCACAACCCCCAGGCCCCTGGTGAGATCTCGGCACAATGCTTTGCTCCTCGGATACCCCATCCCTGCAAGGAGGGGTGGTGGTGTGGTGTGGTGTGTGACACGCGACTGTCACACACCAACGGACTGGCTTAATCTCTGTCCCATGATCCCAGAGTGATTTTGGACAAGTAACTGGGTAAGGAATTGAATTAATTATTCTGTTCTGGCAAGGAAGATGCTACACATAAAGTCTCATTACTGATGCATTGCCACAGAAATGTGTGGCAGGAGGAAGGAAACCTCACCTGCAACCCCTCTAACGTAATCCCCTTCCATGTGCCCGAGACTGAAAGCCAATGACTGGAAATGCAGCCGAGAAAGGCTTTAACTTCCAGCCATTAAGAGTTGAAAACTGACAAACCTGATGATGGATAGCAAAGCATCTCTCTAATTTCATTACTGTTGCCAGCAATAACAGCCTTTGTTGGCTCCGATTTCTGGGCTGGCTGTCCTGAATCAGGGGCAGGCGGTTCCCTGCGCCCTTCTCCTGGGATTCACGGCGCTGGGTACAGCCCCGCGCTGACGTTCCCCCGTACCCCTGCAGCCCCTCTTTGCTCATCTGCTAAATTTCCCTGACTTGGAAGCACTAACCCCTACATGGGAAGTATGAATGTTCCAGATGACTCTGTTTATTATTAATAAGTTTCTATACCTGTGTGAAGGTCCCTGCTGCTCCATGCAAAATGAACGTCCAGAGGCAGATCTCGTACTGCTTCCCTTGGCTGGCTTTCCCCTCCCCGCAGAGCACGACACAAATGGGCTTCTACCAGCACGCAGAGGCTAACGAGCAAAGAGGGACCAGATCAGCCTTTGGGATCCTTCTTTGCTTGTGACCAAAGGTGTTTTCTAAATGATGGCTGATCAGTTAATTGGAAATGTGACATGGATAATTTCCTGCCTACCACGGCTATCATTTTATAGCCTGCAGAATGGTTTGCTCACATCAGGTTGGTTCGGGAGATAGATGTTGGTTAAGACATCATCCAAGCAAATCCAACACTCACATTTAATAAGAGCATCCAGAGTCTGTCAAATATTTGTTGAAGAACCTTGCCGTGTGTTGTAAGTGTGATTATCCCCATCTTACAGAGCGGAGACAGTGAAAGGCAGACCACAGGCAGAACAAGCACAGAGCTGGGACTCACGCTGAAATCACGACTCCCAGCACAGCGCCTTTCCCTGCGATTCACCTAGGAAACGGGAGGACAAGGAGGTTGTTAGGTTTTTCTTCTGGGAAAACAACAGCTTTCCCAGGTTAGGACCAAGACTTCCATTTTTTATTATTTTTTACCTCAGCTAGGCTGGATGAATTGTCCTCCAGTGTAAGCACCAGAGCTGCCTCTCATGCTATGCTTTCAGATAGCTTTGATCTACAGCGCAGCAGTTGCCCTGGGCTTTTTGTTGGAGTAACTGAGCAGAGAGCTCTTAGTTTCCCCTCCCATAAAGAAGTTTTCCCCAGGCTTTGGTGTACACATGTCCGGAGAGCCATCACCAAGCAGGGGGACACACACACAAGGTCTGCCCCATGTTTCCAACATCCCGCAACTCCTGCACTCTGCTTCACTTGCACTGGGGATGTAAAATCCCTGTCGGGTGTGGAAGGACCCTGGGCATGTTTTACACTCTTACCTGTTGAAAGAGGAGAGGACGGTTAATACAATGGTTGCCTGGACAATGTCAGGTGGTTCACAGACACACGTACCCCCTCCTTCTCACAAATGGCCCATTAAAGGAAATCAGATTGACCTCCACGTTATTTATCACCCCCATCACTTGCTCTGCCTTGTCAGAGATTGATGACTGCTCCCTATATTTGCCCCTGGCCCAAGACCTCCGTCAAAAATCGTGTAAGGCCCTGCTGTCTTTTTGGAGAGATGCAATCACGGAGTTATAGGCAATCAGCCAGATTAATTTCTGATTACAGTGCAGAATATATGGCCAGTGATTTCTCAAATCCCACAATCAGCTGTTTTAGTCAGCCATAAAATATAATACTGCTCATGTAATGACAGAAATCCATCTAAAACAGCAGGAGGATTTAGTCCCCTCTCCTAGGGATGACTCTCCATTCCTCTGACCTTCCTCACAGACCTCTTCTTCACCCTCCTTTGGGTTGGAAACCCCCTCCTTGTAACCAGGGGATCTACATGTTGTATCCAGGGTGAAATCTTCCAAGCTCTCCATAAGCATGATAGAAACACTCCCCTGATTTTGAAACCCAGGGTAAGTCTGGGTTTTCCTAGCATGTTTTGCTGCTGTCACTTGCTGACTTTGTCACACTTTGTGGGCATGCTTAGATGAGGAATTAATTGGTCGATATAGGACTGCCTGGGAAAAGTCAAGTGAGAAATGCCTTTCATATAACGTCAAGATGGATTCAGTATTCAGAATCATAGAAGTGCTGTCATAGAACATATTTCCTTGGTAAGACAAAGTAGACAGGGTGAACACTTCAGTGGACTGGTTTATACTGGCCAGCTCTGATGATGAGAGATCCCCACCAAAGCCCCAAATGTCAATGCTAAGGCCACCTCTGCAACCCGCTCTGTGCTGGTGGACCCCTCGCAGTTGAATGAAACCCTAAGATCTCCCTCGGTGCCTTCTCCTAAGGGCTGTCTATAGCAGGTAGACCTGTTCCGAAGGGATCATCTCCCGCACCCTCACCCCTGCCCCAAGCAGTGCCCCTGACCCAGCAGCTCCACGGCGCGGGGGCAGTTATCACCCCGAGCAGCCCACAGTCCTCTCACAGGAGGCACAGTCCCCACCCCCAAAAAAATAACACGGCCCCCCGAAGCCCCTCGCCATGCACCGGCACTCTGCCTGCTGCATATCCACACCGGTGCCATCTGGCAGGGTGGCACGCTGCCCGCTCGCAAGCATCGTGCCAGCGTCGCTCGGTCCCTGCTGCCTGCCCGCTCAGGGAGGGGCTTATAGCAGAGGTCCTCTCAGCTGGCCACCAGCCCCTCGGGGGGGTCTGCACTCCCACGTGAGACCCGTGCAGGTGGCCAAGAGAGGCTTTCCAAGGACTCCCCGTCCTCCCCAGCCCCTTTCTCAGCACGAGGGATGCTCACACGGAGGAGGAAGCATATGTGTGGTTTTGCTAGAGAAGCAGCGCACCGCGTGGCACCTCTTTTGGACATCTCCCTCGCTGGAGACCTTTCCCATCCTTTTATTCTTGTACATGGTGGAGAGCTAAACAGCTCTGCAAGCATGCCTTATTTTTAGCAGGCTGCACAGCCAGAGACACCCTTTCACTAGCCAAAGTAAGAGGACACCAAATGGTCCTGACCTTTCTCTCCAAGGCCCCATGTCGAGCCCGTGCATTAGGCAGAGCAGAGGGTGGAAGGAGGGAAGGAAGGAATTTGTGTATATTTTCTTGGCCGACTGCCCTTGCCTGGGGCTCGAGTTTATATAAAGAAGGTGAGGACACCACATGGGGATGAAGGTTTGTTGGCCATCACAGGGTTCGGAAGCTCAACTGACAAGGTCACAGGCTTGGAAGCGCTTTCAGAAACCTCCCCAACAGGTCTCTTGGAAACGTTTCTCCTCATCTCACCCAGGGGCCAACCTGAACATGCACAGTGACTCTACCTAGAGACTCTGTGATTTATTTCCTGTGTCCTTATGACACCTCGGTGCTGCAGCAGGAGCATCAATGCGGTTCTTCATGCATCCAAGCCATCATTTAAAAAAAAAAATTACACAAAATAGCTAGGGGTTGATCCCTTCTTGTGGATAGCAGTCCTGACAGGCAGATAAAGGGAGTCTCACCTTTGCTCTGCCTTGTGCAGAGCCTCAGTTGTCCTTTTCTTTTTATAAATCAAATCTCATTGCATGTTTGTTTCCTCACTGATGTCACCACTCCTGCAACTGTACGCTGCTGCGACCACCTCCGGCCGGAGAACGTCCCGGCTGCTCTGCAGGGTGGGCTTTAGCAGAGAGCTCGGCTCTGCCTCTGCAGCCCACCTCCCTTCCCTTCCTACCCCTCGACCGGTGACTGCACAAGGCTGGGAGCTGCAGCCAGGGTGGTAGATCCAGACTTGAGCTTTCCAGGTCTGGTCCCTGCTTTTCCAGTGGACTTGGGAGACAAACTGCTGCCTCCCCTGGATTCACAGCTGTGAAGTGTCACCGTTTCAGTTCAAGTGACGCTCCCTGGGCATGGCACAGGGCCCTGCGGTGCTTGCTGCTACACAAACATAGGAAAGGGAAACTCTGGCTCCAACAAAGCTGGAAGATAATTTTCAGACAGGAGAGAACACACCAACGCAGATACACAGGGTAGCAAGATACCCGACGTGCCTTTTCCCCCAGCTTCATCACCTCCTTGTCAGTGAATGCACAGCAGCAAACACAACGGCCCGCAGGCACAGCGAAGGACTCAAGCACATACTCTAGCTCGGATAATTAATATCAACAGCCTCCCTGTCTGCCCGAGCCCTTGCCTGGATGTGGAAGCCACGCCAAGGGAGCCTTTAACATGCCTGGAGCTGCTGCAGACTGTGGGGAGGCTCGATCCCGATCCTGGGAGGGCAGCAAGTGGGAGGAGAGGAGGAGTCGCTGCTCCGCCACCCGTCAGCTCTCCCGAGCATAAGGACGCCTTTGTCTGCTTCTCCTTCAGCCTCCCGTCACCCAGGGAGGGAGAGGCAGGAGACGGCAGAAACCTGGGATTCTCAAACATTTTCTCAGTCAGATGCAGTGGGAGAGGAGGAGGAAAGATTTCCTGCACCAAGGCAGGCTGACATAAACAGGCTGGAGAGCATGCAGCACCTGCCTTGGCCGAGAGCAGGAATCTTGCCTGATGAACACAAGTGCCTGTGCAAACCCTCAGGGACTCGGGGGTCCGCTTGGTTATCCCCCCCCCCAGATCCATCACGGCATCACCTTGCCTGGAGGCAGCATCACCCATGGCCTGGCGTTGGCGGGGGTATCACGATGGGGAGATGGAAGCTTTCCTCCTCGCAGCCAGGGATGTGCAAACCGGTCGGCTTCCCGCTGGCTGGGGCACAGCCTGTCCCGAGCCACCCCGAGCCGGGGGTCCCCCCTCGTCGTGCAGTCCCGTCCCCAGCTCCTGCCTGTGTCGGGGATGGAGCAGATGGAAAAGCTTTCTGGCCCCAGGGTCTGCTCTGAAACGGAGCCTCCCTGGTTAGTTTGTTCAGAGGGTTGTCAATTTTGGGATGTGCTTTTTTTTCCCCCAGTTATTTTGGACAGAAGCTTTAAATTACAGCAAGTGTCTCCACCCTGCCTCCTTTTCCTCCTGTGCAGTTGTTGTATGGAACAGGAATTACCTGAATGTTGACATTTCATCCCAACTTCAGGAGAAAGAAGGCAAAATGCCATTAATTATCTCCAATTGCTTTTATTAATCAGGTATAAAAGAGCAACTGGAAGCTAAATAGACGTGCGCAAGTATGTTCATAGGAGCTGCTATCATTTAATGGTTGAAATGTTAAGGAGTGTTAGCATGAGGCTGAATTTAGGGTGATGCTGGCAGAGATCTCCAGGGCTCTTTTTGCAGGTCAAAAGGAAAAGCTGAGGACAACCGCTCTGACTTTGGCTAAACTCAAATATTGCAATGACTGTTCTTCACTTGCAGTCAGCTCAAAGGCAGCAAAAGCAGCTCCAAACCTGAAGAAAAGGATCGTGTGCCTGAAATCTTGCCTGATTTTTTCCAACTGATTTTTTCCATCATCTAGTCTAATAAAAGACAATAACTCCTCCTCCCAACCTTGCCTTGCTCATAGCCTGAAAACACCAGAGCTTCAACAATGCGACTATAACAAAGGGAATGAGTCATTCATCAAAGCGAGCATTTCTGCTCGAGACCTTCAGAAAAAAAAATTCTGCATATTCATTTATTCCTGTATTTAGCTAAAAAGATACATTTTACCTGCATCGAACAGTATTTTAAAAACAAACAAACAAACAAAAAACCCCACCCCATCCCTGTAGCGTCTTGAAATTCAAAATCTGGGTGCAAATGGCTGAAAGATACATCTGGGCATGAATAATATAATTTTTCAGCCATAAGCAGCACAGTGGGAACAAAGGACTTGCCAAAGGATTACAGCTAGAGCAAGCTCTGGGGAAATCATTTCAACAGATAGATGGATGCGGGGACACCCAAATGTCAGGAAGTGGCACCTGAAAACTGACAGCATCCAGATTTCCTGAGCACGCCGGGCAATGAGGAAGCTGCTGCAATTTCATACCGCAAGTACTGATCGGCTGCACACAGAAAAAGAAAGCCACATGGCTGGAGACGTTTTTTTGAGTGACAGAGATGTGGTGACCACAAGGTGGGCATGTTGTCAGCTGCAGAAGTTTAACAACCCTCCGAAAACCCTTTCAAAAATGGGTGAATGCATATGGCTTCTAGTCTACACGGCAAGCAGATGCTCTGGCTTCAAAGAGATTTCCCTGGATCTTCATAAAGCTTTTTTTGAAGTGGGATCTATGCTAGTTTGTATCTCTAAACACCGGGGCACGGTCCCAGGACCAGCATAGCCCGGAATCACAGTGGTGCAGAAAGTCACTCCTCTGAGCTGAGGACGCTGCTGTCTGAACAAGGTGTCTTCGCCCCAGCACCTGAAGAAGTAGTGGGTTTTGGTAGCTTCAGTGAATCTTAATTGCACCCGTCCAAAAGTAGTGACCTCAGCTCTGCTAACCATAAAACACTGCTCACTTCTTGGGCTTAATGGTGTGTGGCCTGCCAAGGAATCTTTTTTCTCCCTTTCAGAGACAATCTGTGGGAATTTATTGGCTTTTTAAAGCTGTCTGATCTTTCAGTGAAGGAAACTAATGGAATATCAATGACACCAGGTATTTGTCACAAGTATCATTGATGCAGGAAATATGGGTCTGGCTCAGGAAAGCTCCCCTGCACGTGGTTAACCAATTCCACGCACAGGTCCAGGCGGCAGCTTGAATCAAACCCCTGCTTCGCCGCTGCTGCAGGCTTATCAGTCACCACCAAACACAGAAGAGCAAAAAGCATTCCTAATTCAGTTAACTAATTCAATTTAAAGCCCCGATGAGGACAAGGCAGCTTGAATTTTCATGGGAGGGTGAATTTAGGATGACACCTTTGCAGCTGGAAAGAAGAATCTTTGGTTGACTTTAAGCGCGTTTTCAAAACAACAACAAGGTAGAAAAAATAAGATTAAAACATTTGTTTTCCTGTTTTTTACTGGCATCTCCTTTTTCTTCAGCTCTGACTTTTCACTGAGATACACCCTACTTGGTGAAAGGTCTGCTCTTTCTTCATCTCTTTTTCTGACCAGTTAAGAGTTATCTAAAACAAAATCCTGTCTAAGAAGTGCCATGACACATGCCAGTCTTCGGCTCTAGAACAGAATAAAGCCTTATACACATGCTACATGGTTACGGGGTCATCTAACCCATGTGGAGGACTCGAGGTCTCATTCCACAGTGCATCATCACAGCCACGATCAGGTCCCGGTGCTGAGATGTGCAGAGATCCGACATTCAAACCCTGGGCTTTGGGACTCAGATCTGCTTTCAGGGTTTCTCACCAGCGTTAAATGCAGCTGGGGTTTTCAAGAGCCCGCTGACCATACCCAGCAGTGAGCCTTCCTGCAACATGGTGGAAAAAGCTGCTCTTAAAAACATGAAATGTGCCAGAAAGAAATAAGCAACATGGCTCATTCCTCAAATTTTTTGGAACAGTGTTTGAATAACAGAGGGGACGGAGGCAAAGGAAAAAAAGGCCACTTTTGTGCTCAAAGACTGCAGAAATGTTTAAGTACCTGAAGCTTCATGTTAAATTAGTGCAAAAACATGGTGATCCGCTGCAGGGTTTGGATTTCAGCTACTGCAAACCTCAGGGGAGCGGTGAAAGGGAAAGCGCAGGTCCTTATTTGGACCGGAGCCTGAAAACAGTGAATAAATTAAGCCCAGGATCCTCCAACCCCAGGAGTGTCTCAGGAGAAGCCTCCATACGAAGGCAGCAGGAATTTCCTGCAGAGCCTTGACAGCACAATTAGCAGCGGGGCTTCAGCGAGCAGGGAAGGAGAGCAGGAGAGAAAGTAGCCGGTGGGGGGAATATTTCTTGGCTTACGTCCCACTGAGCTGCAAAAGCCTCTAGCGCTTATATTCGCTTAGACCTCCCTGAAACCATGATGTCCTGTCCCCCAAATTCCACCAGCCCTCGGGGGAAGCCTTGCTCGGCGAGCATGGGGAAATGGGGCTGGGATGAGAGCAGGCATGGCCCAACATCACCAATCCCTTTAACTCCTCTGTTCCTTCTGTATCTAGAAATGAGCCAGAGACCCAAATTATGGTGGAAAGAGGGTTCAAAATGTATTTTTTTTTCTCTGGGGTCAAATGCTGTGACTGTGTGTTCTGCGGGTTTTATGGACTGAGCCTTAAATCAGAGCGTGGCAGTGCTGCAGGTTCACATCTGAGCTGTCTCTAGGTGTATCCACATTAAAAGCTGGCAGTTCCTGAAACAGAGAGCAAGAGAGCAGGAGGGAGAGAGCGAGCAGGGGGGAGACGCGCTACAGATACTTGCACACTAGAACATCACATGAACGTGTTTAGTATTTTTCCAGTATTATCAGGGGAAAATATCATCCAAGAGGCATAATTATATCTTAGGTTCCCCTTTTTTTTTTACAGGGCTTTTTAAGCAGTTGTTTTGTTTCATTCTTCTCCTTTTTCTATTTTCGAATTACAGCACTTGCAGAAACAGGAGGAGGATGACAGTTAACACAAGAGAAAAGCCACGTGTGCTTGAAAGGGAGAGAGGAGAGAGATGCTGCCTTTCCTCAGCGTTTTGGCAGAAACCAGCCACGCTGCTCAGGTTTGCCTTGCATCAAGTGTCTTCCACAGCTCTCCAGACCCTCCAGTCCAAGCTAAAGGTCCAAGACCCACAATGCCATTATAAGCACCAGGTTCAGGCAACCGAGTTCCTCCTGTAGATGGAGGCTTAGGCACCTGGCTCACATGAAGACATTTACACCAGAGTAGGTGAATTTGGGCTAAAGTCAGGCAAGCTGACTCCCATCCACAGTAACTTGCAAAGGGATTCTTGCTTGATGATCCATCAAGGGTGGGAAGAGAGGACCTCTCTGGGTTCCCACCATCCCAACATGTCTGGAGCTCCAGTCTCCCTGGGAACATCCACAAGAAGCTGGTTAAAGCAACTCAGACAATTTGGGTACTTTGTAAACCTCCATCCTGACAAGTGAGACGTTCACCCATGGTCACCATCGGTCAGCCAGGCCCACGGGACTGCTCTCTCTTTTCCCTATCATCACTCGTAATCATTTTGTGCTGCTCCACTGGCTCAGTGCCGCAGCTGGAAGGCGGCAGCCCTTCCAGCTGATGCCAGGGGAGCTGGGAACACAGCACATTTCCACAAAATAAAGTGCCCAGAGGCACCTAATACTGCATGCTTTCTCCTTCCAGGTTGTCACCACAGTAACAGGGGACTTCCCAAAAATAAGTGACAATACGATTATGAGCCACTTACTCGTCATCTTCTAATTAGCAGCTACTCAACATTTTGGCTGAAAAACGGGACCAGCAGGCATTTATAGTGGATCTTTCAGAGGGGAGCTTTACATGATGGACCTTGTCATCGGTCACCTGTGGACATCCATGGTGCGTGGAGGACAGATGCCTTCCTGATGCCAGGATGCTTTCTGTCCTGAAGCATGAGATCTGATTAGAGCAGAGAACCATGAAAGCTATTATGGCTCATAAACTCACTGAGGTATAAAAACCTCTATTTACTGTTTGAGATCCCAGCTCCAGTCATTGCCTCCTGCGGCACTGGCAGACGCCCTCCAAGGAGGAATTTCTGCTGTTTATTCTCAAGGTATGGAGGGGGTGATGTTTTCAGTGATGTTTTTATTCCTCGTTCCACTGCCGGGCTGTGACAGCGTTAACCACTTTTTGATGAGGATGTGCACTCATCTACCAGTCTTAGGGGGACATCATTGACCAAAATGAGCTTTGCACTTCAGGATGTGTCAAATTGTAATTTTACTAAATGCTTTACTGGTTGCAAAGTGACAGTCCTGACGAAGCTAATGCCGTGACCCATTGGCTTCGAAGCAGTGTAATCAGACCCCTTGGTCCCCTCATCTCCTCGGGATTTGCATCTACTGAGAGGTATGTCACAGTAATTTCTGATTTTGTTTTTTCAGAAGGATACTTCTGGTTTATGTTTTATGTTCTGAATTTCAGAGCTGTGCCTGGATCTTGTTTTCAAAATTTCTTCCGTATTACAAGGCTCAGAAGTCCTTTTTTAGGTGTGCACGTGTTTACTTCGCTGAGCGTCACAAGCAGCACTGAGTTTGGGGGTGGGGAACTCAAGGACCAGGTACTTCAGGTCTCACAATAAAATCAGGTAAGACAGCAGCACAAATAAGCTGCAGGGCTGCAGCAAGGACAGGGAGAAAGGACTTCTCATGCCACTTTGTAGAGGGGAAAGAACCCAATGAGCGCAGTGGTTTGGGGCCCAGACCCGGCTGGACTGACAGCTGGAAGGGTAAGATGCCAGTTGGTCCAGAAAAGATTTAGTAATGTCAGATCTCCTAGTCCCTCCCGTACAGACACATTGTGCCATCACACAAGATGGTGCTCAGAGCTCAGAGGAGCCAACAGAAAAAAATCCCACCGATCTTAGCTCATAAGGTGTTTAGTCCTGTTCATAAATCCACGTGTCAGCATTAGGCTGACTAGAAAATACCAGCCCAGACGCCCAGCCAGGAGATGCTGTTTTCTTGTAAGATGACAGCCTTTCTCAAAGCAGAACTACTGGGACATGACACCGCTGAAGCACACCTGGCTGATGAACGCTGGTGATGAATTAAACTCCCACTGCCCTCCTGTTTTCCCTACAAATGTCCCATTAGGATCTAGGCAACAGTCAGACTCAAGAATGCAAAGACAATTATGCACTGGAATTTAAACAAACCATTAATTACCAAGATACCCTGGCAGATGATGGCTCCAACAATGCTTATTACAAGAACCTTCATCAAGTTATCTGCTTTTTCATGTAAGCAGAGGTAGCGATCTTAACTGAGATGAGAAAAATAATTAAAAACCATATAACAAGATGTTTTATTAATGACATGCATGTCTCCCTCGCTCTAAGAAAATTGGGCAATCTGTTCCTACACCACAGCTCTCCATCAAGGGTTTATATTTACCATCACTTTAATAACAACTTGTTAAAGTGCCATCTCATTCCCTTGGGTTGGCTTGAAGGAGAAGGGGACAAAGGAAGCATTTATTTATTAATGGCACCCACTGAAGAGCAGTTCTGTGGCATAAAGTGAGGTAAAAGAGCAATAGGAAAAAGCATTGCAAAGAGGATGCCTGCTTAGCTCATAGGTCTGTTTTTTGCAGTAACAAAATGCTAATTATTTGAGAAAAGAATCTCTAGGAAAAATACGTCCTCCCCCAAAAGAACTCACCTCGGTTTCTCTTTACAAATCTCAGTCTGTTCTCAGCTGAGCTGGTGTCAAAGGTCTTCAGTGGGAGCAGGAGCAGACACGTCAGGGAATTTGCAAGGTTCGGTGAACCTGAGTTCAGTGCTGGGACCACAAAGCACAGCCCTGGGACATGAAACTCATTTTCATTGCCCTCCCTAGAAAGCATGAGGTTGATGTGTCTGAAAATTGAGGTATTCTCTTGATCTCTGACCCAACCCTCAATGAGACAAGCTTTTCTAGACTGCTCCATCAGCTGACCTTGGCGCTGCATCTGAGGTCTGCACACAGGAGCATCCGCTGCTCCATCCTCAGGCTGGTACTGTTGGTGGAGCCACCGAGGAGATGACTCACCAAGGTGCTGAGCACCTTCACTCTTCCCACTGAACTCTAATTTACATAATCACCACAGATTAAAATGTGTCTAATTAAGGACAGGCCTTAGATCTGATAGGGACCCAGTTCTTGTTCTGCCCACACACTATCCGGCTGGGCAAGTTCAATGTCCCTCACCTGGTTTCAGGCTTTCAAGCTGAAATATTTTCTTCCTTTTCCAACAGAGGTTCAAAGCGTACATTTCACTTGAAACAAAAGGGTATAGAAGAACCCAGTTTTCAGATTCCCAAAAATATTTTAGGGGATACTTTCTCTCTGTCCCAGGTATCTACATGAATGTGCTGGGTCCCAGCAGGGAGTCAATATCTGAAGGGACATTTTTCAGCTCATGAAGTGGCTGAAGAAGTAACAAGATGTTGTCATGAGTAATGCAGAAGGAAGCTCACTCACCACAGGCTCATTGCCCAGTATGACCATAGCTCTGCATGGAGACCAGGAGGGACCAGGACCCTTCTCTGTAAGGACTGCTTTGCTCTGCTAACATGATCTTTACTGAAGGGGCAGCCTCAAGGCACGTGGCACTGAAATCAGTCCCATCCCTTCCAAAAACTGCTGCGTAGCCTTGAGTGAGTCACTTAACCTCCCTCAGATGCACATTGTATGGCTAGGGAGGCATGGACACTCCCTTTCTGCCACCATTTTACTGGTGGGATTGTCAGGTCTCTGGTGGCATCCATCTGCTTCTAGGTGTGGACACATTTCTGACATTGGAATAAATAGTAAAAGAAATATTTGGCTTCTCTAAGGCACTTATCACAAACAGGTCTTGAAGTGCTTTCTAAAAGGTGTAAAATTCCATTATTCTTCATTGGTAAATGGGACCTTAACCCTGGCAGGAGTGTGTAGAGAACACCGCAGCGCCTTTCGTCCACTGCTGTCTTTGAAATACAGTAAGCAACTGAATTGCCTCGTAGGATCGTCCAGGGCTGAGGGCCACCGGTGGTTCGTGACTCTCATTCATCAGAGCACTTTCACAGACATGTGTCCCTGACCTCCCGGAGAGCCACGCGCCCACTTAGTTTACAAACAAGCTTCAGAAGGTGTCTGTGGAGCTGGCACGCTGGAGAAGCTCAAGTTTCGCTTCCCAGAACGATGAAGCACTTGTTCAGCACTCATTTGGTTGGATGGTGCTGTGAAGTTGTTTAACCCTGCCAAGGTTTCACTATGAGAAAAGACAAAATAGTTGACGTCTAGTATGACTGGGGATTTTCTTGGTATTTAAATGTACATAATTCCAACAGAAGAAGCACTTGCCTAACGCTGAGATGAATCAGGGCGTGCACAGGGCTGTGCAGCAGTGAGCACCGCAGCCACCCACCCTGACACCATCATCGTGTGGCCAACACAGCCTTGAAGGCCTGCAAAGGGTCTCCCGCAATAGGTCACAACACAGATGTGCCAAGGGCTTCCCAAAAGTCTCACAGCTCCCTTCCAGCACGGGATGGGTTTGTAGGATGCAGAGCGAACAGCAGTGTCAGCTGTCTAATTAGAGGAAAAGCCTGCAAGGTCAGGCTGGGAAAGCAGGGTGCTGCAAGCACCATCTGTGTTGCAAACGCAGTGATACTGAGGGAGCAAGAAACGGTCTATCAGCCAGGAAGAACAGGAGCACAAGGCCAAAAGCAGGGCTACCTGCCCAAGAAGAAGCAAGACAACTCTTCCCCAGCAGACCCTGCGGGCTCACAGCCTCTACCAGCTGGTGATTTGGACGATGCAGACACCCAGTGCTGGAGCCGTATGCAGGGAGCCATGCACAGAGGTGGCCACCATGGCAGCAGGGACGTTCATACGTCCCCAAGACCCACCAGCCCACACACGCTGAGGCGAGGCCCCAGCTCTGCGGGCACCTCGTTGCGATGCCAGGCGACGCCAAAACTGCATCCTTTCAAAGCAGAGAAGGAAACAGCAGGGAGAACATGTCTGCACGTGACCTGGGTGACACAAGCCTGCAGGCACAAATTACATACTTCACAAGTGACATTTGCTGTCATGGGGGGAGGTTGGAGTGAGGCTGTTTAAAATTCAACTAAACTCTGCCTGGAAAGCGGATGGCATGTGGTCTTCTTTCCTTTTTCACTCCCCAGGGTAACACTGTGATGCTTCTAGCAAGGAAAGCCCCCTCATGCTCCCAGATTTGGAGGTGGGTTTTGCCCCAGGGATGGGATTCACATGTTGCATGTGAATCTCTGGCTTCTTTGCAAGCTCCAGGCTACAATCATAGAATCACAGAATCATAGAAAGTTTGGAGTCGGAAGGGACCCCTAGAGGTCATCTAGTCCAACCCCCCCGCAGCGAGCAGGGACACCACTAACTAGATCAGGTTGCTCAGAGCCCTGTCCAACCTGGTCTTGAATGTTTCCAGGGATGGGGCCTCCAC
>Ga0065711_1031909_pt1 | contig 28449 bp, 15 predicted proteins | sample Hoacrofraction12_FD_59098 | JGI IMG/M metagenome (GOLD analysis project Ga0065711, IMG submission 59098) | Hoatzin crop microbial communities from Cojedes, Venezuela - Epithelial fraction 12 v2 (version 2) | ecosystem: Host-associated > Birds > Digestive system > Esophagus > Crop | place... | reverse complement strand
AAAAAAAAAAAAAAAAAAAAAATGTTTTTCTTCCCATCACAGCGGCAGCCAGCACTGAAGCGAGAAGCGCTGGTCGGGGCTGTGGGAGTTACGGGCAGGGTCCTGCCCGGTCGCGGCTCTGGAGCGATGGGTGGGTGGGTTTTTTCCGGGGTGCTCGGAGGAGAGGAGCGAGGGAGAGGTTTCGCAGCTCGTCTCTGCCCCAGAGCTTGCAGGGAGTTTAGAAAACTCAGTAACTTTGAAAGACCAGCCCTGCTGCATTTGATGCGGTGCCCAAAGGTTATTTTCATTTTCAAAGGGGAGAGAAATCTTTGCAGGATCAGTAATTATCTGGAAACTTTGAGCATTTTGTACTGTTTTTTTCTTTCTGAAATCTTTCAGTATTGTAAACCAAGACTGGTGTAAAATAGTTCCTAGAGCCAGTTGTTCAGGTGTCCTGTGTTTTACTTCTCTTTGCAGCTGTAGTTATTTCGCATCCAATGCGTTTGCACGTGCCAGCCTGTGGCAGTGAGTGTGCGACAGCATGCTTCAGCGTATGGTTAAAGATCATAATGCCGATAGGGTGAATGCTTGTAGATGAAAAAGAGCGTAGATTAAATATGCCAAAACTCAAAGCCATTTCTAGAGCACTTGGCACAGAAAGATATATATTAAACATGAGGCTTGCTTAGACCTCTTTATAGCACTTGACTGTGTTGATAACATTAGTAGTGTTGTGTGTATTCCCCTCATACAAAATACCGATGCTATTACGAGCTGAAAAACCAGCAAGTCTTGCCCTGCTCTGAGTGGTTTTAGTGGAACTGTGTTCAGTCTAAGCTGTGCTGGGGTCAGAATCAAGCCCGTTCTGTCAAACCATGTACACCACATCTCAGTACATGTATTAAAGTGCTGTTTGGTTTTGCAGATCTCCAGCACTGTTCTGGATCTGTGTTATTCCATATTCAACAGCATGCAGATAAATGAGGTAAGGTGTAATTGCTTCTTCTATTTGAAAGTACCCCCTCCTTAAACTTAAAAATCAAGCCTTCCAAAACCAACTTCTTGACATTTCTCTCCAACCTATAATGTATGATCTAATATCATCATGGTTTAGGAGATGTAGCAGAGTGTATAAAATATTTTTTCTTCTCGTTAGTAGTTTGCAGGTAATTCTTTACTCTCTTAAATTATATATGAAAGTGCTGTTTTTCACCAATTCAGAGCTCAAGAACCAAAACTTCCACTTACGGCCAGGGTCAGTATTTTAACCTGACTCTTACTTTTGAATAATACAGGGTTAAATATGCTAAAAATATACATAACGTTTGATCAACAGCATACTTAAGATTGTGCTGAGCATGGAGGCGTATGACTTGCTTTACTGATTTTGATAGTCTATTTGAGCTTGATTTTTTGTGTTTCTGACTCAGTCTTTTGGATCTGAGGAGTTATTGAGTCTATACTCTTCCTCATTGGTGCAGTCATATTAGGACTTAGTTTAATGTCAGTTCTGCTTTATATCGCTTTTTTATTACCAACAGTTTATTAAGAGCCTTTCCCATAAAATTCACTCAGCCCTTGGGTATGTTAAAAAGGCTGATTTACTTGTGGAGTTTGTCCTCTGTTTTTTTCAGATCATGAGTAGAGCCTTCAAGATGATAATAGAAAACCTTTTGACATGTATTTCAGTATGTCTTCTTGCCAGTGTCTTCAGCTTATTACAATTCCAGCATGCTTTCCTAAAGCAGCCATAAAGTACTACAGTACTGAAGTTGATTGTATAAACAATACTAGCATTTTCAGTCTTAAATGTCTAATAAATGTTTTTGAGTTCAGCATTGACTCCTATGCTTCTGCAGCTTAGCTGATGAGGGGACGTCCAGAATCGTCCAGTAACTCTGAATGGAGCCCTATTTCGGGTTACTGTTTTACTTACTAACTTTGTGAAAAATTCACACTGTTGTGCATCCTCAAGACCGGGAGTCAAATCTTGCACAGTATCCTTTCTAGGGATACCACGAAGATCAGCTACGTGTCTGCAATATGATTTCTACAGGTGATCTGATTAAGTGGCAGATCCAGTCCAAATGTGAGATACGGAAAAAAATATGCAAAAAAGGCAAATTTTACCCAGCTGATAAAATCTCCTATAATATGAAGCTGTACTTTCTCAGCCCACAAGGAATCTTGACTCACTGCAAACATCAGTCTGTATGTAGTGCACCCAATGAAACAGTTACGGTATCTGCTGATTTTGTCTGGACCTCAGTTTCTACATGATGCCATATTTATGTAGATTTTTTTTTAAATAAAGTTTGATTCAGAGTTATAGATTATGTAGAGAAGGTAGATGGTGTTTCAAGAGAAGGCATGATACCTCAGCACTATGAAGGGCAAAGTCAATGGCAATTTTAGCCTTAATGGGACTTGAGCTCCATCTGGGGAACTTAAAATCTGCTGGGAGAACTAACAAACTCTTTAGTTTCAATGTCTAATCTTCAGGTAAATCTGCAGATGGCACTTTCAAAGGAATTGAAAGGAACTAAATATCTAAACCTAGCTACATTGCAGTCACCTCCATGAGAGTTTGAAATTTTCATCCTAAAGCCAAGCCAACACACTGTTTAGAGGCTTGGTTTTTGCCATGTTTCTTCCATGTAATTTGATGAGAGTTTATTATCTAGGATATTTGCAACTGCAGGCTAAGTCATGAGTCGGTTTATCTTTGCTTTGTATGTAATAATCATCTTGGAATAAAACTAGCATTCACAGTATCTCTTTGTTGTAGTCTCTTCCTCTGCACCCTTTAGAGCACCTTTATGGAGTATGCACTTTTTTCTTCCATAGTATTTCATAGCCCTGTAAGTTGATGTCAGTTGTTCTGTAAATCATTGCCTTGAGGCTTGAACCAAGAACAGTTTAGCAAGAGGGAATCCTTATCTCGTATCCTGAATTCTGATTCCCTCCTTCTTGCTTTTATATTTTGTCTTTTTAAATTCCTCCTCTCCAGTTTCCCACGCACATGCTTTTTCCTGTGTTCTCCTCCCCCGTCTTCACACCCTTGCTCAGCACGTGTGCTGGTTTTTCAAGCCCACCCCAAGTAACCAAACCTGTTGACTGACGTGACTGTGGCCACAGCACAGAGCTATCCCGTCCCCGGCCAGCCAGGATCGCGCAGCCCGGCAGCCATGCTGTGGGCAGGAGGGCTCCCACACCTTGCCAGTGCCAACCCTGCAGGTCTGGGGCTTCATTAGGCACCAAGCTCCATCTGCTCCCATGAAGTCATGGGTAAAGTTTCTATTCCTCGATGTAAGGCTGAGTAGAAAAACGAGCAATTTCCTGAAGAATAAAGGGTGCAGGAGAAGTCTTAAAATGAGCAATCGTGCCTGGGTTAAAACCAAGAGCAGTCTGAAAGGTGGAGAGCAAACAAGTTTTAACCAGGTCAGAGCTATCTGCACAATTCAAGCCCGAGGAATGGAGCTGCGTCCCTGAGCACGGCTGTGCTTTGCTGTCCAGCGAGGGAAGCACGTTGAGTGATGGTAACGAATGCAGTAACATTGGTTAAAGCAAGGTTTAAAATCAATCTTTTTTTAAAGATTTGTTTGCTGCCGTTCTTATACCTGTCTGTGATATGTGTAATATTCTCTCGCTTCTCACGTGGAGTGGAGCAACCTCATCAGTGATGGAGGATTACTGTAGCAAACTAAAGAAATGACAGCGTCTTGATTAACTTGCACTGTCTGCTTGCAGGAATCACAGATTGCTGCCGCAAAGTTTACGAAGAAGGTATGTAAATGTGAACGCAAGCAAGTAGCGACGGCCAGGGAGTTATGGCCCTTTCCCTGTTGCTTTTGCTGCTTTTTTGAAGTCAGCTTGTTTTTTCAATGGTTGGAAAGAGACCTGTGCTGACCCTGCTTCTGCAGAGCAATCCAATGTGTAAAGCTTTCTTTTGCACATTTTCTAAAGCTTTTGAATCTTTAATTATGGTAATTTAGTATATTTATACTAGACAGAAGGGATAGTTCTTGACAATGCTCTTTGGGTATTAATTTTTAATCAGCATTCCAGATGAATAGGCACTGGGGACTACTGACATCTTGTTGGTTGTATGCTGCTGAAAAGGGCCTTGAATTATTGATACTCTGATGGAATGACACTGAAACTTGTCAACAGATCTATAGAACTGAGTTTAAAATATTTTGTTAATGGTTTGTGTTTTATTTTACAGGATAGTCATGGGACTCTGGGACGACCTTTTTTCCTTTTCAGGGTATCTGAATCTTTTACTTTTTAAAGATTCTGAATTACAGACAATGAGCAACTGTTTGCCTTCAGAAATTCTTGCTGCACTTGTTTTGAGTAAAGGCCAAATATCTGTTGCTTGAAAGCTTAGGGGGCTATTTGCTTAAAAAGCTCTGGTTCAACTAAAAGACCACAAGATAATGAGATCTGGGGTAGTGATGGATTAAGCACTTTTTTTTATTTGAGGAGGTGACTCTTCAAATGTTTGATCTTGAGCCAAATAATCCAAAGACAGAAACAGTATGTGGCTTGTATCTCCGAGACTGTTAAGGTGCACTGATGCTAAATTTGTCAGATAAAATACATCCATGAGGTGAATGGCCACTTGGTCTGAAAGATCTGGTCAGTAAAGGGATGGCACACTGCATAACAGGGTGAAAAGCCAAAGCAAAATTGTGGACGTCATCGTTTCTCGTGTTTTTTTTCCCCCATTGGCTTGCTGAACTGTGGCATGGTCTAATGCAGAACATGCTGGTCAAGACACACTCTGTGATTAACACTGAACTAGTTTTTAGGAATATTTTCAACACATCAAAAAAAAAAAGTTAAAGTAGGTTGTAGCAGGTAACCAGAGTCCCAGTTCTGCTCTCATTTGCATTTTTAGCTAATTTCAAGTGTGTCCAGACAGGTACTTTCAGTGCTGGTATTTACATGCTCTTAGGCACCTATGTAATACCTCATTGAACTGGGACCAACACCATTAATGAGAATAATTAAAGCCAGACTGTTTAGCTGTTTGGACAGAGGCTGAATGAATATTTCTCAAATTCAAAGGCAAACCCCCCCCTGCATGGACTCCCTGGTATTTGAAATATCTCTTTAAAGGAAATCTTACTGCAGCCTTCTTATGTGCTCCGTCTGCATGATGGGAGATGTATTTTGGTGTGCTTATAAATTTGCATCTACTACTTCTTCACAAACATCTAATTATTATATTTTTTCAGCCTCGAAATGGAAGAACTATTGAAGGCAGTGGTAAGTGGGCATCCAAAGTGACAAGATTTTGTTCTCTTTTGTCAATAATGACAATCCTTGTGACAGGAGGGGTCACTGAGAAGTATTGCAGAGCCAGTATAAACCTAGCTCCCCATGTGGATGTTTCATATGGTCACTGGGAGGTGTCTGGGCAGAAATGCTTTTCTTCAGGCTCAGACTGACAGCGTGCTTTCTTGACAAAACAATTGCTTTCTTCCTTCTATAAGATTCAGTAAGGAGAAGCTTTCATCCTCTGCAAAATGATAGAAATGGTCCACAAATGATAAAGTTTAAAAACAGAGGGTGTAAATTGTACTTGGAACATAACAGCTAGCCTGGTCCTTCATGGGGACTCCTCTCTGCTCCAGGAGACCTTCAGTCACCTAATCCCATGTGAGAGCCCATCAATACAGGTCTTTGCATGCAGGAGGGAGTCATCCTTACATCAGAATTAGGGACCTGTTTTGGGGTAGACATTAACTATAAAGAGTGGGGGTGGGGGTGTAAGAAAGCAAGACGATGAGATCTAATAATATCACCTAGCACTTACATATTTATCTTTGAAAGTGCCTATTAAATGTCTTGGTGAGCTTTAATGGGAAATGGACAAGACAGTCAATGTACATGTCTCCTCTTCCAGTCTTTTACCCCAGAATAAAAGATCACCTGTTTCTGTTTGCAGTGTAAGAATTATTCCCGACTGTTTGCTGGAAGGGCTGGGTTTTTCTGGAACAGGACAGAAGGATAGGAAAGGAAAACGGCAAAGGAAACACATGCAAAGAATACCTTTGCTGTATATTTGGGATTAAACAATTTCGGAAAGGAAGGAACCAAAGACTTGGGAGAGTGTTGTAGAGCAGCATCACTAGATGCTTGTTCTGCCTGGTCTTAAGCACTGCCCCAGGCATCCCTTGCTTCTCATGGATGAAAGGAAGATCAGGAACTAGGCAGATGTTTGGTTTGAGCCAGTGCAGGTGTTCTTGTGTTGTTAGGCCCTCATGTGCGTGGGAAATATTTCATAGCTATCACAGGTAGGGACAGGTTGTGCTGCCCAGCTCTGTTTAGAGTAACTGGAAGCATGAGCTGACAACCACTAAGATAAGCCAAACAGGCAGAGAGTGCCTGCAGCTTTTGGGCAAAACAGTTCAAAAACAATTAGAGCAGACTTGCATCAAAGTACTCTGTGCAGAGTACTCCGGTATTAGCAGAATTGCTAGACTATCAAACAGTTTTCATTAAAGTGCTGGTGTAGAAGCTGCTACTCTCTAATCATGCCCTAGCCTTGCATATGGCAGTGAACTTTAACCACAGCTGAACCAACCTGGCTGCAAGATGCACGCCATGCCTCCGTACCTCTAAAAGGACAGCGGAGTTAGGGCACGGAGAGAAGAGAACTGTGTGAGGAGGGAGGTCTCATGTTTTGAGTACAAATAACAGATCTGGGCACTTACCTGAACTTTCAAACTTTCATCCATCTTAGTCTTCTGATGCTAGAATTTGAAGCTATTTCATTCGTAACTTTTGAGAAGGATGAGATGTACAGAACTGAACACTAAGTTGTATTCAGATCAGCATCTCAACATCAAATATGATACTGTATTAATTTGTTTCAGAATACCATGGAATATGAAGTTCATGGTCAATTTACCAGCTTGATGACTTGGTTTACATAAAGAAAAGAGACTTCCCTTTGCACTGGCTGCCTATTATGTGACTCCATTGTCTGGAATTTGCTGTTGCATGTAATAAATTTGCAATCATTAATTCTTCTTGTCCTTTTTTATTGAAGCAGATGCTAGATTTCACTGGGTTGTAGTGTAGCATTGCCTGGTTCCAACTGTATTCAAAGGAAATAAATCCTTTGAATATTGAGAGTTTTCAAGTCCAACTGTGCATTTTATAACATCATCTTTAATAGGGTCATGAATTATAAGCTTGTCCTTTTGACTAGGTAATTTCCTCAGCATTTCAGAATATGCATCCTAAACAGCATGAGAAGATATTAAAATCATCATGGACATTTTAATGATTTAATTCTTATTTTGAATAACTGAAGGGTTGAGTGTCATAATTGATGACTCCAAAGCACTTTGAAAGAAGGGGAACAAGTACTGCTGTTACACACAGGGACTATTTGATCAGATGGTGTATTTCTTTTTTAGCCTTGCCTTAATGGCTATTGCAAAGCACAAATGAGTCACTTATGAGAGGTATTCTGAGCATCTGCCCTTTTTACTGAAATCATGTGTTTAAATCCCTGGTGTAGCCAATTGTGCTTGCACTGTATGGATTGGGGTGATGTGTTTCAGTAGGTAGAGACATTTATGGGCAGAAAACTTGAAGTACTATACAGTTACTTCCTTAGGAAGAAAAGAGCATAGTGAAAGCCACGGTCTGGGGATACACACCAGGCTGGGATTCCTCAACATGAAGTATCCCACAGCATTGGCTTCCTCAAGCCCTTTGTTATCCCCCCTTCCCCTCCTTGGCTACTCAGTCATAGTACCATGGCATGGTACCATCTCAGTTACACTGGCACAGCTGTATGTGAACTAGTTTTGGGAACTTCTCTGTCTTTGAAAACAAACTCTGAGAAACCGGTGGGTTTTTTTTTTAAGGGTTTTTAACTGGATAAGTTCCCAATTTGGTCTGTGTTAACAGAAATTTGGTTGGGAGATAGAGGGAAGTGATGGGTTATTTCGCAATCATTAGACCACATCTAGGGCAGTGTGTCCAGTTGTGGGACCCCCAATAAAGGAAGGGCATGGAGAAACTGGAGGACCTCTGAGGCGGTGGGGAGTGGAGTGGTTGCCCTGTGAGGAGATGCAGGGGCAGCCAGGTTGGTTCAGCCTGGAGAAGGGATGCCTTCAGGGCCACCTAACAGCTCACACAGTGCCTGTGAGGACTCTTTGAGCAGAGAGAGTCAGGCTCCTCACGGTACGGGGTGGGAGGACAAGCAGTAACAGGCATAAGTTCAAACAAGAGAGGCTGAGTCTGGCTATAAGGAGAAACTTTTCCCCCATGAGGACAGCCAGGCAGTGCAGCAGGTTCTCCAGGGATATCGTGCTGTCCAGTCCTTGGAGGTTTTTAAGACCGGAGTAGATAAAACCTGGTCTGAATTCCTGCTTGGGATCAGACTAGAGACCTCCTGAGGTCCCTTCCAGTCTCAGTTATTCTCTGACAGGAGTACAATTTCATGCTATGTTTTTCAGCCTCTAACAGGGTCAGGTCTGGGTATGCACCATGATAATGCAAATGAATACAAGATAATATTGCAAAAGCACAGTAATTAGCACTTCTGGCCTGTTTCACCTCAGAGGCCGAAGTCGAACACTATCAAGTTTTGCTCAGTTCTGGATAAGTTCTTGTACTGGTTTGGTCTGAGAGAGAGTTAGTTCTCCTCATAGTGGCTGGTGTGGTGCCGTGTTTTGGATCTGTGACCAAAGCAGCGCTGGTAACCCAGGGATGTCTCAGCTGCTGCTGAGCAGTGCTCGCACAGCCTCAAGGCCTTCGCTGTGTCCCGCACCGCCCCGCCAGCGAGGACCCTGGGGGTGCACGAGGTACTGGGAGGGGACACTGCCGGGACAGCTGACCCCAACTCACCAAAGGGATATCCCATAACCTATGACATTGTGCTCAGCAATAAAAGCTGGAGGAGGAAGGAGGAAGTGAGGGATTTTTGGAGTGATGGCGTTTGTGTTCCAGGCAGCCCTTATGGCTTTCCCGGAGATGGCTGGACACCTGCCTGCTGATGGGAAGCAGGGAAAGAATTCCTTATTCCGCTTCACTTGCATGTGCATCTTTTGCTTTACCTATTAAACTGTCTTTATCTCAACACACAAGTTTTCTCACTTTTACCCTTCCTGTTCTCTCCCCGAGCCCGCAGGGGGGAGTGAGCGAGCGGCTGCATGGGGCTGAGCTGCTGGCTGGGGTTAACCCACAGCAATACTGTACCACAGGCAACCCATGCTGTGCTCTCACCATCAGCAGTGGCTTCCTCCAACCCCAACAGGTTTCAATAATAACATCTATTTGGGCCTTAAATCTGGCCAATCTTAAATGGATAAATAGGTTGTAATTTGCAGGTAAGGAACTAGCATAGGTTCCTCAACTGTATTTCTGTGATAATTGTGGCTCCTCTGTAAAATACACAGCACAGCTCTTGTTTGCTGCTCAGTGGAAACCTTTGCTCCCTGGAGCAATACAAATGTCACCTGTGGAACAGGAGGGATTAATAATATTGAACTGTAAAGGTCATCCCTGGCCTGAAACTCTTTCTGAACATCTCACTGCAAAACCCATAGCAGAAATTGAGGACCACAGAAACAGGTGACAACAATTAGAAGCACAGAAAAATTTCTGCAAGAAAAAGAAGTGAAAGCTCAGTTCCCATTGTCAGCAAGAGAAGAGATAAATCAGGAGTGACATGACAAGTTATACAAAGTAATGAGTGTGTTTAGAAGAGTAATTCCGAAGCTTGTCCATCCTCTCGTAATAAAAAGGAGCAAGAAGGGAGACTCAATTACACTGAGATGCAATACATATAAGCCACAAAGGGGAATTTTCTTCCTAAGACTTAATCAGCTCCTGAAACCAGTTGCCATCACTTAGAGTGTGTGGTGAGAGACAGCTCTGCCAGCTCTTGGGAAGGCAGGCACGTTCAGGAGCACACACCTTCATGCCGCCTAACTTGCCTCAAAAATCACTTCAGGACCTCCTGCGCTAAAAGCCTGGCCTGCTCGAGCTGGGCTCAGCAAGGCATTGCTGCACAGTGAGGGACCTGGAAATGTGCTCGCCGGCGGGGGAGCAAGTGCTGCCCGGTCTCACGATGTGCCGCTCGCCGAAGAGGCAGAGCACGAAGCATGGGGGGAAAAACCTCTCGGTGCTTTGCTTCGCTTTCTCCAGTCCCTTCATACCCCAGTGCCTCGGACAGCCTCACCCCCTCCTCGGCTCCCACAGGGAAGAGCACACTTAGTAAATCTCCAGGCGGCGGCAAGCTGGGAGGGATGGCAAGCGCTGGAGGACAGAGTCAGCATTCAGAATGGTCTTGGCAAAGATACATCTGGAAAAAACATGTAGGGCTCGCTGAGGGTGAAAGGAAGGTATTACATGTACTGAAGAATAATCAACTACAGCTTTGCAGCAAAGGGAATGGGTAACTGTAGACAGTCAAACATCACAGTGCTGGGAAGAACACAAAAATATACGATGTAGAATGAATACAAAAGGAAAGACTTCACGTACAGAGTAACACTGGAAAAGAAAGAGGGGGACTGATAGGAGAGAGCCCAGCAGAGAGAAAAGGCAGAGGTTAAGGAAAGTGTGAACCCTGAATGAAGTGGGGTTGGTTTGCAAGAAGGAAAATTTGAAGAAGGGAATGATAAAATGCTTCATTTTAAGCTTACCACTCTCGGCAGTATCCACTATGCCCATGGATGGGTACTGCCAGGAGAGGTAAGCTTAAAATGAAGAAGAATTTGCACTAAGTCTGACAATCAGGAGAACAAAACACTGACTGATAGGCAGAGCTACCTTTTCTTGGTCATAAATGTTCTCCAGGGGAACTGATGCCTCCCTTGGACTCTAAGTTACAAAAGTCCCAGCTCTGAAACAACTGCAAGCAGCATTTTCTCTGTGCAGTATTACATCATGGTGCAATGTTTATTCCTAATTATGTTTCATTTAATGAAAGATTAGTACCATTGTTCTGTTGCATATCTAGCATACTTCAGATAGAAGTTGCTCTGGTTGCTTCTGGAGAAGTGGAAGATTCAGTCTTAGAGAGCCCAGCACTTTACATACTTCTGCCTCATGTTACTAACTGCCGTGACAAGTGGCACCGGACGCCCAGGGCTGTAGGTACCCGGAGCTGCAGGCCAGCCCTGGGAAGGACATCGTCTTTGATTCTGGAATGCTTGTGTAAAATAGGAGAAAACATCCTGGCGTGGAAAAGGAAGCATATCGACCACAGAAAAAGTGGAAAAGCCCAGTTGTGACCTGTGAACTCCAACTGCACACAGACTGGAGACCTTAGAAAATGCAGAGGGGATTGAGACAAATGGCAGTGAGGATGGACCAAGGCCCAGTGAGATAACTGCCACGTACACATGACATGAAATACCATCTAGGAACTAAAACCACATCAGCTGACTGCTTGTCTCATCTCCAAAATTCTTAGCAGATAATGAGACAGAAGTAGCTGCAGAAATTGCAAATCTACCTGCTGGAGGTTTAAAACCATCTCCTTAACGTAGCCAGTTTGGCAAAAGATATGCAGCTGCTTGATGGGCTGGGCAAAAGCTGTCAGTGTCCTGTTCCAGCTTTCCTAGCGCATGTGAGCTGTCGAATGAACTCCAGCTGCAAGATGGATATGCTAACATTCTAAACACAACAACAAACTGTTTATTTCTTCGCTGGGATATTACAGGCCAGCAGTGACTGCAGGATCTCTGCTGGCAGCCGAGATGGATGCTTATGCGGAGATGGCTCCAAAGACTTGTCTTACTTATCTGTTCCAGACAACTCACACATTGCAATCGCCACTCCTCTGCCTGATTATACAGAGTAAAAGCATATGTTTGAAGGAGCTGGACTCCATAAAGTGTCTTAATCTAAACATCTATCACCCTGATAGATTTCTGTGCTGAACAACTAGAAGTAGCTGCCAAGTCTCCTCTAGTCATTTCTGGATCTACTTTTTCCACAGTGCAGAAACAAAAATGTGACTGATCTCATAGCTGGTTATGATTCACCATCTAAAATTTTGACATTTCTCTTGGACAAAGAACCTCATGCACCAAATATCATCCATCTATTAGCCTTACACCCGCTGAGAGATCAATAGAGAGAGTCTGAAGGAGAACATATGGCAAACTTGAGAGAAAAAAGGTTTTGAATATCTTTATCACAAAGCCTCTGCAAGCCAGTGGTTTCGGTACAGCAGTTCAGGTAATGCCTGCTGAACTACTGCATGGGAGGGGATGCATGCAGATAAATACCTGCTTCTGGAGTACAGCTATCTAAACACCAACCAGCAAAAGACCTAAATATGTGCTAGAACTTCCAATAGAAAAGGCAAAAATGCAGGACACACACAAACCTATCTCAAAGGACTGGCAATCATGTGTGACCCATCAGAAAAGGAACAAAATCCAGGAGCCTCATTCAGTGCAGGACCGAGCTCACGTTTCCTCTCATGAGCCCGGAGTGAAAGGACGTGCCACAGCCACCCACTCTGCTGGGCAGCGTGGCCTCTCCAGGGACTACACCAGAGACTCTGCTACATAAACAAACACCAAAAATAGCCTTTGATTATAACTTGGTAGTTTTATACCACATTTTTTCCTTCTTTTCCACAGCTGTATATAGTCTGTGTAGTTCCACAGACTACGTATAATCTAAAATAACCCAAAGTCGCTATTTTGTGACTTGCAGTAGAGCACGCACTTGACTTTGAAGAGGCCCCAGGATGTTTAGCATTGAATTTTGGGACCCGTCAGCAGAGGGCAACGCCAATATCGAATTTATGGTGCTCAAAGCAGAGGCACTGCCGAGCAGTCGCTGCCGGTGCGTGGTGCTTGATGCGCTCCTGACTCTGGTAATGAATCAGCTCAGACTTCATGCACCCCTTGTACTCACCTAGACAAAATTCTCCGAGGCCGTAACTTGGGATCTTTCCTCTCCTTACAAAGAAAGCGAAGATGACAGGAGATGGCAAGCTTATAAACACACAAATCTCAGCGCAGAGTGCACTGCAGGCACTCTGCACAGCTGAGACATCCATCAGCAACATCAGCCCTCTAGACAGGTAAAAGAAGAGCTTTTCCAGGCATCATTTCATCTCCATGGTTCCACCTGCCCACAGCTTTATTGAATTGTGGAGTACCATGTACCCACATTTTCTAATGTGTGTTATTGAAAACATCCATTTTCCTTGACAGACTGTTGCACCACACCACAACTGAGTTAGGAAAGTAATGCTACATCAAGATAAACATGTTTCGCAGCACCAGTAACAAGAGAGGTGCCAGAGGAGCTGGGCTTTGAAATTTTTCGTTGCTTTGCTTTACAACCAATGCACACACCAGCCTCGGCCACAGGTGGATAGACCTAAGCTGAAACCTGTAGCATGGGATATGAGAGAACTAGTCATGTGCAAAACTACCATGCAATTAATGTCTTGTTGTACCAAAGTAAATCCACACTTCTGTGATTAATAGAACTAGCAAAGTTATTTCTCTCAGATTCATACTTTGAGCAGGACCTCCTACATTGTATTTAATGAAAGATAGTTTTTATTACCATTCCACTAGTATAATTTCATGCAATGGCCCTTATTGCTGTCAGGGCATACACTGGAGCTCTTTCTTTTACAGAGCTACCTATTTCCATGTAAACGGTAGGAATCAGCTTGTGGTTTCAGGTCGCCACCATATTTGCCTACAGCTGCTGAGTAGATTCAGAAGTTAATAGATGAGGACAGACGGATAGCAACCAAACAGTGCACTGCCGTAAGTGTTGTTTTGTTAGGAGCAAGGCCAAAAACTGAAGGGAGTAAGGCAGCTGAGTAGGGAGTGCATAAAATGGGAAATTGGGTGTCTGAGCTTTAGTTCTGGCTCTATTGATATATAATGGTAACCCTACATTTCACTGAACCACTTAAGGGCACAATTTCCTTATTTACCAGGTGCTTTGTTGAACAGGGGCTTAGCCGTGGGTATGAAGTTCAACACATGCGCTACCGAAATGGCACCTTTGCACCTGACTCTGCTTCCCCTTCTGTGAAACAAGGGTATGGTTACTTAGCCTCAAAGTTTTGCTGTGATACCCATTACATTTCAGTTCAGAAAGAGCTTCAAAATCCTCAAGAGTGTCTGTTAATCAACCTGGATAAACCCCTGACCTTCCCAGGCAGCCCAATGTTGACGATCTGGATATTTGTCTGAATTTGTTCCCGATCACTGTGTCTAGAATAAATAATGACATTAATTAGTGTAATAGACTAGTGATATTTGTTCACACAGTTTACCTTCTAATCAAATAAATTTATCCTTACATTTTAGTTTATCCTCAAATAAAAGCTGTTATCTTATTACCTTAATGCATTGTTCTTTATCAGTGTAATTAGCTCTGCTCCAGTAAATGTTTAAGTACTCCTGTGTACATGTTTTGCAAAACCAGATGCCAAAGCCCAGTTCTGCATTCATCCCATTCAGACCAGTAACACCTCTAACGAAAAAAAAAATTTCTCATTGTTGTGTCCTCAGGCTTCGGAGTATCTATCATTTCTCTGCTGATGTGTTATAAGGCAGCAGTGAAGTGTCATAACTGTGTTTGTTTCCTCTTCAGCAGCAGACGTTTGTTCTCTTGGTGGCCCCTGCCAGGCTGGCACGAAGCTTAATGAGCTACATTCACTTTTAACAAGTGCTGTGCAAGGAACAATACGTCTGGAAAATATCAGTGGTCCTGTTGAGTAGGTAATGGGACAGCAGGTATAAATGCACAGCCAGAACGCCTGGAAAGTACCCTGACATTCATCTTGCTTGACAACCTTTATAGCATAAACGAAAGAACATCACCTAGTAATTCCTGTCACAAAGGGAATTATTCTGTGTTTTGCTTTACTCTATCATGAAATGCTACTTCACACAATAAATTCCACGTTCACTTCCTGGCGATATTTATGCTGCTCTTTCCTTCACTGTCTACGTCTCTTTCTATTTTTACAGCATTTTCATCTCCATTCTCCCATTTTATAGTTTCTCACCATTTCAGCACTGTTTCTCCCAGCAACAACTTCTACTTTAGCCCTTCCTCCTTCGGTTGCCCTGGCACAGAGTGTCCTGGTACAAACGAAGGAGGCAAGAACACGCTCTGAGGAGGCACGTGCTGTGAAGCAGGTATCAGAGCAAGTTTCCTTTGAGAGGGACTGTAGATTGTTAATGTACTGAAAGTAAGTTAAAACCCCCTGGATATGGAAGAGTAATTTTCCTTTTTTAAAAATTACAAAAATGACTATTTAAAAAATCTGGGAATCCATGGAGGAAAAGAGATGGATTACAAGGGGTAGAAGCGGGAGTAGAACCCTTCTTAAGTTCTTAATAACTTGCATGCTCATTTCTGCCATGGAACTTGTGATCTGCGTTAAATGAGAAGACATGGTTTCCCCAGTTTCTCGATCTTTTGCCATGATTTCAGAGGAAGGAAGACTAGGTGCATCTGAAGAGAGAGTGATCTTCAAAGAGAAACACCTTGAAGACACGAGGAGTCCCAACACGCACATCTTTGAATTTCTCAGAAGAATCCTTCAATTGGCAGTATTAAGTGATGGTGAAGCACTCAGTTGTTTACAAGGATATTCTTTTACCAGGATTTAGTATCACTGCTATTGTCTGCTTGTGGAAGATATATAGGCCCTTACGCCCATCAGGAGGGCACAAGGGAAGTGCTCAGCCAGAAGTAGGCCACAAGCCACATCTCAAAACAGTGTCACACCAGTGTATCTCCACCAATCCAAACAGATTTAAACCTAAATCATAGTGGGAACCAGGCTTGTGTGACAACATGTAGAAAGAAGCTCCCAGACTGGTAAGTAGGAACAACTTTGAAGCAAGCTTCCCGGGTCTACTACCGAATGGTGTTCCAGTGAGCAGGGTATGTGTATAGGGTACACTGGACGAGCTGGGTCCCAGGTACGTTATCTGATGTGTTACAATGACCCTGATAGGAGAGATCAATAAGGGGAAAGTAAATCTGAAATAAGTAAAGTGTTAAAATTTGGGAAGGGAGAGGGACCAGGATATGTGACAGATGCTTAATGCCTCCCCCACAGACACATGGGCTATGTTTGAGTTCCCTTACAGCAGCGAGCACCTTCCTTGGCGAATTCAGCTAGCAAAATATGATCTAAGCCTCATCAAACAACAGTGCGATGTTTGAATGAATGGAGAAGCTCATAAACCCCTCCGTTTCCTAGTTCAAGCAGCAATCTTCACTGTCTTCTGGACACATCTGAAAGACTCGGCTATATCTGAGTTCCAAAAGAAAAAGTCAGCTAGGTACTGTGACGGCTTGACTCAGGCCCTCAGTATTTCCAGCTTAACCAGTGCCCTGGGTTCAGCGCATGCTACAAGCAGAAAGAGCCAGTTTCTCCTCTGACCTAGAAGAAGAACAGCTATTTTTAGTGTACTAACTTGCACTTCTCTTGTGTTCTGCATTATGCAAGGTAGTCCTGTTGACTCTGCCTTTTGTTGTTACTTGGCATGATACCTAGAAGCGTACCCATGGGCTGAGATCACATCATATTGAAAAAAAAAAAAAAGAAAAGAAAAAAAGAAATGTCAGTGTCCCTGATTTACCTAACGACTGAGTAAGTCAGGCTCCCTCTTTCTGTTGCTGTGCTGGCTCTGCGTGGTACCTTTGCTTACCATGAGTCCTTGGTGACAGTTCCATGCCCTAGACCCAACACATGGTGCGAAGCAAGGTGCTGGGATAATACAGCTCCACAGCAGGCTGTTAGCAACAGAGCTTGCTAATGCATTGGGCTGACAGCAAGTCTGAAAGAAAGTATAGCGGCCAAATTGAGCCTTAGGCAGCTTCATGAAAACCTCCTGGATCAGGGACATGTATAGAAAGATGCCTGAATTGTGGTGTTTTGGAAGAAGAAAGGTACACCAGACCAGGTGATGTTTGAGAACATGTACGCAACTTCCTTGGTTTGGCAGTTAGAGAGCTTGCACTCTGACAAACAATGCAGCTAGCAATTTTATGCAGTGAACACTCTTTCTGGGTCTGCCAGTTCAACAAATGCATTTCAAATCTAGCTCAGCCTAGTAATAATGTCCCCCATTCCCTGCTTTCAAGAGAGATCAGAGCACAGACATAACACGGGTCAGCTTGCGTGTTTTGCTGGTTCACTGGTTACACATTTCTAAGAGCACGACTGACTCCTCTCCTCAGCTGTCAAGTGGTTGCAGACATAATAAATGTTAAAATGGTTACTAGCTGAGTTCAAATGAACTTGTCTTTTTTTGGGTAGAACGATTATGAAGCCCCACCATGATACTGCTGGCAAAAATATTCTCACAGATGCTATGCACAGCACTGCAAAACAAACTGCACAGACAGTTGGAACAAATTTTAAAGAATACACTTTTCATCACAATGTTGAAAACAGTTGTGCCATTCTCTTCCCATGCACTGTCTTGATATAACCCCTCATTTAGGAGTCCATTGGGCCACTTGGATAAACAAAACAATAATTTCCAGTAGTTCTAATACTCAACAGCCTCAAAATAGTCAATGAAACTAGTTAATAAGCAATTTGCCCCTTGAAGTCAAGAAAGTACATAAGCTGTGACAGCAAGGAGGGCAGAGGAAGAGAGACCGAGAAAGAAGCAAAGCTGGCAGCAGTGGTGAGACAGGAGCAGAGCCTGACCCAGGTGCCAGCACAGCCTTCACAAACCATGTGCTTCACATATTTTCAAGGTACTTATTTGGGGCAGAGAATACACAACCTGGTAATGAACAGGACTGAGGATATGCAAGAAGACTGAATATGTTCTATTGTGTATTTAAACTGACAATGGATTTTTTTTTCAATCAAAGATTAAAAGTACCCCATTGAAACACACAATGTTGTAAGTATATGCACCTTCAAAAGAAGGACAAAATAGTCTTCCCAGCTGCAGGAGAGAAGCAGAATTGGTAGAATTAATACATTACCCAAAATTAATATCTGTATGTTGGGCATTATTTTTTCAATTGTCGTGAGACTTCACAAAAAAGCAGAAGTGAATGCACTGGTGGTTCTACATTTAGCAGTGCAACAGAAAAGCTGTAGTAGTGAGCATGGAGACCAGGAGAGACACAGCAAGGCATATTTCAGGAACCAGTATGTCTGTAGATCAGCTCTAATTACCAAAGACAGAGCAGAGCTGCATAATAGCTGTTGGGACTCCTGTGTACTCCAAGGATGCTCTTTCCCTGTGGCTCTCCCTGGGCCTCTCAGTGTTCCATGCCCCCTCCCATTCCAGTATTCCTCCAGTTTGTTCTCATCTGTTGAGTTCTGCCAAGAACACGAGGGTGAGCCACTGCCGAAGGTGATGCCTCTCCCCTCCTTGCAGTTTAGCAGATGTGAGCTGCAGACCCCAGAGCACCCATGGGTCACCCAGCAGCCACAGACCACGTCTCCTTATGCTTGCTGCTTCTGGAACAATGGGATGCCTTAAGCTTGCCAGCCACCGTGCAGTCATGCTTAGAGATACATAGACTTTCTGGTAAACCTAGATGAGTTTAATATAAGATGTATTAAATTAGCTATTTGGCAACAAACAGATACCAGCCAGCACCATGGTGATGGCTGCTTTCCCTCTGACTGGGTCTCAGCCCAAACCCTCTACCCTGGGCAACAGCAGAGCCTCTTGGCCAGCTTGTCCCAGCACAGGCCATACAGCTCCTCCAGGTGGGGGCAACCCTTTAACAGAAGCCAGGGTCAGGCTTTGCTTCCTCTGCAGAACAGCCAAGAGTTGGGGAAAGGTCTCCACTAATTTTCCCTTTTTCTGGTAATTTTTCTGTAGGCACAGGGGTTTGCTGAAACCTCCTGCTCCATGGATCATCTCAACTCATATACCTTGTGTGGTACAGCTTCACTCCAGGCAGAGACCTTTGAAATTCCCACAGGACTTCAGTCACAGCCCACGCCATGGAGGCATTGGAAGAAATCTCTGCCTCAGCAGCTCCAGCCATCATCCCACCCTCTGATTCTTCTGCCTGCCCCCATGCAAACTCTGGAGTTGTGCCAGCACCACAGTGAAAGGCACACACAAATAGTCTGATGTGAGCTTTACTTTTTAAAAAAGAAAAAGAGGTTTAACACCCAAGTCCAGTAAAACCTGTTTTGCAGCAGGTGCCATAAGCAGCTGTGTTGGCACAGCAGAAGGAACAGTGCAGCGTGGCAGGAGCTGCCCAAGCCCATGCTGCTGCAAGGTACCCGTGCTGTGGGCAGCCGGCTCAGACAGATCAGAGGCAAGCCTCTGAGCCAACACAGCATGAAACATAACCATCAGCCTGACAGGGAAACAGGGGACTGTTTTTCTTCAAATGCAGCTCAAAGTCGGTGTTGATTGAAACTGCTGTAGAAAAACACACAGCAGCCCCCTACAGAGCTGCTCTTGCTTTCCAAGACAGCAGCTTGGAGGGTTTGGTTTATGGCACAGGTCAGCACCTTCAGCACTGTTTCACCCTCTGTCTCTAGCCAAAAGTTGCCATATTTACACAGATAGCAATGGCTGATTTTACGGCTGCCCTCAAAACAATGTTTGCCTACTATCCATACCATAAGATCACTTCTCTCCAGTGCCCTTAGCAGCCAGTTGTACTAGGACTGACCCAACGCCAACACTCTCCTCTTCGCCTTTTCACAGTATGGCCCCTAGTAGGTATTTGCAGCTTACACACATTCTAGAAGTTTCACATACAGAAATTCCTCTGGATGCAGTCCCACCATACCTCATTCCTGGCTTCTTGCCCTTTGTTTAAATTCCCTAGGCTGCCTACACAAAGAGCTGAACTCTCTGCAACCCGTTCTTCAAAAGGTCCCAATTCTCACCAGACCAGAAAGCCAGGGAAATATTTGAGTTACACTAGAGAAAGCAGTGGCAGAATATGGATTACTATGGGGCAGATACTGGAAACAGAGGCTCCCAAACCTGCAGCTGGCAGGTTCAGTCTTGAAGCAGTTCTCTAAAAGGCCTTTTCATCTGGCTGGATTAGTATATCTGCAGCTGGTGGACACTAAGGCCTTCCTGTTCCGTGTTATGAATAGAATAATTCAAACACCTGATAGTGCACTTAAAAAGCTCTTAAGTTTGAGTGGCATCTTGCTGGTGAAGCTGTGAAACAAAATCTTCTGCAGGACAGCAAACAGATTAACACTAGTGTGTGCCCACTGTAACGTTGCAATGCAGAGTGCAAATCTAACCGTGCTTAGGTAGCCTTTCAAGCTGCACAGGTGGAAGACAAATGTTTTGGATGGTCCTGGAAAAGGCCACTTCCTGGATTGCCTTTTAATGCATAGGTTTCCTTGATCAGGATCGTAATGGAACAATCCTCAAAGCAGCTAAGGAGATTCTCTGTACCAGAGAAGTAGTAATTACATTTGGATTAATTCCTAAGAAGAGTTTCTAGTAGATTTTTAAGGCTCAAGCACTGACAAAGTTTATATACTGTCTGTAGAAGACACCTTGGATTGCACTCCATCAGTGCAGAAAGTCAGAGGACAATTCCAACACCATGGACCAAGGTGTATGCAGTAACACTCTTAATTTACAGCACAGCCCTACCTTCACATGCAAGCATTAGAGAAGATAATTCATCAGCTTTACCAACATCGTAAGGCAGTCCAGTTTAAGTTTCTCAGGTGCATCTACTTATGCTGAATAGTTGACTGTGCCCACGATGAGGTCTGAAGTGGTCAGATGAAGCAGACTTCTACACATACTGAACAAGGATATTCCAGCCATGCATACGGAGACACAAGCTTTAAGGGCCACAGAGCAGGTTTCCTTAGGTAACTGCACTCCCAAGAAAATCTTCAGTTTGGTGCAATGAACATTTTATACAAGGGACTAAGACATGAGTCCTTTACACACCTATTTACTCATACAATTAGTCTGTTGACTTTTTTCTTTTGAAGGACAGAGCTAGGGAAACATAATGAGCAAGCCCATCTTTAGCAGCCTTTCAGACATGTGCACAGGTACACACACAAATTCAGACCAAAAATGCCAACCAGCATGAAAAACTGAGCTGTTGAGAAAGCTGGTGTTAACAAGGTCAGGAACTTGGTGGCAGCTAGAACTCCTGTGACTGGACATACTTGTGGGGTGGTTTAAGAGAGATAGTCTTCTTTGGAAGAAGTTCAGGAAGAACATTAGGCAACACCCCTCCTTGAGCAATGGTCACGCAGGAGAAGACCTTGTTCAGCTCATCATCGTTTCTCACGGCCAGCTGGATGTGCCTGGGCACAATCCTGGCTTTCTTGTTCTCCCGTGCAGCGTCCCCTGCCAGCTCCAGGATCTCCGCACTCAGGTACTCCAGCACCGCAGTCAGGTAGATGGCAGCACCAAGACCAATTCTGTCAGTGTAGTTTCCTCTTTTAAGGAGCCTGTAGACACGACCCACAGGGAACGTCAGACCAGCCTTGGCCGATTTGGTTTTCTTTGGCACAAGGAGGAGCTTTGTGGTTTTCTTCCCATGTTCAGACATTTTAACATCAATCTAGTATAGAAAGAGAAAGAATTTAAAAAAAAAAACAGACACAGAAACTAAGCATTTAAGTCCTTTCTTCCTCTTCATTTCACCGCCTCTCCAATTCCCCAACAAGACAGTTTTCCCCTCTCAGAAAGTTCGCTAGTTGTTCATACTTTTGTCTGAAGGAGCAGATGGGTCAGATGCAGCAGATGCTGCTCTAGGGAAGTCTGACAGGCTTCAGGCCAAGAGGCATCTGCAAGCTCAGTCAGAGCAGCAGGTCAGCCATCTGCTAGACTTCTAAAACTTTTCAAGAGAGTAAGGTAGAACTTAGGAGCAAGGTCTTCTGACCCAGTATCAAAGGAGGACTGCTGTTAAGGAAAAAGGTTAAGCAAACTAGGCTTCAAGATACTGTACAAGCACGTAGAAACCCTGCAAGGAAGCTTCACTGAACTTACCCCTGGTAAGAACCTAAGCAGTTTCTGCAATGATGACCTCATGAGAGCCACAGCTAGAAATTCATATCTTTGTCTGGATTAAGAACAACAGAAAAAAACTTCATCTACAGGAAGGCACTTCAAATGGGTCTTGTTTTCCACAGGTGAGGGGACCTATCGCTGCTAGATAACGGTCACAATTAGGAACAAGACTTCTAGGAAGAAGAGAAGATTTGTTTTACATCAGACACTGAAATTGCTCTGCTGAGCACACTGCGCATCAGGCTACTACAAATGCACAAGTACCATCTTCTTGTATGGTATTGCATCCGTTCTAACAAGCCTCATTGCCAGTTACTGACACAAAGTCCCTGGTACTGAATAGTACCAATTAGCCTTCAACACATAGTGCAAAGCAACTGGCAAACCAACACAGTAAAGCCCTGCGCTTGTATAGAGAATAGTTCATAAGTTTCAATCATTAGATGCTTTTAAGTAATGAGAAGCTCTACCCAAATATAGGAAAGAGTTAAATCAGGTATCAGGTTGAAATGCTTAAAAATACAATAAGAAGTTATTTTAGAAGATTTTTATTGGCCTTAGAGAGAAAAGCTTTTAAAAATAGTCCACACAAGTAGACAAATTCAAAAAAATTAAAAGCCCCCTTAATCTGCCTTATACCAAACACAGAACTTACCAAACCATTATTTGACAGGAGAGTCTATCTAACACAAAAAAACCACACTGTCACTTCTTGAAAACAAACTCTCACCTGAAGAGGCAATTAACTTAACCTCTCCTCCAACACCACCACTACCCAAACCACAACTTCTAGTAAGAGCTGCCCCCTTTTAAACTCTTCAGTGGTAGCCATATCATTACCAGCTCTTGCATCGTTTCAGCCCACTTGGGTGAGCAATGATTCAGCTGCTCAAAATAAAAAACAATCAAGGTTCCAACACAAGAACAACTCAGTGCAGTCCCTGAGAGCACGAGAGTTTATCACTGCTCCTTGCAAGAGCTGCTTACCACCTTGTTAGCTGGTCTCCTCTGGAAACAAGCCCAGTATTTACTGCCTCAGAGAACTGCAGTGTCAACTGCAATCATTAAGAATTAAACCCAGCAACCTCTACCACTGTTCTTTGTGCTGCCAGCAGTGGCCAAGCTGCTTTGTGACCATGCTGCAGAGCCTGGGAAAGCTCAGGACCTCTGAGGTCTGAATGACATTCGGTTCTCTCTCTTCTAGGACTTGTCCCCACCTGTTGCACAGTCCAGCTTTTTCCAAAGTCAGGCACAGCTGTGTTGTAAGGCATAATATGTCCTTTCTAGGGTCAAGGGTGTGGTGACAGCTGAAGAATATTTTTCTTTAATACACGAGTGTTGGAAAGTTGAGCCCAGGCCCAACAGAAACTTTTGCTGAGCAGCTGTGTTAGGAGACATCTACCCTCCGTTATTGTGAAGCCAGAGGGGTGAGTTTTCAGATCGCTATGCTGTCCAGTTAATTTACAAATGGGTTGAACTATTGGCTAGAAGAAAGCAAACGACATTGTTCTTCATCAAGGAAATACTTAAAAAATTGACTTTTGAGTTGGACCAGTACTTCACCACAAACTCTGTCTTTGGATATAAGCGGAGGTAGGGCACACAGCTCACTCCATGTCTTTTATCATACCAAAAATGGCAGGTGAAGACATTTCTAGAAGCTACTTGAGCACTGGACGTGCCTTGCAGGGTGTGTTTGGTGAGGTGCAGAGCAGGTTCACAGGAGCAACTTGCATCCGGGAGCGGCATGACTGACACACAGTTCTCCAGCTTAGCAAAGGGTGCTGTAAGCACCATGCTTAAAACTGCACAAAGTTAGTGCCTTGGTTGAGTCTTCCGCAAACCCTCAGATTTTTGTTTGGTCCAAAGAAATAATCATTCCCAAGCCTGCTTTCCCTTGCCGTGGTCAAATGGGGGAAATAATTTAGGTTTCTTGTGTTCATTTCTCATGTACCTCCTTTAAAGCATTTTTTTTTTCATTTACAGCTGCAAACACTCAACACAAGGGTAGTAACGTATAGCACATCTTTACTATATGCACAAAGCTTAGGTTCTACTCTTAGACATTCTTACTTCTCATTGCTATAGCATCCTCCACTTCTCACTTCACTGGGTTAATTGCAGGCCAGCAAAGATCTCATCAAATTGCTCTTGAAAACCAGGCAGCAAGACCGGTTTGCTGCTCTTCAGTTCAATGGCTCTTGAAAATCAGGCAGCAACAGGGCTGCTCCAGCTGCCCATCACCCTGAAATCACAGTGTCTACTCAGTCAGGTATCCTCTTTTCCCATTTCTGTGTAAGCACAGCTTGGGGTGAGTCATTAACTCTGCCGCATACAGCTCTGACGTCTGTCAGCTTCGTAAAACCTGGCCAGTAGGCTCTGACACCCTTATGCCTTGAGGGGGTGAAGGAGCTAAGTCAAACTCAACAGGACAAGCAGATCTTTTTCAAATAAAAAGTTCATGCTCCAGCTATGGCTTAGGAAGCTGGTCCTAACCACCTCTTCTCTGTGTGAGATGCTATGAAATCTGTGAGATACTGTGCTGGGGGCAGAGTGATCCTAATGGCGCTGCAGCAGATCCCTGGTTTCCAGGCCAACAGCAAGCCTCAGCACCCACTATGAACAGAGAAACCCTGGGCACTTCACTGGAGGAAGACTTTCAATGACTTGGTCAAAGGCCTAGGGACATATTTGGATATGGAGACTTTTGTTTTTCTGCACTGATAGACAGAATTAAGATAGTGACCTCTATCAACAACACCACCATTGCACCACTTTTTAAGTAAACTACCTGTGATTGTTATGACAAGACGGAGGGGACAGAGGTTTAAGTGTCATGCTGAGCAGTCTAAACAGAGGTAGTTGTTCACTATGGCTTTACAAGCAATAAAACGTTAGAGCAGGGGGTTACCAGCTTCTGAAGTAGAGTTAAACAACCTCTGAGGGACTGAACTAGTTGCACTATGAAGTTGTGATGGAGGAAAAGTTCACATGAACAGTAGTGTGTGTCTTAACTGTTGTGGAGCAGGCAGAGGAGTCACCTGTAACATGTTTTCAAAAGTAAACATGTACTTGACCTTTTAAGAAATTATTTGGGTAGTATACTAGACTTTTTTTGACATTTTCTGTGATCCTCTATCCCTGGAAGGGGAGCTGAGAAAAGAAAGGAGAACAGTGTTGCATCCTATGAACTTTATTACAAGCTTTAAAAATGCATTAAAATTAGTAGGAAAAACATTTGACAAAGAAGCAAACACATACAAATGAGTGCTACCAAGCCCCATCATCCATAAGTGCACAGAACAGACCAGGAAAAGCAAGTTTCACTGGACAGCACCTCATTCCTGAGAAGCAGCATTTCCAACAGTTTTCTTGGGAAGGAGCTGGGAAAGAATATTTGGCATAACACCTCCTTGCGCAATGATCACGCGGGAGAAGACCTTGTTCAGCTCATCATCATTTCTCACGGCCAGCTGGATGTGCCTGGGCACAATCCTGGCTTTCTTGTTTTCCCGTGCAGCATTCCCTGCCAGCTCCAGGATCTCGGCGCTCAGGTACTCCAGCACCGCAGTCAGGTAGATGGCAGCGCCAGGACTGATTCTGTCAGTGTAGTTCCCTCTTTTAAGAAGTCTGTAGACACGACCCACGGAGAATGTCAGACCAGCCTTAGCAGATTTGGTTTTCTTTGGTGCAGCTCCTGATTTGCTAGCAACTGCTTGTTTCTTTCCACGTCCAGACATTCTGACAGGTGAGTAGACACAGAGGGTTGGAGATCTTCAAATTACCCAGGAGCTCGGGCTACAGCTGTCTGATAGCAAGAGGAGATGACAGCAAGGTGAGTTACACTTTCTGCTCTTCCATGTCAAGAGGAAAGCTTGTTCTTTTCTTGAGGAAAGGAGTGCCACACACCACAGTTCATTAATAGCAGAGCTAAGATTTTAATTACTACTATTACTACCCCCCTTTTACAGCCTACCTTTTAGGAGACAAGCTTTGTTGTGAAACCAGCGTGGTCCGACAACCTGTCAAGAGAGGCTTATTGATGTAGATATGAAGAGCTCAAAAGAAAAGGGGCTTTTCCCTGCCACTTGGACTATATCTGGGATTGAGGCAGAGTGGGTCTTCTTCAATAAAATTGTCTTAAACACCGTAACTGTTACCTCAAAGCTAACCTGAGGCCAAGCCTGCTGCTTCTTCCAGAAGGAATCTGTATTCTACCTTCTTCCATTATCAAGTTAGATCTTTCTTTCATCTTAAATCTATGAACTGAAAAATTCCTGCAGCCCATGGCATCTCACATCTAAAATACTCCAAGAGGTTTCCATACAAAGCTCTGAATTAATTCCCCAAGGGATATTCTCTGGCTGCTATGAGAATACTGGAGGTGTTCTGCAGCAGGAAAAAGAAGAATTGACTTGGACAGCATAATGCAGTCTGGAGAATAGATGTTAAATTATATTTACTCAAGATTAAGGAAATTCAATCCAGTTAGAGTACTCTTGCAATTAGAGTGGCAAAAATACTCACTTAAACAATATTTCTCATCTATGAGTAAATAGTTTCCAGCACAGCTGTTTGCAACACACAAGAACATCTATCATGACATTAACACATAGGGGTATTTGTGTAGCTTGACTTAAATTTTAAGAAAAAATCAGAATAATATTTGGGAGCAAAGAACAAAAAAATCCCAGCCCTTAACAAAATCCAAGCAAACCAAGCCAGAACTCCTTATCCTCATTATCAGAGAATAATTTTCATGTTCTCACTACATCACAGACATACTGTACTACAAATACAGTTACCTTCCAAAATAATATTTTTAAAAGTCTATAATAACCCCAAATATTTTACTTCATATTATAAATGAAGAACATATCCCATTACCTTCAAAGATTATTATTTTGGCCTAGTCTGCACTCTGCCACAGCCTACACTCAAAGGCAAACAAGCCACATAACATCATTTCCCTTTCCCCTGGGGCAGAGTCTTTTTATTAGCAACTTTTTCTCCTCATCAGTGGGTCACCTGGACAACTAATGATTCATTCCCACATGTGGTTCACCTTCCTTCTAACCTCTGATTTAGGGGAAAGTGAAGAAATCTGTTACAGATGCCCAGAAGCAAACTATCCGGGGCGAGGAGCGAGGCTGTCTCTCCAAGGGCTGAGCCACAGCTATATTTCAGTCTCACTGCGATAATGCCAGCTCTCACCCACTCTGGCTGGAGTGTTTCTGTCTGTAGACTGCGTGTAAAAACAGTCCTCTTGCTGCCAAAACCTGATTAAAAAAGTACATCGGGGAAATGTGCTTTATAAACACAACATATTCTTAGTTGAGGGGGGGCAACAACACTGTACATTGCTTTATGTGTGTCCTGGGCAGACAGAGTTATGCTTAATTCACGTTGTGTCTGAGATCCACCAAGTGTGGTGATGGGACTGCTCCTAAGATTTGGGCTTCTGCCCCCTCTTCTGGTAACTCTCTGATCTGGTAACCCAGATGGGGCTCAGGGTTTACTGTGAGAACATGGGGGTTCTGGTGCCGAGGGTCCTTGGTTAGTTCCTCTCAGTTCACCTGGGCAAGTGAATATTTTTAAGCACCTTTTAAAAAAATGAGTGCATACTTATGCTCTTTCTGTGTTTGCTTTCTGCTGTTCAGGGTAGTTTCCAATGAGCAGCATGCAAGAACCATGGGCTTGAACAGTATTTTGGCCACAGAAAATAAGTCTTAAACCAGCAGGTCCTCCTGAAAGCCTAGGCTCTGACAAAACATTTGTACAGCAAAACTGACACCGACAGTTCTGCACACTGGGTACTAACTGCAGGTCAGAGTCAAAAGACTTCGGAGTGCCTGCAAAAGGCTCCAAAATTGTGATCCCAAAAATTTTAGCTCAGATGCTGCCCCACCAAAAGGCTCCATCGCACTTTTTGATTTAAAGTTCTCACATCGTCTATATTTGTGGCTCCATCTATCACTCAGACAGCCACTTCTTCCACGAAGGTGAGCCTTTAGTCCAAGCTGGGTTAGGCTGAGCCTTCTTCCACCTCAGTGACCTGGGAGGCGGGTATGGGGCACCCTCCTCGTGTCCAAATCCTCACCGTCAGGACTGACATCCTCTTAAAGCGCAGCTGCGGCTACCCGTTGCTTTTCATTCAGAGGCATAAATGGTGACTGTGCCTTCCCCCTGGTAAACCAGGCTTCGCATTGGCCAAGGTGCGTGTCGCAGCACGCTTCAGGACACGTGGGCATTAACAGGCTGCCAATCATGTTGTAACGGGGCTCCTAGACTCCCCTTGGTGGAGCGGAGACACGGTCATTTCTTTGCATGCCCAGAACAAACACATCTCAAGGCCCGCCAGAAGGCCATGTAGGGTGTTCTTCTGGGGACTCAGAGCTGGGGTCCCCCTTTCTGGGTGAGCATGGCGACCATTGGGCTAGAGCATAAAAGGGGAGGGGGGGGGGGG
>Ga0065711_1031908_pt1 | contig 28450 bp, 9 predicted proteins | sample Hoacrofraction12_FD_59098 | JGI IMG/M metagenome (GOLD analysis project Ga0065711, IMG submission 59098) | Hoatzin crop microbial communities from Cojedes, Venezuela - Epithelial fraction 12 v2 (version 2) | ecosystem: Host-associated > Birds > Digestive system > Esophagus > Crop | place... | reverse complement strand
GTGCAGCCTGCTCTAGGTGACCCTGCTTCGGCAGGGGGGTTGGACTAGATGACCCACAGAGGTCCCTTCCAACCCCTACCATTCTGTGATGATTCTATGATTCTGTGATTCTGTGATTCTGCATGTGCCAAAACCTACATTTGATTAAGCAATGTAAAAATATCTGTTTCTACATCAAACACACAACCTGTGTTTTGGTCAGATGCAAAGCTGTCTTTGTGTTAAATGAAGGCTACTTCTAATGTGAAACTCCTGGCTCCTTTTCTGTTGTTATGCAGCACCTCTGACTGCCATCCTCCGTCTTCACTATGTTCATCAGCAGCTCCTGCCTACTGTTTACAAAGCCTTCTGTTCCACTTAAGAGCTTCTACCTCTTCCCCCACATGAGGGTGAAGGAAGGAATGCCTTTGGGGCTACCTTAACACACAGGAGATTTTCCTCTTTTGTAAAACGTTATCTTTGTACTGCAGACCCTGTACAAGGTTATCTTTGTACTTCCTGCTGTCTGTAGCAAGGGGCTGCCTACCCACTGCAGCACCTGATCCTGAATACGAACCTGTCCCCATTCTCGCTGCCTTTGAGCTGTTTAAACTACCACCTTTTACTTCACCAATGGAGAGGGATAACAACATTTTGGAGGATATATATTGAGTGCTGAATATTTTCTGATAGTTTAAACTAGGAAGTGTTAGAATCCTTTTGCTATAAAAACGTGGTAGGAACACTGGATGTCCATGTTGACCTACACTGTTTACACCAAACTGACTTATGATTTTTTATATGGTTCACCCAGAAGGCTTTCATTAAATCTTCTGAGTTCACTACATGCCTTCTTTGCACCTCTGGAATTATAACTGGTCCTACGTAAGCAAGCTGGACGAGACTGAATATGAGAGGGTGCAGAAGTCCATGTTCATTTTCTTCCTAGATAAGGGAACAAGCCATTGGAATAAACCAGATGCAGCTGAAATCAATTTTCTGTCTGATCTCCCAAGACTAAGGAGCTTTTCTTGCTCTCGTATTTGTTTGTTAAATTATGTTAAATTATCCTTTTAAATGTGAGCATAAGATAGATGCATTCTTTGGTATCTTGGTGATACAGGACTGTAGGGGTAAGACACAGGGGCAAGGTGGTATTTAGCCAAGTATTAGAGACATGTGAGGAGCTGATGCCTACCTCTAAACCTGTGATTTACCATGGCAAAGAAGGGGCAAAAAGGATGCATGACAGTGTAATTCAGCACTTAGTATGACAGGAGCAGACTTTGAATTCCTGTTCTGATTCCTGTCATCGTTTCTTCATTCTGCATCAAACTGTCATTAGCTAGAACAAAGCAACAAGTAATGGGAAGGAAAGCTTGAATCAAGGCAGATCCTCTGCCCCCAAGGGCAGGGAAGCTTTCTTGTGCATCTTTGCTCTCCACTCTGCTTTCTGGGAAGCCTAGGAGCCTAACTGGCAATGTGGCTCCACTCAGCTCACAGTGAGGAGAGACCAAGAAAAGGAGTGAGAGACCAAGAAAAGGAGTCACTGTCAACCCTCAGCCCATGGTATTTAAAGCCCAAATATGATGACTCAGAGAGCCTCTACACTTTCTTTTGCAAAGTTATTGATAGCTGAGGTTTTCCAAAAACTGTCATTGCTTTAAACATTTCTAAGTAGATTTCAAGGCAAAAACAGACATCTCTCAGGACAATCCGGGCTTGACACCCTCCCTCCCAGCATCTATATACAGAGACTACAGTGTTTCAAGACAGTCTATATGTGGCAAGACAGTACTGTACTATTTGTTCAATTAATTACTTAACACAGAGATAGACTCAAGATAATATCCTCGGTAATATTTACAAGGTTTTATGGAGGCAGACCTCGGTTTGCTCTTCGCATTTTTTTGAATGAACTCAAAGCTGTGTGGCTGCATTTAATGGACATTGCTCAAGCTTGATTGCGTATTAGCTTGGATCACACAGCTCCCGCTGAGCTCATGGTATGAGCAGAGCAAAGGAACACCTGCCTGCAGAAGGCCATTTAGACATGCACTCACATTTATTGCTCTGACTCTGAAGAAATCATTGGCTTCAAAACTTACATTAACAGAAATTTGAAAAATGTATCATTTATATGAACAAAGGAAATTCTATAAGCTCACCTGGCCAGACAGCTAAACATGCTTGCTGAATTATTATGTTCTCCATCAGGTTACACAGATTTTCTAAAAATAGGTCCATTGCAAATTCTGGAAGTTTAAGAGTTTATTTCAACCACAAAGGGTAATGGATTTAACTAGCTAAAGAAACAAAGAAACAAGGTAATGGATTTAACTAGCTAAACAAACAAACAAAATAATCGTATTTTACTCTTGCTATCTCATGACTCCGAGGTGCTGCCAAATTGAACAAGTAGATGGCAGCCAAAGTAATAACAGACATTTTCTCTTGCTCTCTCCTTTTATACGTATATACACACATATACAGAGAGAGAGAGAGAGAGAAAGAAATGATCCATGAAAATGGAATTTGAATGAAAGTATTGCTAGGCTTTTGCTTTTCTATTTTACTCTCTAAGGTCCTCACTTCTTCTAAGGAGCAAGTCAGCCCTGTTTTGTTCCTTGACATGTCAAGAAACTATGATTAAGCTTAAAATGAATAGAAATTATGGACGAATGATGCGTTTTAACTGATGTTTAAAATCATGCCTGGTTCTTAAACACTAACTGGTTACAGAGAAGGATCTAGATGAGACATTAAGTAATGTCAAGTACTTAAAATGCAAGCAACATATATAACCCCACAGTGGCAACATGTATCTCCGTTTGCTAAAGCTCCTTCTTCCTCTTCTTGTGGGCATCCCAATACCCACAAGCCTTACACCAAGGCACAGGAGTCCAAAAAGTAAAAGAAAAGAAAACTAATGCTCATCCATGTATATGCTAGTGAACCTGGGGGGAGAATTTAAAAGAAGAACCCACTTAACATCTCCTCAGCAGAAAATGTTTGGTACCTGGCACTTTCGAACCTGAAAGTACAAATTTATTGTGCAGGTACTGAAAGAAATAAATTCTTTTTTTGTACAGTTTTGAAATAAGTGGCTTTATAACACACATCAACATTTTGCAGCAGTGAAGTCACAGCCATATGTTCCCAAAAAAACTAGGTTACCAGGTCTCCATCTTGATTTTCATGAGGCCTTCATATTTGTATTTTTCCAGCCCTTTACAAGCTTGGGTCTTGAAATGCTGTCTATGCTGCCTTATCTGCTGTGAAGTGGATAGCTTGCATTTTCTCACTCAGTTTTCTTTCCTTTTGCAACAAGATCAGGTGGTTTAAGGTCCTTTAAAGATCCCTCCCAACCATCCTATGATTCTATGATTTATTTATAGCGACAGCCATATGCAGAATATTTTGGACACATTTTATGGTAAGGAGTAAAGAAATAATTTTGTTTCTAATGAAAAAATTTTTTTTCTGTGAAAACATTTTATAGGTTTCAACTCTCATCAGTATTAAAAATCTGCTTATACTTAGTTGAAATCTCTTTGAGGTGATTTCAGCTGAGATTGTTCTCTGCAATTTCAGCTGTCGACACAATGTAGTTTTTCAAATTATCAGTGATATAATGGAATCTTAGAAACAGTGGTGAGAAAATAATTTTTAAACAATGAACAGAGTAATTTATAGAAAACTCATAAACTGCAAATAAACTAATTTCACTAAATACTTTGCAAACAATAAGGAGTCTGAATAGCTCCACAAAGAAACAAACCTACCTTCAGTAAAATTTTGCACATGTAGAGCCAGGTTTTAGGTAACTTTTCATCTTCTTATGCAACTTATGTTGTAACATCCTAGTATCATGAGAAATTGGAACTTCCTTGAAATGCCATCTGTTCTTCTGATGTCAGCTTGTAATTTCCTTTACATGTAGAGTACATTCCTAATGTCATTTTAATATATTTTTGAAGTTGGTATTATTTGTACTGTACTACGCCCCTTATTCAAGAAAGTGGTGATCAAGTACATGTATACATGCTTTCCCAGAGAGATATTTTTGAACTGCAAACAAACTCCACATATAAACTGAATGTGTAAATTTTTTTCAGGCTCAGTACTTCAATGGGCTTTTTCAGCTCCATAATCCTGAAGGTTCCTTTAAATGCAATAATTAGGAATAATTATAATTTAATTAAGTTTTAAGAATTTTAATATCTTCTCACTCTGAATAACATTATTTAAACATCGACAAGTAAAATAGGTGATTTCATATTTCACAATAAAATAGAGCGTGAATAACCATAGTCAAGGTGACTGCTGCTGATTAATTTAACAGATGTGTCTCTGGATTTTAAAATTCAATATCAGTGATTAATTGCAACAAAGCTTTTATGATCCCTTTAGTCAACAACTATGAGTTAAAGACAACCACAAAGTAGGGCAGGTATTCAAGTCCATGAGGTCATGTCCTTTATTTCTGAACTTGTTTGCATTTTGTTCTTTAGCAAGCCGAGGCAGATTGATTGCAGCACAGAGTAGTACCAGGCAGAACTCTGAGAAAGCACAACTAGAAACAGTGTTAAATTAATGTTAAATAGGTTCCTTTTTTTCTCTTCCCTTGCAGATGTGAGTCTCTAGCTTGTTAGTACTTTCCACATATTGACCGGGCGTAGTCTGTGGCAATGCAGCCAGACTAGATGTTTGAATTGTGTTGTATCATTTCATCCTGAGGTTATTTAACCCTTGCTTGATACTGCTGTAACACTTTGGTCAAGTTTGAAACAAATTCATTATTTCAAAATAAAAAGTACCAATATTTTGCTTTTGAAATTTTCTAAATAAATACTGCAATATTTTACAAATTCTTAGGGTATTCTTAGCCTCAAAATGTTTGCCTAACTCGACCTCAACTTATGACTAGTTTCAGCCCATCTCATATGTTTTTTCCTAGTCTTGCTGGATCAAATACTGATTTGTCTGTAGGCTCAGAGGACTACAAGTTCCTTAAGAGCTATAGGCTGCTTCCCAGAAGTGAAAACAACTGAAATGCCGCCCCAGTAGTTACATCTAATCTTTCCTTCTCCTGTGCTTTATCCTTTGTTTCAGAGCTGTCCATGATAGGGAAGGACACAGACATGCCACAGAGCTGAAAACTGAGTTTTGAAAAGAAGAAAAATGAAAAGCCTACCAAACCAATAATTAATATGGGCTCTCTATTTTCTTATATTCCTTATGGGTTTCAGTTCAGGCAGAACTGGTCAGTCCCAGCCCCTGCTAACATCAGGCTGTCCAATACTTCCCACTGTTGACCTGTGATGTAAGTGCCTTATAACATCGTCCAGTTTGGGGCTAGATTTTTCTATGATGGGTAACAAGCTAAGGTAAACACTTTATATGCCTATATATAATTTTCATCCTTCAACTGCTAATGACTGATCAGTATTGAGTAAAAATATGACTTCTGGTGAATCTTTTCAGGTTTTGAAACAAAATCTTCAGCTTTGGCTGTGGCCTCCTTGAGGTGGAGGAACTACCTTCCAGAGCTGGCCAGACAGAAACCTCTGAAAAAATCCTAGTGGCAGAGCAACAGAGAAGAGGGAAGACCATTAAAGATTGTGGATACTTGTAAATAGGACACGACCTGAGAATTTACTGTCAGTCTGTATTCTTGCATTTCTATATTCTTTGAGTGCTTGAACTCCCAGCCTTAAACTTGCTTTAAGGGAGGCCTGTGTGTGTAAGCTGGCATGTGTATTTCAGCATTAATTAGAAAATCATCTTTAAAGAGACATCAAAAATCTTAGGCTGCAACATGAACTCATGAAATTGCAACAGTAAGTGGATTATATAGAAGTGATATGAGCAAAATAAGCAAGTTGGTTCTGCTCATTTAGTCACCTTAGTTTCAGAGAGACTGAATTGTGAAATAGTTGTACAAAATAAGATATTCTCTTCATTTTACAACTTTTTCACTAGAAATTAGTATTAAACATATACAAAATAATATAGCTTAGGTAAAGTGAGGTGCATCAAGTCCTTTCCTGGAAAAAAGTGACTAATGTTGAGACTAGCCATTAACTAGCCCAATAATATCCAAAGCACGACAAATAATTTCACTTTTAATCATGAAATCCTGCAGAGATTCTATTTTACTTCACGAAAAAATGCTTTTAACTTGAAGTGTTTAGTACTGTGTCTACCCTGAATATAATTCAACTCAAATTTAGTTCTTGCTTAGACTTTGTAATACTCTGTCTGAACTAGAGCTAGCTTATTAACAGTTAAAGTATAAACTAGAGTAATATTACTATTGGCATTTGAAATTTTAGAATAACATTTTTAGACATCCTTCTTTTTAATACATATATATACAAAGACGGATAATGCTCTGATAATGATCTGAACTTCCTGCAGTTCATTCTCATTCTTTCTCTAATCACCTTCAGTTCCTGCCAGTGCCAGTATCCCAGTGATAGTGTGAAACTTTATTTAACCTGCAATATGCATGTTACTGTCTAGATGATACTTTGTGCTTTCTTTCTGAGTTTATACCTGTTTTCAAAGTCTGATTTAAATATTTATACACAAAAAATTAGACATTGTAGATGGCAGGATAGTTAGCTGATGCAGATGAGAAAAGTAGACGTATTTATGTCTTTGAAACTCCATTCTTGTCAGAACATTTGCAATTTATTTGCAAAGTCTGCATAACTTTTAGGGTGCTGGGATGGGGGCTGGATGGTTGAGTTTGGAGTTTTGGCCAATATAAAATATTAGCCACTAGAATCTGAGAAATTTTTTTAGGTAACATTGCCCAATTTTCCTCTAATTTATTTCCCATATTTAAACAGAAAGTTAGAAGTAATTTGTTCTCTAGATTAATGTTTTCTGGAAGGTCGCTATAATTACCCTCCCTTGATTTGTAACACCAACAACCTTGTCATTTGTCTTACAGATTTCCATCTTCTATTTCAAGAAATTATTAGTGATAGAGATTTTAACAGAGGTAGAGATTTTACCAGAGTCGGAGTAAACTTGCCTCCCCGCGCCAGGCTTCCCCCGCAGCAGCTCAGTCACTGGTAAGTACATCTCCCGTGAACACACGAGCACACTGCAAAGGCTACAAAGCTTGCCTTTAAACGGTAAAAAACTTTCTCAGATCTCCAGCTCAGACCACTTTAGGTGCTTGACCCAGTCTTCTGGTAATATATGGAGGGGAGTTTGCTGGCTATGGCCCTTTGGCGAGGGCTGCATGAGACTTTCAGGAGTCTGAGTGTTGACATACGGTGGGTTTTTTGCTGTCCTATTAGCATGTCTGTCCTTTAATAACATTTTATATTACTTCTCAAATGAGTCTCAAGTTCGGGACAGGTCATGTCTTGTTTAATACACACTGAAACTAGAATAAATTAACACAGATACTTCTTACTCTATTCTAGAGTAAGAGTAAGATCTCCTGCTTTTAAAATACAGTCATCAGTCTTTTGATATGATATTGTTCCAGACCATTTAATCTGTATAGTTCCTTCAGAAAACAATATTTTTAGAAGTTTAACAAAACATTCCTGAAACAAGAAGTCATTCCGCATTTCACCCTTCCAGCCTCAGAAATGAACTGCGCTTGTTGCATGTGTGTTTTATTTTGTTTGGCTCATTGTTTCTCTTCGTTTAGAGATCAAAAAGTGAATCTGTACTGTAAAAATAAGCCCTGTGTGTGTCAAAAGGAAGAAAGGAGGAGAGGATGGGCAACATTTCATCATATATGTGTTGTATCTAACAGCTTTATTAACAGTGTACTTCAGATGCTTTGCATTAAAACTTACTACAAAGAATCCTGAAGGAGTGCCAAAATCAACAGCATTGTTGGATAAATGGTATCACTGTGCCCAAGTTGAGATTTATTCTGACATAAAATTTCTTGCCTGCAATTAAAGATTCATTATTCTACCCTAAGACATAAGTAAACACTGATCATTAGGATTTAAATTATCATAATGGTTTGTATAAATTCTGTGATCAATTTTTATTCTCCTAGTTTTATGCTTCTAGCATCTCTTACATAATCATATTAATATTGGTAATTGCCACAGGCATACATTAAATACTCTGTTTTTGTCTTATCCCCGTATCAGCCTAAACTTACTTGCAGCCTAACTGTCTTCCACAGTCTGCTCCACCATTTTCTTACTGCCTGATTTTTGCTTGTTGTGTCTACCCGTCTCTCTTCCTTTGTCCGCGAAGTCGTGCTACCCTCTTGCTTGTCCTGTAACTAACATATATTTTTACAGAGAAAAATACAAGTGGGCTGAAAAGAAGGACCAGGGAAGGAAAGAAGAGGAAGCTAAGAGATTCCTGAAGAAAAACACACGCTGATTTTCCAAGTGCAGGGATGATGATGTAGGTGCTGGAACACATTGGCTCAGAACACTGTAACAATTTCTTATCTACTTCTGCTGTATTACCACACATCAGTAACCTCAAAAAATTTTTCTCATTCTAAAAATTTCCATTTAGGCTCTGACTGAAGGTGAAATGTCCTGGGAGGAGTGAGCAAAAGAAATTGGTAGCTTTTTATGTGGACTGAGTGTAAAGAAGCCGTGCTTTCCCAAAACCAAATTCTTTTTAAAGTGCCAAAAGACTTAAACTCTTCCTGGTGACTTATTTTTCTATTAGTTTTATTATTTTAAAGATAGACATAAACCCAATAGAAAACCTGGAAATACTACCTAATCAACAGACCAAAGTGTAATAGATATTTACTCAATTTAGAAATCAAGAGGCAGAAAATGCCAAAGGTTGCAAGCATAACCTTAATTCAATGAATCTTTATTCCAGCCATAGTTATTGGTTGTTTGGTCAAAATAAACGACGCTGTTCCCTACCCCATGTTTACTGAGCTGACTGCACAGCTCAAGCAGAAGCCACATGGGACAACAGTTCAGAGATGGTCCCCTCCCATTTCACTGCCTGGAGCAATAGCCCAGCTTTGTCCATGGGACAGGTTAACCTTTTATTTGCTAATATGCCAGTCTCTTGCTGAAGCAACAGAATATAGGACTTTGTGGAATTTAATATATGTATAAAATTTACAGTTGAATACAAAATATAGGACTTTACCCACTCTTTGTTAACAGTTAAACACCACAGTGAGATTGTTAGCAGAATTTGTTGCAACGTTCACGCTTGCAGGTGTAACCCTTACTAAAAATGTTCTTCAGTGCGGAGAGATCACTCCACACATTTCCGCATTTGTTTGATGCAGTTTTCTGTATGCAATATGTATTCATACTGATTAAAAACACTTATCTCCTCTAGATTACATGTCCCTGAAATAAAGAGCAGTAATAAAGTGTATATTGCCTGTCTTCCCAAAGTGTATTTCACCTGTGTGATGGACATAAGTGTTTTAATTGCCAGCTCAAGAGCTAAGAAGTCAAGGAGTGCCATAATCAGTTTGTCCATGTGTCCTTTAATCTGTTGTTCTGCATATTCTCAGGTATGCAATAGGATGCATTGTTTAATTAAATGAGCACACACTCATTTTTTACTCAGGAAAAGTATATTTTCAAGTAACGCATGCAAAATATTTAAATCTTGCGCATAATCAAATTAATGTCTGAATGAAATTTGTCTGCATAGTGGAATTATTTTTAAAGTTGGCCTAATTAATTATTGTAATCCAGTAGTATTAGTCTGTCTTCACTCTGATATTCAAAGCAACAAGCTCCTCATGTTAAAAGAAACTTCTTATTTTTATTTTTCCCCTTGGAAATATATGTGGTTTGTACTAGATCACAACTGGATATTTGTGAGTCTCGGTTAATTTGTCTTGTCGGTGGCCTTGAGGGGAAAAAAGGGATTTAATCATGTGATTTAACTTTTTCTAAGCAAGAACTAAGTAACCATGTTCATATTATTCTTATGAGCAACTCAGTTAACCCCAATGAGACTACTCATCTGAATCAAATGAACAGGACTAAGCTTTCTGATCAGTAACTAGTTTGTGTAATGTCAAAATGGATATCCATGTAGCCTGAATATTAAAAATTGAGCTAAGGATGGAATTTTGATTCTGAGGATCATTCTTCTTATTTAAATGCCTGACAACTCATAAAACACAAATGTTGCTTCTAATAATGTAATCTAGCAGTTCATCCAATTCAAAAAGACATTTGTCTGTTAACTGGTATGTGAATTTTAACACTTTGACCCAAGGAATGTCCTTTGATTACACTTGAGCAGCACCTAACACACAGGGTCGCAGCCTCAAGGCACTCAGTGGCAGCAACTTTGCTTCTATTAATCATAGAAAGTGATCAGTTGCAACAGTATCAATCAGAGCAGTAAGACCTGTGAGAGGGTTACAGTAGAATTCACTAAACCCTGAAAATTCAAAACTAAACTGGGACTTTGGCCTTTATTCACCAGATATGACAAGTTCTTGCAACACATCTTACATAACCTGCAGCAGATGCTGTAATACATAAACAAATTGTATTGAGCTAAGAGGAAAAAAGAGTTGATGTCTTAACTGTGAATGTCTCTCTTCAGTGCATTTGGTTTTACTCCTAAAAAAGAATTACCTTTGTGGTGGTGGCTGGTGGGAAAGCAGAGCTTTACAGGAGTTCAGTGCCACAGATACATTTTGTGCCACATGCAGATGTTTACCCCTCAAGCAGAAACAAGTGCATATTCAGATTGCTGTGATTACTAAAATGAAGTATCAACCACATATTTGCAGAAGTAGTCTACAAAAGTGCATTTTGAAAAAAAAAAATTAAGTGCTTCACACCAGCCAAAGCAAGCACAAGAGTTACTTCTAGAAGAAATTCTGCATAAATCTCTGGTTTGTTTGGAAGCTATTTTAATCTGCTTTTGTAATTATCTTCTTTTTCTCTTAGTCTACATGTCAGTGCATATCCATTGGGCCAAATTATACAAAAGATCAGAAAATCAGGTTCCATTAAATTTCTGTTTCCTTAAACCAAATGAGACAGTGCAAAGATTCACATTTCACAGGGCATGGGTCAGCAGAAGGAAGTGTAAATACCAGTCCAAATCATCCACGGCTCAGTGTTTCTTCTCCTGTTAAATCTGTCCTGTTAGAAAGTGCAAATAATTGTTCAGCCTGCTTCTCAATGTCTGTCAGGCTCTCCAAAAGGATTGCTGCGGCATTAGATGATGAGCTCAGTGCTCTCAGAGGGCCTGGTGGCACATGGCCTCACAGGGGGATACCACTGGGAGAGAAGGGCAATGCTGGGCAGCTGACAACCCAGGAATCAGCAGCTCACCATGAGCTTTACATGGTTGTTTTCCTCCCTTCTACGCTGTTCCCTAAGAACCAACAGAACCTTAGCCAAATATTTCCCAGAGCTTGAATTCGGTATTTTGTGGTCTGCAGCCTGAAAGATCTCCAGGGGCAGCAGTCTTTGTTATGCATCATTACATTTTCTCTATGCTCTTTAATAAATGAGAAGCAAAACACAGTGAATTACAGGATTAAGCAGCTGAAAGTGGGTTCTGCCAAGAGTGCTGAGACCCACTGCAGCCTGGGAAGGGGGTTTCATATGTGCCTTTTAATACAACCCTATCTTTGCCCACTCTCGCCTGATAACATTTTGCTAAGAGCACAGCTCTGACATGCCAATGGACCCCATCCTCCCGGTTGGCAGCAGGAATAGTTGCAGCTTCTGAAAATGACTACAGCAGTCCCTATTTCCATCTTTTTTGACTGCTGTCAGGCACGGTGCCCTCTCTGCTCTGCTCACACCTCTCTGCCCTGTGTAAACTCCTGTCCTCAGCAAGGAGGGAGCCCGTCTCCCACAGTGGGCTCCATGGCAGGACAGCACTAGGTCCCCATGGCTGAGTGCATGCGGATGCCTGAGCCCCACAGAGATGCCCAGTTCCCAAAGGAAGTTGGACACCCCAGAGTGAAGTCTTCATGCTTCATCCTAAGGCATTGTATTTCCATCAGACTCTCACTGCAAAGATATGTTTGCCAACAATTACATGGAAGACTGACTTTTGGAAAGGTTTTATAGCTAAGTGCAAAGAACTGGCTAAGTGTTCAACTTTGCCCAGGATCGGGGAAAAATAATCAGGAAACTGACTTCCCTACATTTCATTTCATGTCCCACAAATACAGAAGCAGAAGGGTGAGCATACAGCCCTGATAGTGCAACTCTTTACAGAGCTGGGTTGGGACCTGGCTCCAAAGATCTGAGCCTGGGAACGTCTACAAAATCCTCTCCACCTGATGCACAGAGCAGCCCCAGTACCAACACAAGCATAGGGGTGCGAACTATTGGAAGAGGGCAGAAACAATTGGGTCTAGCACTGCTACTGGGGAAAAAGGCCACGCGACCACAGCCACGAGTACCTCAGCTTCCTTGATCTATAAGCTGAGCTGGAAGGCCCAAAGGTGAGAACTGAAGGAAGGTTGCAGAGGAACATCAAGAAATAAGATGTCCCACCCTTGTTCTACTGCAAGCATTTGTTTCAAACAACAGCTGTTTTCTATAAAGCTGACTTGAAAATTGGTATCTTCCTACTTCCGAAAGAATTTGTTCACTTCATCTTTTTACTGGCAAAAGTACTGTTATTGCTTTTCATTCCTGCCAGTCCTGCAGAGCCACCTCAGCGCTAGGGAGGTGAACCAGGGTCTATTTTGGCATAATGCAGAAAGAACACAGCTTGATCTCAGATCCCAGGGTGAATTTTCAGTGCTGGCAGTCAAGAAAGTCATGGTTTTATTTGTAAATTAAAAGAGGTCAACAGGAAAGTCATTGAGGGAAAAAAAGAAAAAAGCAAATATGGAACCCTACCATGCCATTTATAGTCTCTTTATAGATGAGAGCACAGTTTATGCAATGTAATTTGAGTTATAAATAATATTATTGTTTGTTTCAGCCAAAAAGCTGTAGTTCATTTAATTAAGAGAATGGATGTGTCTGTGTTGTGTTACTCATTACATCATAGTAAAATATATCTGTAATGATAATCAATGGAAAAGTTACTGCAGTGGCAGAGAAAATGATAGTAAAAGAACCTACTCAAAGTAATCCCAATAAGAAAAAAACCTGAGAATTATCAGATCTCTTTGTTCCTTTAAATCAAATAGCTGAACAAACAAATTTTAAAGAAAAAGAAATAAGGGAAGAAACGTGATTTGACAGATTTGACTTTGGAGTGCAATGTTAAAAAGCGACCATTTGTACCAATAACTCTGTGAGAGAAGCTTAGTAATTTTCTAAATCTGTTCAACACTCCAGGCGTCCCATTCCCTTGGCTGGTATGTGGTGCATACGCAGCAGTAAGCCGTGCGATATTATATCAATCTTTAATGCTCACTTATTTCAAACATCATTGATGAGGAATTGCTATGTGATGTCAACAGAAATGTTCACTGCATAAGAGAAAGAAACATTCTTTTTCAAATGTTGTAAATGAAAACACCACGCAAAAACACACATACAAAAAAAAATATGTCACACTGTCCAGAAATCTGAGATGGCAACAGTGGAAGATTTGTGGTGCTTCTCCAAGCCACTTAAATGCTGACATCTAATTTTTACAAAGCTGATGTAAATTTTTTTTCCCCCAGAAAGAAAACAAGAAATGAGGTTTCAAGAAAAGTAAAACATTAAGCATCATAAAACAAGAATTTATAACATCAGGCTGCAATACATGGAACAGATTGTTTCCATCAGGAGTAAGGCAGGTGGGTGAAAAGTAAAGAAGAAATACATTCGTGTGAGGCAAGGTTAATGAAACAAGTGGATGTGGTTTGATTTTTAATGAATGGATCCACCGAGATAATATCTACAGCAACATGTATAGCAAGATGTCGTGAGCTATTTCTGTGGCTCCCTAACGTGGCTGCTGTTTCATGTGGGACAGAGGGAGGGAATGGGAGGCTGACAGGGCTCTCCCCCTCAGATCCAGACACCAAAGTCCAAGCCTTGGTCTGTACTGGTGCCAAAGGCCATTTTCAATAAATCCAGTTATAAATAGAAACTCGTCTGTTGAAACCAGGGATTCAAAGGCAGCTGAATGTGATGCTGGCCACATCACACTCCTGTCTGTCATTAGTTGCAGAAAATGGTATACTTCAGTCACGCTTGTTTGGAGGGCCACATAGGCAGACCTTTGACTCATTTCAGTACAGATTGTTGAGGGTTTAGTGACCTGGATTTACATTAGCAAGGACAAGTCACGTTACAGACATCCCTGTGGCAGTTAATCGAAAGGGTCTCAAGCTAATATAAGAAAATCAAAGCCAAGGTGGCTAGGCCACTTCTATTGCTTAACTTAAGTAACACTATAAACCTAGGTCTTCAGAAGTGGTCTAGATTTTTATTATTTTATAATCAGTTTTGGCTATAATATTATTTCAGTCATCTGAGGATGACAGCCAGAGTTTCCTAGTTTTGGGAGCTGGCAGACTTGCGGTGGATGTACATTAGACCAGTCAGGTAGGCTAAAACCAAGTCCAACTGGTACCAAAAATAAAAAGAAAACAAAGAGCACTTTCATCACAAAAAAATAGAACTATAGAGATACCATTGCTTGGGAAAGAGGGCTAGAGACGTCAGGAAGCCACAACACAGCTCACGTACCCTGTGACACACTATGCTGACACAGGGTCACAATTTATATTATCCCTATACTGAACAAAGGGGCATCAAAGCTGAGCACAGCGAGCAGCTTAAAGAAATTTTTGAATGATAAAGAAGGTGTAAATTGTCACACAGTTTCTGAGACAGGGGGTCTTTGGTGGGGTTTCTCCAGTGCCAGCTGAACTATCCCTTCTCACCAGGGCATCAGCACTTTTTGTATTGACGGACTGCCATGGCAAGGGAGTAGAAATCAGGGATTAAATACAGCTCCCAGTGCAGCCCGTTTGGGATGGAGGCCACCCTACCTGGTGAGGGTCTGGGCTGGAGTCCACTGGCACCTGCAGCACTTGGCCTTGGCCCCAGCTAGGGAGAACACACCCATCCTGGGGGGCACAGGACCAGGGTGGGGGCTTCACCCAGTTGCACCCAGACCCCAAGGCAGAGGAAAGGTGTGCCCATGAGCCCCACCGCAGACGGGGTTACCTGGGACCAGGGCATGTCACCCATGCACAGCAACGCCGCTGACCATCCCTCACCTTGCTATGCACCATCCCTTACCCCAAATATAAATAACCCTCCTTGAAAGGAAGGATACAGAAAACTAGTGGGGAAAGGGTACTATAATAAAAACAAGTTACATCTGAGGTGGATGCACTTTGTCAGTAGATTTCTACATCAGATTTTTAAACACCTTCAGTGAAAAAACATGTTAGTTCATAAGAAAAAAACCACTTCCTTCTGATGGAATTGAGACACGCTGATTGACAATGAGGCCTTTGGGCTTATTAAAATACTTCAAGGCTTCAACCGAAACTTTGCCTCTGCTACCAGAAATGTTCACAATATACTTGAGGTTTTTGCATTTCTGTACCACAGAGAGAAGACCTTCTTGAACCATCTAACTTAGGAATAGCATGAGTTCTCAGGACTAATGAAGGGAGCATGCCAAAGTAATAAATCATTCACTGCTTAGAAAAGAGGAAAAATCTGGGGACTACAGCATGGCAGCAGAGACTTTATAGAACACAGGAGGAGTTTTAACCTTTTAACTTGACTGGAGTTGGCTATTTCTGCGAGCCCTTGAGAGGTACCCAACAAAAACAAAGCTTTTGTCACTAGGATCAAATACGCTACAGAGAATTCTTACTCATTCAAAATTCATTAGAAGTCTGTAAATTTAAAATAGTTTAAGGCTGTTGCGGTGATAAGCCAGTAATAGATGTGACCAAATGAGATAAAGCAGAAGAAATAAAACTCATTACTGTAACTTCCAGAAGAAATGGTTTAAAACAAGCTAAATCAAAGCGTAATAGAAAGATTACAATAGTAGTAGGGATGGTCAACACATATGTATTTTTATTCTAAAAGTTTCTGATTATTTCTGCTATAAAATGTGCAAAACCTCTCTTGTCCTGAATGATGAATGCAAAAATGATGGATATGATATTGCTCTGGTCTGCCCTAACTGATGGTTTGTATTCAGCATCCCACTAGCTTAGATTCCCACAGTCATTCAAAACACAAACATCTGTATTTTTGACAAGTCTTTAGGGTCTATATACACATTTTAAAATTAGGTGGTTCAGCAAAACTGCTATGAAACCAGTTAGAACAAAAAGACACACTCCCAGATTGACTGGTTTGAGGCTGAAGAAGAACTGTAAGGTATATCATTAACCAAAGAAGTTTTGATCTTTAGTGAATGAATGTGTTGAACACTGAATACATTGAAGTGCTCATGTGTTTGGGGAGGTATATTGTGTTTACAGTGTAAGAATACTCTTCGAAAGATTTATACCCAAATCCTGGTGATTGACTGGGGCCACTCCAACATTTAAAGGCAAGGAAGGCAGCAGATGACTCGCAGCCGGAAACAGTGCGGCACAACGGGCATCACTCTTTACAAGTCAAAAAACAAAGAACAAACTTACTATTACAGGGGTGTTTGTACACTTAAAGCATAACATTTCATTAAACTGCACCTGTTTTGTATTACCTTGACATATTTCCCTCTGTCTTTTGGTATTAACTGCAGACTACATAATACATACTTATCAAAAGATGAGTAATAACTCTTTGGGTCCTGTTAAAGACACAAAGTGAATGGGATTGCTACTGCAGCAGCAGGAGGGACAAGTGTGGGGACAGAGGAAAAGGGAAAGGAAGTATTGGAACCTGATCAGGGCTTTGGTACAGTGGCATCCCCCATCAGCAAGGTGAAAAGAAGTTTTAGCCGTGCAGAAGTTACCAAGCTATATTCCTTGACATTATGCTTTTTCATTCTCCAAATTCAGCCATGTAGGTGTGAAAATACACACAAGTCTCTGAGTTTTCATTGTTGAAAGAACCACCACTTTTTGTTTATCGAAGGAGAAATTGCATTATTTGAGCATGAAAGACAATGTACATTCCAAGACAGAAATTTCAGCAATTTGATGACAGTACCATTTTAATCCTGATCTGTGTTTGTTGGCACGTATTTCTCAGCAATAGTGAGGACAGTGTAACCAGGGACATACTGCTGGTCTTACTCCTGCTAGTTCACTCCACTTCATCTCCGACAAACCAGAAGCCCTAAAGAATAATTTGAGCTGGTTCCAAACAAATATTTTCCTGTCTCATCTATTTAGGAAGATCCTGATTTCTCTAAAGATCTTAGAAAAAATAGATTACATTTCTTAATAGGACTCATTCTAACAATTATTATAGAGAACAGAATTTTTACATTTTAATAACTGTATTAATTCTTCTGATATTTCTTTATTTAGATCTATGCTACTGGAGCTGCTTCTGAGCACTACAAAAGTTGCTTGATTTCACACTCCTTTTCTTGCAAAAACACAGGCATTTTCTTAATTCTGTGTTGATGTTTTAGCATATGAATTTTCTCTCATATAGCTCACAATTTTTCACTCTTCATACCTGAGATCTGTATAATATTTCTAACACATAATTCATAAAATTGAATGGGAGGACATCAGTCTAGAATACATCTGAACAGCAACTGTCGGATCTCATAATTTCTCCTGCTCTGCCAGTCTTCAGCATTTCAGAGAAAATTCACATATTGAAGATACCTGAATATTTTGCAGTAAAGTCTTCTTTTCTCTCCTTATTAGTCCCAAGAACATGGATTTCATCCATTTATTGTTTTGTTTAGGTGGCTGCATTCTTCATGCAACTTATTCTGCTGAAGTTTGGAAGGCTTGAAATATTAAAATGCAAATAGCAATGGTAGGTAAACATTACAGTTCCCCCAAGATCAAAAATAATGCTTGATAGACCCATTATTTCAGAAAAATAGCAGTACTATATTATGCTATTTTAGTGTAGTTGTGGACAAAGGTCTGTTGGGCTAGCCCAGGACTCAGTATCTACTTCCTCATAAAAACAGATATGTGTTAGAGGTTGGCAAAGTCTTCTTATGGGAAGCATCTCTCTGTTGGCCTGACATTGCAGAAGAGGCACTGCTGAAGTATAAAAGAACTGGCAAGTGTTGTTTGTGTTGTCTGCAAAGCGCAGAGCTTTCTGCTATGAAGTCTAGTAAGCAATTGCTGTTGACGATTACACTGGATAACACTTCAGAGGTTTAGCAGACAGCTGATTCTGTGGTGATCACATAATGATACTAAGTTTTGTTAGTTTTGTGATATTCTGTATAAGAAATCTGTAGGTGTAAAGCCCCACTGTTTCCATAGACTGTGAACATCCAGGTGTGTTATAGTTCACCTTAGTATACTGGCTCTAGCCAATCACAAATGTGTACGTCAGTTTGCATCCAGGTGAGCCACTGTTTTGAACACCCAGTGTAATATCTTCCTTTCTTCATAAAATAGTGGAGATCTTAAAATATCCAGTTTGCTGACAAATCAGGTTATTGCTCAGTCCAAGTAGGCTAAAGTAGACTGGAAACAAGGAGCAAGAAAAGACAACCATATTGCATAATAGTAATTTAGTAGAACTAGCAGCCTTCTCTCCATCTTTTCGTCCTCCAAGTGGTCCCAACAGATAGACATGGAGAGGAGGGAAGCTTGCACAGCTCCTGAGTTGCTCACGTGATGCTCCTGTGCTCAAGCTACAGCACATAACCAACAGATTAAACACTTAGGCACGTGTGTCCCAAGAAAGTTGGCCAGCAGTGATGAAAGAACATACAGAAACAACCTTAGATCGCAAAACAGAATACTCGTTGTCTTCTTTACTAGTTTTTCCAGGTAATGTGAGAAAATGCTCCACCTCTACAAATGAGATCTGAGAAGAGACAATGCAGTTGTTTAATATCAAGAAAAGACCAAAGTAGATGTGATCACTTACATCACCTTCCAGGAGTAAATTCTGCTGTGAATTGTTTGGTAAAGTGTAAGGAAGACCTGGCAGCAAAAGCTTGTTTGCAGGAGGCATAGAAACCCACTGGACATCATCAGGAACTTGCTTTAGGTATTGAATAAATGATTTAAAGTTGATGCATATGAACAGGCAGCCTGCCAAGGCTTTTGATCAAACTGGAGTATTTTGACCAAACTGGAGTCAATGGTGCAACGGTAGCAACTCAAAAGGATTTTTTTAAGTTATAGTAATACTGGATATATTAAGCATCAGGCTTCCAAAAGAAAAATGTTAAAGATAAATTCAACTCAGAAAATGCTTATATCAATCACAGGAGACTAACTGAAAGAATGAAAACACTTCAGAAAAAAAAAATAACAAGCAGTGACTTTAAAAATATGATGACATTTTGTTCATGCAGAAAGATGGAAAGCCATGCAGAATAAAGACAAATTTAAGGGACATATATTAGCTGATAAAATTCACGATGAAAACTAAGAGCAGAGGAATAATTAAGTCATACACCTAAAAGCGGGCTACAAGACAGTTCAGCAGCAAACCAGTCTTAACTGTATTCATGTAATTCTACTGAATATCTCATGATGAACAGCAGTATTTTTGGAAGATCTCAGCCCATCAGCAGGAAGAGGCCTGAAAAGAATAGGTGAGTCTCCTGGATTAGTATGGAGTGTAAGGATTCACAGTGATATTTTGGAGGAGCTCAATAATATATTTTCCACTATGTTTGCCATAGTGAGTTGGGGAGTTGTCTAAACTTACATTTTGAAGCAATTATCATAAGACAATGAAAAGTCCTGTAATACATTAATAATTTAAATAGCATCAAATTATGCTCTTTTTTGCTATACTATATAGCAAAGTATTTCTGAAACACAATTTGGAATTTACAGATGTTTACCTGATATTCAAGTGTATTTCTTCAGAAATGTTTGCCGTATCTTAGAAGCAGCATATCTGCAATGTGATGCAGGGGTTGCTATGGTGAGTTCATATCTCTTATTTAATGCTGTACCTGAGTAAATACACATTGTAACAATCTCTGTTAGAGGTGCTATTAGAAAATTTATGTCAGCATTTCTATTAAAAATACTTGTTTTCCTGCTGCAACTTGGACAAAAGACAAAGAAAACTATTCCTAGACCAAATTGACAGAAGTCTTTGCACCCTCCTAGTGTATTTTTTTCACAGCTTCAATCAGTTTCTGAAGTCCTCTGTCGTAAAAATCAAATTAAAAATCAGTGTATTTGTTTCTGTTCTTTAGTAGTTAGTGATTTTGATGACAGTTATGGGACTCCTCATTTAGAAAAACCTTTAGAGAAATTTGGGATTAGTTTTATTTTCACTGTTCTAGTCAGTGCCAGTGGGCGTTCAGTCAGGCATTAACTGCACTGTTTGTTTTACAGCCCTTCTGTACTGCCAGAGTGGCATAAAGACACTTTTGTACAAAGGAGAACCAGGTCCTTAGTCCTTGTATTTAATGACTCAGTTTAACTAAATGGCATCAGAAATTTAACTTGTAGACTCCAGTGCTTTCTTTTTGAGCAATTATTTGAGTCACTCCCCAGGATAACATATAAGAAAGGAGTGCATTGCTGGAAGTAAATGAATACGTTTATCGTTTTGGCACCTATTTATTTTTCTAATGGTTTACTTTGAAAAAGAGTAACTAACTTTCTGAGAATATTTTTCTCTGTAAGCTCTAATGTGTATGTCAGGATAACTCTTGCATTGTGCATTTGTATAAATTTGTAGGTTGACCTGATTAGATGTTCTCCTTTCATGGTTTGTTTTTTTTTAACTAAAATAACTTTGGTAGGAAATGTCTATGTTACACAATATCCCTTACACCAAGTAACAATATTTGTGAAACAAAACTGCTACAAATGTATTCCTAAATACACATATTTTTGTTCAAAATTGCGGGGTTTAAGGACCTGGTTTGAAAAGTCAAAATTTACAGTAAGAAAATAAGCAACCTTTTCCAACTTGCCCAGAAGGTCTGATTGTTATACTAGGACTTGCATGTGTGCTTGTATGTTGACCTTATGAAGACTATACATTTAAGTGGAACAGTTTCTTCTGTGATTCACATCAGCCAGTAAGAGTGGATACTCATTACTGAATTGGCTGAACAGTGAGGCTGAACAAACACATCTTTCCCGTAAGTCAGGAAGAACACGGTTGGATGGATAAACTCAAACAGATCATAAATGTACATCATTAGCTGGTAATGAGAAGGGAAGGCTATTTTTTGAGAATTTACTCCCATAGTCAGAGAGATGCAATGTGATTCATATGTTGCCCTGACATAAACTATAGAAGCAGGGTTTTTACACAGCATAAATCAAAGCCCTTGACGTTCAAGTGAGTCACAGAGATCCTTGACATAATTTTTATAGTGTTTTGGGGGGGTTGACTCTCCTGAAGTACTACAGCATTTGGATGTTACTGCCTAAATTGTTGCTTGATTTCTGCAGCACCATATAATAGAATAGATCACAGACTCCACAAAAGCAAGTATCACAGCACTAGAAGATGAAAAACAGATCATGCTCATTCAACCTTTTGTTGTAAGGCCTTCTTTCCAAGTACAAGCCATCATCTAACGTTGCAGTATTCAGGGCCAAAAGAAGGAACACTAAAAAATTTGTAAAATACTGTCCAGTAAGAAAAATAAATGAATAATACAACACAATGTATTCTACAGGTCCTACGGCACCTACCTATGAGCAGAACATGACTAAAACACCAGCCTACCCAATTTTCAAAAGAATTATCACCATGAAGTTCTAGTAATTCATCTCTTTTTTCCCATTAAGACCCTGTATTCGTATTTTGCATACCAGTAATCTTTAGTCTTATTCATCAGTGTGCAAAGAAATGCTTTTAAGATAGAAAGTCTGCATATTCTGTCTTTCTCTTTCTCTTTCCTCCACTTGTGCAGATAAAACGGGGACAAGGAGGACTGGAAGAAGAGGGATAAGTTCTACATTAAGAGTTTCTGCTGGAAAATGGTTTTCAGACCCCAAGGTTGAATATCCGTATACTATCAGCAGTGTAAACTACAGCAGCTCTGTTGATCTTACGCATGATAATACACAAATGAGTTGTTCAGATAAGTGGATCCCAGAAAGCAGCATTTGATCTATCTTGAAAAAAGCAGTAGAAAACAGTGTGATGCATCAGGGCAACGTGCTAAGAGCAATCTCCCACCATCCCTTAGGAGGTTGGTGCCTACATGTTGAAACAGTTGACACTTCACTGGTTTCCTTATGGACAGTATCAGACAGAATTCATTTGAAGTATAACCTTGAGATGACCAAGGTATGAATTAAAAGACCTACAAGAGATGGAAAAAACTTGGTCCATGCTTAAAAAGCTGTACCAGTGTGATATCATTTACTGTATGTAACACTTTTCTGACACACAATGGATTGTTTTGAAGTTAACTATATATTTTCATTGCTTTTATTTTGTGATAAATCTAGCACTTCACTGGTTGTTAAGACTTCTTGTTGTTACTTTCTTTATTCTTATGATAGAAAATTTATCAAGTTAATCTTGAAATCCAGCCTCAAGTTTTGCATCTTACCAAAATTCTTAAGGACCACCAGCGAGCCACAGACTCTAGATCATGCCAGTCATGTGACAGACACCCTTGGTACATAATTAAACATGATTTTAGTCTGTTGCTGTAAACTATTAGCACCAGAAAGTAAAAATTCAGAACCACAGTGTGATAATTTTCATCACTAAAAAAAAAACAGTATTATCCGAGTGTGTAAAGTTTGAAGAGTGGGAAGATTCATCGTCTTGTCAGTATTTTGAATTTCACTTTCAAATCATGAAAGGCATGGCCTTCTGTAGGAGTTCAGAGTTTGGAGGAAGTAATATAAATAATAGTAATTATGTTACTAAGAAATACATTAAAAATATTTAAGCATATTACATTAAGATCAGACGTCCAATTAAAAGATGAACTTCATGCAGCATTGTAGCCAATCAAAACACTCTACAAGCATTAACTGGTTTTCACAAAATCATTGTGAAGTAGGGAGGAAATTATTATCACACTTTTCTCTCATTAGAACTGAATATTAGGACTTGAAAAACTTGTCATATGTCACTGCCACTGATGAGTTTTGCAAGTAGTAGTAGTCAAGATTACCATCTAGTCTTGAAAATTCATTTGATGATTTAGATTTTATAGCCACCATGGACAGTTTCTCCATACAATATTAAAAATAGTAGAGTTAGTCAATTTTCTTCAAGATAAAGTTTGCTTCAACATAAAAAAGCAAATTTCATAACATTGCAACAAAAAAGATAACATCTTCCTGTTTTTCTAGCAGTTCATGACCTTAATTTACAGGACAATTTTGATTCCTAATATAGCTCATTTTCTCCCTTTTTTCCTTAATTTATGCAGCAGTTAAATCTGAAAATGTAAATGCCACATTTTAGAAATTATTGTTAGAAACAATGCAGAGGAGGAGAAAAGAGAAGTTAAGATAATATGTATCAGAAAATTCCACTATGAAACCAAAGGTAGAAATTTAAGGAACAAACCTTTATTTCTCAAGCCCACCACAAGTCCTCTTAGGAAGCATGGGTTTACCCTTTTTGTTTTTAAACTAGATTAGTTGGTAATGTTCCGATTATTGAAACTGAGAGGACCAAAATTGCTGGATGCTGCAGGAATATGATTTTTTAGTATTTTTCCTTTTTACAGTGAAAAAATTAGGGGATGATAAGGTTACTTGGCTGTATCTTCCTTTGCAAAGTAATAAGAGTTTAGCCTGAATAGGTATCTCAGGATTCAGTCCATGCTTCTGCTTTATGGTTTATTGCCTACAGACACCAATGCAGGTGAAGACAGTAAGCAAATGAACGAGTAAGTGGCTACTGGGCACTTATAGTTTTGTTTGAAATAGGAGCCACAAAATTTTCACACATCTTAAAAGCGTGACTGCTTGACCAGCCTGATCTCCTGCTATGACCAGGTGACCTGCCTAGTGGATGATGGAAAGGCTGTGGACATCATCTACCTGGACTTTAGAAAGGCCTTGACACTCTTCACCACAATATCCTCCTGGAGAAACTAGCTGCCCATGGTTTGGATGGATGTACTCTTCACTGGATAAAGAACTGGCTGAATGGCCAAGCCTGGAGAGTGGTGGTGAATGGAGTTAAATCCAGCTGGTGGCCGGTCACAAGTGGTGTTCCCCAGGGCTCAGTTTTGGGTCCGGTCTTGTTTAACATCTTCCTCAATGATCTGGATGAGGGGATTGAGTGCTCCCTCAGGAAGGTTGCAGATGACACCAAGCTGGGTGGGAGTGTCAATCTGCTTGAGGGTAGGAAGGCTCTGCAGAGGGATCTGGACAGGCTGGATCGATGGGCCGAGGCCAACTGTATAAGTTTCAACAAGGCCAAATGCTGGGTCCTGCACTTTGATCACAACAACCCCATGCAACCTAGCAGGCTTGGGGAGGAGTGGCTGGAAATCTGCCTGGCAGAAAAGGACCTTGGGGTATTGGTCGACAGATGACTGAACATGAGCCAGCAGTGTGCCCGGGTGGCCAAGAAGGCCAACGGTATCCTGGCTTGTATCAGGAATAATGTGGCCAGCAGGAGCAGGGAGGTGATTGTGCCCCTGTACTCGGCACTGGTGAGGCCGCACCTGGAGTACTGTGTTCAGTTTTGGGCCCCTCACTACAAGAAAACTGTTGAGTTGCGGGAGCATGTCCAGAGAAGGGCAACAAGGCCAGTGAGGGGTCTAGAGCACAAGTCTTAGGAGGAGCGGCTGGAGGAACTGGGGCTGTTTAGTCTAGAGAAGAGGAGGCTGAGGAGGAACCTCATTGCTGTCTACAACTACCTGAAATGAGGTTGTAGTGAGACGGGTGTTGGTCTCTTCTCCCAAGTAACTAGCAATAGGACGAGAGTCAATGGCCTCAAGTTGCATCAGGGGAGGTTTAGATTAGATATTAGGAAAAATTTCTTTATTGAAAGAGTGGTCAGACATTGGTACAGGCTGCCCAGGAAGGTGGTTGAGTCCCCATCCTTGGAGTTGTTTAAAAAATACGTAGATGTGGCACTTCAGGCTATGGTTTAGTAGGAATGGTGTTGTTAGGCGAATGGTTAGACTTGATGATCTTAGAGATCTTTTCCAACCTATGATTCTATGATTATCTTGTACTTTTTTGTTTCTATTTTACTACAGAAATCATCATTCCTACTCTGAGAAAGTTTGTTTTTGTTGCACTTAGCATGCCATTAAGTTAGCTCAGATCTTCCTCCACGCAAGAGTGAAGTTGGTCACATGTATAAATGCTGCCCACAGGAGTAGAAAGGACATTGGATCACGTCCTTTCTGACATCACCTCAGCCATGGTCCACTGACGACTTGACTTTTGTCTCTCCTGATTCTTTTTTTTTTTTTTCAGCTAGAATGGTTGCAGAAAGCAGCTCCAAGAGAGAAGGAGCACTTTGAGAAATTTCTTCAGCTAATTAAAGTTCGGTGTTGACAGGCTGAATGGGTTCCCATCCAGACACTGGCAGAAGAAAGGCTAAAACAGAGCCCAGAAAGGAAGTGTAAAGCGTGGCTGGCTCAGGAGACACAAACTTTCTCCTCTAGGTCAAAGCATTGAGCTTAGCCCGGAACAGGGGTGATACTGAAAAATCTGTTATCTCTGTTGCTGTTCAGGATGCTGAAATTTACTGATAGCTGGTCCAGCCGCACACAGCATAAAACCTTTGTTATCATTCCTAGTTCTTTACAGTTTAATATAAATCAGGACCAGATCTGAAACAAGTCTTACATCTTGAATTGGAATGATATTCAATGTACAGTAATTCTTGTTTCCCTCTTACAAAAGTGGTGAAGCTAGGGTAGCCAGATCTTTAAGATCAAGCCAAATATGGACAAGAAGGAGCTCTATATACAAACACTTCTAGAAATAGAAGTATATTCATTTTCAAACAGAAATGTCACTGAGCAGTACACACAGACATTGCATCTGTACAGGAATATGGACGTTTCCCACCTTCGTACTTAAATAGGACTATCAGAAGTAAATTTCTCACTTAACACATAGCACTACTTGCAATAACAAAAAAAAATAATTATCTGCTGAGTCTCCTTGTTTTTCTGGAATGGAGGTGGGAAGAAATCCAGCTCAATTCATCAGCATGTTTAAATAGTGCCTTTGAGAAAGGATTTGGAAGCAAATATGTACCGTTGAACTGGGCAGCTGCTCTTGCGGATTTCCAGTTAAACAAACAGCTATTGCAAGGTATGTCTCGTAATGAGGTTGTTTTCCCTAGGCTTTTTCTAGGGTCATGGTCATCACCTGGGGGTTGTGGTTTTCAGGTTTAAGAAATTACTAACTGATATTTATGAAAAACTACACAATAGTATAATAAACAATAGTGGTGTATGAATGTGCAGCACATAAAGGTAAAAAGTTAATTTCCTGTAAGAAGTGTTAATTTCCAGATTTTAATTCAATCTGTATTTAACAGTAGTAGAGTAAGTGACAAAACTTCTAACATGTTAAATAGTTGTTAATATTTGCAAAAAAAAGACATGGAAACTAAAGGTGACAAAATATAAATATAAATGCAGCTCTGTTTTAGCTATACTTGTGCATGTAATTTCTGATTACTTGCAAGAGTCAAGAGTGAAGTAAAGAAGCATGAGTCTTTGCAGGAATGGTGACGCTCATTGCAGCATGCTCACAGTCTTCTCTGGCATGTCCGTTCAGTCTGCAGAGCCAGGAAAAAGCTTTTACTAATAAGTTTTGATTAAAAGAAACACTAATTGCCTATTGGAAGTCAACAACAACTTTTTCTTTAATATTTAAAAAAAAAAAAATAAAGCTGATATACTAACAGATTTTCTCATGAAGTATCATTTTAACCAGCATGGTAAATACATTTGTTTTCAGCTGCAGAAAGACAAAACTCTCCAATTCAGACTTCTTTTCTGAGTGCTTTTATAACTGTACTGAGTTACGACAGGGTCTCAGCTACTGCCAAGTCCCTGTACTTACTTCAGAGTTAGGTGCTCAAACTGCAGTGAAGTACCTGACTTCATCTGTCTCTGATTTTTAACAGCTGTGTTTGAATTGAGAGCTTGGTTGACAATTATCTCACCTTGACAGAAGCTTGATTACTTGGGCTATGCAAAGATTCTTCACACTGTTTTGTGATAAACGGTAACCTTTTTGTCTCACTGTTTGACATTAACTGTTACTTGTTCCTGAACAGCCATAGCTACAATTTTTTAATTTAAGGCAAAAACGTTAGGTGGCTGTGGCTCGCATGATGCTTCAGTGCTAGTAATATTACTTCTCGGATTTGCCTATGTTGATGAAGTTTTAGCACGGGTAAAAATCAAAATCAATTTTTCTCCGAGAGTTCTACTGAGCAAGGATTGTGATAAATGCTGTTAATTTAGGATTAAAGAGGGAATGAAAAGCCAGCAATAAACGACCTTTGATAGCAGTGGGGGATGAGTAATGGAAAATGTTCTTGCTGCAGACTAATCAGAGTGTAATTGCTGAAGGAACCAATGTTTCATTAATTGGAAAGGCAGTAAACTGAATAAGTCACAGTGCCAAAACATTGCAGTTCAGCTGAAGAATTTTATTGAACTAATTGATTTAATTGTTTTAAGTAATGCTGCTATAAGAGTCATTATTAAGAAACGTTATTCTCAATATAATTTTCTGAAACATAAAAACTTTTTTATGAGGCAAGTGATTTTCATTTCAGAAAAAGATGAAACAGTTTTGATTTAAAAAAGCAATGACTAGGTTATGTTTCATTAGAAATTATCAGTACGTGATTTTGGATGTCATCGTGGATAATGTGAAGCACTTTGCAAGTGAAGGGTACTTTAGCTATGTTTAGACTAGATTAAACGTTTCTGATGGTATTTTCTTGAAGTCAGAAAATTGGTTTCATCTTATTTGCTTAATCCAGGAAAGTCTGCTTCCCGCTTCAGCACACCCACCCTCCACTCCTCTTTATCCCTGAGGGAACAGTGTACAAGTGCTGCAGGTTACTTGCCAGCTCCATGATCATTTTAAACCAGAATAAGCAGTTCTGGCTTACCTTCCAGTCTTCAGCCTGCTTATTGCCACTTTCATCTCTCTTTCTCTTCCGCCAGATGTTCGTGCAGCCACAGGGTAAGCGAGAACAAGGTAACACTCTGGGTTAAAACTAGGCTCTTTTTTTTTTTCCTCCCATATGTCTTTATGACTTTTTGCAGTCACTGGCGAAGCAAGCAGAGTGAAAACAGTGATTGGGTCAGTACGAAGCTGGCACTGCCTCTTTCAGCATCAGCATTTTGCTTATGTTGACTTAAGGGACTCGTGGGACTACAGCATTACAGAATCACAGAATCACAGAATGGTAGGGGTTGGAAGGGACCTCTGTGGGTCATCTAGTCCAACCCCCCTGCCAAAGCAGGGTCGCCTACAGCAGGCTGCACA
>Ga0065711_1004410_pt1 | contig 28451 bp, 17 predicted proteins | sample Hoacrofraction12_FD_59098 | JGI IMG/M metagenome (GOLD analysis project Ga0065711, IMG submission 59098) | Hoatzin crop microbial communities from Cojedes, Venezuela - Epithelial fraction 12 v2 (version 2) | ecosystem: Host-associated > Birds > Digestive system > Esophagus > Crop | place... | reverse complement strand
CCGGGCGGGCGGGGCCGGGGACGCGGGGCCGCGGGGCCCGTGCGGGGCTAAGCGCCGCGGTGCAGGCAAACCCCGCGTGGCGGGACGCTGGCGGGGCGGCAGCTGCCGTTTGCCGTGCGATAGAGCTGCGGAGCGCGGACCGGAGCCGTGCGCGTTTCGTGTGTGTGTGTGTGTGTGTGTCCGGCGTCGCTCGCGGCCGAAGCCGGGAAGAATCGCCTTTCTGTCCGCCGCTGCGCCGGCTCGCCGACATGGCACTTCAGTCGCGGCAAAACACAAGCTGAGAGGTTACCTTGGGTGCAGAGCCGGTCTGACCGACTCGCCGGCTGCGTACGCACACCAACGGGCGTTACAGGCACTGGGACTGGGGCTTTTCCCCTGCTCCTCGCCCGTTTCTCATTTTGTTCGTGTTTTGAGTCCCTCGCTCAGGATAAAGGGTTAGACACGCTTTCTAAAAAAGCAAATCTACTGCAGTCATGTCATTCATTGCAACAGTAAATGGGAGGAAGAGCGCGTGATGTATTGCCTGATGGAAAGCTGCCGTTGGATTCCCCCTCAGACTCTCAGGGCAGGGACTCCTCTATAGGAAAGCTTACGAGTTTTCATTGCAAATTTTCACTGGAAACATTACAGTCACATCAGAGGTGACTGCTGAGAGAGATCGAGAGAGAAAATTACTGCTACCATGGAAACATCCCAGAAGGGAGATTTACTGTTTTGTCTGTTTTCTCAGGAACTTCTGTCAGTCTGCATTGCCTTTGTACATGTTAAACCGTGAACTCGATTACCTCATATTGTAAATAGGAACTTCTACATTTGTTGGCCAAAAGATAATTTTCCTGTTTGGTAGGTGCTAGTAGAGGAGAACAGATGCTTGCCATCTAGGCTAGCTTCACAATTACCCATCTGTAGGCAAAACAGCCATTTTAGCACCTTGTCCTTTGAGAGGCACAGAAGAGAATGTGTTAATATGGATCCTAAAGACAGACTAAAATGTCCTCTGTTTTCTGAAAAAATACGGAATTAAAGTCTGAAAGGCTGGGGAGGAGTCCTCTTACCCTAGATAATGCAGTATATTTAATGACAAGATTTTATGACCTGAACTCAAAGCTTTTAAAATAAATCATTCCCAAAGCCATTTGACAAGGCTTTCAAGTATCATCTACCAATAAATTAGAGGTGAAAGTTGATCTAGAGACAAATGCACCCAAAATACCTGGAGAGGAGCCAACGACCTGTTATTCCTGCAAAGGAAATATCCAGCTGAGCAACATCCTTGTGGAACACTAAACTAAACTTTGCTTGACTATGTGCATTTTGAGTTTAATGGGATGCTGATGAGTCCTACAAAGGCTGTAACTATACAAAATTGTGTGCAGGGAAGGAGGCTGAGTTTCTGGTGTCTGTGAGAGGGAGGTGCCTGGCAGATAATTATGGAACTGGTCTCCCTTCCCCCACCCCTCGGAAAGGACAGAGTTTCTCAGGCACTGATCAAACTAACTCTGTTAAGAACCACTCTCTCTGCTGGAAAATAAAGTCTTTATTTCATTTACTTGCTACAATTAGTAGCAAAGTGAGGTTGTTTTTCATGGAGGTATACCATTATTTATAGGACTAGTGCCTTTTCTGTGACAGAAAACAAAGCAGTGCATTGGCTTTGTTTCAGGGTAAACTCAGATTGGGAGGGTGGGACCTTCTCATCAGCTGTTCTGACCTAATCCTTTGTGAAATCAATGCTCAGACGTCTCCAGGCCTGAGTAGTCAGAAGTGGTTGGGCAAATTGTTTTCTCTTACGGCTGTTAGCTTGCCCAGGCGTACTGAGGGGAACTGAACTGATACTGCTTTAATTATTTAGTTCAGTCACATTGTGTTAAGAACAAAAACTGAGTGGAAAAATCTACAAGTGAGCCGAAATGGACATATTCAGGCTCACTTTCTACTTAGAGCAGTGGGTAAATAGCGGTATACATAGCTCTTTCAGTCTGTCATGAATCACCAGAGTCTCAACAGGATGCTTTTACCAAGCCAAAAACCAAAGGAACCAAAATAGGTCAATTAATCAACGTGGCTGCTATCTTTATAATTTCTTCCTCATTATTGTACTTCATTTGCTAAAGTAACTGGATCAGAAAAGAGTCTCGTCTGTCTCAGGGCCCCAGCGTATCAGTGCCTGAGCATCTCCTAGGAAATAAGTGATGGCATTTTTACCCTTTGCTGGGTGGAGGGAGCGCAGCTCCCCGCAGGACCGGGCTTGTGCAGCTCTATCCTCAGATGCAGCAGTGTGTAATCTTGTTAATTCACTTGGATGCATATTTTTCCCACTTCTGTTCCAGCATTTATTGTTGGCTGACGTGAGCTGGGCAGATTGACTAGACACGGGCTGCTACTGATCTGTGCTAACTGAATTTAGCTGGCTTCTGCCAATGGTCACATTTCTGCCTGTCCTGGGACCTGATTCAATTTCTGTAGAAGTGAATGAATGAATGAATGAAATCACCACTCAGAACCTCCTTACTCGAGCTCATTTCTGATACGGCCTTTAAAGGATTCAGTAAAATCATCTTGTACCTGTAGGATAAATTATCCTGTTCTTATAGGGGATCATTGCCCATAGGAAAATGGTTCACTTATAGAGCTTCTTAGCTAAAATTCACCTGTAATACAATTTATGTTTTTAAAATGAAATAGCAAAAAAGGAAGTAATAACTCTAACAGTAATGACAGAAAGAAACCTGCAAGTCAATTTATATGCCACGTTCTCCACTTCATTACATTAATTTTATTGCAGCCTAACACCATTCAGTGGTATTATCCTGGCATGAAATTAGATACCCTATGGAAAAATCTCACAAAATAATTCTGTATGCAGTTTTAATATTCATATTTTGAGTGGCATTTAAATATATAGATATACCGATTTTACCATTTGAAGCCTTCATTTTCATAATCAAAATGACATCTAGATTCCTCTATGGGCAGTTCATGAGGTATATAGGAGTTGTATTTTATACTTTCCTGCTGCCATTGGAAACTTGATTTTCATAAAATACATTGAGCATAGATAAGAAATTTCTAGCATAGGAAACCAATAGTTTCCATTGAACTGAGGAATCATAGGAAGGATTCAGAAAAACTCCTATTTCCACCAGAATATATGGCTTCCACATATGAGTTATATTAAGTTTCTGTAATTAATAAAAACTTGTAGTACTGGTGGTAATCTTCATGATGTGTTCCAGTTAAAAACAGCAATCTCTATCTTGCTTCTCAGTTTGCTAAGTCTGTCTCCACATGTTAACTGCTTCTTTTTTTCTTCTTCTTCTTTATTCCAAGGAAATATTTAAAATATGGCAGAAACTAAAACCTTCCAGCTTGAAGCAACCTGCGCTCTCACCTTTTTCTTTGTCCTAAGCTGCTGGGTTGATGCAGCTTCCTTCCAGCAGCACCAGCTGCTTCAGAAAGATCCAGACTATGTAATGAAAAACTTACAGCGGTTCCCAAATCCCGATATGATCAAAGCTTTGGAATACATAGAAGATCTTCGCAAGCAAACTAACAAGGGAGAAAGCAGCCCTGATTACAACTCTTATCAAAGCATCCCATATCTCCTGCAACAGAAAGAAAGCAAAGATCAGGTTCACCTACCAGATAATGTAAGGGATTCTTTGACTGAAGATGAGACCCAATGGGTTAAGGTAATGTTGGAAGCCTTGCGGCAAGCTGAGAAAGAGTCAAAAGCTGGCCCAAAGGAGAATAAATCTTATGGTCTCAGTTCAGATAACAGCTTTCCAGCTGGGGTAACTGATGATTATGAGGCTTACAAGTGGCCTGAGAGATGGCAAAAATATCTCAAAATGCCACTTGGGCACTATGAAGACAGCTCAAGAGACAGCCCTTTCAAGCGTACTAATGAAATAGTGGAAGAGCAATACACACCCCAAAGCCTTGCTACGTTGGAGTCTGTGTTTCAGGAGCTGGGGAAGATGGCAGGACCTAGCAACCACAAGAAAGAAAGGCTGGATGAGGACCAAAAATTGTATACGGATGATGAAGATGATGTATATAAAGTGAATAACATTGCCTATGAAGACGTGGTTGGAGGAGAAGATTGGAATCCCATAGAGGAAAAAGTGGAAAGTCAAATCCAGGAAGAGATAAAAGACAGCAAAGAGGAAACTGATAAACATGAAGAGGAGATTGACGATGAAATGAAAAGATCAGGGAAACTCAGCTTCCTTGAGGATGAAATAAGAAGAGACAATAAAGACCAAATGTCAGAGGATGTTTCAAAGCTAATGAATTATTACCTAAAGAGGCTGATGGGCAGTGCTGGAAATAGGAAATTAAGGACTGGAGGAGATCTTCAGGAAAAAAGAGCACCCACATTTTTTGATAAGCCACTCGACCCTCAGTCTGTAGCTCAGCTGATTGAAATCTCAAGGAATTTACAAATTCCTCCTGAGGATTTAATAGACATGTTGAAAACTGGAGAAAAAAAGCAGCTTCAGAGTGAAAGGTTGGAAGCTGAGCAGGAAGTGGAATACCCAGAAGACCTTGACGAGATTGCTGAAACTAATCTAGGACAAAGTGATATATTTAAAAATAATGTAAACTCTAAAAACGGGTACGTGAAGCAGCCTCTTAATGTCATTCCAGAAGATCTACCTGAAGACCTCAATATTGAAGATATTGTCAGTCTTCTGGGAACTGACAATTTAGCTAATCAGAATCCCTCCTATTTACTAAATCGTCTGAATCAAGAAAATGATTTGCCAAGACTGTCTTACATTCCCAGAAGATTGAAAGGACACCCATTTCCCAGAGCTGCCTGGACAAATGATTTGGAAAGGCGACAAAGGGAGTATGAGAAATTGAACGAGAAGGATGAAGAGCTGGCTGATTACTTGGCAAAGGTGCTGGCAAAATATCCTGACGTTATCAACATGAACCAGATGAAACGAGTCCCAGTACCAGGTTCTGAAGGTGACCTGCAGGAAGATGACCGGCTGGAGCAGGCCATCAGGGAGCACCTAAGCAAGCTGGGACCCCAGGAGGCCGCGAAGCTGGCTTCACTCAGCAAAAGGCTTTCCATGGCCGGGGAAACTGACGACACACAAAACAGGCAGTATCTGGATGAGGATATGCTAGCAAAGGTGCTAGAGTATCTAAACCAGGAGAAATCAGAGCTTGAAAGAGATCACGTTACTAAACGGGCAATGGAAAATATGTAATTGTGCCCCAAATACTATTTCTCTTCAATGTGTTGACTTCTATCCCAATTCAGTTGTGATTTATTCCCGCTCTCCCACTGAACAACCTATGGTAGACTACTTACCATTGAGCAGTCTGCATATCTTTCTCAGAGCTGTTATATTGTTTATTGATATATATGTTATAAATTATGGGGCGAACAACAAATTGCTTCAAGTGTTTTAAGAAAACAATTCAATGAAATCAAGTAAAAGTACAATATGTAAACAACCAACCTTTGCATTGTTAATAAAACATGATAAATGAAGAGTGACAATTATAATTTGAAATTTTTAAGATTAATTGGATTATTTTGTTACTGTCTGTAGTGTTTTTTGTGGAGTATCAAATAAAAAAATAAAGCATTATATATATAGTTTTATTTACAAGCCTTTTTCTATTCAGTGTTTTATTGTTGATGAATAAATTATTTCTGGACAATAGACAGTGTTTCTTTGTGGCAGTTGATAAAGTCATACTAATTGAAACAGAAACAGGTTTTTTTACTTCTACAGACAATTTTTCTGGAGTCTATTATTTTACCGTAGAAGAAGCTGGTAGCACATACTCCTGTTTCTCTGGGCTGTAAGAGCGCTGACTAGCATTATTACAGGGCAGTGGGTATCTGAAAAGCTTGGTGAAGTCAACCAAGGCAGGAACTGCATTACCTTTTCCGAAAATTGGGCCCCACATAATTAATCTTGGCAGCGGGAGAAAGCTACGGCAGACTCTGGAATGAAGCTCTAAAAAACCACAACATTGAACCTTTGTAGGCGAGTAGCAGCAGCTCTGGGAAGCTCTGATGAAGTAGATGGGAAGCTCTGCAGACAGGTTCCTCGCCATCTCTCACAATGGCTACCACAAAGAAAGAGACAGACTCCAAGGCAAGGCAAGCAGAGAACTCACCCCTTAGGTAACCGCACATTTTGTCTAATGAAAATATTATTTCCCATTGCACAAAATGACCATTACATGTATAACTATAGACAGAACCTTTACTATTCACTACATTACCTGGACACTTGAAACGCCTCTTGAGCTCCTGTTAAGACCTGCAGTGGATGTTCTGAAAAACAGAATGTCTCTGGCTCTTTTACAGAAGGAGATGTGCTTGTGTAACTCTGTGAGTCAGACATTGTTGTCACTAGGACAGCTCAGGCATAAGCATTTCCAGGATTATAGTTTAAAACTGGTTTCCCCTGTGGTATTCTTCAGCAGCTCATCTCTGCTAAGTGGGGTGGGGATGATTTTTGGCGAGGCAATGTCCAATGAAGTAAAGTACAAAGGCTGCAGAAATAAGACTTCATCTGCAGTGTCACCATTACGCTGAGCAAGACGATAGGAGTTCAGTCAGAGCTCTTCCTTTGGGCCACAGCAAAATCCTTCAGTTTCCTGTTACTTGGAGGAGTCGAAACATTAAACATGGAATTGCAAAAATGTCAGAGTTAAATTCACTTCTGTACTCTAAAGAAGGACAAACCTGTTGCCATTCATGATGCACTAGCTTGTGACACGGGTAGCTTGGAAGCACTGTATTTTATTCAAAACAAAATAGTGCTTTTAAAAAATAACAATTTTTATCACCTTGATTCCTAACACTGTTAGTCTCCTTGATCCTAATACTTCTCCTGCAATCCTCGTAGTCCAGAAAATTTTATTTCGGTCAAATCAGTAACATTTAATACTTATATACTTAATACATAATACTGGGGAAGAGTAATGAAAACGAGTACAGAGAATTAAATTAATGTTTGCTGTTTTCAGAGAGCAAGTTTCAGAATTTTATACCTGCCTTCCAAGCTCATATTTTAACAGGAGACTTTATCTACTGCCCTTAGTCACACACACAGTACCAAAGCCTGACTCCACAGCCAGCTCGCTAGACACTTTGGTTTACCAGGGCTGTAGCTAAATGCCTTTTTTTTTTTTTCTTTTCTTATAGGAGAAAAGAATTAACTCACATAAATATTTTCATAAAAAGGGTAATGGGCAGGCAGAGAAGCACAAGGCCACGTGAAGGCCTGAGATGCCCAGCTGACATGGGCGTTGTGCTGCAGGGGATAGATGCTGGGAAGGGATCCAGCAGCTGCTGTCATGGTGTCAGCCGTGCACATCTCTGGCTCTCCTGGGTGTAGAGAGGGCATCTTCCCACCACTTCAGGTCCTCCCCACATGCATCAGGTGAGAAATGGTTTGCTTATCACTGCAAAACAACTCTCCCAGAAGAGGTTTTTTGGAAAGTCTCCACTGCCACCCAGAGACAACGGCCCCTTGAGAGCAGCCTGCAGTCCTGTGCCTGAGCTCGGCAGCAGACCGAGGGCTCCATGACACAGAGGCTGGAGGATCTCGTCTCCTGGACATGGCTGCAACCTGTGTGCCACAGCATGGGACTGCCACCGCAGAGCAGCCAGAGGCCGTGCCAGTCCTTGGGCACCCACAGCTCTGATGGAGGTGGTTGCACATGCACGGTTCAACACACTTAGCAAACACCTTCATAATACCAGACTGAATAATTAAAAATATCTTTAGCAGGGCTTGGGCAAACCTCAATGAAGTCAACAGTGATCTTTTCTTTCCTTTAGCTGCCTTTCTTTCCTTCAGTGGTGACATATAATGGTGCTGTAAAAAGCAGGTTTTTACATTTCCAAGCTGAAGGCTTGGAGGAGCAACCCCCTTGCCCCTGGGATGCAGGGCTGAGCAACACGTTGCTATGGTAGCTGGGGGGCAGACGTACCACCTCCCAGCAGCGCATCGCAGCGCTGAGGAAACGAGGATGAACATGCTGTGAAGTGCCAGCCTTCACTTCTGCTTCGTACTCAAATTGCACTCGGATGGCCTCTGCCACAGCCTTGCCAGCCCCGCCGCAGGTCTCTGTGCTGTGAGCAAGCTCCATGCTCCCCTGTCCATTGAGCCACCGAAGGTCGCAAGAGCTGAGAGCCTTCATAAGGGACTTGGCTCAGATGGTATTCGATATTTTCTTCAAGTCGCAAACAAACTCATCAGGCTGCAGTGTTTATGGTTTGAGGGTTTTGGGGTTTTTAAAGGCAATATAAGAGGCTGACTCCATCAAAACGATGTTTACAACATATATGTTAATTTAGAGTGCTATTATTATTCTTACCTCTTTAGCTGATCTCATTTCTTTGAAATAATGATTCTAGAAAAGGGACAGAGGTTCACAGGTCCCTGTTTCAGGGCAATAATATACCTAATTTACAAGCTGTGTGGAGGACCTAGAGAAGATGCCACACAAAAGAAACATGGTCAAGCATGACAGGTGGCAGTTTTAAGTTCCTTAGTTTAATTCCCCTCGTACCACAGCCCATAGCACTCCCTTCCCTTGGGCTACCCAGGCTCCCTCACTGACCAAAGCCCTGGGGAGCTGCCTGGCATAAACATGGCCTCCGGGATCTTATTTCAAGGAGAGCTCAGTGAAAATTTTGTATACAAGAATGACTTCAGATCTAAGGAACCAGAGATGCAAACCTGTGCGTAAGAGGACAGATTCTTTCAGAGACTGTGTAGAAGAAGAAAATAAGCTTTGGAAAATCCAAACCTTGGCATAAGGAAATACATCACTTTTCAGAAGGCCATCTCACTTATAGGGTGTGCAAGCCATAGGGACGTTATTGTTTGTGATTTATCGTCATAAACAAGGCACAGGATGTGGAGCTTGAAAGCACAGAATTGCACATTGTATAACAGAACTACGTGGAAGTTTCAAGCTGATTTCAAGCAAAAAATGGACATCAATATCCTTTCCTCTTGTAGCCACAGAAAACAGATAGCTAATCTCCCTATGAAGTACTTTATTTCTAAAAAACAAATCTCCAACTCCATTTTGAAATGAAATTAAATGAGCAAATACTAAATCAGCAGCACCCTCTTGGTAGCTATAGCTGTTTCTTGCTGTGTAACCAAAGCTCCTGCAGAACAGCAGATAGTTATACCTGAATTTGCAAGACAACATTATCGAAATGTACAACACATCATGAGATCTGCTCCATTAAACCACTCCAGAGCGGCCTCCTGCAGAGAGGCTGTGTAGTGCTTAATTGTTCTTAAGAGCCACAGCCGCTTCTGCTTTCATTTGTCTGTCTTTTATGTTTGCCTTAGGAGTGTAGGGGGACAAACAGTCATACTAATAATGCACACAGAATGCATAATCCATAACAGATACACTATCAAGTTTATTATTGTAATTGTATGCCAAACAAAGTGACCACCCTGCAATTTTATTCAGGCAGAGTAAGGAGTAGATTTTTAATTTCTCTTTTGTGCTACATTTTTACAGCATCTCAGATGCACCTGGTTTGTGCTCTCTTTATCAGTGGGTTTTGTCCAGCAAAGAAAAACGTTTCTGCTCAGGTCTTCCTCTTAAAACCTGCAGTAAGCTTCACCGTGTCCTCATATTTAAGGCCCTCCCCAACAAGCAGATTGAACAGAAATTCTGCATTTGATCTGAATATAACAAGCTGCTGACCACCTTCCTCGAGACCCAAGGGAGTTCTTCTTTGTACATATACCAGATTTCATTGTGTTGGTGTCCATAAGAGTTAATACTTTTCTGTTTTTTCATTAATTCACATGCTACTGCAAGTGTTTTGTTTACATCTGCATCCTGATGGCTCCATTATTTTGTCAGCTGGGGCTCTTACATGAGAACATTTATTGATTCAAAGATTAATGTAGTCACATTACGTCAACTGAAGAAATTAGATAGTTGCAACTATTCTTTTCTATAAGGGTATTTCCACATTGCAGTGGAAGGGGTCTGAGTCACATGTCATATGACAGACCTTAGTATTTCTCAAAGCACTTTACAAGACAGCTTGTTTTGCAGGAGAAGTGACATCTGTCATTTTCTTAACATGGCAAAGGGTAAGCCAAGGCTGGAACCTGGGCATTCTCAGCTGTACTTTGCTTCACAGCTTTAGCCTGCCATTCTTGCTGCTGCTAGCTAATGAGAAGACTCACAACTCAAACCTGCTTCTCCAGGCAAACCTTACCCAAACCAATCTTCCATTACTTCAGCTCAAACGTAGCGTCGTGGGAGTAGAGGACTTCTGTGGACAACAGTCATGTGGAGTGACGAGAGCTGTGTGGGAACTGCGCTCCCTGGAGCACCCCTTACCTCCCCCCAAGATGCACACCACCAGTCAGTGGCTATTTACTACACAATGCATAAATCTATATGGACACAGCTGGATACCAGCTGCACATTGCATTTGTTCAGCTACACAAGTGCCTCCGGAGAGGTTTATCTGAGCTGCAGGGAATTCCAGTTACCAGCAGCAGGCAGGTGCAGAGCCTCTAGTGCATAAAGTGGAAAGGAGAAGCTTTGAATCTTTGCTGATTATCTGAAGAGCCACGTTATTCCTGACTTTTAGATCATTCAAAAACATTTGAGATTGTTAATAATTCATTTGCAGATGTTGCAGAGCTCTAAATGTGGCTGATTAAATGCATTTGACGTTTCTCCTGAGAGAGGCTGTTACTCCAGGAAACCACTCAGTGTCTGCCAGTGTCTTGGAATTAGCGTACTCAAAATTACCGGTTCACTTACAACGTTTTCCCCTTGTAAAGAAAGAAAAGCGACCTCTTATTCCAAATGTAATGTACACTGGCGAGTAACTATAGTACAATTATTTTAAATTCACCACAGCCAATCAGCAGATCTGCTATGCAATGACTAGTGGTCAAAGGCAGAGAGCTCTGCCTTCTTCTGCTAGACAAAAGCCTGCAGACAACAAGCCATGCAGGTCTTCTGTGCTTGGGGGAGGAGAGTTACAAAGCAATTGTTTGGCAGCTCCCCAGCTCCTCAATTGCAGCTCCGTGATGCACTTCCCAAAAACCTTCCTGCCTAAAAATAGACCCCCCAGCTTTATCCTGGCGGAAAAGCCAGCCTCCGATGGGGCGACTTGGTGGGAGTGCCACAAAGCAGCCTAGCCCTCTGGGTTGGATGAACAGGATCCAGGACAGGCTTTAAAAGAATAAGAAGCTTCATACCACCTTTGTGGCTCCCCAGTTGTCACTGAATTTGAGTCTGCTGGGTTGGTTTAGCTTCATGCTTAAGTTAGAGGAAATCTCTTCCGGTGTAGTTGTGGGGTGCATTTTGTACCACTCTATTTAAATGCTTAAATGAGAACTAAGCATTTATGCAACTTTGAGTGTGTATTTTTTAAATGGGTGACCCACATCAGGGCAGTTCTCCTGCTACTCTGCTTACTGCAGTCACCACCACTGGGGCATCTCATCGACTGGAGATGGCAGGAACCATCCCTGCCAGAACTTTGCTCAGAATCACCTTCGAAAAGCCTTTTCAGGTGATTTTTCTCTTGCCCTAAGCTCATGCCAACACACAGAAGAGGAGGCACACTGCGCCTGTCTGGTGAGATCTACAGGTGAAACACATGGCCATCCCATATAGTCTATTGCAACTCTTTCCAAAACTGCATTTCCTTTAAATGGATCTTATTCCAGCTCGAATTTTAGATTCCATTTAGATTCACATTGTAAATCTGTTCCCCTAAATGCAAAAAGATATCTCCCATCTCCACTTTTTTCGCTCCTCTTTGACCTAAGAGAAGGTGTCAGACTGCTTGGATGAGATGCAACATATAATTTCTGCAAGGAACACATTTTTCTACCATGGATATGTGTTTTGCCACCTGTCAATAAACATCGAAGCAGAGCAACAAACACTACTAGTACTTGTACTCCCATATTAAGTATGTAAGAGCCAGGCCAAGAACACTATGTACAGACACAGAAAAGATAAAAATAAAGATAAACCATTAAAGGGGGTAAACCCAACATTCCTTGCTTGTCATTCATGTGGCATAACAAGGGGAAATGCATTAAACCCCTGCAAGTAAGTTTGGGGATGCAAATGTAACCTGACAGGAAAAGTGTTTTCTGCAAGTTAAATTTACTCCAATCCAACATACAATCAATTGATTTTCTTCTTACAAACACGAGTTCCACAAGGTAGAAACCTTGTGCTAGTGACTAGCACAGTGATAGAGAATAAGAAAAAAAAATCTAAAAATTTTATTCTGTATGTAAGTCTGCAACTACCATCATATTTCACCAATTAATTTAGACAACAGCAATGTTGATACTGTACAACCTGACAAGTCCTTTAGTCTCACCCATGCCCGTGGACTTCACTTTCCTAGAAGCAATAATCAGCTTGAACTTTGTTTACACCTATTTTCGGCTTTCTAATTTCTGTTTAAAAACTGCCAGCTCCCCTGGCCCTCTCCTCATCTAACAGCTTCACATAATTTTGTACTCTATAGCGCTATGAGTTTGCATGCCAGTAAATTTTGTGATATCCCACACAACGAGGCCATATTTAAGCTGAAGCTCATCCCCAGCCCCGAGAAGATGTGGGGGCAGGAACTGAAAGCCCAGCCTCCACCACGGACAGACCAATGTTCAATGCCACCTTTGCAGCCCCATCTCCCCCTCCCTAGTGTGGGGAAGGTCAGGGACACCAGTGTAGATTTTGAGACACATCGACAAATGTATAGGTAAAACGTTGTTTAACATGTAGTTAAAAATCCACCTTGCATGGGGAGCCACAAAGCAAGTCTGATTGTCTTCAGCGTTGCTTTGGCCATGAAGTTCCTTCAAGCTTAGCTTAAAGTGCCCTCTGTGGAGCTGATCACCGCTTCACGCATAGATGGCCACATCAGACTCCACATCTCTCGCCTCCAAACTAAGATGCTGTTAATGCATCCTCCTTAGCCCTCCCGGCCTGCCTTCCCAACAGGATGAAATCTCAACTCTGAAAATAGAAAACTCTCTGCAAGCACAGAGAGGAGAACAGAGGGGATTTTGAGTAGTCTGGACATTAAAAATATGCTAAGGTAAATTGTGGCAGGCAGATCAAGTCCCTGAGGAATGGTATCTTGACAACAACATTCCAAGAAAATTTTGAAGTGCAATCAATGTAATCAATACTATGCTCAAACACCTTTTCCCATCCATCCAGTCTACAATAGACTGCCAGAAAATCAGATTAGCTTTATTTCATTGACCTGCTAAAGGCAACATTTACATTTTTGACTTAGATACTGGATGCTCACCAAACTGCTCTCCAAAGCCAGGTGAGGAATGAGGCTGGGGAGGCCTCCCATCCCTAACACTTGGCTACCACCGCCTGCCACAAAGAAACGGCAACCAGCAGCCTGGCCACGCCGCAGTCTGATGGAGCTGTCTGGGGGAAACTGGGCCGGCGACTGCCTGCAGGTCAGCAGCAGTGCCGAGGAGCCTGGGTCCCCTGGACAACCTTAGGCGTTGGAGAGCCTTCTGTCTCTGAGCTGACACCTCCGTGGTTACTTTCTTGGCTAACTCATTTATTAATCAGGTTGTGTGATTTGTTTCTCTACCATTTACCGTCCTCCTGGCTCAGCTCAGTGTGTGACTCAGTAAGCCCGGATTAATCATCTTTGTCATAAATTCTGAGTCTATTTCTTTGCTGATAACGTTCTTGCTGACCAGATTCTACAGCTAAAATATCTGCAACGGGAAAAAATGTGGAACTTCATCTTTGGATTGTGGATATTTTTTAAAATTATCTGTCTCCTGTGCTACAGCACCTTTCCAAAGAAGCAGCCAAAAGCAGCAGTAGACTGTTTTATAAACATATAAAGGATGTGACTTTTTAAAAAATACTTACTTTACACATCAAACTGCAAATACAGACCAGAATTTAGTTGTCCTATTCCAAGACTGCTGGGACATTTACATTTTTCCTAAGGAAATGGCTTTGCCTTGTAGCTCACCTTTTATAGTGCACAATTTTCTGCCTGTGCAATTCATTATCCAGTACTCGATCTCCTCATTAGTCTAACGCTGATGTCCTTATGAAGTGAATTTTTTAATACTCTTCTTGATGACCATGAGTTTTGTGGCACCTGAAAATAGATGTACTATATTTCTAGGCTAGATGTATATTTTACCTACTGAGCCGTACATTTCAGTAGCTGTGGCTTCCTATGTGTTGAGATGGAAAAACAATTTAAACAGTCATTTGCCTGACAAGATGTGATTATTTGTCCTCCTACATATCCTATGATCACAAAATTGGATTTGTAGCTTACTTTTTTACTTTACGTCTTTCAAAAGTCAAGGAACAGGGAGTGCATTGCTTTATCAATTCTTAGTGGGTAAGCACAGAAATTGCAGTGTATGTGTATATATATGCACGCACCTTATAACAAAGGCTACTGGGACATACAAAACAGCAGGTGCTTTACTTAAGCTGTTGCTACAGACAGAAAAAAAAAAAGATGGAAAGTGAGGAAGCAAGCCCCAGCTCGACACTCATAGGTTAGGAATGAGGTGTGGGGGCACATGTTCTGATGGAGGTTTGACCTGGGCATCAGGAGATGGGTCTTCAGCTTGACTTTCTCACAAGGAAGGCACCAGCCCTGGCTAATCAGTGCTTCCACTACTTACGCAGGTTTCTGGTAAAAGAAACTACAGCCAGGGATACAATTCTCCTAAAAATATTATGACCTTCAGAAACGCAAAATAATTTGGCTGCCTAAAAGTAGGCATCTTCCTTAAAACAGCTCATCTTTCAAAGTCACTACGCCTTGGCAAGTCTAAGAAAATGTTGAAGCCATTGGGCTTTGCACTCACTCTTCCTTGTAAATAGACACATTTTGTACCAGGGTAATTTGCCACAGCTCTGCTGACTGCATTGAGCACAGAGCACACTGAGCCATCTTGACAAATATTTACATAGAGCCAGATAATGCTGCAGGTCTATTCGTGTTTCAGTGTGTAACAAATGCACGTGCATCCAGCATCTCCAGTAAGTACCAGTGCCTGCCCAGCTGGCACCCTCCCCGTGCCCCTGCGAGCATCAGGCAGTAGATGACCGGCATGGCGTGGGGACGTGGCTGTGGCAGGACCACTGTCCCTGACCCAGGTAAGAGAGCCAAAGGGGAAATGTCTGAAGGCTCTGTGACAAGATCAGACACAGCACTGTTTCACAGGGGGCACCTCGTGTGCCTCCCTGAAACCCATCAATGCACTTCATGAAGTGTTCGTACACCATTTGTAAACTAGTAGGGCCCTGTGCCGTTCCCACTGAAGCCCATGGGAGCTGGGCAACCTCGGGAAAAGCCCGGGCTCTTGGTTGAGGAACGTCACCCCTGTGTGCGGTGCAGGCGGGGAGCGCTCTCGGGGCACAGGAGTCCCTCCCACCCGCGATGGGCAAAGCTCCCTGTGCCCTTCCCTGCCACGGGCCACTGCTTTGGGCCGGCTCTGAAAGTTCTCTTTCTTTGCCAGCCTGACTAGCTTCGTGATTACCCAAGCCTGGGGAAAACAGAAGGTAGTGGCTGGGGCCACATAAGGACAGATTTGCTTATAGCCAATCCATGTTACATTTTCCCCAAAGCTTATATGAATCAAAACATCAACAGAGTAGCTCCAACTGAAAAACATCCAAACCATTCATTTCACACAACACAAATTTTTATACAGATCTTTAAGTTGTTTTTAAAGCTCTTCTGCAATAATAAAGTACAAGCTAAAGATAAGAACCATCTCAAAATGAAATGAACTATACTCTATTCTGAAAATTCCCTTTCTATTTAGCTTCTGAAAGTTTTTTCCTTTTCAGGAATCTGCGGACTGCTTTACTCAAAGGGGACTTGTATTTTTCAGGAAAAATAATATCTTGTTTCAAGAAAAGAAAAGATCATTGACCTCTTTTAACCTGGGAAGGAGAAAATAGGATTTTCTTTCTAGGTGTTTCTGCAGTCGACAGCATCTCTAACAGGGTTTCTGCGTTCCTTCTTGCAAGAGAATTACCAAAGAATTAAATATCATAGAAACATGTCAAGACAGCACTACAGCCCAATACAAAATATTCCACATCAAAAATAAAGTATCATCCCCTCCAGGAAGGTACTGTGATTCCAGAAAATTCTGTCAGGGATCATTAATGATTACAGCATATAGCAGCTGTAGTTCTGTTCCCCAGAACAAGCCAGCTTGCTTTCTTCACCTGTGATTTGAAATTTGATATCATTTTCAATTTTGCAATGCTGGGGGAGCAGTTCAGCTGACTTTTAAAGTTCATTTCAAGAATAGCTCAGTTTAGCAAGTAATTTGCAGACACCTTCCCTCCGATTGCAGTATGCTTTTCTGCCCATTGCAGAAAGCACAAAGAGCGGAGGAAGGCAGACAGTGGCCTTAGTGACCCCACATAATCCACTCTAACACAAAATGTGGTTATAAATGGATGTATTAAAGTGTTGAGATACCAATTAGCTACTTCAATACAAATTATTCTCTTATTTATGGGGCGGTTCTTCCTTAGGCCTGCAATTGCTGTAGCTCTGATGCTAGCACAGAGTCACGAGATAAATGAATCACAAACCCAGATTACTGCGTCTGCAGAGAATGTTATGTTCTTCAGTCTAACCTGACGCTACAGCGTTTGCAGGAGATCCATGCGTGTGTGCACGCATCTCGCGGATGAAGCAATTCCCAAGGGGCATTAGGTGAAGCATCCCCTGCATGCTTGTGGGGCCGGAGGGCAGGGGGCTGGGCAGGAGGCGCAGCCCCCACTCACGTGAGGGGCTAGAGTTTGAGTCCACCAAAGGGGTACGCACCCCTCCCCTGCTCTGCTCTCACTGGCAAGCCCCACAGGACCATTTTGGTGAACTCACCTCTTCCCAGGCATTGAGCAGCTCCTCCAAGCCCAGAGGTGAATCCCATCTCACCGGGGATGGCAACACAGCAGTTTGGTGGGGCAAATGCTGGGTGTACCAATGTTACCAGGGGGACCCTGGCCCATGGTGCTTATCCCCCTGTTTCTGCTTTATCAGACCGCTCCAGTTACTGGTCCCTGTGTTCCTTACCTGCCTTTAGAAAGCCAAGCCTGCAATTTTGCAAATATGAGCCACCGAAGAGGAAACAGGCTGTGCTATCTTTAAAGAGATATGGCTGGAGGCTTTCCAGAAAAATCTGGAGGTTTTTGCTCTGTTGTTTTCTTTACGACACCTGAGCTGAAACCAAACCCACAGGGTCAGCTTCCTGCATCACCACTCAAGGTTTCCCAGCTGTGCTCCCTCAAATCCCCCGGGAACACGAGCTCTTCTCACCTGCGACTTGGCACCCCCAAGTGCTGCTCCCCCCTTTCTGCACAGGCTCCCCCTGCATCCCACCTACGCTAGCCACAACATCACCCCATGTGTCACCCCTCCCCGCCCTGGCAATTAGAAAATGGTGTCTGGGAGTCTGTGGGCTACTGCAAAGGATCCACAGCAGTCCAGGAGGGAAACAGGTCCATTGCTGGTCAGCTTGAACAGACAGTGCTGCAGCCCACGCTGACCTCAGAAAATGTCTAAGAGACCACAGACTGAGTAAGAGATGATGCTATACAATGTACACGCAGGCAGAAATAGGCTCATTGGCTCTTGGCTGAGGTCATAGAACACAATAAATACAAAAATAGGATTATAACTGCATCAGACTCGGCTTATTCAGTTCAGTTTCCAGGAGTGGAAATACTAAAAGCACCCACAAGTACTCTGGCCAATTAGCTACCAAATGTTTCTGCAATATCTAAAGCAACTTCACAAGTCCACAAGACAACTCACAAGACCTTTTCTGGATGGTGGTTCAGAGTACTTGCTGTTACTGGGAAAATAGTTTGATTTTATTACATTCTGTTTTCATCCTCTGCAGAGCTGTAGCAGGGCCTATTATTACTTGTCTAGCTGTGCACTGCTAATAAATACCTACAGAGAAATTTATGGTGAAAATCTAATTGCACTGAGCTCAGTGGGAGTCTGCCACCGCTGTCAATATCTCCCAGACTTTGTCCTGGTCTTTAGAGACCATGTCTGTGAAGTAGGTCCTGTCCTTAAGGCAAAGCTCTAAAGCTCCCTCCTGTTTCCAAACTTATAAATCTTCTGTCAAAATCTGCCTTAACTGGGCATTAACTTCCAAACCCTTTCCATAGACCTAGTAAAGATTTCATTATGTTCCTACATTTAAAATAAAAAATTGCTCAAGAATTTGGTAAAAACAATGTAGCTGTAACAGGACGCTTATAGCTACCAAGTGGGAGTTTATCTGATGCCACTGACAGTCCCGGGCTACATGTAGGTAGGGAGCTATGGCTAAAGGAGGATCATCAGAAAGCAACAGAGCTAAAAGCACCCAGCATATGCAGTCACCTCCAGAGACTCCAGGCAGTCATTTCCGTCTCATGGCATTTTCCAGTGCATGCAAAGAGGTGGGCTGTGCCCTACCAGTCCAGACGAGATGCCTGGCTCCTGTTGGCAGCCGCCGCCTATGCACCATTCATTTCTCACTCACACAGGCACACGCAGGACGACGGAGGCTACTTAGGAGAGATGGCAACATAAACTGTGCTTCAATTTCCAATTTGGTTATCATCGTTCATCTGGTTTGCTTGCTTGTCTCCTATCTCCCAAACCTGATCTCAAGAGCGATTTTTCCGCCGGTGTGACTTCTTTCTGGAGGACTATCTGCCTTTCGCAGGCTGATTGTGCAAGTGGAAATGAAATTCTGTTGAAGCATCCACTAGAAGAAGATTAGTAAGATTAGTTGAACTGTAACTGGTGTGTGCCTTGCTTGTTGAATGCAAAGAGTTGTGCTACAAGCAACAGAGCCAAGGGCCAGCCCTTCTCTGGAAGCGTACGACATTGCTCCGTCTGTTCTGGTCCTATCAGCAGCTGTCTGCTGGTAAACGGATGATAGCTTCTAGAAGTTCCTGTTGCTATACATACACAGACACACAGAGAAAAATTACTTTTGTGGCAAGGAAGAAATTTCAAATGTGTACAGTGCAGCGCTGCTTTGTTTCAGGAAGGCGGGCTCGGGGTGACTGCTCTCATCAGCAGAGCACACCAGACAAAGTGGAGCATCATTTTTAATGCACCAAAGCTATGCAATTTCCAGTGATTTCTCCATGGAAGTCATGGAAAGACAGAGCACCCTAACAGGAAACAAGTGGTTTCCCTGACACCAGAGCTGGAGGAGCATCAGCATGGCCCCGGGCCGGGTGGAAGGAGTACAATACCAAGCAGCGCTTTGAAACAAGGGCAGAAAGAGCAGGAAAAAGGGCTTATCCCACCTGCACTGGTATACACCTCTCCAGCCCATCTCATGGGCAGCTCCTGCTGTGCCCAGCCAGCCTCACTGCCACAGATCTTTCTGCCACCTTCTTGTCCCTGGCGGGGAGAAGAATGGCAGCAGATCCCCAAGCTCGGTGACAGAAGAAGGGAACAAAGGGTGTTTCAGTGGTTAGTGACTGGGAGAGGCCAGGCCTAACCAGGAGCTATGGATCTCACAGGAAAAAAATCCTCTCAACTGAATAGTATTTACCTCGGCTGCACTGGAAATGACTGCCGTGTGCTTGAGGCTAGACAGGGTTTAGCTCTTTCTAGAAGCAGCTGTGATCTTCCTCCCTTGCATTTTCTGCTGCCTGCTTTGGTTTCCAGTCCGGGGGGTGTGTGGGGAGAAGACAAACAAAACAACAGCAAAGAAAGAACAAAACCTAAGCGCAGCAGGTTGGGAAGAGCAGAGAGAAGGCAGATCAGGAGCTCCTGTCCTCCCCGTCTCCGAGCACACGAGCAATCAATGACACTAAAAACAGCAAACACGGAGCTGGTGTAAGGTAGCACTGTCCCAAGAAACACATAATTAGATCAAGGAACGCAGTGCTGCAGATGGACATCCAGGGCAAGGACACAGCGAAATTTGAACAATTATCTGTACAACAAGAATAACAGAGTTTTAATAGTCAGTGATCTTGTGTGTGTGGAAACGATGCAACATGGCATGTTCCTCAGCTGAAGCCACTCAGAGTAGAAGAAACCCTCTTTGAAATGCAGACTAGCCATAACAGCCAGAAGCAAGGCTCCCCAGGCCTGCCTCGGAGGTGCTTGCAGCTCCCTATTTGCTGAAGACCCATTTGAACAGACGGACTGTGGGCCTGCTTTGCTGTAGCAGCACATTGCCCTTTTCCCCGCTGCGTTCCCATTATACCTACGGTGCATCGAGACAAGCACAACAGTGGCCACGAACCCATCCCGCTCTGCAGCTCGCCTGCCTGCGCCTCACACCAGAGTCTCCACCTGCCACCCAGCGCCTGGGTGCACCCGACTTTGGGAGGAGAACAAATCAGGGATGTTAAAACACTTAGGAGAGTATTTAGGAAACAGATTTCATTACAGTATGTGCAAACACCATTTGCAGCTCGAGCACACAAGACTATTTATGAGAGGAATTTGCTGCTGGAGATAATGAGTCATTTGCCACCAAAGTGTAAAACTGCTGTCTGCTTCTAGAGGCTCCCGGACTGTCAGAGCACAGATCATGGCTACTAAGTGCTCTGCTAATAGTGTAAACAGTGATGACATTTAGAGTATTGTTTAACTAAGGGAGGAGATTTAAGTCACTTCTACAGTATTACCTAACAGCAAGTAAACCTCTGCAGGTCATACATCGCAACTCTGGCAGCCGTCTCTAATGTCTTTAAGTTACGTCCTTAAATGATGAATAATGCCTATTAAAAAATCATAGCTCATAGTTGTGGTAAGCATCTCTAGGCAAAGACACTGTCAGAATAATTAGAACCGAGATCATGAATGTGGTATCTGCCCTCATCCCATGAAACGGTTTGTATGATCTGTGCACCCATTGTAATAGTTTATTGCACCTCTTAAAACCAACATGCTGAGAAGTGCTTCCCACCAATGAGTTTTCCACTGAGGAAGTGAGTTAAGCCCCTTCCAAGTCTATAGCGGAGCATCTGAGCATCTGAGAGTGTGAGAAATGAGTAGGATGTGCACTTTAAGAAAGTCCTTTGTAACTTTGAGAAAATTATTTCCTCTAGGCAAAGATTTGCTTATCTTGTAGCAAAGTAGCTTACTTTCAGATAACGTGAGATGAGCGCAACCTCTTTCTTCTGTCCCTGTAGCCAAGAGGAAGCCCTCAGTCTGTGTCCCTGAAACCATGCTGGTGTCTGTGTGTTTATTTCTGCGGCAGTGCAAGACATGTGTGAAAGAAAGTCTCTGAGCAGCTCTGGGTTATGTGAAAATTCACCAAACGCCAGTTAGTTCAGCTTTAAAATTAAAGAGCAAACAGCTCTCACACTGCTGAAGTCCTTCATGGCACATGTTTTCCTAAATTTCAGTCAGAGCAGGAACACGGTGCATCCTTTCGCACAAGCTCGCCCTGGCCCAGCTCCTTTCCATGGCGAGGCCAGGGTGCACGGAGGGTCCCCAGGCGCCGGGCAGACACAGCTCACCCGCAGAGGCTGTGCCAACAGCACAGAAGAGACTGAGCTGAAGGCTGGTTAGGTAGAGAGGCTCCTCCAGCGAAGCAGTACTGAGGAGTGCGTGAGGGCTCACCTGGGTCCATGGTGCGGTGGTGAGACCGCTGGGGTGGGACACGGGAGGGATTCAGGCTGCTAAATCCAAACGCACAAGCTGGCACCCCAGGGCGGGGACACGGGCATGGTGGGGCAGGACCAAGGGCTCGACCGCAGGGATATTTCTTCTCACAGAGAGTGTGCGGGGCTTGCAGGCTCTGGAGATGGGTGGGAAAAGCACTGCGGCTCTGCTTGCCCCCGCCTCCCTCCATGCCCTGGCCGGGGGGGCCGGAGGGCAGGCACGGCGGCAGTGCCAGTACTTTTCTCACCACACAGACCGAAAATAGCAGCCGGCCTTAATGCAGGCTTTTTCTCTAACTGCTTTTCTTCTAATCAGCTGCATAAAGGCCAACCACCATCCGTGCGCCACAGAGCAAGATGGAAGTGCTTGAACAGAACTGCCAGGTCACTTGGTTAACCTCAAGAGTTTCATCTTCCAACTCCCTCTCCACGAGGGAGGAGTGGGACAGCCTCTGGCCAGGTTAACACCATAAGTGAGTTAGCAGAACCATCCATAGGCTTGTAGAACAAAAGAAAATCACTAGAGGAGCACCACATGAGGAGAGGAACTAGCGGCAGCTTAGCTCAAGCTACAGAGCAGGCAGGCTGCAGGCAGGCTGCAGGCAAGCAGAGCTAGTCACAGAAAGTGGCAGATACCATTTTCTAATGCTTTTTTTTTTTTCCCCTGGCAAATGTAAATCTTGTTAAAGGTGGGAGACCAACAGCACTGAGAAATAAATGAAGAAGGGGAACTGGATTTCACGTACCGTCTGCCAAGAAGCTCTCCTCGATTCTCAGAAACCCCACTCCAGTGAGAAGCTGTGACAGTCCTGTTTACACAGGGTTAGCTCCTGCCTGCAAGGGCTGTCCAACTGCATGAAAGGCTGTTCCTAAAGCTGTACCCAGATCTGCCCATTTTCTACACACGACAGTGTCTGACACGCAGACATTCTGCTGGACCTCGATCCAGCAGACTGACACTGGTCAGGCACACCATGCTCACCGGGCCCTGAGGTGTCACACAACACTGGCTCTAGCACCAGAGGATCCCTCCTGCATGGAGCCTGGCCCCTTGCTGTCCCAGGCAGCCACTTCACACAATCCCATTCATCAAACAATCATCCACCAGGTCCTTGCAGTGAATTGCAAATGCACTAGACATCTGAGGATGGACCACAACACTTCTCGAAAGTGGGACCAAACCCCAGGTGAACATTATGCCCACTATCTAGAGGGCCAAGTGTCCTTTCGTTCTCTGTTACCTTTTCCCAGGGACCCGCCGCTGCCGACAGCACACGGTCCCATGTGCAGGAGCTCTGCGCCTCCCAGATTGCCTCGACCAGGAACAAGGGTGAAATGCTTTCTTGAGCAGAGGTGCTGGGTGTTCAGCCCTGTGCAGGTGTGGGAGAGTCAGTCTCCCATGGAGTGCTCCCAACACCAGACTGGCATGCCCAAAAGCATCACTGATGGTACCACTGGTACCTCACAGCACTAGGCATGAGATAGAAGTACCTCTGGGTTTCTGCAGCACACGCAGAAAATCGATCAGCACCACCGTGGGACCATTCGAGGCTGCCGAAGAAGGTGCTCCACAGGTCTTAGTAGTCTCTTGGTAGGCCTCAGGGATGCCAGGACTTTTAGATGTCTCATATGTAGTCAGAGTCCCAGTTTCACCGGTGTATTTTTGCTCAGAGAATTCAAGTCACATTTGCCTCCCCACTCTCTGCTCCAGCTGATGGGGAGATACCTACAGGACAGCAAGAGTTTTTGGGGAGTGGCTGAAGCCCCACCTGTGTAACTGAAGTTAGCAGGTCATCATCCTACAAGAACACACCCATAACTCTCTCTCCATCAACATTTATTTGAATAGGTTGCATTTACCACAAACTACCAACATTAAAACAAGACAAACTGGCAAACATGCCAGCTGCACCTCCCACTGCACAGCATCCGAGATGGCCAATCTTCCTTTCCAGCAGCTTATTTCCCCTGAAGAAGCCAGCTGCCGACTATGTAAATCTCATCTGTTTTGAACATTAACTCCCTCTAATTCTCACTTTCTTGGCGGGCCTTTGCCATAGAAACCTCCCTTAGCAACAGGGAAGCAGAGCAGCAGCGACTCCAGCCAGAGGCATTAATGAGGCAGCCCCGGTCCATCTGCGTGGCACATCACCCCCTGCCCTGCCTCCCCAGCTCACCTCTTCCAGCAGAGCAGAACTAATAGGTGAGCGCTTCCAGTGGAGTCGGGATGTGGGCAGGAGGGTAACAGTCGCATTGGAAAACTGTTTGGGACCACTTCAGAATTGCCCTTTGAGTGCTTGTGGCCTGCCTGAGGGAATTTCTTGCAACTGTACAGCCCTGGTATGCCAGCGATGACTTCTGATGCTTGCGGCCACAGGCACAGAGACATGATAAGAGGGGCCAAGAGGAAAGTGGGGAGGGGATGAGATCTGGAGCTTCTCAACATAGGCTCAGGAGTCACTCTGCCTAAGCAAGAAAGAACAAATAGCACAGCTCAGGACACTGAAAACAGCCCTGTGAGCTTCATGGGCAAAGAACACCCTGACCACAAGTGCCCCATCCTGCGGCATCATTCATGATGTTCACTGGCCAGCAGGCAATGGTCTCTGGTGTGTCAAAGTCTAGGGGTAGTACTGCTGTCAGAGCAATGCTCAGATGCTCTAGCTCTATTCCTACCTCCAATTTCTGCTGTATCTCCACTTAACTGCTATTTCTTTTACAGGTTAGAAAATAAGTATTTGCCTCTCTGATGCAAGGGAGGCTGTAAAGAGAAATTCAGTAGCATTTATGATGTGCTGTGAGAGTAAAGGGGCAATCCCTCATCCCTATACCACTGCTAGTAGATGGTATGCAGAAATGCAGGCAAGAAACGCTGGCACTTCAATTTCTTAACCAAGAGGCTTCCAGGCTGTGAAAGAAGTGGTGAAGGAAGAGGGACAGTGCTATTATTGCTTCTGCATCATCCTCCCCCCAGGTCTGTGCCTTTCTGTTCCCAACAGCTTTATTTTGACAGACAGATAAAGCAGGATGCATGTTGCTCTGAATTTTCCACTTCTTTCAGGGAAATATCTGACTGCTGCTCTGCAGACAGCGGCAAGTTAGTTCTGCCTGTGCTGCAAAACAGCTCTGAAGTGGAATCACCTCACCAAGGGTTGCCAGCCTGGGTCCAGAGCCAAGCTAAAGCCAGTGACACCCCTCTTCCCTTGCCGAGCCTGCTTGTGTCCAGCCAGCTTGGAGGCCAAGTGTCCTAACAAAAAGCCTCCCCAGTTGCATCCTCTCTGAAAAGCCAGCACCAGGACATGCACGTAGATTATTGGGACAGGCGCTAAGCACCACTGCCAGATGGGGAACCTGTAACTTTATCCTTCCATTCTCTGACTCATCCCATCACAAGCACACCATGCAAACACCGTGCTGCTACCAGCATTACGCCGTGACTCACTAGTAAACCTGCACTGCTCTCACTTCTAATCCTCCCTGCCAGGAGTTTCGTTAGCTGCTCTGCTGCCTGTGAGACAACCATCTTGAGGAAGAGCCGAGGCAGCCTGCATCCCCAAACACCTCTCCTCTGCTAACCTCTCAGCACCAGGACATAATTAACTGCAGGCAGCTGACCTGAATTCACAGACCTGGCTTGTAGGGAATAGGGAATGACCAGCTCACCCTGCTTGTCCTATTCAGTGGGAGCAAATACTTTTATCATTATCGGTTGCAGAATCTGCAGAATTTTGGTTACATATAGAACCACAATTATGCAGGAAAATACTTCTCTGTTCTTTTTTGTTTGCTAGTTTTTTTTTTCACATTTTAATGTTTTCTAACTTACAACCAGTGGCAAACACTTCTGCTCTAAGATGAGGAAGCATTTGCTAATGCCTCTGACCAGAACTCTGGTCCTGAGAGGGTTTAGATTCAAGCACATTCATTCAATATCCAACCGAAGAAGCACGGGCTTAACTAAATGATTTACTGGCTATGTTTGATCTCAAAGACTTTTGGAAACTTGGTTATATCAAAGGCTGCAATTACTAAGTCCGTTTTCTGCTAACATAAAGACATGAATCTAAATTTTTAGATGAATGCTTACTGAACCAAATAAAGGAATCTAATGGCTTTTATTACACACACAAGTATTCTCACACGGAGCTATGAGTAATTACACAGAAAAAGTTCATGGAAAAATCAAGCATGCTAAAGGTTAACAGTAATGTGTCTTTCACTGTCAAAGAGAGAAAGTTTCAAGACTTAGAATATTCTTGACATAAACTCAGAAATGAGTGTTTGTTCCTAAGAAACAGGCCACCACCTAAGCAATAAGGATAGGATGCACGAGGCTGGGCAGTGCCTAACTCCCAGGAACCTGTTACTGGCACGCGCTCACGTAGCTCCATTCAGGTGCAAGTAATTTGAGCAAATGGATCTGCTTCAAATCTGGGTTACCCCCTGGGTCTCCACCAGCATGGCAGGTAACTCTAGCAGACGTTTGTTTCTGCGGAGGAAGGGAGCTCTGCAGAGCCACGTGTGTCAAAGCCAGCGCTTGCTCTTGCAGGGAACCAGGCAGAGCGGGCACAAGGCTGAGACAGCTGAGAGCTTGGTTTTCTGCAGAGAACAAAACTCCAAAGACTTGTTTCATGTACAGAATGAAAAAGCCTGGAAATGTGATCCAACATAATGCCTATCCTTAGTGCTTTATTCTGATCACAACCTCCTGAAAATGCTTTGTTTTCTTTTTTTTCTAAGAAACATTGGAAAAAAAAGTGTCACTCTATGAGTGTATTTGGAAATAATTTCTACCATTGTAATTCTGATAAAATAAAAACACGTTACTACCTTATTCCTTGTATTTTTGGCTCAAGGAAGGAATAATTCCTGGTTTGCACGTAAACGGGCAGGACAAAATCTTCTTCCCCTCTGTGAGTTCTAGCTTTTCCTTTTATCATCTTATTTTTTCACTTCTCCATCACTACAAAGTTCTCTGAGCTTACAGACACCTAAGGTATTGGCAATGGCATCTTCTCCTTCAGTATGCCAGCTGGAAAGATCTATATCTTCATAGGGGAATGGGAACAAGGTGCATTTTCCTCCATTCCCATTTATCTTGCAGGTGCCCTGCTGCAGCTCTGCAGAGGACAAGCTCTCACAAGCAGATGACTGAAAGTCTCCATGCAAGATAGGAGAGATCCCCCACTGCCTCTTCAGATCTCACACTCTTCGTAATCACAAACTAAGACGACCTTTGCCCTCTTAACACATTATTTCCTGCCACCTAATTAGGTTTCATAACATGGTTCAAGCACTGATTTCCAGTAGGACTGTTGGGAAAATTCACAGCAACCTACAGTTTCCATGCACGTGGCTGATACTTTCTGCACAGGCTGAGTACGAAATAAACAATTTAAATAGGATTCCAATGGAAACCTGAGAGGCAGAAAGGAAGTAGAAAGACAATGGGATTCACGGATGCAACAGTTTATCCCTATTTATCTCTGAATTCTGACCCTTTTGAAAGGAGAGATGGAAATCACAGCTCGATTCATGGCAGCACTGTTGGGGCTACATGACGACTGGAGCACATATCACGCTGGATTCTGCTTACAGCGTCCCTTGTATGCATTAAACCTTGTGCTAAATGGGAAATTTCACTCCTTGGAGATTCTGATAATTAGACAATCACATTACGTATTTGCATGTACTAAACAAAAAAATTTACACTGATGTCTGTCATCAAATCACAGAATGGTTTGATCTGGAAGGGACCTTATAGGTCATTTGGCTCCAGCCCCCCTGCCATGGGCAAGGACACCTTCCACTAGACCAGGTTGCTCAGAGCTCCATCCAACCTGGCCTTGAACACTTCCAGGGAGGGGGAATCCACAGCTTCTCTGGGCAACCTGTTCCAGTGCCTCACCACCAGCATAGTAAAGAATTTCTTCCTTATACCTAATGTAAACCTATATTGAAGCCATTACCCCTTGTCCTATCACTACATGCCCTTGTAAAAAGTCCCTCTCCAGCTGTCTTGTAGGCCCCTTCAGGCACTGGAAGGCTGCTCTAAGGTCTTCCTGGGGTCTTCTCCAGGCTGAACAGCCCCAGCTCTCACAGGAGAGGTGCTCCATCCCTCTGATCATTTTTGTGGTCTCATCTGGCCCCGCTCCAAGAGGTCCATGTCTTTCCTGTGCTGAGGACTCCAGAGCTGGGCACAGGACTCCAGGTGGGGTCTCACCAGAGCAGAGCAGAGGGGCAGAATCATCTCCCTTGACCTACTGGCCACTCTGCTTTTTATGCTGTCCTCCGCATATCTATCCATCGCTCACTTTCCCAGGTACCATTTTATTCAAAGATGGCTACAGTTGTTGTTGCACCTGCATGAAGCAGAGCAGCAAAGCAGCCAGGGCCCACGTGCCATGGTGACGGCATCAGTGGAAGGGCCTGGAAAGATGTCTGTCCTCTCAGCAAGAGTTTCTTTCTCCATAACAGCTCAAATCTGTCTGCTGCTGTTCAGCGCATTTAGCAAAGTCCTGAAAGGACACAGGTTTGCAGCAGAGCGGTGGTAGATGTAGCATGAGCCTCTGTATTTTAATCAGTGTTAATCACAGAATCACAGAATGGTAGGGGTTGGAAGGGACCTCTGTGGGTCATCTAGTCCAACCTCCCTGCCGAAGCAGGGTCACCTACAGTAGGCTGCACAGGACCGCGTCCAGGCGGGTCTTGAATATCTCCAGAGAAGGAGACTCCACAACCTCCCT
>Ga0065711_1031907_pt1 | contig 28452 bp, 12 predicted proteins | sample Hoacrofraction12_FD_59098 | JGI IMG/M metagenome (GOLD analysis project Ga0065711, IMG submission 59098) | Hoatzin crop microbial communities from Cojedes, Venezuela - Epithelial fraction 12 v2 (version 2) | ecosystem: Host-associated > Birds > Digestive system > Esophagus > Crop | place... | reverse complement strand
GGGGGGGGGGGAGCGGGTTGAAGTAGAGTTACAGGCATTTCTTATATCTAGAGGTGATTATACAGTGTTGTCTGCTCTTCACTGACACGATATTTTGGCTAATGGGTTCTATATGTGACTGGTTGACGTGCTCTGTGAAGACTTCTTGGCACTGCATACATTGCATTAAAATACTGAGTAGAAAAACTAGTGGATAGGAATAGAAACTATCTGCAGAAAGACAATATGATTTTGAAATCCTAAAAATGACGTGAGGAGTTCCTAAACAGCTTCAGCTTAGCTGATGTGCCCTGAGGATACTGCTACTTAGCTAGGGGGACTAATATTCAGAGACTGTCCTGAGACGAGTGTGTAAAATGGTTGGAAGTGTCTGCTCTGAAGGGTCCACGTTGCACTCAGGAATGGCAAGCTGTATGGTGGCTCTGAAGAGCATTGTGATAAAAGACGAGCTGACCATTGAAAGCGGGAATACTCAAAATCAGGCTGTGCAGAGTCTGGGAACTGGACTGCAGTGAACCAGAGCCATGGACACAGGTGAGATATCTAGGTGTTAGGATATAATACTGAGAGGAACAGTGGCACTCCTTCATGGGAAAGGTCATTTGAGTAAATGTAACATGGAATTGCAAATAAATATTATTTGTGTGTTTTAATAAAGTCATTCTTAGCTGGTGAAGTCTAAAAGTGTAATGTTTCCGTAAAGCTGAAACATTGAAGATACATCAATTAGAAAGCGCCAAGATACATCAATTATAATGCTCCAAGAAACAAAATGGGAGAACTTTTCCTTGTGTCTTATTGATTTAAATTGTAGCCACTAAGGAATTCAGTATTTGTGGCCAGATTGTGTATGTTTTCTTTTATGCCAGTTTGAAAGCTTAGTGCTTAAGAGTTTTAGAATTAAAATTTCTGTGTCGTGGAATGCGTGAGATGCAGGATATCCTAGGCATCCTGAGGAGTGGATACAGCAAATCATAACAGCAGTGCAGTTATGATGGGGTAGAAGAATGAGAGTAAGACCAGACTTGTTGCGCAGTGTGGGGCAGGAGAGGGGAGGAGGATAATACCCCTTGTAATACCAGCTAATGAAAAGGGAGGAGGCGGAATTTTTTAGTGTTACGAATTCTTAGGTGTAAATGGCAAATGATAAATTAGTTATACTGATTAACTAAAGCATTTAATTTAATTGACTTAGATGAGTTATGACAGACAAAAATAAGCATGAGCAAACTGAGACTTCGCCTTGACTATGTCCTTAAGCGCTCTATTTACAGTGCTACCGCAAATGAAATAAAATGAAGTTTGTGTTTGAATGGCAACTACACAAAATGAATCACGGTATGTGTCTTAGAAGGTCTTGGTGTCATTGCTCCCTCTCACCCACTCCAAACTACATAAGAGGAAAAAAGACCATCCCCCAAACAATGAAAAATAAACCAAACAACAAAACAAACCATCGGGTCTAACAAGATCCTGTGCTAGTCTTTAGGTTTTACATTTGACAATATGACCCTTAGGAACCTGAGCTGGGAATGGGTTGCTGGGATACATTGTACTGGGTAAATCGCATCACCCATGTGTTCCTCATCAGATATTATAAAGATCCCATTAAATGAAGAATTGTTAAGAAAAGCATTCTGTGTTGCAGGTAAATACCTTAGAATTACGTTGGTAAAAGCTCCACTTATACTATTCTTTAGTTAATGGCATTACCATTGTCATAATTTATTTTGTTGTTTTCTGTTTAAAGGGTTTTTTTAATGGTGCCGACAGATGTTCTGTTAATTACCTCAAGTACGATGGTCAAGACTTTGCAGAGCATGTTAACTTTTCTCCATGTCATGGGTCAAGGAAAATGCTTTTCTGAAGTCTGTTCAAACGTGGGCCTGAAGTCTGAAGCAAAGAATGTCACGATATTAACAAGAATGATAAACTGCTTGTTCTTTAGGATGTCAGTTGTTCAGGTATCTTTTGCTAGTTTTTTCTGCTCATCAACTTAGAATGTGAAGTGGTTGTTATTTAGGGTTCTTGTGTATACTTGTACGCTAATCAGTTCATCTTGGTGTTGCTTTAGGGAGAAAGTACTCCCTGAAGATTATAAACCAGTAAGTCTCACATATCCTAAAAATGGCTTGTAAATTGGATATTCTGGGACCAAAGCTGTTCAGAACTGTAGAGAAATTGAATACTTTACAAGCCTTTTAGCTGTTTTTATTTTTATAATTAAGACAATCAGATGTGAATTTTGCAATTGTATACATATTTCTGCTTCCAGTTAATCATTTTAATTTATTAAATCTTACCTTGTATGGCTTGCTTCATCGGCCCGGGCTGCGTATGCTAAGTGGTTGCCGAGATGCGTGTATGTAAAACTTTGCTCCCAGTATGTGCACAGATGACCTCACTGAGACCTCAATACTTAATTGCTCTTTCACATCTTGATATTAATTAAAGCTTGTTAACATCCAAGAAAATAATGAGCCTTAAAACACAAGAACTAGTTGTCATTTAGAAGTAAAATCTTGTTTTGGTAATACATAATGAAAGACTGTTTAGGGTGTTACGTTGATGGCTAATTATCCTGCATAGCTAGGGTGCTACTTCTAAGTCAGTTCTCTTCTTCCCCTGGAGTGCCGTGGGTCCACGTGCTGCTCAAATGCAAAGGCAACCATGGACGATTAGAGGGCTGGAGCGCTTTGAGCAGCACATTAGAGCCCGTCCAGCTCGAGCAGCGTTCAGGACATTTATTGCTGCGGCTCTGCTCTCAGTTTTGAGCGCTTCGTTCTCTCTGGCAAGCTGGCTCCATCACGTCAAAACCCTTAGCATTTATTTCTCTTATACTTTGGTTACAGGAAAAGGAAAGAAAACTACTTATTTCTCTTGTCAGCTTTTTTTTCTTGTCCTGTCTTCAAGAAGAATTGTATCCCTCCTTTTCTATCCCCTCATTGCTAATATAGTAAGTAAATAGCTTAGTCTTTAACTTCTTTACCTTACCAGAGTGCCCTAAGCACAGTAAGTGTTAGTCCCATTTCATAGACAAGGAAGTGAGGAATGGAGCAACAAATGTTTTCATCAGTGTGGTGTATGACACCCATGGATTTGGTTGTGCTTGAATTCCTGTGATAACCCTGCTGGCTCAAACAGCAATATCCCCAGCTTCCCCTGGCCCCCTGCATCTCTCCTGTTCTCCTCTACCCTCCACCTCACCATCCATCTCTGCATTGTGTTGATGAAGTCATCTGCAGCATAGCACAGGGATCTAGACTGGCCATCTTATGAAGGATGGCCACCTGTTTTGCTGGGTTATTTTTCATCCAAATCAATTTTCCTTTTCTTCCCTGTCCAGCTGATGGAACAATTATACCTCTGTATTCCCCTCTGTATGGGAGGGAGAGGGGTTTGAAATGAGAGATCAAAGGCTGTGTAACCTGGCATAAGCTACACTGCTGCTAAGATTAAACCTAGTGTTAGGCTATAGTTTTTGAGTACTTTAAAGTAGGCAGTGCTACTGAAATAACTTCTTTTGGTCAGCTTCTCACTCTTGACATCTAGAAGTTTTGGAGCATTTGTGCAGTGAACTAGATTTCAGAACTACTGCAGGTTAAAACTAATTATCTAGAGAACATCTAAAATGTCTGTGCAGTCTGCACAGATTCTTGTGCCAGCACAAGGCCGGGGGTGACATGGGGATGGCAACACCTGAGAGGTGAAGAAAGTACATTTTTGGAGCTAGCATAAGTGGTTCTGCTGCCAGTGCTTGTTGGACTGCAGCAGCCTCAGGTGAACTTCTCTGCGGTGAGCGCTGACGCTGGGTTACTCTAGCTCAGCAAAATTCGAGATGTGGCTGTAGTGGGAGTTAATACGCCTGTGCTAGTGTGTGTTTAGCTGGTGTCTTTCGTGATGGAGAGTGCTTCAGTTGTGCATTCTGGCACACACTTAAAGCTTATACTGAAGCATCTGTACTGCTATTGTTACTTGTCTGGGTTAAGCTCATACATGCTCGTACGTCAATTTTTCTGTGTAGAAAAGAGATTGTATGGCACTTATTTGAAGAGGTAGGGAGAAGCTAATTGTCTGTTGTTTTCGGTCCTGCAGATAAATGGATAAATATAAATGTATTTGATAGTTTAGAAAAGATTTAACTATTTCGCCAGGTTTTTATATCAGTCTCTGATTTTTTTTAATGGATGTATTAAGAAATTCAGTATATGACAGTCATACATATGGAATGTCCTTGTAGATTGTTCCTTACTACTCAACCCAGTTCAAGAACTGACATACTATATATTTTTGTGGACAAATTTTGCACTGCATGTGTATGTATGTTGATTTTTTTGCCACCTTTTTGTTAGGAGGAGGTTGATGAAAGAATGTAATTTCTCTTTACTGTGAGGTAGATTGGACTGTGTGTTTTTATCTGTTTCACTTTTAGAGTTGAAGTGATCTTAGCCTTTGTTAAGGAAACGTGAGGTGTTCTCTAGAAAGTACAGTTTGCAAAATAGTCACTTTCTCTGACTGATAGCTTTGGACTACCTTCACTTTTTTTTAGCTAGAGGACACAGTTTCCCTTCGAGGATTACCAGATTGATAATCTCATATGAAAAAAGTGAACAGGCACGGTGCTTTTTTCACCCTGTTACATCAACATCTGTTAATGTTTTCTGCTGTTAAATGTAGCCAGCTTCTATTAAGAAGCCCTAGCTTTTACCCAGAAAGTTAACAGGGGCATAGAACATAATTGTTGTGATGAACTTCTATCTAAATCAAAAATAGTTTTTTAAACTTTCATAATCTTCTGGTGTTAAGCTAGCATTTTTCCACGACTCACTCATACAGACTGTATTAACTACAGCCGTGGATAAGACTGTGCAGAAAGATCTGGACGGTGACTTCCAAAGGCGTAATGAAAACACATTTGGCAGTGAATAAGGACTTCAGACAGAGTATTGCAGAAGGTAGTATTTATAGTAAATATTTTGCCTTACTGTAAGCCTGTAGGTGGAGGGTGAGGCATGAGTGGAGAAATGGGGCAAAAAATGTCTGCTGTTTGATAATGGTTATGTTAATGTTGCAAGGTTTTATTTGAAGTAACCAGTCATCTTTGACTTTTCTAGGTCTTAGACATAATAAAGGCCAATTCACTTGTTTCTTACAGCCTGAAGAGCGCAGAGGAGTCGAATAGCTTCGTTGTTGTGGTAGTTCTTGATTTAACATGAAATATAATGGGAACATTGATCTTTATAAGGCTCTTGTCATTCTCTCTTGAACTTTGAAATTGGCTTGTAGGGTTTCTTATTTGAAGTACTCGTATTGGTTAACCAGAAAGTGAAGATCTGCTTTCCTCTATACTCAGACATGGATAAATCTTGTATTTCTTGGTTTTGGTTTGGTGTGTTATTTTTTTTGTTTGTTTGTTTTGGTGTTTTAAAAAAAAATTACTGAAAAACTGAATTTCATAAAGCTGACTTCTATCTGCAGCTCTGTGAAGACCTAGATTATAGGTGAGAGTAAGTGACATTTTTAAAAGAGTTTAGTAATTCTGAATATTGCTTGAAATCACAGTGTACAAAAAGAATTACAGATCTTGCTTTACGGTGTGATTTGAAATGGGGACATGATAACGTCTGTGTCTAAGGGTTGGCTGTTTTGCCAGAGAGCCTTTCTCCTGTTTTGCCTGTTCTTCACAGAAGTGCACCTTGCTGGGTGATGTGGTACTTAAGTAGCAGGGAAGGGAGTGTGGTCTCTCCTTCCTTGTCACTTGGCAGGACCCGCCTGTGAATGGGCAGTGGCCTCAGTCTGCCCAGATACAGCAGGCCTGGCGCTTTTTGCAAGATCAGGCTTTTGTGACACGCAGATGTAAGGTTATGTCCATGTTACTTCTCATCCCTCCCCACTTGTCCCAGGGAGACAAGGGGACCAGGGGGTCAGATGCTAAGTCTGGGTTAAGTTACTTGTGGCAATCCTACATAAAGGGGTTGAAAACCACCATTTAAGACTCGTCTTTCAGACTTGCCAGATCACAGGTGTTCTGTTCCAAGGGCGTAGCAGGAATTGCCTGATTGTTATCCTGTGCTGCTAGTGGAAAAATTACCATCCTGTCAGTAGTGGAAAAATGCTAGCTTTAAGGTTATGAATGTGGCTGCTCCGAGAAGTAGGTTATCCTCATTCTCGGCTCCATCAGTAGTGATGGAAATAGGTGGCTCTGAAATTTGCAGTCAAATGGCGAGCCACTTGCTTCCTCTGTGATATTTATTACAGGCTAAGGCGTTACAGCAGCATCCCTATTTCCATAAGACATCAGTTTTCTTTTACGCTATTTTAGGATTTTTTTTTCACTGCCTTTGTTTGAAAAGGAGTAGCACTTATGATGAAGTCACCTTTAAAAAGAAGTACCAAGCATAAATTGATAGTGTTTCCTTCTTAAATCAGCACATAGCCTGAAACAAGAGCTCTGAAAGAGAGAAACATTCAGTGCTTGCACTGAGGGTTACCTCTGAGAAAAATATTAACTATTTCGATTCTGGGTTGTAACTTGGCAGTCAGCTAAGTGCTTATCCCAAACTGCTTCCCCGAGCTCTAGAGGAGGAAAATCACCAGCTGTTAAAAACAGGCACACATGGCTGTCTTTAACAGCTTTCAATTCTAACGTGGTAATATTTTTAGCATAGTGAAAATGAGTAGGTAATATACGGTAGTGTGAATTTATTCTTTACTTGAAGGATTACTGATGACTTCGTATTCAATGGATTTATAATCTCCAGCTGTTTTCCTGTGCTGTGTAGAAAACTGTCTTGTACAGATGGTTTTCAGGGAAGAGGGGAGAGGCGAGAAGAGAAGGGGAAGTAGAGACTACTTGGTGAAGCTGTAAGTGCATTTGGGAGGACTAGGATAGAGGAACAACTCCTGTGCAGATGTCCCTGTGTTTAGCTGTAATAGCTCCATACCTAATTTGGTGTGAGTGATTGCTGCTGGCTGTGTTCATGACTCAAATGTAGGCTTCCAGTTTAATTCCAGGAACCACATGTCTGTCGACAGCGCTACTTAAGATGAATGATTTTAGCTCCCAAGCCAAATTGTGAAAGCCGTTGTCCTTAAGCCCACTAGGAAAGGTATCCAGAAGTCTGCCATTGGATCATCTCCTGCTCTCTCAGGAGACATCTTCACAGGCCCCACGCTGATTACCCTTATTTGACCACACTCACTGTGTAGGCTAAACCTTTTTTTCTCTCATACAGCTGGAAGACGGTAGAAAGGACTTTCTTCCATTCTAGCAGTTGCTGGGAATTGTTCAAGGTGCGTGATTTTTACTTGGGTAGTCAGCCCAGATGAAGAGGTAAATACGTCTCCTCTGGGGAGTGAAGTACAGGGAAGTTAGCTAGGGAGGCAAGACCAGGGGCTGGAAGACTCGCTCAGCCCCAGTCAGGCAAATGCTAGTGGTTTCTCCTTTTTCACCATGGGTGTGGGGGGGTTTTCTGCTTCTTTTCTTGCTTGCCCGCAATAAAGGCAACTGAACACATGGAGCAAGGAAGATTTTGTGGGGGTGTTGCATGGCCAAGAGAATACAGAGAGTAGCCTAGATATGGTCCTGAGGTAAGAGCAGATATAGGAGATTCTCAAAAGTTTTACTACAGTTTTCCATAGTATGCAACTCTTGTGGATTGGAGCGATTAAATTTTAGAATGCTTTTGCGTACCTTGACTCTGAAAGATACATTTATTTTTTCCCCACTCTTTTAACTTTTTTTAGGCTGTTTATGAGTATGTTGGAATCAATGTTGAGAACACTCTAATTATATACAGGAACAACTCTTTCTTCCTTGCTGCATCAACCTGCAATAAATATCGAATGATGTTTCAGCTGGGAGGAGTGCTGTAGCAAAGCTGAGACAAAGAAATGCAGTTGGTACGTGGATGTCTCTCAGATATAATGAATAAACACATCTCAAGTCTGGTAAGTGATGGAGTGGCTCTTAGAAAATTACAGAGAATGAGTTGGTATCCTGTCACCTTTTTTCTGTCCAGCAGAGAGTTCAGGTAGCTGGACAGCATGCAACATGAATACCGAAAATGTGAACACAGTATGGAGTTAACGAGAAGGCAGCGTGCATGTACTTCTAGGGAAAGGGAGCCTCTAATTTGGATGGGTAATGACGACCATGTATCTATACCGAGATGTTTGTCAGTTCAGTTAGTTGGATATGTCACTGCATTTCCTGGAGTGAATGGTGTTAAGAAATTAGAACGGCCATGGTGTGGCCTCCTACTTCAGAACAGAGGAGTGAAAAACAGGCCCCAAACCTCCCCACATTACAGTGCTTCCGTGCGCTTGGAAGCCAGGGTTTGGGCCACGTGCCTGTACTATGCAGGGGAACATGGCAGGTCCACTGATCTCCAGACGAGTTCAAGAAAACACATCCTGGTATTGCAAATGCTAGGACTGTTTTTTTTTCCTTTCGTGTCTATGGGTGAGGCTAGGAGAAGTACTGCCATTTGTTTTTAGGAGGTGGGTGCTGTTTGTATGTTTTGTTTTCCAAATTGGAAAACTTGTCATCAAGAAAGGGCATCAGGTATGAGATGGAGGTCTTAGGAGTTACAGATGGTGTTTGTCCTGCACAAGCTTGTACAAATTGCTCAATTCTGGAACAAAAAATAGTTGTCTCCCAGTTTTTCAGCCATTTTATTGTGTTTCTTTTTGCGTGAGAGGGGAAAGAATGAGCCTGTGTTTGATTACCCATTTGTCTCTCCTCACCCCAACCAGGTAGAAGGGTAGCACTGTGTCCTGGGTGAAATTGAATGTCCATTCTTATATCCTTCCTATGACTACTTTGAAATCTGCCTGTTGCAAGGGACAGTGTACTTGTGTGTTGTGATGGCTTTTTAAAAAATTTTAAATCTTTCTCTCTTATTTTATTACCTTTGACATGAGAATCCAAACATCCAAAGAACATTTTCATGTCTTTAAGTTGGAACCTTCTCTGACTTCTTCAGAATGCTGTACATGCTGTGATTTTTGAAGCAATTTGCTGCTTTTCCCAATGGAGGGGTTTTTTAAAGTTTTTATTACCAGTAACAAACCTATGACTGGAAAATATCCTTTACGTATTTACCTATTGTACTGGTATGTGAAAGGACTCTTAGTCCTTTATATGTACCAATAAAGCAGCTTTTTGGATTATGAAAGAAATGCATAGCTTAGGTTCAGTTCATGGTACTACAAGTTCTTTTATTATTTTAATGACTTATAGAATTTCTTTCAGATCGCTGTCATGTTCCCTTGAAAAATAATTTTTAAAAGCTTACATACTTACCTTGTATTAATTCTTGCCTTGCACGAATGTATCTTCTGACTGTATTAGAAGTTAGGTGTGTATTGAAAACAGGTGTGTTTAGTTTTGGTTTTTTTTTTTTAAAAAGCAACAATTTGAGAATTGACTTGTGAAGACTGATTGCAAGGAGCAACCAGCCCTTTTCTTGACCAGCTGTTGAAAAGTAGCATGTAGGTGGCTGCTCTGCAAGTTGGGTTTCCTTTCTGAGACAGTAGAACTGCCAGAGGACAGAACTGGGGAGCTGGCCAGGCTCTGTGGCAAGCCCCAGGGTTCTTGGTTTGCCACTGTCTTTTGGAGAGTTGCCTTAAAACTTGTTCATCGGTTGTGGAAACTATCTTCTGTCCTTCAGAGCCCTGAAGAGTTGTAGCTTCTCTTGCATTCTCTTGCTGTTTTCTAAGTATGTAACAAATAAACCTGTTGGCTTTTTTTCAGTTTGAGTATCTTACTGTATATCAAGCATGTTGGGTGTTTAGATCTTAGCAATATGTTTATGACATTTAAACTATACAATGAGTTGTATATAGTATAGTGGGTTTACCCTAATCGTGTATTACTAATCACATGCTACACTAATTTGGCAAGAATCTTTTTTTTTGTAGGAAGGCTTTCCCCCAGTTCAAAGTTGTATATATTTGATTATTTGTTCAGTAACTGATTCATAATTTATATGTTGTTTCTGTATGTATATCCATGCAAACAATTAAGTGAAATACTCCACATATCTTTTTTTTAATTGGTACTTAGACTTTTCATAGTCTACAGTCCTTTCCACTCTCTGTGTCCAAGTGATATTTCATCCAGTTTCTCTAACTAAAAGTGTGTCTGGCAGTTTGCCCACTGAGATTTAGCATACAGGAGAGTATGGCCTTAGCTTAGCATGAAATCATCTCTCCTTTGCATCTTTTTTAAAATAGAAACAGTCTGTGGCTTGTAATGGAGAATATTGCAAGAAATCTTTGTTAGTATGATAAATGTTACTTTAAACCCATAAGTTTTGTATTTGTTGAAGTTTTGTATTTGACTAAGTTTGTGGAACTCATGGGAGTTAACATGATAAAAATAGCTGGTATGCTGGAAGGTAACCACGGTTCTGAGGAGGTTGTCTTCATGGCTCTGTCCTGTCAATGAATGTTAGGAAGGAGAACATTAAGCATTTAATACTTTAGTTAGAAACAGGGAAGTGACAAAAAAGATTCATAGCAAGCAATTTTAATTTCAGGTGAAACATATTGTAGGGAGTAAAGATGTATTGAAAGTTTTGCTGATAAGATACTAGAAAAGTAGGAGAAACAAAATGTAGCGGTAACATCAACGTAAGATTTTAGAAAATCTGTCTTCATGTTTAAATGACACTACAGGATGCTTTTGGTGGGGGGGAAAAACTTTGTTCATCTGTATGGACTATGTCATTAGCAGTGGGACTTCAATTACGCTGTCCATAGATAGAAGAAAAAACATATCCCGCAGTGATATTAGTTTGATATTCTTAAAAATACTAATTTATGTTGCACATACTTATTTTGTGAAACCTTGGCTGTCAGTCACTGGCTCCGCTGCATGCGCCCTGGGATCAATAGTACGTTAAGGAAACTGACATGAGGAGGGGGAAAATTCATAAATAATGAATAGCAGGCTTCACTGCTGGTGCTTCATTTCTACCAAGAATAATACAAATTCTAGTGAGGTATCCTTTTACTTCCCAACCCTATTAGGCTCAAAACTGTTATCCAAAATATTGATGCTCTCCTTCAGTCTGTTTCTTGTTAAGAAATATATCTGTGTAATCCTTAATTATGTGCTGCCAGAGGAAAAAGGTAGCCTTTCTATTTATCAGAAATGCAGGTACAGTAAGAATATTTCTATTAAAACAGATCTGCAGTCTACTGAGAGACCAGGATTTGAAGTAGGGGGATGTGGGAGTTGCTTTTAACAACGTTTTCTTAGTTTTATAAACAACAGATGCTTGTGAAAAGAGCTTTTTGTGGTATGCAGAACATGTGAAATGTTGAGCATTAGAGCATGATCCTTGCACTTTAAATCTGTGTATTAATTTTTTTCATTAGCTCTCTCTGCTTCCACATCCTGCACATTGCTGGCAAGCATGCATCAGCAAGAAGACTTTCTTCACTAATGTGTCTGACATATCTCTGAAATGTGGCTGGTCAGAGCTATAGCTGATTTTTTTGGAAGTTGGTTCCTTTCAAGCCATTTAAGTAATTTCACCTGATATTACTTTAAATTTTCTGTATAATGTGCTCTTTCGATGAATAGCCGTGTAGAATCAGCACAGGAAGAGCAAAGTCCTTGGCAATACCAGCTCAATTGCATCTGCAGATGAGGATTTAAAATTCTATGCAGCAGACAGTACCTCCAGCAGGCGAGTAAAAGGTTACTGCATTATTCTGCTTGTTTGCATCTGTAGTCTTTATCTACTGAAGGTTTTTATATCGTTCAATTTGTTGTGCATGCTTCTATATAGATACTACTGGAAATGGATTTAATAGAAACATGAATATCAAAAGGGCAGAGCAAGGTGAAGGGAGAGGCTCAGTTCAGCTTTAAACCAAGGAGAGGGAGGGGGAAAGAGAAAAAGAGTAAAGGGGAGGGGAGAGAGAGCAGGAGAGAAATTAAGCTTTCAATGCAGTGCGAAAATGAGTTTTTTTGCGACCGTATTCATTTCAACTGCTTTCACATCACTTGCATTTTTCTTAACCTTTTGCTAAAGAGGATGCTATTGAGCAAGCACCGATAGGTCTATAAATGTAAGTGACAATTATTTCAAGTCAGATTATCCCGTAATCAGGTTAAGCAGTTGTGTTAATGTGAGACCTTCTACCTTCAGAAATAGTATTGCATACCATCTTAAACCAATTAAAATGAGCTTTTTACAATATTACTTGTGGGGTTTTTATATGGAAAGGAAAAAGTAGTATACAGTTATTGCATTAGTATCTCTTTTAAATGAGAAAACATTTTCAGCAGTAAGTTACTTGTGTGTGTTTAATTAGAGAGGTATTCAGTATTTTGAGCAGAGTACACTGTACACTACTTTTTAAAGGTTAGAAGACCTGTTTATGTCTGACTGCTCATTTGAATTAGTTTTGCCTTTTCTGTTTTTCTTGGAGCAAAGGGCTCCTCAAAGACTTTAATAAAGCTTCTTATATGATCTGACTCCAGCTTGCTTTGAGAGTTGGTTGTGGTACCTTTGCATATTCTACTACAAATTCTTTGGTGCTTGTTTCTTCCCGGGTTTAAATTTCTGTTGGCTTTTCCTAGTGTTGTTCTCAGTCACGTACCTTTGTAGCAGCCATTCTTATTTCAGGATTTGGTAGACCTGGGTAGCATTTTTCTCACGCATTGTGACTTTTCAAGAAGACTTTTTTTTTTTTCCTTCCCCCCTCCTAGACGTTGCAAATAGTCAGTCTTGGCGTCAGACAGCAGTCAGACAGGTCTTGTCGTTCTCCGGTGTAATTGGAAGGTCCTTTTCAAGCAGAGGCATTACAAAAGGTCGGTGGCTCTGAACGTGTGCAATAACCTGCTCTGTGCTGTGGCTGTGAGGAGTGGAGGCCCTCGCTGGCACAGAGGATGAGGATGCTGTGGGTGAGCGGAGGATGGAGGATGCTGGGCGTGGGGTGGGGCTCTCGGCTGTTGGCTGCTGGCGTAGCCTCCTCTGGCCGGGGCCCAGGCTCCAGGCTGGATAGGCTGCGCTGCTGGGGAGGGTAAAAACAGACCTGAAGTGATAAGAGCCACAGAAGGAATAGTCAGCAAGCAGTTTGGAGAGATTGCCACCCCTCAATTTACTCCCCTGTTTGACAGCTGTCCGTCTCCTCAAAGCAGCTTACTTTGCAAAGAGGAGCAGAGGGAAAAACATACATGTTTTTTAAATGTGAGGTATTACTCGCTGATGAGATCGGCTGACATTTTTTTGAGAAACTTTTTTTTGTTTTTGTTCAGCAGTCTTAATTTCAGCCAGGGAGCTGCAGAATGAGGCAGCTGGCCAATGTTAAGTGTTTATGGGACGGTACCAGTCCTAATTTCTTTAAGAATAAACTCGTCTGATGAGCAAGTCAATGTGTGGCTGTGGCTGCAGCTTTATTTCTTCTTTAATGAAGAGGCTGGGCTGTTCGACCTGCTGCTCCAATCTTCTGTCTTGCAGTCATACATCAGAGCAGTTGCAGAGACTATCCATTGAATGTCTCAATCAGCCAAAGAAGGTAACTATATTTTAAATTTTAACTCTACCATTAGAAGGATGCTGTATAATTTGGACTTACATGATAAAAAGACAAATTTCAGATGTTCTTAGCAGTTTTTTTGACCTTGCAGTAGCTATCCAATATCATTTTGCCATTATCAGGTTGTGTAGCAATAGAAATGTGCTGCAGTAATTGATTTTGTAATAGGATCAGGTGATTTACTGGCTGCGCTGACAACCACTTGCTTGCTTGTTCTGAAACGTGGAGCACTCTAATGGATGTTTTGATTGCAGCCTCGAGTTGCTCTGAAACTGCTAGATGCTCGGAGATGTAACATCTCTTTTGTCAGAATAAAAACTTCTTTAGCTGTATTCTCTGATAATGGAAATTCATTGAATTTTTAAAATACGGACTCTTCAGATTCTGGATTCTTTGTAAAATCCTTTCTGTGTAGAATTGGAAATTGTCTTACTCAACTTTATGCATGTCACCTTTTATCCCGTTTCCTGATAGCCACTTAAACACATTAGTGCATGTACTTTATGCATTTCCCGAGAATTTGGTCCATGCTAAAAGTAGTCCAAGTCTGTGCCTAGAGAAGAGTATGCAACAGTTCTTTGTGGATTGCTATTAAATGTTGTATTTTTCTGTTAATATATTATGCTTTGGAAGCAGACATCTGGCTCTAATTAGAAAACAAACCAAACTAAACAAAAAGCATTCCATATCAGGATATGGATTTTACTGTAGAAAAAGTCATTAGGAGCTGTGACCCAGTGAGAGAAATCAGGGAGCTTAATTGGGTCTACCTTTTGGACCAAGCTGTCCTAGGCTGATAAAATGGAAATGTGTTGTTAAACTCTTAGAGCTTTTAAGATAGGTAGTGCACCATTCATCTCCAGGTTAATTGGAGAGTAGTATGAGCACAGACTCTATTAGAGTGGTCATTAATAGTTTATACCTAATTCATTTTGCTTTCAAAAAAAGTCTCAGTGCAAGAATAAACATGCTCTTTTGAGTGCTTGCTCACTGTTAAGTGCCATGTCATATAAGAATGAAAACTTAAAACCAAAAAACCCCACTGAGTTATTAAAAATGTCTTTTGTTGTTGTGCCTATTTTGGAGTGAAAACTGATGGGTAAAAGATTGCATCGGGAAGCAGCAGTGTCTGACATGGACCTTGAAGTAAGAAACAGTCAAAAGATAACTTCAGTATGCTGAAGTTTTGAGGATGATGCTCACTTTGGCCTGAGGGCATCAGTTGAACAATAGGCGATTAAATAACTGATAGTGGAGCTCAAATACGTAACAATTTCTCAAGTGGTCCTACATACAGTGATTTAAATGGCCCAAAGTAGATCAAGGTGGCTGGATTTGAAATTGTTGATCCTAATCATGATTAAACTAAACCAAAAAGTTAGATCTCTCAACCAGTTATCACTTGTTAAAAATCAGTGAGCAAGAAACTTTTGACTTAAACCTTTTAGATTTAATTTTGTTTTCCATTTGTACATCAGAGAAAGTGACTAAAAGCAAATTGATTCTCGCTCATATAATATGTCACACCTTTTTCCTCATGAGGAGAATATACTACTGTTTCCATGTTTGTTTATGTAGTGTATTGCTTGACATTCAGATTCTTCTGAGCTGTTTGGTCTGGGTTTGTTGGGGTTTTTTTGTGTTGTGGAATGAGCACGAGTCCCCTTGCAGAAATAGGTTTCTATCTCACCAATTTATACATGTGAAAAGAAACCCAGCTTCCCATTTCTCCAGCATACAATACGTTTTTTCAGCAGGAAAGAACTGGTCTTTGTGTTGAAGTAGCAGAATGAACCCAAACGTGTTTTTTGCAGCTGAAGAGAAGTAGTGTTCAAAGGTAGTGATGGTGGTAGGGGGTGGCACTTCACTGAGCTCAGGTTGCAGGGTTTACTTAGTGATTATTGAGTTCAGTGATTTGACTTTAAAAGACGTGTGGAGGGAGGCAAAAATCTTGTAGTGCTTCAGCTATTTACTTTAAATTGCCTTAATGGACAATAGGAAACGAAACTATTGACTTAAAAGAGTGAATAACTAAAAATCACTTCCATTTAAAGGAGTTAACTTCATGAGAAAAACAAGCTGAGTTTGCTTTTACTTTTTTATTTTTGTACATCTTTGTTAAGGTTAGTTTATACTACATGGGAATTTTGCCACCATAATGTATTTTATGAAAGTATTTGTGAGAAAGTTGATGTGATCCGCTGTGTTTTGTGATTCTAAACGCAATGATAAAGAGCTAATGAATTATGTTCTGAAGTTCGAGAGGAAAATCTTTGTAAATCACTGAGGAAAAGAGTTGGAAAGGGTTGCGTTTTTCAGAGAAAATGGAAAATAAGCTTCTTTTTGTAAAGCAGTAGTGTTTCAAGTGCAAAAGCACACTGCAAAGCATGCAGCTCTGTGAAACAGTAGCTAGGGCAGGGAGGAGAAAAGGGCCTTTCTGTTGAGAGTGACGCGTTACTGAAATAGTAGTAAATGCTGGTAATGTGTGCTGCGGGAGTACTGTTGCGCTGACGGAGCAGAAGGAGTAACGGAACTAACTGAACAGCAGTATCGGAATCATTGAAATTGGGTTTAGCAGTCTGAAAGCTGAGCTGGCGGCTTGTCCGGGTGCCAGCAGGGTGTTGGTGACCCTGGGGCAATGCGGTGTGGGGGATCCCTGCCTGAGGTGCAGTCGGGGTGGGCTCCTGCTCCCACCGCTCAGCCGACCCAGGGCCGGAGCGCAGCTGGTCCCGACGCGCAGCGCCTTGCTTTGGGTCCTGGCACCTTGCTGGTGCTCTGACTAACAAAAACCAGCACTTTGCCAGATGGAAAACCAGAGTTTCCATCTTATTATTCAGCCGGAAGGTATTTGTGGTGGTAGCTGCTATGATAGCCCTGAAAAGGACTTGTTTTCTACGGAATTTGTCATGAGAACGAAACTTTGAGGGTATTAAACATTAGGCTAAACATTATGGTAAAAACCTATATTAAAGTAGCAAAGAAATTGGCTTTATCTTAAATGATATGTTCACTGTTGAAAATTAACCTTGGTAATTGGGCCTCAATATTTGCCAGAATTGATTTAATATCGCATGCCATTTAGTGGGATGATCTTTGTAGGCTTAAAATGTTGCATGTTTAAAGTGTCTCCCAAAGTGTTAGCAAAAGGAATCTTCCAACAAATTAAATTCCTTTATTTAAAAATAAAAGGCGTGTGAGAGAACTATATCGATTTTTATGAAAATCGATGCTGCTAATATACTTTTTACCTGCTTTACCAGAACTCTTACAGATGTTTCCCAGAGAAATACTGACAAAATGATGTTTCCTGGAAGGACTTTAATTTTTAACCAGTCTAGTTTAATTTGATTTTGTGGAAATGTGATCGTACTAGGTTGTTGTGTGCATGTGCTGCTTTGCATAACCATACTAGCTCCCAGGGGAACTGGAAGTGTTACCAGATTATGAGTGCTTGTTGCCAGTAGGAGAAACCACATACTCCTGTTCCTGATCTCTTTGCAAAACTGAAGTGAAAAAATCACTGTGTAGCACTTCCAAAACATTTCAATCCTTTGAGAAGTTCTAATATTTTCTCTATATTCTGGAAATAGTGTGTAGACCTTAATTCCCTTCTGACTTAACATTGCAGTGATACTGGTAGCACTTGATGAAGAGTTGGACATGGAAAGCCTATGTTATAATGGCATCATCGGTGGAGAGCATATGTTGTAATGGCATCATCAGTCTCCACTGAAAGCAGAAGGAGCTCAGCCTCCCCAGCTGGTTTGTGGCAGGGCGAGCAGGGTCTCAGCTTTCCTTTGGAGAAGCAGATGGTTTCAGGGAGAGAGTGGCTGAGCAGGTGAGCGGTTCTGGGGTTCAGGCTGTTGCCTGGGAGGCTTGCTGTCTGCACAGTGCTTGGGCTGTTTGAACTGGGGTGAGAAGGGGTGAGGCTAGAACATGGGTTCAATTTTGCATGACTGGGAGCAGTGTAGCTAAGTTAAGACTGTTATTTCTAGTGATTTTTAAAAAAAAAAAGTCCCGCATGAAACTGGAGGAAGATTTGAGGAAGCTAAAGATGGGATACTAAGGGGAGAAGCAGTAAGTTGCAAGGAACTAGAAACAGGTGGGGATTTAACTGGAGAGTGGAAAACCTTGCTGTAAACCACAGTTCTTATTATTGGTGTATGTATGAATCTTGCACAGCTGCCCAATCACATGTTTGTTTCTGCTCCTGCAGATAACTGTGCAGTATGTGTATGTATTTATATACACATAAGAGTTATAGTTGGGATTTGTGTTTTCTTGTTTGTTTCCTGCTGCCCTCCAAATTGGTGTCGTTAGAAACTTATCATGGGATCTGAATGTCAGACTTCATTCTCCTAGAAATAAAATTTGTAATTGTAATTCTGCATTTTAGAAAGCAGTCCTAATGTGTCTGAAAGGAACCTGGTAACTCCCACATGGCTAAATTTAGCTCTGCTAAGAATAATGTTTAACTGAAAAAAAAAAAAAAATCAAGGCCGCCTTTTGGTAGAATGAAGAAAAAATAGGTATCTAGATGTATGCAATAAAAAAGGCATTATTATGCCTTTTCAGGTCAAGAACTTTAATATATTTAAGATTAATTCTTCCTCTAAACGGATTTTCATGTTTAAATGTTGTCATGCAGATGCTGAAGACTGTAAGTTCCTGTTTCCTGGGGAGATAGCCACTTCCCGTATTTTGTGTATGGCACAACAAAACCAAGTAACATGTTACGTAACAATGGCACAAAGTATTTCAGCTGAGTGAGCAGATACGTAGTTTCTGGAACTTTTTCAGTTGTGCCATCTTACGTCCACTTTCTGGATTAAAGAGGTTTGCGTAATTGTAAGATAACAGAAGAGAGACGACTTTGCTAAATTGCAAAGTGTGGTGTCCTGTGTTTTTTTTGTGAATGAATGTTGATTTATAGGGTGTTTATTTGTTTGTATTAAACTGTGCCTTCTCCTTATAGGTGGGCTGTTCTGTCTCTCAGCAGCCTAACAGTGAAAAAGTCTTGCAGACTTACGAGGGAGAGACTGGAGGGGCGTGATGTTACGCATTCAGAAAAGATGCCTGGCTGTGATCAGAAGGGCGGAGAGCATGCACTGGACTGTGAATATGCTAAGGAATAAGTTTAACTATAAATAGCAACAGACCTTTTCTTCTGAGTAATCGGGAGGCAGAGAACCTTCCTTGGTGTTGTTTGAATGCAGAGATGGTGGCAAAGGGTGCAGAACCAAGAGGGAGGAAGCCTACTGTGTGTGGGAGACAACAGACTACACTGAGGAACTGAGTGGGGGGAGACAGCACAAATAGATTTTTAAGGTCAGAAAAACCATTGTGATTATCTAGTCAGACCCATCTGCGTAGCGCAGCACAGGATTGCACCTATGCTGTAACCTTGAGTTTGAGGTTCAACTGTTAACAGTATTCAGAGCTAAATTGTACCGTTCGTTCTCTTGATGTAGACTGTTCTGTACCACAAAGCGCTAATCCAGCATTTGTTGCATTGTCATCTATTATTAACTCTTTAAAGATTCCTTTCCATATTAGTATTTTGATTTTCCTTGGTCTTTGCTAAGCTAAAGTGGTTTCTGTCTTTTACATTTCTTAAAACAGCAACACATAATTTCTTTCCTGCTGTTGGCAAAACAGGAAAAATGATGACAACCCAGTAAACAGTAACATTTTGTGGTAAAATGCTATTACTGCCATCAATATTGTCATTATCAGAAAAACAGCAGTGTAAGAGAGAGCAAAACCATTGCGAGGTCCTCTTGCTCAAAGCTGAATTTAGAAAAAAAATCAATTTCAGAAATAAATGAGATTTCCCGAAAGTCTTAATTGGGATGGTTTACCAGAATGGTAGAGTTTTTCTTCATCCGAACAGGCTTGACATCACAAGTCTTGATTTGAGTACAGACAATCCCATTGATAGCATGAAAGACTATGAGATTCTGGGGTTCAAATTAAATATTGTCAATTTAAATAAAATTAACTTTACTCATACAATCGCAGTAACTCTCCCCCCAATTCTACTCCCCCAAAAGGTTGCTTTTTTACTCATTAAATTACACAAGACAACAATGAGCCATGGAGAGTGATATGTCATCACAGCAATAGAGATCTTCAGATTCCTGAGCAGTAATATCACTGGGGCAAAAATGAACATGTGTGCTTGGCTTGGTTGATTTGAAAGGCCCGCCAAGAAACCTCTTGCCTACCGGTAGCTTAATGTTCCTGCTGTTCCTGTGAATGAATTTTCATTTTGCTGAGTACCAGGCTTTACTCTTTGGGACTTTGTGCTGTGACTTAGAGCTTGTTGACTTTCAGCCTTAGTAGGTGGTATTCAGGGACACATTGTGAATAAAGCTGATTTAGTATGAACTACTCTGGTCATTCTTGCAACACTTTCAGTTGCTTAAAAATGTCTTACATCCTCCTAAGCTGATTGTTATGCTCTTCTCACTGTTTTAATAAAGTGATTGCAAAGACTTTTTTTCTTGTACATTTTTTTAATGCTTCTGTTCTGAAACTTTCAGACAGTCGTTTCCCCAGCACTGCTTTTATTCCAGTTTTAGTAGCATTGTATGTGTCACCTTAACTATCTTTGCAGTTATGCTGTGGTGCAAGAAAAACAGAGAAACATCTGTGATACTGGTATTTTATGCTTTGTGGGTAGTACTAGAATTAAATTGTAAATTTAACGATTTGTTCTCCATGGACTTCAAAAGATATATTTTTTATTACTACATACGATTTTTCTTAATTCCATAAGAAGCCTCTTTTTTCCTTTATCCTCCGAATTGAGATGTCACTGATAATATTGTATTGATCCACTAAAAAGGTTTGCAGTGAAGCTTTTTACTTTATGTGGGCTGTCTTTTTAATTATAGCTATGCCACTATGCTGTGCAGAACTCTCTGGTTAGGTTTGTGTCAGCACTTTTGTTTTAAATCCCTCATTTTTATCAGCAACTTAATACTGACAATAAAATTTTCTTTGAGGTAGATCATAGCAAGATCTTAGCCTTCAGGGTGAGTCAGTAAGAGTACACTATATGAAAACTATTCAGATGAATCTAAGTTAATGAAAGATTATAACCTTTTATACACATGCTCTTTATGTGTGCCTGCAATACTGCTTTCAAATTACTTTTTTTTAAGGCTTTCTTCTTCCTTGTGATAATGTAATTCAGCATCTAAAAAGCAAATTTCATTGCCCATTCTCTGGGCATCTCTAAGGGATCTACAGCAGCTCCTGAATCTGCCTGCCTCTGTCTTGGGTTTTTTCCCCCCCTCCTCTTTACCTTCTCCCCAGCCTGCAGTGGCTCTGAGGAGGACCTCACGAGAATGAAGGGTGACCGTCTCAGTTGTGTTTCCTATATGTGTGCTTTCCAGATGTCTGATCCTACATAAAAATGACGTGCAGGGGGTTAGAGATTATTTTCTCCTTATACTAGAAACATAAAGCTACTACTGTAAAGAATTGTTTCTAATATTACAGACTGAGGCTGTTGGAAATGGCTGTGCACTAGATACCTATGCTGGCTCACGATCCAGAACCCAGAGCTATTCTGTAATGATGGCAGGACTTGGTTTTTCCAGAATGGCGTTAGTGGTAGGGCCTACCCTTTGCCTGAAGGGGTAATGGTGAGGGCACCCAAGGCCTGGCTCAGTTTCTTCTTCATCCTGCAAGGGTGCAAATGCACAGCCCTTCCTTTTTAGAAGAGTGCTGAGGAATTGGCTGGGTGGGGGCATGTTCCAGCGCTGTTGTAGTGTGTAGGCCACTGTGTGATCGGGGGGGAAAGCAAACAAGAAGGAATATGATTTTTCAGACGTGGTGTACTTTGCCCTGAGTTTGGGGAAGAGATGCCCGAGTATCAGAATCTGCTCCCTGTGGTATTCCCAGGTCTCTCTAAAACTTGACAACCGTGCAGAAACTGTAGAACTAAAATGCAGCTTTCCCTCCTAGCTGACATCTTAATGACCGGTTAGAGTCATCATCCCTTCTGTTATTCTGTGCTTGCTTGGTAGAACGCTGTACTGAGGAGAAAGAAATGCTGTTTTAAATCTCCCTCATCAAATTTCACTCCGATAATGCGCATGTGTGTGTTTCTTCATGACTTGTCTGTCTAATTGAGCCTGACATAAAGACTTTGCCATCTTTTGACATCTTTGCTTTTGTTTTAGGGCCGGGTATTAGCCTGGTCATTGGGCCCTCCTGGGATGGGAAAATGCTAGAGGCAAAAGAAACGTAACCAGCACAGGCAACTGGTGGTGGGTACAGTAAGTGAAAAGAAGGAAGAGGTGTAGTGCTCAAAAAATTGAATTTGAAGAGTCAGAATTGTAATGTAGCTGTGCTTTGAACTCTGACATTGCTATAGATACAAGTCTCTGGGTTTCACAGCAGCCTGATAGTGCGGTTAAGTTTGGTGTAGCTGACCTGGCTGAAGTCTGTGCAGGCACGTCTGTAGAAGGGAGACAAAAATCACTCTTTCACCTTATGTTTGTTGCTAAGATGAAGCAGTTAACTATTAAATATGTATAGTAAAATATACGCTGGAAACCTCCACTGAATAATGAGGGTGGAAAAATGCCTCACTAAATACACCTTGTGCGCATGTTGATAGGCCCGGAGGGCAAAAAGTGATGCATGAGGCTGTTGTAGTGCACGTGCAGGAAGAAGTTGGACTGACGAGGCAATGATGTTCTTGATCCTTTATTTACCTTTCACTTTTTCAAAGACTTTTTGCAGGGAAGTGCACGTAATAAACCTCACTTAATAAATGGGGAAACAGACTCTGAAAGTGAAGAGGCTGAAGGCCTCTCTTCAGGCTTCTGGCAAATCTGAACATGGAAACCAAGTCTCCTCAGACTGAATTCAGCTGTTTTCCCACTAGATCACATTTTTTCTGCGTAGTATTTCCTTTGTGGGAAAAGCACAAAGGAGAGTGAAATACCAAGTGGCTGGAAAGTGGCAAAACATTTGTAAGGGTATTTTAAGTACCTTGGAAAGGTGATTCCCCCTTGATATAGCTGGAGAAATAAGGCACAAGGAAGATAGTGACTCACCTAAATTCTCACATCTGGAGTTGGGATAAAAATTAGATTCGATACCTGTCTTTTTAACAAAATGGTCTCTGTAGCCTCTTCTTTAAAGAAAGATGGACCTTATTGCTTCAGTTTCTTTCATGTCACTTCTTCACAAGTACATGTGTAGCGTCTTTGCCAATTCTTGGGGACTGTGTGCCAACTAATGCAGCTGTCACTTGATTATTTTTTTTCCTCCAAGCTTTTTGGCTCCATCTGCTTGCCTGGTCACTTCCATTGTTTGCTTTCTACTTCCCACTGCGCAGGCTCCCAGGTGCATAGTTGTCAGTAATAGTCAGTTTGTCCCTTTGCCCCCGCAACCCCCATTCTCCCCAAAGGATGCAGATTACACCTTTCCTTCTTCCAAATGCCGATGCCCTTACTCTGCAATTCAGGACAGGGAGTAGAAGAGGCTTCCTGAACATGTTGTATCTTAATGTATACAAAAGCATTTTCCATCTGCTTTCCACCCACAGCTATTTCTCACAATATCTGGAGTGACAACAAAATATTTTTCTTGAGCAGGTTTTGGTTAGGTGGCATAAATTGAGGAAGAGAGGAAATGGCTAGACAACATGGACTGAGGGATAATATAGGAGCTGGGAAAGCAATTCTGCAATTTATTTGTCTTAAAGCTATAATAACCTAATTTTGTGTGGTGATTTACTGATGAAAGATTGGTCACTAATTCTTTTTTCTACTCAGAAAGACACCTTGCATAACACGAGCAATTCAAGATCTTAAGATGTACAGATCATGTTGCTAAGTCAGTGCATCAGAATTAGTGTGGTGTGCCAGCTGAATTTGAAATAAAACATGAATTAGCAAGCCACTTAACCTAATTCAAGTTGAGTAATGGGGATAGATTCTACCTGCCTCTCATGCCTGAGGCTTAATTTTATTTATTTATCTATTTATTTTAAATATCTGTATGTTTCTGTATATCTACTTGCAGGTGACTTGGTGTCAATTTTTGTTTTGAGGATTTTTTATTTTGCTTGTGTGTACATATACATTAGTAGCTGCTTCTTTAAAAATTTGTTATGATCAGATGGGAGCACTGATGCCTATATGTAGGTTAATTTTTAAGTACTTTGTTCATCTTGCTTGACATTTTGCATATCTGGCACTTTTTCCTTTAGAAGAATGAGTAGTTAACATGTTTTTGCTGTACTTCATCTTTGTACAGCTTTGAGACCACAGAATTCTGGGGGAAAAAATAATACTGAATGTAAGGATAGCTGTCATCCTGAAGAGACAAAAAATTGCCACTTTCCAGTTTGATTCTTACTAGAAATGTGAAGTAATGTTTCCCAAACTGAGAAATTCGTGGCCATATGGTGACCATAGCTTCCGTTGTGGACAAACTTGCAGAAGAGGCATTTTTCTTTATGGAGAACATGATGGATTGTTATGTTTCAGTCTCAAATTAATGTGGGTCGTACTCCACTTTCAAGTTCTTTGCAGACCTTTACTTTTGTAAATAAAGTAAACTAGCAGCCTTCTATCTGTGGAAGAAGGTACGCAAAGAAACATAGTGGGTGTTGTTGGAAACTACATTTAATGGTCCTGAGCTGTTACACTGACTCAGTGGCCAGCAAAGGTAGCAAAAATGACTAGGGTTTTGTAATGTTTCAGATCCTTTATGATCCCATGGCATCTAAAATTCCCCAAAACAAAACAATGTCCCCACTACCATCAAACAAAAACCAGACATGAACCCTGTTCTGAGAGAACAAAGATATAAAATGTGTATGGATATATTAGAGCCATTAGCTCATTTTATGGCAGGGACTATGCTTTCTCTAAACACACCAAGCCAAATCTTGTACCTCAGTTGTTGCATCACATCCAAGTAAAGGGAGGAGACAGCACGGTAAGAGTGAGAGGAATCTATGGCGTAGAGCAGGCATTGTTTTCCGTTGGAGAGGTGAGTGCTTTTATGCAAAGGCCGTGGTCAGCCAATACACAGCAGAGTAGTCTGGCATTTTTGAGCAGATATTATTTATCCTCAGCTTTGTTATGAGTGGCTAAGTTTCATCTCTTCTTAAACAGAGAAGAATCCGGTATTTTTTTTCAGACTCTACAAATACAGGGAAAACTAAACATGAAAGCAGACTGTAAAACAGGTAAAGAGTAGAGCTAAGGGAGCCCAGAGCCTCTGGAAAGAATTTAATAAGGGCATTTCTGGGGATTTTGTGTACTTTTAAGTCAGTGTAAACTTTGCTATAGAGATCCAGCCAAATTCGGGATAAAACATATTGAGGTTCTCTCAACAAAGTCTTAATAAGTAGCAAGGACTTTGGCTGTCGTTGGAGGTACTGAATGTGCCAGTAGCAGCAAGCAGGCACAGGATTTGATTTCTCTAAAAGTCAGTAGATGAGGCTGTCTCACTCTGTGTTAGTGCACAGAGTGGCTGTTTGTGGAATAGTGGGTTGCAGAAGTGCTAAAAGCCAGTGGCATCAGATTCTTGTAGCTTGTGGAACAGACTTAATGTCCTCTCTTGTCTACTGATGTACGAAGCACACTTTAAAAATTTCCTGCATGTGCTAGATCTCCACGTACTGAATGAAGTGGATGCTGTTCCAATGTGTGTAGTTGATCTTCAACTCTCAGAATTAAAATTCTAAGTGTAGGAACTATAGACAATAATGTGTACAAGTAGCTGCTTGTGGGAATAGCTGAGAAAGAGAGCAAATGAACTGCCATCACCTTTTTCTAACTTATCAATTTATTTTAGCTATTTCATCTGGAAAGGTTTTGTATTAGCACATGCAGCTTTACAGATATTTGTGATTGGTTCCATGAGCAGGAAAATGTAGGCAGTTGAATACTTAAATCTTGTGCCATCGCTTGCAGAGTGATGGCTATGGTAAATGTCCTGATGACATATATTATATAAGGTGTAATTAGGTGACAGATGGCATCAAACTTCACTTGCAATTGTAGTTGGCATAGTTTTTTGTGGAGGGAACAGTAAGGACACACTGGTATTGTTGCACTTTATTTAGCCACCTCTATTCACAAAGAACAGATTTTGTGCATTTACTCATGCTGTTTGAATGCCATTATACTTTCGGTTTTTAAAAGCAAGTTCTCACATGGCCAGTTAAGATATCCTTGGTGCTGGGGAAGACAAGGTACTACTGCTGTATAAACTTAAGCTTTTTTTTTTTTTTTTAATGTGTAAATATACAGTGTTTATTGTATCTTGACAGGACATCTATCACAGTAGCAGAATTGATATTCCTAGAACCATCAGTCCACTGTTTTTCACCATAAAACTTACTATGACTGTAAATATAGGCAAGTACTGCTAAGACATGAAGACTTCTCTCTTCCCTTTAGTTGTATTAATGATTGTACTGATGGCTGGCAAACAGCTTCTGGTATCAGGCAAAGTCTGTCACAAACAGAACATTTGATTTCATTTTCATGCAAGGATTTAGTACAGTCTTTGCATTTTCTCAGGCAGAATTCAAAAAGGCAGTATTTCAGTATTTCATGGTTTTTAATTCTGTAAAATCAGTTTTGTCCCAAGGTCAAATTTTTGTCTCTGCTAGTCACAATGAGAGGGCATGCTTTGTGTAATCTTCTAGTCTTGAATTTATTTTCGTTCATTTACTTGATCAATAACTCTCTGGATCCTGTTGTGGATCTGTCGTAGCAGCTTTAAATAACTTGGCTCTTGCTAAGTCCCATGCAAAGGCGAATAGACTTTTGCCACCTTAACACGATGTGAAACTTGCGTTGTGCTTTAGCAGCCTTTACGTTTCAGGATCGTATGCAGATTTACACAAGCATGTCTTAGGTATGTCAAATAAAAGGAGTTCAGAGAGATGAAGACTTTTTGAAAATGCTTCTAAACACTGCAGCTACTTTAGACGTTAATTAGCCTTGTTGTTGAACTTCACTGGCTGACTGGTTTAACAACTTAATTGTTAGTTTCCATTTTGAAAGTCTTGCCCTAATAGTATCAATAATACGCTGCAAGGACAATGCTGCTTGGACTCCCTTCATCTCCATTGTTAGAGAAGCTTTAAATATTATTAAATTAAGGGATTGAGTTCTTGGCCTTTATGACAGTGTTCCTCTTCTGGGTGCACAAAGCCAATTTGTCCTGAAGCATAAAATAAACAATCAAGCACTAATGTTATGAAGTGTCCATTTCTGCTTGTTACTAAATATAAAAATTGATATGCTGGAACACTTACTCCTGAGTCGTCGTCTTTTTCCAAGCCCTGCATAATACAGTAGATCAATAATACACTTCCTTGGCTGCCGGCACTGAGCAGAGCTGATCCTGTTTACTCTATATCTAGTAATGAATTATCTATAATTTGTCTGAGACCTTATATTGTATAATTTATTCTACTCTTCACCTTTTTTTTTTTTCCCTTGCTATTTCCTTATGCTTACTTCACTTCCAGTTTTATGCTGCCACATCTGCCTGGAATATTCTCTGTTGTGACACACAGCTTCTAACTTCACCTTCCAATTTCTTTTCAAAACAGTTTTTCTGTGATCTCTTTAAGTCCCACTTTTCTGTGTTACTACTTCTAAGTTCCTTAAACAGTAGTGGAGGAACTCCCAAGCAGCATAGCTATCCCATTGAAAGCAACTAACTGTATATCTTGATTTTACATATTCCTTCTCTTCTTGGTCTGAGATTGCGAATTCTGTTGAGCAAATCCTCTTCTTTAGACAGTATAAATGATGGACTGTGCTGTACAAGAGCCACCTGTCTCATTCTCTCTGGAAACGCACGTGTGTATTGACAGTAGGAGATCCTAGTTGGTATTGGTCAAACCTGTACTTGGAGAAAGGATTTGCCCTGTGGAGGGCAAATGAAAGCTCCTGCCTTTGGATTTCATGTTTACGTGCTGGGTATGAACCTTAGTGGTAACTAATTTGGAGGAGAGAAGTGCATATTAAGAAGCAAGTTCTGTGTTTGTTCAACTCCTGCAGGACAACTCCTAAGGAGAGAAGTGCGCTGAGGCTGCTGAGCGGTACTGAGCATTGCAGCCCTGGGGCACTGTATAGTGGAAATGGTAAATTAATACGTGAACAAGCGGGGATAAATTCATTTCCTAAAGCCTTGTGTAGGGTATGTTAACACTTGGAAAGATGCGTCAGTCTGTCTTCCCCCTCAGATTTTCTTTCAAAAGATAGGGTGGAGCTTTTACAGGCTGCTTCACCGCCATCTTTCACCGCCCCTGCTGTCTTTCACTGCTGCTGGAGCACACAGTCACCAAGGGTGTGGTCGTGACACAAGCAAATAGATGAACGCTCAAAACCAACTGCAGACACTTTTCAGACTAAGCAGAGAATCTTCTCTTTCGATATTTTGGACTACTTATCATATCTTTTAAGCTTACAGTAATGAGTCCTTTATAAAATATGAATGAACGCAATGATCTGCAAGTGTCGATTTTTTGAGGGGTTTGTGTTGATGGCTGGCTGATTCCAGGTCACTTCTGAAATGGTGCATGGCACTGCTGCTACCAGAACAAGACAGCCCCAAGAATTACGACTGCCTCAACTAAGAAAAAAAGGAGGGTCATTGTCATAGGTGATTCCCTTCTGAGGGGAATAGAGGGCCCAATCTGCCGACCGGACCCATCCCACAGGGAAGTCTGCTGCCTCCCTGGGGCCCGGGTTAGGGAAGTTGCGAAGAAACTCCCTGGTCTGGTGCGGCCTTCTGATTACTACCCCCTCTTGGTAATGCAGGTTGGCGGGGACGAGATAGCAGAAAGAAGTCCCAAGGCCATCAAAAGGGACTTCAGGGCACTGGGGC
>Ga0065711_1031905_pt1 | contig 28453 bp, 13 predicted proteins | sample Hoacrofraction12_FD_59098 | JGI IMG/M metagenome (GOLD analysis project Ga0065711, IMG submission 59098) | Hoatzin crop microbial communities from Cojedes, Venezuela - Epithelial fraction 12 v2 (version 2) | ecosystem: Host-associated > Birds > Digestive system > Esophagus > Crop | place... | reverse complement strand
GTGACCCTGCTTCGGCGGGGCGGTTGGACTAGATGACCCACAGAGGTCCCTTCCAACCCCTACTATTCTGTGATTCTGTGATTCTGTGATCTGCGTCCCTGTATGTGGAACTTGTTCTGCCCTTGAATCCTAGGAGAGTTATGTACAAATTGAGGGGGTGTAGCTTTCTTATAGTCTAGCCCAGGATTGCCGAGGTGATCTCTGAAGGAACTGAGGACCATTTTCTGTGGACTGCAAGCCTTACAGTCTGAGTAAAAGACAGATTGTCTGGGGGGGCCTTACCTTGTTTAGGACAAGTATATGGCACCATGTAAGCGAGTGCATCTCTGTATATGTATTTTATAAAAAATGTCCCAAACTAACACTCCGCCCTACAATTTGGCCTATAGAGTGAAAGAATGACAACATATTAGATATTAGTCATATTGCTTAATATTCTATGAGAAGGAACCCAGATACTACAGAGGTGAACTCAAAAATATTATTATAATCCAGAATGAAGTCTACAGGAATTAAAGCGCCCTTTCTCCCTGCCTTGAATAAAAATTTCTCCCTACAGCTCCTGTGCATCTAGTTTAGTGCAGTCAGAGCTCTGTTGTTCCAAGACAACTTGCTGTGTGTGACCTTGAGGAAATTTTGCAGAACTACCTTACCAGAGACGCAAGTGTTAAGAGGAGCCACAGAGCACACACAGCATGACTTTTCAGACAGTTAGGGGCCTTCCTGACTAGACTTCCTTTCTCTCGTATTAATAGGGTAATAGGGTATTTGTTCCAATCTTTTCCCTCTGCTTATTGTCTCCTTTGCCATGATTTCCCAACCTTTACTTCATTCAGCACCTGCCCTTCTTATGTTCCTCGTTCCTGCCCCTAACTATGCCCCTACCATTGCAAGTATCACAGAGTTTCACAATTGTTGTCATTATGTTGACCCCTCTACCAGTTTATTATAGCTTTTCTCTCTCCAGTGTGTCTCATATCTATTTACACTGTAAGCACTTTGGGATAAGGAGTGTCTACTCAGGAGTGTACAGAGACTAACACAATGAATCCTAGTTGTAGGTCACTTTTAGGCTACCATAATGATTAGTTAGGATAGTAAATCTTCATTTATTAGCCCCTCTCCAACAATATTTTCTTTACTGTAAGGAGCACAGAATTTGAAAATTAGCTGACTTCTATTTTCTTTCAATTTATAACAGAGCTGTCTTTTGTTTTGTTGTTTTTTAAATTTTAGTTTTATTATGAAATTTTTTGGCACAGCAGGTGGTGTAAATAATTTTGTAAATTGCCTAGGGCTGTCTACATCATAACCTATGGCTGCATTATCAGATGATGAAAATAGACAACTCAAATGAGAAAGTGTTTAGAGATAAGTGAAAAGTGAATTCTCCTGCCAATTGTTTTTAGTTGTGTTTTTTTTTTCATTTCTGTTCCATAGCACGAATTATCAAAACAAAACAGTGGTGTGAAATGCTTCCATGTTTAGAAGGAGAAGGCTGTGATCTGCTAATCAATAAATCAGGCTGGACCTGTACACAACCCGGAGGACGGATAAAGACAACCACGGTAGGTCACTTCTCTGTTCTATATTTCTTCAGTTTCTCATTTACTTTAGGTTATTGAAAAATAAAGAGTGAGATTTCTAACTGTAATTGTGGCACAGATATATAAAGTCTGTTGCCTTATAATTAAGCTGTATGCCCAAGTGTGATTAGTGAAATACACAGCAATGTTATCACAAAGGTAGGAAAAATGTGTAATTCCCACAGTTACAAAGCGTGGAAATTACATCAAGGTTTTCTTAAAAGGCACGAGTGGTTTAACTAATGTTTGTATTCAGCCTGAAGACAGGATCTTATTGCTTTGCTGTAGAAAAATTTTCTTATGCTGAGGAAGTGTAGGGTATAAAACTGAACACAGGTCTAGCAGGTTGAAAAGAGAGCTGTCATTGGGAATTGGGGAGAAAATATTTTTTGCTATTCCCAGTGTACTGGAAAAGCAAATTGCACAGGTAGATCTTTAGTTTTCAGCGAGACAATCAGTGAGACCTATAGAAAACATAGTAAAAGATCCCTTCTTTCAAATTCCTTTTGGTCCTGGCTTGCTGATAAAACACTCTACTCTGATTTGGTGTCTTGGGGCATGTGCTTGTGGTGAAGCTGACAGTATATATGGTAGTAATAGTTTCTAGGGCCTTTAACATATCTAGATTTCTAGAAAATGTTCTCAAATACTAATAATTCTTTGACTTCAGAAATGGAAAATATGTGAAGACATATAATACAGCAATACTCTGATAGCTTGCTACACCTCTTGAAATGATTTCCCCCCTATAATCTTGTTTTTTAGATTTACATGGAGCTTGAGTGTAATTTACAGAAGTGCATTTTCAAGAATATTTAGTCTTAAAACTACTTATCAGTGAGGACTAAATTAAGGCCCATCATTCCCTGCACAATTTGTCTGTCTGAGCAGGAGACAGACTGCAGTACAAAACCTTTTATTGTTTTAGAATGCCTATATTTTGGAAAATTTCCATGTTTTTCATTTAAAAAAAAAAAAAGAAAGAAGATTTGATAGGGCTTTATGAGATACATTTTTTGATGCTCCTGTATTTATCAGGCATAATATTCCATATGGACAGGACTATAAAACTTAACGCAGTCTCTGAGGTCTTACTTCTACTTATATTGTTTGCCTTTTGATCTTTTGCATTCAAATTATGTAAGAGTGACATAAAAAAACAAAGGAAAGAAATAAGCTTTTGAAACTTTACTGCCAACTTCCAAGGGCAAGGAGACCTAATACGGTACCTTTGTCATACTTGAAATATTATCTTAAATCTTGTTAATTCATGGGTATTTGCTGTACCTGCGATACACAGAAAACCCATGTACTGTGACACATTGCCAGCTGTCATTATAGTTCTTTATTTGATGTTTTATGCTAATGGCATGACTGAGTAATGCAAAGTAAACAGATCTATCCTTCAGTATCTATCCTTAATGAAGTGATTCAGATATCCTTTCAGATTAAACACCAGAAGCCTGATTCTGAATTCTTCCTTGTCTGTATAGCTCTTTAATGCTATTGAAATGAATGGAATGACTCATGATTTTGATTAACGTAAATGAAATCATAATCATACCCTATCAGTGCAATTAAGTCCATGGCAAGCGTAGTATTATAAAACAGACTCTCCCCCACACAGAGACATCATTGTTATTGGTGAGGAGAGATTCTGCCAGAGAGCCAACTGTAGAACAGCTCTGAGCATAAGCCCTCATCTAACATCAAGCAGTCTTCAACAGTTGGTATCACACTACAGATGCACAACAAACACACAGTACTTTTCAGTCAAACCAGACTAGCAACTCAAAATACTTAAAGGAGCACTGAATCCAGAAGGGGAAGCAGGAAAAAAAGATAAGGGGAAAAAAAAAACCTGAAAAAAGCACCCAAGAAACCCCAGTCTTGGGGTATTATTCCAGTAATAATACAGTATTACTAGAATATTAAGAACAAAAAAATACATTCATTTGTTCTTTAGCTGCTTGGTTGAAGGATAAGCTTTGGACAATGGTAATAGATTTGGGAACTGTCTTAGGATGACTCTGTGAGGTTCATGGCTATGATTAAAAAGAAATAAATTTTCTAACAGAAACACAAAGAGACATTATTTACTGTAGCAGTACTCTTAGGTCAACAGCTGCTGATGCAATCAAGTAATTTCTATATCTGCTCCTAATTAACGCACTTGAGTTGCCAGGCCTATCATGGCATCTAGGTGTAACATGAAGGGTTTCTGGCTGGGAAGGGCCAGAAAAATGGCCACCAGATAGTATGGGAAAATAAATGTCCAAACTTATTGAATTAATTGCTATAAACAAAATGTCTGTTATTAAGTAGGAATAATTCTTGACCACATCACCAGCAAAAGCCAGATTAGGTCCTTAATTTGTTAACTATCAATTTTGTTAACACACATTTGTTAATGTAATATTTGCAGGCCTTTCCTGCTAATATTAGTTTGTATCTTGAAGATACTTGGCAGTAGGTCTTGCATTATCGTAGAGGTGGTAGATCACATAGCAGAGATATTACTGTTTGGTAAATGCTGAGACAATAATTTGCCACCCATACTAAAACCAGAACAGTATTGAACTCTGATGGACTGAGACCAGCTGTTGTGGTAATACCAGTTTTCTCATTGATTCCAGGAGGTTGTGTGCAAGTGTAACTTTTTAGGTACTGGGTTTAGAAGTAGCGCGTGGAAAGATAGAACTAGTGGAGATCCTATGTAGGACATCAGCTCCTCCGCTTCTCCTTATGTGAGAATATTGTTTAGGACTCACAGTTAAATATGTTCTTCCTTATGTGAGAATATTGTTTAGGACTCACAGTTAAATATGTTTCTACCAAAAAACAGAAAAAATAGGAATTGTTTTCTGTAAATTAGTTTAACATTTAGTATTTTCTCTATGGAAATACCAAGTATAGAGCAAATGAAAATACCTATTTCTCTAAAGCAAAAGTGCAATTTCTGCAAATTGTTTGGAAAGCACTACTGCTACTTTGTGCTTTGTGTCGTAATTGTTTACACTTTTTATGTAGAGACAGATTTTTTCACTGCCTGGCACTTTTTGTGATCACCTCTGGAAATAATGCAACCAAATCAGAATACTCTCCTCACATGGGTAATAGTAGTTTATATCCATTTTGTGCTCACTTTGCACAGCTATAAATGACTACACAAGGTGCAAGGCAAAGGAAAATCAGACTCAGATTATACTCTAAATGGATCTGGATGTCACTTCTGCCCTGTCATCCTTTCTACAAGGTGTGAATGAACCAAAGATTTTTCATCTGCTAAGAGGCTTTTAGAATTGAGTATTGACTGGGCTAACTGCCAATCTATGTATTAAGAAGCTGACTGTCAATACAAGGAAACAATATGGCAACTTGTAAAAGAAGATAACAAGAGAATACTACACAATTGTTAGCACTTTCAACGTACTCAGTACTTTCATATAACAAAAGTCCTTACAGTCACTTTAAAATCACCTACCTTCTTAAAAATTTATTTTCTTTTTGCTATTCTCATTAATCTTTCAATTTTTTTTTTAAATGAAGCTGTATGATTTTTTAAAAGAGTATGTAGTTTCAATAGTGTCAGAATATATGCCTTTTTTTTAAAGAGATATTGCTGAAGGGCCCGTCCATTTATATTTAAAGTGTAAAATTTGCCAGTATATAGATGAGAAGATACACAAAGTATTTGCTTTAGAGGGGAGATTAATTTTAGCACCAAAGTATATATATGTTGTCAATGATCCATCACTACCTAATTGCTAATTAATTAATTCTTTCTTCTACATGATGTGATTTCAATGGATGGAGCTTAACAGAACATTCATGCGCCAGTTCCTCAGTAGCAAACCTTTTAAAACCTCTGCGGTTTTACTGCTAAATTAGCTGAAGTGGGAAATTAAGGAGTATGAAGAAGCTAAGAGAGAGCTCACAGTGGATAAAAGGTGTGATTTTTCTGACATGGAGCTCAGTGCTTAGCTAGCAGAATTTACTAAGGATCTAGCTTCACCAAGGGACATGACTTTCTTAATAGAGTTTACTTACACACAGAGCAACTTAGCATTCCTCACCATTAATATAAATGACATGCTGGCTGGGTTGGAAAGGCAATTTGTTCCTTACCCTGAAAAATACAACAGCTATTTGTATTGGCTGCAAGTGAAATTAAGATTTTTCTGCAGAGCTTTATCATACACATATGTGTGATAAAGGTAACTCAGATAAAAAGTACTGGTTTGCTTTTCATCATTGACTTACGAGCAATGTGTTCTCATTATTACATTCAAAGTAAAAAGAAATATATTTATATGTTACATATTTGTAACATACTTGAGAATTTACTTTTTTTTAGACTGAAGACCAGCTGGAAATGTCCTGAGGCCATGGTCTAGTGGTCTGAGCTTGGGACTGGGAGCCAGAAACTCCTGAGCTCTTATCCCGGCTCTGACAGTGACTCCCTCTGTGGCCTTGGGTAAGTCACTGAACTTCTCTGCCTCAGTTTACCCAGCAGTAAAAATAAGATTAAAAATCCTTAGCTACCTACTTTAGTGAATTTGGGAGTCCTGAGTTAATATTTCAAGAGGTTTAGAAATTCAGATTTACTTAAAAATAAAAATACTGTTATTTATAGATGTCCTTATTGGTGATATTCATGTTGTTGTTAGATATTCACATAACCCTGGAATTCCTGTACTTAGCCTCACCTACATTCCAGCTCTGGGTGTTTCTAAATGTGCATTTCACATCTCCACAGGTCAGCTGATTTTATTTGGTTAAGCTGTTTCTGGAAGTTTTTTGACATCCTGCCAGTTCTAGTTCTGGCAATGCCCACCAAAACAAGATTTTAGGCAGCACTAAGTTAGGGCAGTGGAACGATGCAGGCATGCATGCCGTGCCAAATTAAGTTTCCCTTTTCCTCTTTGTCAGAAGTAATCAACTTATGAAACAGATACATTAAATCTACTTGTCAGAAGTTCATCTGCCAAGTTCCCTCTCTGTCCTAACTGTAACAGGAACACTACATACAGACCAAGATACATATTTTTCATGAGGCTAATGTATCCCCTCATACTAATCCTAAAAACAGCTTTTAGAAACAAGCAGGAAGTTATAATCCTGAATTTGCCATCATTCATAGCCAAGACTGTTGGGGAGTCAGAATATTTGGCTGTGTTTAAGCTATGAGACCAGGTTCAAGGTCCATATACATGTACAACTGTGAGTCCCAATGTCTTCTCTGTCTTAACTTTTTCTGTGTGGACCTCTTCATGATGGCATGCCTGTCACTGCCTTGTGAGAAATCTTAGCAGCAGCAGAAAGGGCTCTCACATATACACTTAGGTAGTGGAATAGATCATTAACTCAGCTTGATTCTCTTGCAGATCATCCTCAACCATGCTCACTCTGATTTTCTTGTTGGATTTCAAGAAATCTGGTTTATGAAAATCACTGGCATCTGTATACTTAACTCCTGCTGTCAGCCAGTTAGACCTTCATGAGCTCTGAGACCATTGCTTCATCAAGTATTATGCATCACAAAGTCCTCTAAAACTAACTCAGGTCTCAGTAGGGTAGCTCTGAAATTGCTATTTGAATAAAGTTTCCTGAGACCGCTACCACATGATTGGAAGCTAGCCTGAAATGCCTTTTATATGTTAAAATGTTTATGTGCTCTGCCTTTTATGTTTATATACCAAGTTGAGAAAGGGTAGAACATGAACAGTTTCTGCAGAAGATCTTCCACAGGTATTGTTGGATGTGTGACTGTATATATGGAGTACCAGAACTAGGTTGCTCATAATCAACATCTTATTCTAATGTAACTGCATATCTACAGGATCAGCCCTAGTCATGGTCCAGTGCTTTAACTGAGCTTTCTAATATTTTTTTATTCATGTGATTATCTTCCCAGTAGTACTAGCAGTCATTATGAGAGAAAATACCAGTTCTTGACGTGTCATAGCCTTGTGCTTCGGTGTATACTCTGTAGATATGTACTGCAAGATCTAGATTCAATGTATTGTTTATTTCCATGGCTTTCAAGAGATTTCTATGCTCTGAACAGAGTTTCCATTGCTCTAGTTGTTTAGAAAAGCTATCATAATTTCCAAATGGGTCATCATTGCAGTTCTGGAACTAGATTCCTTTCTATTAATTTCCAAACAAGTTAGCATGTGAGCTGGATGTCTTAAGTCTCAGAAAGGTTAAAAGCCATATTTCTATTTCTTGTATTAGAGAAGAAGCATAGAATCATAACATCATAGAATAGTTGGAGTTGGAAGGGATCTGTAAAGGGTATCTAGTCCAATCTCCCCGCAGTAAGATTAGCTCAAGACAAGCTTACAAGTAGATAGGTGGGATAGTCTTCGTGGCCCCATGTCATAGGTCCTTCATGCACTGAGGGAGCTAAACAGAAGTAAAATTGTCAGGAAGCTGAAGAACCAAAGCAGAGTGGGCCCATGCTATTGCTTCGTAATATGCAAGTTCTTTTGGATATTAGTAATTCTTCAACTAGTACAGTCTTTTCAAAGCTGTGCACTCAATTGTAGCACCAATGTGCTGAAACACGCCTATTCAATTCTCCATCATCCTTATCAAAATACACTGCTTTACGGCAAATAACTTATCTTCAAGTCCTAAATCCAAAATGTTAGCAAAGGCTTTGCGATTTTTGTAAACTTCGTGTTGAAAGGAGCTGGCAGAAACTTGAAGATCCACCTTAAAGAGGTTAGGTGCCTTCCTCTGTCCTGAATGCTAAATATGGGTTCTACTGATGTTCAGTGATTCACAGTGCCTGAAAAGAGACCACAGTTTACTCCACGAATAGCTTGGAGTAAAATACCTAAGTTCAAATCATCATTTGTTGACATCTCCCATAATTCAGTGGAAGAAAATAGGAAAACACAGGTTTTGTTCTTTTCTTTCAGAACACATATTTTCAGATTTTGATGGGGAATTAAAATAGCCTCACGTGGTCTGTGTGGTCTGTTTTAAAGATATTGCAAATCCTGCATGAATAAATAAGCTCAATTCTCAGATAGACAAGATTTCTAGAGATAACTTTTCTTTCAGGATTACTTTTTTTTAACTGATATTCATATCGGGAGGTTGCTTCTAGTGTTCAGTCCCATCTGACTATGCTAACTTAGAGGCAGGACAGATTTAGATTCAGTGAGGTAAACCTGGTTTAACAATTAACCCTTAGGAATTGTTTGTTGGGTTTTTTGTGGTATGGGTTAATCTGTATTTAAAACCAGTTAGTTCACTTGGGCTACCTTCTGATCCATTTGAGGTCTGAACTGTCACTTTGAGTAAGTAAACAAAAGCAGATTCTACCCCAGGCAATAATAATAAGTTTCCAATCATCTGTTTAATGGTTTTGTGGAATAAATTTTGTTTTCAGTAAATAAACCCCAAAAATGGCATGGGTTGGTTTTATTTTTTCTATACTTTGAAAACAAAATTCTGAAACATATACAAAACCACATCTGTAATTTGGGGAGTTCAATGACTACTATGTCATAGTGTGAACCCACCCAATAAATGGTGGATGTCTATCCAAGTTCAAATGTATACAAAACGTTAAAAGCTGCACTTTAAGGAATGCTTGAATTGTTAAGTTGGTCCTGATTAAAAAAAACCCAAAACTTTAATTTGAAATTCGTTCAAAATTCCATAATTTTACAGTACATCAGTAAAAATTATATTTTCATATGGGAGTAAGATTCTCATCAATCTCCTCAGAAACAAAAAAAGAACGTTAGTTTTAAAAATGGAGGGCCCAGGACGTAGACAATTGAGATCAACAATGGATGATTCAGGTTGCTGCATGGGAAAATTACAGGCCCATCAAAGAGTGGATGTGAAGAGGCTGATGCTACATTTTGTTACTATTGTTTAGCACCTTAGTCACCATCTACATTTGGTTAGGCCTTCGCAAACGCTGAAATAGCATTGTAACTGGTCTAAGAAATTATCATGTTAAGAATTAGTACATTAATAAACTGAGATTGACAAAAATGGAACAAGAAGAGTTAAACCATATTCATATTCATAATGGTAATGTTGGGTCTTTTTCTGTTTTGACAACTCTTAGCATTACAGATAAACATTCTAAATGGGATTTAGTTTCCTCAGCTTATCATTTTAGTGCATTTGGATACTTAAAGGTATTGAAGACATCTTGCATAGGGTGAGTATGAATAACAGAGCACCTATAGGTCAGTGCCATTGCAGGGTGGCGGCTGGAGGCCATGCAGGAGATGCTAGTTCACTAGCTGCCTGTGTTAAGCAACTAAATCCCAGCCCCAATCTGCTAAACCAGACAACTTGATACAGTGCTGCCCACTCCTACCATGTATGCTTCATGACAGATTGACATTGTATGAAGGTTCTGATTTCTTGCATGAATATGAGAAAATCAATTTTCATTTAATAAGTGATTGCAAAGAGAGACTATATGAGGAAACAAGTCTGAAGGTTACTTGTGCAATTTCTTGATTCCCTGTAAACAGCACAACACACTGTAAGAAGTAATTCAACAGATGCTATATGCCATGTTGTTGAACTGAAGGGGACTACAGATACATTGTATATGTTGAAGAAAAAATAGTTTTGGTAAGGCAAACGAGGAAGAAAGCTGGAAAAGACAGAACTTGACTATATAGTTTGAATCATATTTTTTGTGGGCATGCAATGGAAAACTATGAAGGCTGGAAACTGGTATGTCACAACAATTTCAAGAATTTAAAATTATGCTGAATTTATTACCCATTTCACACAGTGAGGATGTTCATGGTACAAGTGTTAGAAGATGAGGGTGTTGCACATGTATATCCATTTTGTAACTTTTTTTAAGAATACCCCCAAATATTTCTATTAAATCACGCAAAGCAAGCGAGAATTCTTGGACTGAACAAAAAGGACCAGTAAATAAGGAAAATTAAATAGGTGTTATGGTACAGGGGTTCTTATAATCCATTTGACACATTATTTCTTAAAATCATACTTGAAAATCAATTCAGAAAGGCCTGTCACATTGAAAACTGCTATTTCAACAAGCTACTGATGGAGGACCTGTGAACAGTGCATAATAACAGTTAACAGAAGTGTATTGATCTAGGTCAAGGTGGCCCAGGAAGCAACAGATTTTTGAAAGGACTACTCTTATTTTATTAAGAATGGTTTCAAGAATATAAAAGATGTTAAGCTCTTAAGTGTTATTGAAAATCTGTGGAAGGCAGGCACATAACAGACATTTCTGCTTTCTGTTATTCCTCTGCTATATTTTCATTAAATATATGGAGTATAGCTCCAGTACTTAGTAGGATTATGTCTGCACACAAGTTTCTCTACCTTGGGGGCAGACCTCAAGGGTAAGGTTCCCTCTTTTTGATCTGGTTAGCCCCTGTCTGAGACTGTCTTCTCACCTACTCCTGCTGTTCACTTGCATAAGGGCATGCTAGGCTATGAAGAAAGACATTTCAATTTACAGAGTCATGGTAAAGTGGTAGTCCAAATCTTGGGCTACTGCTAAGTTTCATTACAGATTAGCACTCTCATCACATGGCTGAGACTGGAGGTTGGAAGTGAACAAAACCAGCTGATCCTTGATCCGTATAAAACCAGGCAAAGGTGGGACACTAAAATCAAATAGCAAAATATAGAAGAATAGGACCTTTCTTTCAAATGAAAGTGCAGTTTCATGGTAACCTAAACCGATCCAAATCCAGACTGCCTCAGTCCCATTCTCCCACCACACTCTGGCTGTATATGCCTGACCTCTGTTTTGAGCAGGCACAAAGTGCTTGGGCAAATGTCTGGGATGCCAAACGGGCACCACTTTTTGCCAGGTTTAGTTTTCAACCACATCAGCTTCTGATTGTAATTCTGCAGATTAACCCAGAAAACACAGATACAGAGCAGTTTAAATTATTCTAGGCCAAAACCTGTGGGGTATGTCTGCCTTTGTTATGTAGTTCCAACACCTGTTGGGTCATCAGCAACTGCTGCTAGATACCTAGTTAGTTTTTTCAGGTAACACTGCTATTCTTCCCCATTTGCACCTGCCAAAGAATTCTAAAAGTTGCCTCTGGGGTGCAGACAAAGTGTATGAAATGTGTCCCACATGTGAAATACACTGGTGTACCCTATGTGAAGGGGATAAAATATTTGAAAGCCCATGTCCTGAACTGTGGAGGATGCTATACTTTTCTAGAGTGGGGATTTTAAAGGTAGCCTCTCTACTCTTTAGGACTATTCTCCATTTACATTAAAGAATGTATAAAGACATATATCGCAATTCTAAATCTGCATGCTGTCCCTCTGTGAATAATGTGGCAACAGATCGATGTCTGGAGAAATATTTGTTCATACTGATATATATTGGACATCTCTAGGTACATAAAGAAATCTGGATTTCATCTAAGACTGAGAGATATTCCCTTGAGGAAATAATATTGGTTGTTCGAAAAGAAGTAGGATGTGCTGTAGGGAAACTCTTTTGGAGGAATATTCCAGGGACCTAGCTGGACATGTGATAATACAGCCAAGAAGTTCTTGTAAGGAGCCAGTTCCGACCAGTGAGTCATAAAAATAAAAGAAGAATGGAGGGGGGAGAAGCATGGTGTCAGTGAAAATTAAGTGTTTAATCTCTGTCAGTACCTAAAAAGAAGTTGGCTGAGATCTGCAGGGCTTAAGTGTGTAGTAAATTTTGGAGGTCACATGCAAATAATTAAGACCCTAAATCTTGTGATAGGGGCCAAGCTTAGGAAGGTAATGCACTTAGGGAAGGAAGCATATAGGCCCTGTATAGTGTTTCCTTTAGTACCTGAGGTGTGTATCAACCCGACAGAGATCAAGGAAACAAGATAAGGACATCCACAGAGTATCCACAGAACATCTAGAGTAGGCTGCCACACTACTCCACAAATCACACAACCTGCCAGACTGGGGCCTATCCCAGGTGAGGCCCCTTTGTAGCCTTTTTTGGAGATTCTTGTGCAGAAAGCAATTAAAGACTGATGGGTCCAGATGGCGAAAATAAGTAAAAAGTAACCTGAGTTTGTGACCTAGTAAGAAGGGGACTCCTCTGAGCAAGAAGGAAGCACTGAGTACTGATCCTACTTTTTTTTTTTTCATTAAATACGTCTAAGACCTGAGAAATGCACTCCTCTCCCTTGGTCATGTTTCTGATGGATTCAGAGCTCTACAGGTGACTTAGGCATGGTTTGCGCATCGGTAGCAGGTTAGGAGTGCTCTGGAGACTTATGCATATTTTAGGTACTGAAACACTCCTTTCAGACAGTATTAAAGCTTATTCGCCTTGCTTCTCAAACAAAGGCGTTCATGAATATCTATGGAACTTCTCCTCAGGCGTTTACATATCTTCATGTCCTGTTCTGTCGGGTCCCCAAATTATTTTACTTCAATTTGCCTTGAGACAACTGAAGTCTATGTTAAGACTTAAATGGAATTTAAAAGAAGGGTCCCCATAAAGCTGGAAAGGTAATGTAAAAATCCCTGAAGGAGCTAAAATGTAACAAACTGATGACAGCTCCTGTGAAAATATGGATAAAACACATCCTAATCCCACAGGAAAATCAAAGAACATCAAAACACATGTAGTATTATCTGTGCAGATTAACATAAAGCAGAAAGAGTTGTTGAACTGACTGAAATGGTGGCTAACAGGGGAGACAGAGATGAAGCCACTAACAATCCATAACTAATTCAACATTGTAAAATCATAGAGGAAAAGGAAACATATAAGGTAGCCTGCAGAGGTGAAAGTATGGCTAGCTAAAAATTTAGGAAAAAAAAAATTAGTGGTTCAGTCTATTAGGCTGTGGAATAGTTTCTCAGGGCTGGAAACGTCACCAATTTTTCAGTTCAAAGCTAGCTTGAATAAAGATCTAGAAAGAGTGCTGTGGGGATCAGCCTTGTATTTGTAGGAGATGAAATAGATTAACTGATTGGCCTTTACTAGCTCTAATGTTATGATTATTTTTTAACCATCTTTATAAAAAATGTAGTGGAATAACTCATAAACCATATGAGGGGAAGAGTTGTGATACCCTGAGATTGCTTTGAGTCATCAGACACAATTTTTCTCACAGAGATTAGTTGTCTGTTCATCCACACAGACAGTGGTCACAGAAACTTGCTATTGAATTGTGCTGTGGAGTAATAGTTCTTCTTTTATGTGACTGGAAGAGGATGGATGGATGGATGGTAGGGGTTATTTCAGTATTACATCAGTCTTATGCATCCTGTAGCCAAAATTAGGCCTTCAGTAGAATAAGTCTATGATCATAGCAAGTTTGGACTTCGCAGTAAAAAATGTGCAGTCAAGTCTTAAATAGAAAGTTGAGGGTGTATCCACTAAATTGCAGGAAACAGAATACACACTGATGTGGGAGATGTTCCCTTAAGGCAGAATGAACTCACTTCCTATATCCTTGAACTCATTAATAAAATGACCAACTGATTACTTTGAAATAAAATGAGAATCAGTAAACCTCCGCACAGACCAGTACCCCTGAAGGCTTCTTCTTGTTGTTGTTCTTTTCCTTTTTCTTCCTGCCTCTTTTCCTTTTTATCCATGTTGTCCTGAATATCTCTTTTGAGAGGGTTTTTTTTCCCTTACAGAACACTTCTTATAATAGTTCCAGCCACAAAAGAATTATACATTCTCTGGTGTGGTAAAATATGTAATAAGAAAACAAAAAGTTGTCAGAGTTATGAGAAGACTGATAGTTGTTACAACAGTAGAGGTAGCCTTCTGAATCCTTTTCCCACTAAATAACCCTTAAAGGAGTTTTTTCACCCACTTGAAAGACACTTAGGGTAGATGAGGTGAGGTTGAATGCTGGTGTTTATTATGCCTGATATATTTTATTGAAGGGTGGTATTTTGCAGACTTCTGAGGTAATTTCTTGTCTTCCAGGTGAAGTGAGTCATACAACTGAAGGTGCATTTAGTGGTCTAGGTGATTTCTTAAGGAATGGCACTATATCAGGTATAGGGATTACTGTAGCTGAGAGGTGCTCAGGGCTGCTTTGGGTGAAGAGGAAACATCCTATTTCTGTAACAGCCTCTAGATGTTTGACACACAGCTCTAGCATGGGAAAGATCACGTAAAAGCCAATTACCTGAGATTTTCACTTTGTCTGTGAGACTTGACACATCTGGGGCTTGGACTAGGACTTCAATTATATGATGTGAGCTCTTTCTGAGAAATACAAATTTTGAACTGAATTCATAACTAGTCACAGCTTAAGTGTCTGAGCCAAGGACATGAGCAAATGTGCCCAGCTTTACTATCCAGCCAGAGAAGTAGGTGCTTATCTAGATCTCCACCAGGACATTGAATTCTCTGTCCTCAGTGGGTATGTAGGCAGATTAGGTATCTCCATAAGACAATTAAATGTCTTCAAGCTGATATTTATTCAATGCCAATATAAAAATACATCTATGTTTCAGGGAAAGAGGTCTGTATCATCTGTTCTGTTCCCTGATCAGTGTCAACTGCTGGGCTTAGACCTGCCTGTTCTCCATGAGACTTCAAGGTTTGCTGCACAGTGGTTTAGCTTTTGGAAGAGGAGTGAAAAACAGTCATATTTGAGATATTTGCCTGGTGATCATGGCATTTGCCTTGAATGCAAGAAATGGGGGTTCAGTCCCCTTGGCAATAAATAAGCCTAGATGCATCCTAAATAAATGCTTTAACTACTAGACTGATGTGGAAAAGATGTATGGCCCTGTTGTTACCATCCTTGGCTGAAATACAGCCGCATCTTTCCTAACTCCTCCTGGTAGTTTAGCCAGACTTCATATTCTTGTCTGCCTGAATCTGGAGGATAGCAGAGGGGCCTTAGTTTGGAAACGCAGATGTCCATCTCCTCAGAATACGCACTTCTAAGTATATATCACCAGTGAAAATTTCGAATTTCATTAAAATGTAAATTTCATACTAATTTCAGAGATATTGAATAAATATAAATTCTAAGAGACATGCAAATAAAAAAAAATGGATTTGGCAGGTTTAGATGTTTATGACCAGACTTAACATTTTAGGCGGCTTGCCTCATCCTTTCATGTTACTTGTCTAGTGATCGTTGCAGAGTTTTTGCTCTGACTTCTGAAATTTTTCCATACTAAGTTACTACTTGTGGAAGAAGAACTTGGAGCCATTAGGGAATTTGAACCCAGGCTGTGGCATAGCTCGGCTACTGCAGGCAATCCAGAGGATCAGATTTACCCTATAATTCTGGAGTAAGTGTGTTCAGTGGAGGATGGAGGAGTGATGCAAAAAACATTTGCAGAAGGCGGATTCCAAACATTTAGGTCTGATGCCTAGCTTTATTTTTATAGTCACATTTTATGTCTTTATTTGTAAGTCAAATCATTGCCTGGTGCTCTCGTTCCAGGAAACAATTTGACCTGGAAGAGGACAGCTTTGCTTTCACCTCCATTTCATTTGTTGTTTTGGAAGGAAGATTAAGTGCGTACTTGCACTTTTTAGGTATGGGAGTAATCCCATTTTTCAGTAGGCTGTGTTACATTAAACACGATGTTTTTTCTTTGCAAACTGCTGTCGTCTCTTTCTTCTCATTCTTGGTGTAACTAACTCAACTGAAATCAATGGCATTACATCAAGAAAAAATGTAGGTATTTATATAATGATGCTAGATAGTACTTCGTCTAATTACAATATAAATACTTTGCCAAATGGCTAGGTTTCTTAAGTAATCTCTTCATCCTTCTTAGTAACTGATAAAAAATATAAGACCGCTGGCAGATGTTTAAAAGTGTATTAGTAAGTCAAGCCAAGAGTACTCTGGTAGCATACTATGCAGCTGTTCTGCTCAAAGGAGTGTGAAAATATCTCTACCTGCATTAGAGAAATAGTCACACTGTTCTGATGGGTTGTCATGTTAGTATTAGGAGATCAATATATACTTAGTAATGCAGAAATCCACTCCCATTCCATCCCCTAGAAGTAATATTTTATTTTTCATTTTGGAAAGTCAAAAGAAAACTGGGCCAAAACATCCTTATACTGTATGTTTGTGCCAAGTTTTTATGTGTTTTTGATTCAACATATAAAGTCAAACTCGAACTCTAATAAAGAACAGATATGTTGTCTTTTTAATGGTGCACTTGAAGAAAGTAAAGGGAACAGACAAAATCACATTCTCTACAGTATAGACATTTTAATGAAAGCTAGAAATGCAGGGGTTTATAACGCATATATATTTTAAATGTGTCACATTAATGAACTTTAAAATGAAACAAAAAATTTTGGAGCATCTCCCAAAGTGTTGCAGAAGATGCTGACAAGGCTGTCTATACTTGAGTGTTATTCCTATTGGAAGATACAGTACTGAGCGTATTTGTCAGCTCTTCACAAAATTATTGAAGTACAGGGAATTTACATAGACACAACACAATTTTTGAAAGGAAAACAAAAAATAGACACACATGAAACATCTGCCATATAAGTGTCTGTATTCATACAAAGAATTCTGCCATGAAACCAAGCATTGCATAAAAACTTTGCACCATAGCTTAGGAGAGTATTGTAGCTGGGTTGTAAAAAGTGAAATATCTACACAACAGGGTTTATATGACCTTTCAAAGAAATCTTCATTACAGTGTTATAAAGTTTAAGCAAAATCGCATAATCTGAAAGAAAACAAGCAAGCAAATAAACAAACCACACTTATTGCAGTTACAAGATGTAAAAAATGTATTTTTTTTTAATATATGTCACACTACAAATTCAAATGTATGGTGTCTTAGTGGTAGGGTTGTCCTGTGAACTTTGGGACTAACGAAGCAATAGTTTTTATTCCCTGCAATGCTGTCTAGCTTTCCTTCATGTCACCCAATACTCCAAGACCTCCAGCCCTTCTCAGAAGCTGCAAATGCCTCTAGTTCTCTTCTGTGTCCCCTGCCTCCCCTCCCTAATATGCCCTGTGCTCCTTCCCTCCTACAAAATCCCATTGATACCCTATCTGTCATTTTTGGCCTGCTGGCAGTAAGAGCAGGCTGCTTGTGCTGACCAACAGTCCTTCTGACATTAGGACCATAAATAAACATCAATTTGTCAGTACTAAATTTTTACTCAGCCCTATTGCCAACCTTTTAAACGTTCAAGGATGTAGTGTTTTTGAGATCTCTGTCAAAATTGGTGAAAGTGGTCTGCAAACTCAATTGGTTGAGAAGTGACTATTAAAGCTCATGATCAGAAACCAGGTTAGGAGTGTTAAGTAATAAAGTTAGTGTGTTATTGTTGATGTTTTCAGACTGTTTTTTATTGATCGATTTTGTACATATCACAAGTTTTTAAAGCCCAAAGTTGTCACACCTTTGCTGACAAAATGATGCACTGGAGAGATATAAAGTAGCTCCCAAGAGTATTATAAATAATTCCTACTCTTTTTTTTTTTTCCTTTTTCTCTTCTTCTTTTTTCATTTTTAATGAGGCCTTGGTCCAGGCACAGCCTACTCTCAAATCATGTACAGGTTGTGAAATTTTTGCTAGCATCAACAAGACTGAAGACATACTGTACTGTATTGACTACAGCATCAACTATGAATTCTTGGTACGAGTTCTAAGTTGTCAGCATGCTGCATTAATACAATTACACTGAATTCTCTGTACATTAGTTCAATAGCCCCTTAATTCCGTACTCACAGAGGGGAATGTTCCCAAATAAACCTTTTCATAAGACGAGATTTCCTTTTCAATGATAGTTTTGTACCTACTTAAAAATGCAGAGGTAGACAATTATTATGCTAGGAGTATAGACCTATGTAACCACATACTTCTGTGCATAATGGCATCTTCCATAGACTGAAAAGCTCAGAAGTCAGCCAGCTTCCTCTTCTCCACAGCTGGGTGTGGCCTGCGCTGTGGTCCAGCCTTAGAAGACTTGACCCTTACGCGTGGCCAGTGCTTCCAAGGCAGGCAGCAAGTGAAGCAGAAACAATCACGGACTTCACATGATTTTTTCTTAGAAATGTGGGAGCAGTTTCCAATCATGTCATGTGTGAATGAGACACTAATGTAGCAACTACTGAGAAATGTTTTCCCATTGTTTTTCCTTTTCCATGAGAGCAGAACTGAAACCCCATTCTCTTACCTTATTTGCTGATGGTGATAGTGTTTTGTTTGAGTCCTACTAGATATGGAAGAACAGAATTTATTGGGCTTAGTTCAGTAATACGGTGTTGACCAGCACTAAGTATGTATATTTCATCATATTACACTGTTTTATGCTAACTGTACCATATAACGTAAGAAAAATCTAGGGTTTTTACTGCTAGTTTATAATGGTAGCAGTAATTGAATTGCAGCAAGGGATTTGGTAATCTTTTTGTTCTCTTCATTCTGTTATTTCTCTATATTCTGGTTATAATTTCCAGGTGTTGGGTTTTAGGTTTTTTTCTTTTTCTTCATAGGATGTGTAAAAATGGTCTTTTGTTGATGAATAATCGAATACTTTAGAAGATCTTTAACCTTTTCAGTAGATGAACAACATCCATAAAAATAAAACTGAGTTCTATAAAAGCCCATAAGATAGAGGTAATATTGCTCACAAGTTATTTTGAAGAGGGTTATTCTTAAGTGGCCTAATACCAGTGTAGAAATAAACTAATAGGTTATATTTCTTAATTGTCTGATACTGTCTTTGTGTACTATGAATTCTGGAGCAATCCCCTTTAAAAATGATATTCCATTAGAAGTCAATAAAGAGAAAAAAGATGAGCCAATAAGATTACTGCAGCAAAGACTATTAACCCCCTAAAACAGGGCTAATATCTGTGTTTGTAGTGTCTATAGTATAAGTTTCAGTAGAACATTTCTGTCTAACTGTGCCTCTTAGCTCCAGGAATCTTCCCATAGCTCTGATGATATAATTGCCACCATGAAATTCTATACTTTCTTGCACCTGACCCCTAGAGGGGACACCATGGTGCAGATGACAGGAGTAGGAACTGAAATGAGGGTTTGGAAAGGGACTAAAAGTATTAATACAACTATATACATGCCAATGCCCTCCTAAAAGTTTTCTGAAAAATCTCTGTGAGTTTCCTGGAAAATCTTAGATTGCCTTACCACTGCCTTAAAGCAATGTAAAGCCTGCAGTATCATTTGCCAGCTGTCAGGCAGGTTTCAGGCGAGATGTTTATTGGCCCACAGACAGACATATAGTGTCACTTCAGCTGAGGTCTTGCTGCAGATCCCCCTCACTGCTTTATCATGAACAGTATCTTAAACATTAGTAATCTCATTAACATTCTTCAGTCCTCTGAAGATAGCACAGCCCTGATAAGGGTTAATCAGAGAGTTTTCATCTGCAGTAGGTGGCTAGTCACTTGGGTCATTTGAGTTAGATGCTCATATAGGGCAGTGACCCGGTGACCCCAGTTTAAGGAGCTGCTGCTCTTCCAGTGCTCTGCCTCCCCTAGAGCCTGAGCAAGCTGACTTGACTTGGTTGCAGGAGCAATTTGATCTTTCTAGAGGGAATGATGAAATAAGTAACCAATATGAGAAGTCCAGCAGCTATAGTTCCTGTCATAAAAAAGGTATTTTTACTACTTTCTTTGCTCTGGTGAAGCTATCTTTCTCTTGCTGTTAGCAATGGAGATTATACTGCTATTAACATTTTTGGATGTAAAAAGTTCATGTTAATTTCTTGTTCTAGGTCCTGAGCTAACACATTACATGAACTGCTCAGCATCATATTTCCATCTTCTCCCTTTTAATGTTCTATGCTAACACACTGTAATGACACTCATCAGCTTTTCATTAAATGCAAAATAGAAGAAATACACTGTTTTATTTATTGTACCAAATGAAGAAAAAAACAACAACCTGCATTCATCTTCATGGTGTGAAAGAAGTTGGGGGATTTTATATCACTGTAGATGTTAGCAGATTTATGCCATGTAAGTTGGGTATGTTAGTGATGTTCTAAAATGTTCTAATCAGTGTTTATTCTGTCGTATTGTATTTCTATTTCCTTTTCAAAATGTATGCGCGTGTGATACAGGAAGCTTGAAAAATATAATAAAGCAGGTGGATTGAAATATAGGTTTCAAGTTAACTATAGAGATATGTGTTTTAATTAAAATAGTTGGTAAGCATGTACTATGAATACTCAGAGGAGTCCTTGTAATTTGTTTTAGCGAAGTGGTGTTTGGAAATACTTATTCTGCAATTGTAACAGAAGTCCTTTTCAGCATAAAATGGACAGTGTTCCTGCTGATGATGCAGGAAAAATGCGTTGACATGCTTTAAAAATATCTGAGAACTAATATTGACAATTTTGCGTTCAAACTTCTGAGCTGAGCTCTTGGAAACTTTTCGATATGTTTAGGCTGTGAATGTAAAGTTGTATAGATGTGTTGCAAGGAATAAGGATGATAGCCATTAGGTTGATACCTAGAAGTTAAGCACAGCATTTTCCATTTCTTTCCAGATTGTGGCTGATCATAAAAATTTTTACAGGTTTTCTGGGGGGTTAGGTGGAATTTAGCTTAGGTGCAATAGATCATAGAAAAGCTTAGGCAGAAGAAAGACAGGATTATGCCCAGAGCATATGCTTCCCTGTGTATCAGTATCAATGCACACACATTGATATTTAATATAACACCACAGGGAAAGTTGAGATCAAACTGAGAAAAGGGTAGAGAGTATAAATGCTTTCAGGACTAGATAAAGCTGGATATTAGATGATGTAAAAATGCTGACTTGATGTAAGGTCTCCAAATGTTACTTTATACATAATTTAATTTAGCCTACTATTACTGCGATCATAGTGATTCCTAGAAAGAGAAATAATTCAGTCTGTATTCTGAGTATTATTGCATAGCTATACCTTTGAATCTCTTCTGTAGGCATTGTATCACATTAAGCCCAAGTGACACAGAATTCGTATACTGAACTTGCTAGCAAGTTGTTTATGTCATACTGGAATCATTTTTTGAAAAAAAAGCAATCACTAAAGACTGCAGCATTGTTCAGCATTTGTGTACTTAGCTCTCATGCAGAAGTACAGGGTATATTTTTGGTGATATCTGAAAGCTAAGAACATGGAATCTCTTGCTTTTTATTTAATAGGCAAGTATGCTACATGTTACAGAACAGCTTGACTTGTATTCTGTTTCATGTGAAAGAAATTATTATCAGTTTGCCTCCTCATGTGCTGTACTGTTGGGTTTTTTGTGGGTTTTTTAATTTTGGGGTTTTTTTTTCTTTCTTTCTTTTTAATCTGAATCAAGTACATGTTTTAATTATTTGCTTAAAGATTGTCTACATAACTGTCAGTGATTAAATCTTTTTTTTTTTTTTTAATGTAAGAATTAATTTGCTGAATGTTAATGTACTGAACTTGTTTGGGTCACTGAGAAAGAACAGGATTTATGGTGCAGACCCTAGAGATGTGTTTTATAGAGTCTATGTGTTAAACCATGATCGCACTGAAATCAGTGGATGTCTTCCTGTTCATTTCAATGAAGTCAGAACTTCACCTCAGTCTGAAGAGCAGAACAGTCCACATGATGTCATGTGGTATTTGCCCCTGTGAGGCAACTGAAGGTGTGATATTAAAATTATATATACAAGGGTATTTGAGAAGCAAAACTAATGGGGAGATAGATTCGCTGAAATAAAAATGTAGTCTCAGAGAACAGACTAAAGCAGGAACTAACAGCACTGAACAAGCTATTTAGAAGTCTGTCTGTATACAATAAAACTCGTGTTGTTTCTTCTGCAAGATTGATGGAAAAGTTATAGCCTCGTTGGATCTCTCTTGAGCTAACACTACAGGCACTTGCTCAGCAGATAACCTCTGCAGACAGTGACTTTGATAATATTTCAAAGGTAATATTTGTGCAAGGATGAATTGTTCTGGAACAGTTTCTCAAGTGAATGAGAAACAAACAATTTTCTCTGAAGATCAGACCATTTGCTTCCACTGTTATGTTTCAAACAGAAATATTTTTCTAGTTGACTAATGAAGAACACCATATTATTTTGAATTATTTGGCTGTCTTCTCTATTTACATTTTTACCGGTCTGGACTTCTGTTTCATCAAAAGATAGCTTTGGACTTTTTTAATTGTGGGGTTTCATTATAATCATCATTTTTTCTTAACAGTAGTGAAGGGTAAATGCAAATAAATATCTCTAATAAGTGTCTGTGGGTTTTTTTTTCAGTATACCAAACAGATTCCCATCCTGTATTATTTACTACTGTACCACTGCTCCACAGCTGCCGTCTGTATCACAGGAAATGAAAAATGACACTTCATATTGTGGGAAAATGGTTTAAAAACACTTGAGATAGATAGATAGAATATTAACAAATCCAGGCTAATCATGTGAGAAGTGCATGATCTCAGGGCTTTCCCTAGAATTCCAGACAATTTTGTTTGATCATGTCAGCTTTTAGGATGTATTTGAGTACTTGATTCCCTAAGAAAGAATAGTAGTGTATAGAGATTTTGTTCATGGCTCCTGATCTTCACAGACTGAGGCTGGTTTTCCTTACCTTAACATGTAACTATATCCATGTGTCCAGGCACTGACCCAAGCCAGTAACAGCCTGGAGTTTTGGTAGAACCTAGAATTATGTCCAGTATTCTATGATTCTTTGATTATTCTTCTGCTTGATAATAAGTGAACTTTATAGGGGTGTTGATAACTACACTTCCTAGCAAATAGAGAAATACCAAGTTCCAATTCTCTTGTTTTCATTTCCAGTTGCCACTATTGTGTTTGGTACATATTTAGTTTGTTTTATTATTCTATTAGCCAACTCTCTGCTCCACTGCAAGCAGAAATCAAATAAGCAATGAACTGAAGTCTGTAAAATTTAAACTGCAGTCTGATACATAAGAACAAAAAAATGGGTGTTTGTACTTCACAACTGTAAGTCTGAAAACCCCAAAACTTATTTTCCTTGTAATGCAACTGAATTTACACACTAACAATAGAGAGAATTCCTTTTCTAGTACAGTTTGGATACGTTTCTTTCTGTATATCAGGCTGGAGTTTCACTCAAGATTTTGAACTTGACTAAGATATCACAATTGCAAAGACAGTGTAAGTGTTTAAAGCACAGCATTTTATTACTGCAGAGCACAGAATACGGGGAATTGAACATTTTTCTTCTTTCCCACTTGTGGTTCTGCTTTTGGCAGGTCGGCTTGCTGCATACACAGACTTGATTGATCTCTCACCGCGTGGAAATGGCAGGTGCTTGTTAGGCCCCCAGTGGGACTTACTTCAGTCTGCAGTGATTTCTTCTTCTTCATACAGTATTGTTAACAGGCTCCATCTTTTGGTCTCTCAATCTTTAACCAGCAAACAAAATTGAACCTGTTAAATATATCCAGCATTCCATGTTTTACTTACAGTGCTTTAGTGCACGATCACAGACATCCGGAGTTTAAAAGTGAGTAAGCACTTGCCAAAGAACAGAAGATTTTGTTGTTCAAATTATCTGTAGCCCACGTCCTACTACATTTAAACAAAAATGAAACCTGAATAGATGGGATTTTAACTCAAAATATTGCCTTCCCAAATGATGAAATTACAATGGATACTATTTTTTAAAGAACTGTGGACTTGTGAATAAAGAAGTAGACTTCTTGACAAAAAAGAAATAAATCTTCATTTAGGAGATTTTGCAAAAATGTGTTTAAATCATGGGTCTGTTCATGAAATAGAGATTTATAATGCTGATCTTCTTCACTTGGGGTATTGGTGAATTAGCCTTGTATTTTCTCTGAATCATTCAAAGAATTAATCTACCCTCTAATATTAGAAGCACTACTTATCAGTTAAGTTGTCTGTAGATTATTAGTTTGGAAAAGACCACCATGTTCTTAAACAATGTTCTAAAAAGCAAGTTTTAAGAAAACTTACAAAATTGATTTTAAAACTCACTGAGTGGCGATACTCAATACTAGATAAACGCTTCTGATAGTCTTCAGTTAGAAGATTTCACTATACTCCTAGGGCAAACTTCTTTATCGTCACCTGCCAGTCATGGGATCTTATTTTACCTTTGTTTGCTGGATGGGAAAATGCATGATAAAAACTGTATAGATCTTTACAGGCTGTGACTGAGTCGCTTCTCCATTAATCTTTTCCTTGGGTAAGATAAGTTGGACTCTGAATTGCTCAGGTCTGTTTTCATTCCTTTAATTATTTTCTCAAATGTCCTCTGAAATCCCTCCATTTTATCGGAGATCTCCTGGATGACAGTTTTAGCAAAACTGAACAGGCTGTTCGAAAATTGGTTGTATCTTGGACAGCAGTGCTTTACTGACTCAATGGTGAAGGTCCTCCTTTTATATGCACATTAGATAAGTCTCCTATAGGAAGGTTATGTTAGCCCAGTCACAGTCCTACAACACACTGCAGACTTATTTTAGCCCAGAACCCGGCATAATATCCTGTAAGAATGTCATTCATTCTTTGTTGATGTAGATATAATCTTATTTTTATTTTTGACCATACTAATATTCTCTTTTTTTTCTTTTTTTCCTGTTCGCACTTTACCAAGCAATCACAACAGTTCTGTAGCAAGGAACAGACCTGCTCATTTACCTGCTCACATTATTTGTGTTACTGTATATTTTACTGGAGGTGACGTGGAGTGTTCATTGTGATGCAACTTACTTATGTATAGGTTAAAAATCATAGGGCCAAGAAGTGACCTACTTGCAAGAGAAAAAAGTTATGGTTTCTGGAAGCACGGTCAGTAAAGGTAAAGGTGATCCATTTATATTTGCAATTTGATGGGCAGCCAGCTAGCTAGTTTTAAAAAGTTTCTTTTTTTTTTTTTTTAACTTTTATTACGTCTTAAAATCCAGATGTCTTTCAAGTAAGCTCAGTTTCCAAATTGAAGGTTATGAGCATTTTGGCTGAATCAGGAATTCCTTTGCATTCACAGAGAAAATGTAAATGCTATGAAGTAAAAGTTCATGTAAAATGTATCTTTCTTTATGATCTTCTGGTTTAACGGTAGGTGCAGTAGAAACACTGTTAAGTGGGGTTTTCTATTTATACTACATTAAAAATCTCATGTCTTCTACTTTTTAGAAGCTGGTGGGACAAACTTCTTCCTTTTTAAAATTAAAAAACATAGTCTGACTTGTATAAACTAAGAACATGAGAAAATAATTATGATTGTACACTGGCTGCTAGTAAATTCTCCATGATCTTTTTAGACAACGTTGATTTGTATAAAAGCTTTGCGATGCTTTGTATAACAATTAAGAAGTTTCTAGTTCCATTCTAGTGGATTCTTTACTAAAATTCTAGGTTTAGTTTTCCTTATTTTTAATATAAAAACAGATTTGTAGAACTCTACATTAAAACTGATAAGGTAAGCTGATAAGTAAGCTGAAAAGTAACTGATAAGTTTTAGCTTTTCTGTTGGAGTATCTCATGCCTTCAGAATAAATTTACAATTTAACTAATACTGCTTTTCTTTTGTGGAAAGCAATAGGAAAATTCATAGAGTGTTAGCCCATAAGAAATATTTTCTACATGCTTAAAATGTTGCAAAGTACAGAAAAACCTACACAAAATCCTCGAGGACTACTTAGGGGATCTTGACAGTTCTATGCCTGTCCCTCCTGATTTTATTATAGGAAAGTCTGTTCCTTGAGATAGCTACCCAGGACTGTGAGAAAGGCAATAAAAGACATAAGTTAATCTAGCAAATCAAAAGTTAGACTGTGTGAAATATTCAACTTGCAGTTAAGATATAAGGAATTGAAAGACCTCAACATTTCATCGGGATCAGTCTCACCTTCGCGAAGAAGTATGAACAGGAGGAAATATTTCACTCACCCTATTAAGAGCATTTACTGTTAAAGTATGACATTTGCAAGGTCTGCCTGTCTATGTAGACTCTCAGATTTATGCCAGTGAAGGACAGAGTCACAAACTGTTACCATTATTTCTATCCCCTTATATGCATAGAGCTGCTGTATTGAATTTCTGCACTTAAGGTCACTCATGAAACTGGAATTCATCATTCTGTTCTTTGACCCAAAATATCTAGAATAACAACCACTCCTGCCATTGTTGAAGTACAAAGTACATTGGATTTCTCCTCTTCCTTGCAGAGTGAGTAGCGTTTAGAATGTTACTACAAATTTGTGAATGTGTGGTACTGGACAGAGAAACACACATTCAAAAACATGGAGGAAAGTTGGTATTCTTCAGAGAGACAGACAGCTCAGACTATAGCATACAGCATTACAAATGCTACTAAGCCAAATGTGAGGTCTTGTCTTGTTTTAATTCATTCTATTGCCCATGGGAGCTGGCCTGAAATAAAGTAAATTCTTAGGAATCTGGTCCTTGTTTCATCTGATAAAAAAATAAAAAATAAATGAATGAGCCTGAATACTCTTACGGTTTGTGTCATTTTTAAGGTGCTTGAACTGTACTCTCTAGACTTGTGCTGCTAGTGGAATTTCTGTGTGCCATCTTGGTGACTCCACAGTATCTTTGATTGCTAGAACAGAAAATACATTAAAAAGGGAACAGAATGTGCTCTGTTCAGGCTAATGTGGAGACACTTTTCCTGAATTCTCAAAAATTTCCTGTCTTAGCTTAGTTATTTCTCCTCAACTGGCCTCAACTGCATTGCAAATACAAAGCTAGTATTGACAAAGTAAAAGAAATATCATTCTAGTGACTTAATAACAGATGATTTAAGAGGGAACACATTTGTGTTCTCATACCAGAGTCTGCTGTAGCAATAAAAGAAAAAACATTTTTAAAAAACTGGATTATACAAATCGATCAATCTCTAGTGAGCTTCTACTCTCTTACAGCATCAAGTTAGTTTTCTCACTTTCAGCGAACAGAATAAAGGGTAATATTTTTACCTTTAATTTCCAAGTTACTGTTGTGGCTATTTTTTAATGTTTTGTATTCCTTTAATTAATAAAGATTATAGGAATTTATTAATTGTATTCTTTATTTAGATAAAAATATAAGTTTTGAGAAGTGTTAAGTATTAAAAAAAGCCAAAGATTTTAACTTTTAGGATGAAAAAACACAGCTGAATGTGATTGATTGCCGAATTTCAGCATCCATGCAGGGACAGGAATGACTCTCACACATTGATGCAATGCACAGCCGATTCGCCTTTATTGGTCTGCTTGCATGGTTATATACATTCTTCATATCTGCACACGCGATCACGCTTATTCGGATAGGCTACAGACGTAAATCACGCGCTGTTCACGCACCCCATATTCCCTTATGATTGGTAACTATGCACTAACGCCAATAGCAACAGACCGCCTCCATGTCCTTAAACACATCTTGTTTTTGCTAACCCACATCATGTTTATTCTTAGCTGTCCTTTCCAGCGGCCTGTCCAGCTATGGTAACTGTTTTGCTTAAACGGCCTAGTCATGTTAATACTCAAGCTAAATCTACCCCAACATCTCCCCCTTTTTCTTTTCAAAAAAAGCTAAGCTATCTTATCATTGCCTTAAAAACATTTGCTCAATTGGTGTTAGTTGCATCACAAAAATTTTCTTCACAGTTGCCTCTAGTGCCTTTTGTGTTATGCGTATTATACACAGAACCAATATAATCACTGCTTCCTCTACATCTCCCCCTTTTTTATTTAATGAATTTAAAGCAAGTGCTACATTGACACACCTAAGCATCACTATTGGCTTTATGGTCCAGTAACAGCCCCGCTACAGTGCAACACTAAAAACAAACATAAGAACACAAATGCTAATAAAAAGATATATAGATGTGAAGTGCATACCATAACCTGTATTCATATTAATCACC
>Ga0065711_1031906_pt1 | contig 28454 bp, 21 predicted proteins | sample Hoacrofraction12_FD_59098 | JGI IMG/M metagenome (GOLD analysis project Ga0065711, IMG submission 59098) | Hoatzin crop microbial communities from Cojedes, Venezuela - Epithelial fraction 12 v2 (version 2) | ecosystem: Host-associated > Birds > Digestive system > Esophagus > Crop | place... | reverse complement strand
CTGCTGAAGCAGGGTCACCTACAGCAGGCTGCACAGGACCTTGTCCAGGCGGGTCTTGAATATCTCCAGAGAAGGAGACTCCACAACCTCCCTGGGCAGCCTGTTCCAGTGCTCCGATAGACGCTTCATAGCAGCATCCCATTTCACAGTCCACATGCTGCAGGATTTATGGCTCCACACTGAACATTCTAACAGCTACAGTAGTTTGGTTCCATGTAATAAGCTAGGGACAATTTTCCAACTCTGAGTGCAACTGGCACAACAAGTTTCGTGTCCATACGGTTGAACTTTCTTAGCGTCTATCTCAGGTAGCTTGGTGTTGGGTTCCAACTTGCTGGGGCAATCTCCCAAGCCTGAAACTTCTTACTGGCTTGAGAGTCATTGCCAGGCTCTCTTCAATCTGCTTACAAATCCACTGATCAATTAGGTTGCCCTGGAGCTTGAAGCCCCCTTCTCCCACATGGACATGGCTCTTCTGGACTGCAGCTGAACTCTTCAGGGACACATTATACATACAGCACATAAAAATACCTGCCAAGATAGCTTTTGCAAAGAGTCCCTTAAAGCACCATTACTCTGGTTGCCTCCCCATTGACCTACAACACTTCACTCACTACCACAGGACAAACAGACAGCAGGTCCTCTAAGCCAGGAAGATGGAGTCGCTCACCAGCCTTTGCACTATGCATTAAACATCTGGTTGTTGATAGGGGAATGAATAAGCTAGAGGGCTGATGTGAACCAGATTGTTTGCACTCCATCCAAAAATTCCTCTGCAAGATTCCAGTGTCGACTTTTGGCTTATCTTTCACACATAGCCTCTCTGGGCACTTTCTGGGAAACCAGGACAAGTATGGATTTGCACCAACTGAGGAGAAGGATTTGTCATGCTCATCATGCTCTGCTTTCATCTGAGCAGACAGGTTTGGTCTTAATTATGGACATGCTGCTCCATGTCATTGGACCAAGGTTAGGCACTCTTTCAAGCTCCAAAACAAGAAGTGGCAGGAAGAAGGGGACTGTGAAAAGGACCCTGCTTGTTACAGGACATGTGAAAGGAACTCAGAGTGGCTGGGAGAGAAGTTGGAGGCAAGCTAAAGAGCCGCGAGTGAAGCCCAAGCATTTTCCTGCTGTTGTGTCTTGTTCACTGTGGCCAAGGACTGGCATTCTGTGTTTGCATCTACCTTGTCCGAAGTTTAATAGAATTACAGAATCATAGAACGGTTTGAGTTTGAAGGGACCCTCTAGATTACCCAGTTCCAACCTCCCTGCCATGGGCAGGGACCCCTTCCACCAGACCAGGTTTCTCAGAGCTCCATCCAACCCGGCCTTGAACACTGCCAGGGAGGGGGCAGCCACCGCTTCTCCGGGCAACCTGTGCAAGTGCCTCACCACCCTTGTCGTAAAGAATTTCTTCCTAATATCTAATCTAAGTCTCCCCTCTTTCAGTTTAAAGCCATTACCCCTTGTCCTATCACTTTACTCCTTTGAGAAGGGATACATTTAGAAAAAAAAACCACTTTAAAATTTACTTAAGCCTTGGCTGGGTGATGTTCAGCATTGACAAATATCTCTGACTAGGAAAGGTGGGGTGTCTCTTTAACCAGCCATACCCTGGCATGACTTACAAATCTCAGGACCTGTGGAATGACCACTGAGCAAATGAGCATTCAAAAATCAGTGCCGAGCCTCCTTCTAACTGAAGCACAAAGGGAAGCAATTCCAGGAAAAAATCCATCATGGGATGTTGAGTTCATCAAGAGCACTAGCTGTATCATCTGCAGAGCACAAGAGGCAGAGCCCATCTACAGCATTAAGGCCTTCACAGTCTGATCCTTGATGTCCTTTCTCTGCTCTGCCTTCCACACCATTGTAATTTGTTCCCTGGATGTTAATGGTTGTTATAATGACTTGTCAAGATGAAACCTTGGCACAAGGACCTCTGTTACGTCCTTCTCTGGCCCAAGTAAACCAATAAACACTTTTCCTATAGCAGAGAGAACAATATCTTCCCTTCTGCATTGCATAGTCAAGATACTGAGCAGACATGGCAAGAGATCACGAGGTTTCTTTGCAGAAAGGATAATTCATGTCAGACACTAAGGAAAGCTTGCTAGCAGAGAGCAGGACCCTGGAATCAGCTGTCTGAGGTCTCTGTAGTCTTCAGCACTGCAGATTGTTAAGTACCATGTCTTTAATTAGACATTTAAGGTAAGTCTTTGCTGGGAATGACACAGTTATAGTTGATCCTTTCTTGGTCCAGAAAGGCAAGCTTTGAGAAGACTTTCAGTTTTATTTCTCTATAGTTTCACAAATTGCTTTTGGGGCTAGCACATAGCCTTGACTCCTCCCATAAAAGAGGGCATGAACATATGCTGCTCTTTTGGGAAGTCTAGCTGAACTTGAGAAAATGAGAACTATAGTTGTTGTTTTCTGAAGAGCATCTCTAGGCCACTGTCAAGACCAGATGTATCCACTGTACAGGTGGTCTTGGGGCAAGAGCAACCCTTCTATGTGCAGAGGCCTCGGTGATGAGCTCAAGGGCCATGGTGTCCAAGAGCTTAGTATGCCAGTAGTTGCACTGCGCAAACACAACAGCCATTTTCTGCCTTCCAGTGCTGAGGAAAAGTTACAGGTCTACAACCTCAGATCCCAACGCAGGGCAAGAATCGAGGTCCCACAGTTGTGTCCCACAGAGTCCCTTTGGAATTGCTAATAGAGGAGCCAGCAGGAAAGGAAAATCCTTATGCTATAATTCAACGCATGAAAGAAGACTACAGAGACTGAGGGACCTCTTGAGTCATCTGATCACAATGTTGCTGTCACAGGTACTCTGCCATATGTTCCCATTCACACCTTTAATGCTACTAAAAGGCTTTTCCAGAACTGCATTCCTCTGATGCTTCAAAGCCATCTGCTAATTTTTCCACTTCAAAAGTAGCCATGGCCAAATTTACATCCATTTATATTTGTGCCAACGGAGACCTGAAACTTCGAAACCACTTTCTCCCTCCTGCATCTTTATCACACGTAGCATAGAAAGGTCACCTCTCCCATCCACCCCATACAAGAACTTCAGTCTCCATACTATTTGAGAAACTCAGGTCTGGTGACTAAAACTGAAAAAAAAAATATAAAGGTATGACTATAGGTCATTGTTGACAAAATTGGCAATAGCTCTTAACATAATGTCATATAAAGCTAGCTCATTTTATTAGTAGTATAATTATAAAAGTTCCATTTCCTTCCTTCCTGTTCACACTCCCTCTCTAAGCTGAAAGCAAAGATTTCTGTAATTATTACATCCAAGCCCAAACAACTAAAAATAAATCAAAACTGGCATGCAAAGCATCTTCATTTACCATGTCTTTCAACGGCTTATAAAATATTTCACATACAAATGTTCGCATACACACCCACACAGATGCTCGCACAAGAATGCCTTTTTTAACATTACTTTATGAGCCTCCCCCAGTGCCAAAGAATGAGTAAAGGAACCTGGAAAATTCTTTTGGATCATAAGGTTGAGGAGACACAATCCAGGAAATGTTGATGTTGAAAGACAGAAAGATCTGTCAAGTCAAACTAAGGTGGCTCCTGGACATGTCGTCTAATAACCTAAATTCATACTGCATTATATATCCTGAAGTGCTTTAAGACTCAGACTGTGGTTGCTGATTTTCTTTCGTAATTCAGCTGGGGAAGAGGGCAGTAGCCAAGCCATGTCAGTAACACAGCAGTTTTCAGGAAGGAATGCAAGTACAGAGTGAAATTTAGTAAAAAAGCAACCCAACCTTGAGGAGATAAATTGGGTGGGATTCATCTCACCCCTGTTTGGATGCCTGCAATGTAGAAGTCTCCATCCCAGCTGGACGCCCTGAGCTCGCATTTTAGATGAAGGAGAGAAATGGCCACATGTAGCACAGAGATCATTTAATCAGTTTTAACTATCTCCTTGAGATGAATCGTATTCACAAGTGCCTGCTTCCCTCTGTGACTGCAAAGAGTCCAAACATGTAATTACATGCAAGGCAAACACGTAGGGTGGGATTTATAACATGTATTTTATGTTTACAAAGTGCATGCTTTCCTCTGAGACAGAAATATAGGTTTCCACTCAAGTCAATGGGGCAAAATCAGGTCAATATTGCCAATGGAGTTTTAGGGGGCAAGCCAGCCAAGCAGATACAGATTTTATACATATCCTTTATTATTTACTTAAATTACTATTGCTCTTTATTCTCGGTACTGACTAGACCTCCATTTACTGTCATAAAAGCCTGAATGCTCAACTGAGGGATGAATATCTACACTGAAAATATTTGCAGTTAGAGATTAATCCCATTAATAAAGTTAGGGGAGATGGATTCCCACAATGAGATGGTGTTCTTCCCTGAGGGCACACCAACATTTACTACGTCCTGTACCTACCGAGTTTTAATGATTAAGCTTGGTCCACACACTGATTTTACCTGCTAACTCAGAAGAGGTAAAACTGACGTCTCCCAACAGTACAAACCCTGGAGCATCACGTTGGGTTGCCTTTGCTGTACTGCAGCTGACGAGAAATAGTTCCAAGTTCTTACAGAGTTTCAAATTCACTTGGAGATTTGATGCACTAAGGCAATGTCAGAAAATCTGGCCCCAGCAGAGTAAGGGATGTTTAGAAATGTTCACAGGTTTTGGCAACAGTCCTGATGGCCAAACAATGGTTTCAAATGAAGGCAAAGCATCTTTACAGTATTAATTATCATGGTCTCAGCTGAGACATGGTAACTGCTTCTCTGCGGGGTGAATTATGAAGTGAAAATCTTCATTTTGGACTGCTGCGACTCAAGTAGTTTTTATTTCGCTTTGGGAAGAGCAGGTAGCACACACAGCCATGGCTGGATCTCATGACTGAAGGCTTTTGGTCATCCAGAGCTTGACCCAGGCAAGGCTTTATGATAGCAGCACTCCTGCCTCAGGCTCCATCACCTCCACAGTCACTGTCTGGGCAAGCAGATGTTCCTGAGTCCCTTGAAACAACTATGGTCAGACAGCTGGCTTGAACTGAACACATCTTTTCCACTTTTAGATACTCTGTGAAGTCTCGTCTGAAAGTCCATTTGATGAGGAGCACAGCATGGAACATGCATATCTCCAAGGCACAAATGCCAGAGGTCTGAACACCACCTTGGACGCCTTTCAGTACAAAGTCATAGGCCACAGGACATTCCTTCCTAAGCCATGGATGTATTATCTCACATTCAAACCTTGCTTACAGAAAGCCAGAGAAAAGGTTATGCTAATCTGAAACCTCAGGTACAATTCATGGGGCTGATGGATTAGGCCTGACAGCCTGTAAGGTTTGATTTGGTCTTGGAAATATCTGCTGAAAGCCACATGAGCACATCTGATTCGGCAATAATAATTAAAAAAAAAAAAAAAAGAAACTGAAACATTTGCTGCATATAAACAGAAAAAGGTGCTTTGTTTTATACCCTGAGAGGAGTGTTGCAGTTTATAGCAGATAGACAGAAAACATATGTGAATCATCATGTAGATTATATTTATATTGCCTAATGCTCAGGTTTGTTTGGTTGGCATTAACAGCAACTCGTGGCTTCCTTTCCTATAATGCTGGTTTACTTTTAATAAAATCTTGCATTCACATCATCTCAGCCAAGCGTTCTCCTGGGGCGGAGTCAAGGGCAAAGAAGGCAACCTCTGTGAAATTCATTTCAAATGTTCTCCCTCCCTTGTGCAGGTTTGATTTTTTTTTTTTTACCTCCCTGTTATAAATAAATAAATAAGTACATGCAAGATGCCCACTGATTGTTTTGACAAAAAAAAAAAAAAGGCAGGCAAGAGGCTGAGATATATTTGCCTTGTTTTTCCAGAGCTGTCACCCTGAGATGTGCTTGGCACACCGTAGTACTCATACTGAGAGCTGGCAATGAGTGCCAGCAAGTAAATTTGGATTAAAAGATGTTTTGAGATCACTAGAAAGAGCGACTTTGTCCTCTGCAGTGATAACATTTGGTGCAGTGGGTGGGACAGCAACAGGAAGAGGATGGGGGAAAGGACATGAAAGAGAGGGGGCTTTGGGGAATTTGAGGGGACTGAACTCAAGTTTGTTTGTAGGCATTTGGAGCACATTACATAAGGATGGTTCTTCTCACTTGCCAGTCAAAGCTAAACCTTTGGTGATAGCAAAAGCTCCTCAGCTGCAAATATAAGACTAGCAAGGTGGCTACGTGTTCTTCTTGCGAGAAGTAAGGACCCAGGTGAAGCAAGAGGCAGAGAGATTCTAAATCACAGATTTCACATGTGCTGCAGGAATAAACTAGTAGGCATCAACCACAGATGAGTGTAGTGGAGCAGTGATGGCTGAACCTCCGGGCACAGAACAGTCATAGCCCACGGGCTTACCACAGTCTGATAATATTAGATGTGATGCCTTAGGAGTTACCTACAGATCCTCCCTTCATGTTCCCAGCATTGGGTTAGGCTGGGGAAAGCAAAAACATGCAGGGAACTGCACTGTTAAAAGGTTTTCACAAAGAGACTGCTGGAACCAGTGTGTTGAGGCTCTGATTATACAGAGGTGAGCAGCTAGCTCCTAGCACCTTGGTTAGATGTCATGGTACATCATGCAGCACTTTTGGAGGGACGTTTTGAGCCCATTCTGACAACCAGACTCATTATGTTTACAGAATTCACCTCTTGTCTCTGAATAACTCCTGGACAACTCAAAACATGCTTGACTTCCAACCTGGAAAGCTGAAGTGCCCACAGAGAGTGAACCCATGGAAACCTTTCGAAGTGTCTTAGCACTGCCCTGAAAGGCCATATCTTGAAAATCTTCCACCTCCAGATATTTTCACAGGATCACAAAAGATAGGGATGGAGGAAACATCAAGTTTTGCCCAGTCTATCCTACTGTACTGAGACTAGATCAGCTCTTCCTCATGCCAGACTGCTGGTTAGCCAATACTGCTGCCAATTGCAGCCTTCCTCTGAGGGTGACGAAGAATGATCATCCATGGATGATGGGGGGTGATGGAGGTGTAGGAAAATTAAGAGTTTTTTACTAGAGACGTTCACTTAACCAAGGTGGGTGGGATGCCAGGTCCTGGAATTCAGTGTCTCCTTATATCTGTTCCTCTCTCACTTCAGGCATCAGCGTGTTTTTCCTAATTTTCTACCAAGGATTTCATCTGTGCCGACAGGAGCAGTGAAATGGGTTTGTCTCCTATAGCAAGAGCTGGTCCATCGCTCTCTTTCTCAGAGCCATGGGAAGAAAAAGGAAGTACCTTTTATCTCCCAAACCCAATCAATCCCCATTGCTTCTTCTCCATTACACAGATGTAAAACCAGCTGTGGCAGGAGCAGAAAATGGGCTTTGCATTATGTCCAGCTGTTAGGCAAATCATGGAGTAGAAAGACCGCATTCGGGATCTTGTTTCTTTTCAGTGCTGTCAGTCAAATGGAACAGCAGGTCCCTAAAATAGTTATGAATAACCATTAGTAGGAGAAGACTTTGAAAATGTTCCTTGTTTATACATTCGCTGGAGGGTCTAAATCCTGGTAGAGCTTAGAAAAATCCACCGTTTTCACTAAGCTTTCAACTCTGCTTGGGCAAGAGCTCTGCAGCACAGGATAATAAATAAATGTCATGCCACATGTATACACATTTTCTTCCAAGACTGTTTTCAATTTCTTCATTCAGGCATGTTTTGCCCTGATGGTTCCCTTTGCTGGCTGTATAAGAACCAGCTTCAGCACGTCTCTGAAAGCTTTCCAAACAGAAAGCTCATTCATGTCCTCAATTCTGAGATGAGTAACAGTCTGCAGCCATGTACCTTAGGAGCCATAAAGCAGAGTGGACTGGATTGGAAAAGCTCCTGTCCCCCATCCCACTGTGTGTTTTTTAATGGAAACAATATTCTGGAGGAACACAGGGTTTGAAAGTGATGCCAGCAGAAGGGGCTTTGAGATTCAAGTCCTCATATCTCTGCATTTAGCAGTCTCAGCCTGATCTTGTTATTTTTGTTACGGAGACACTTCACTGCCCACATCGCGCGCTGAGCCCACGGTGTATTCAGGACCATTACATGGATTTCACCTGGAGAGCTGGGCTTTCTCAAAAAGAGGGTACTACAGTAACCTAACAAGTGCTGGAACTGCTCACCTCACCCATGTTGTCCTCATCGGTAGGACAGCTCTTAGAAACATTGCATGACCCATGCAAACCTCCCACGCAGGCTGCTGGCAGGTGTGTCCTTCATCTGGTGTTGGCCTTTGGTCCACAGCAGCAAGCAGCTTAACAAAGGCCTCAGGTCCGCGTGCTGTCCATGCCCTCAGCACCTGCTGAAGCAGAAACTGGGACAACTGAACACCTTGAGGCAGATTAGTCCCAAAGCCACCAATGCAAAGTCCTTGAAAACACTTTCCTGCTTGAGTCCGTGTCAGACAGAGGTGGCACTCAGAGAAGACACAAGGCAAAACACTCAGGGACGCCGAGCGTACCCTTGATGCTGCTGACTTTTGGACACTTCTGCCTGCAGTGCAAGCAGAGACCGCCTTGCCACCACCTCAGACAGCTCACGCTGCCAGGCATGGTGCCCACCCCAAAGTGGCAGGCTCGGTGTTTCCTATGCGTGTTACAGGTGTGATCAGGGGGATGCTTATTTGACACCATTTGTTTTTGTCTTCTAATCTTGGCTGAGCAATAAACTGTTGTCCTCTTCCTATTTTTTTTTTAATGATATCATGGCAATAAAGCACTCTGGAGTGAATTTTATCAGACCATTAATACACAGCATGGGTGGATAAAGGCAGAGGCCACACTACAGTACCCTCCCAAAGCCACGTATTAATAGGGCCTGTAAAACACACCCCATTGTGTCTTCTGGCTTAATTGTCAAATGGCTTCCAGATTTAAAGTCCCTAAAGAGAATCTTTTAGAGTATCGATGTTCATTAGGTAACATCAAAAGCAGCGCAAAACATAGGAAATGGGAGCTGCCATTTTAAACTCACCGAGCCATATAACAATGAGTGGTTTGCTAATATTTTCTTACACATTGGCCCAGCCCAATTAAAAAAAAAAAAGAAAAAAAATATCTAGTAGACAGAAACTGAATACAGCAAAAATTTGGTTTCTTTCCCAAACTGGAGATCTGCTTACTCTCTGCTGGCCCTGCCTAGCTCTTTCCACGTTTTCAATCGTAAGACTATGTGAGAAAGCAGAAAGAAAATCAGACCTCGGGGCTTAAAAAGAACTGGACACAGCTTATAAGAATGCAGAGCAACTCTGGGTACCTCAGAGTTTTGGGGTGCCCATTCTGAGGTAACCTGAAGATGTTTTAAACTGCATGTTATTAACTCCATCCCTTTGCTACATCTCAGGCGGGGCGCTTGAAGATCCTACAAATGCTGGCTTCTTTTCATCTTGATTCAATCTCTTTTTTTTTTTTTAATACAAGCCATAACAGGATGGTTCAGTAACTTTCTTCAGATGTATCTTTTTTTCATCATTCCCTACTTCAGAGCTCGTTGTAACTATTATCGTGGCATCTGGTACTGATCACAGGCAGAGACACAACAAACTTGCTGGAGCATGGCTCTGGTGTGGGGTGGTCTGGAATTAGAGACCTCCTGCTCGAAGTGTCCTTTGGTACCAGTCCCGTTCCTGGAAACACCCTGGCTTGCTTCTAGTTCCTAGCTTGGAAAGTTTCACCAGGAAGGGAAAGAAGGAAAAAAGAAAGGATTTTTTTTTTGCTTCATCAATGGGCTTGGGATATCTGGGAACCATCCCTACTTGATTGTGTACGTGACCTTCAGGACAACCACAGATCCCCCACCTGTGGGACCCACCACCTGTAAAATGACCTATAACTACCATTTTTCCGTATTTCATCTTCATTTTTCTTTTCCCTTCAGATTTTAGACACCAAGCACCCCTACTTAAGCAACAAAAGCAATTTAAGGGATTTCTCTCTCTGGGGAAATAGAAACCAGGGGAAAAAATAACCTATGCATTAACAGTATATACAGTCTTTCTACATTTGTAGCTGACCCATGGAGGTTCATGGTCACAAATAGTTACTTCATGATTATCTGTATAATTCTCAAGTAGATGACTAAAATAACCACGATCAGTTTGCTAATGTAAGTATATGGAAACAGTCAGATGACTTGCACTCTGAAATTGCCTGTTTGTCTCCATGGTCGATGAAGGGAGTTTATTGAGAGTAGTTCAGGCTGCGAACTATCCTCTACACCTTGAAACACAGACGTCATTAACATTACCCTTAGTCCCTGCCCCAGCTCTTCCTGAGATCCACTGCGATTCCAAAAGAAGGCCGGGTAACAAGAAAACTTGCTGTGCATAAGAGCCCTATTTGTAAAATAAGGCTGATAACAATTTCTTTCTCCCCTGCCCTGCCTGTCCTGTCTATCGCTGCCAGAGTTTCTCCTTTTTTTCAGGGTATAGTTCCTTGCACACCATGGCCTCAACCCTTGTTCAGGTTACCAGCTTCTCTTCTAAGACCATTCCTTTGCAAAAACAGTGATGGTGGAAGATATGTCTTGTAATGCACACCAGCACCTTGGCCTGCCTTTGTCCAGGTTCAAATCACAAAGGTGATTTGAGCTTACAGCGACTGAAAACAGAGTGTACTGTCTTTAAGCTTAAGCCAGTCTTCAGTGAGGAGCTTTTGGGAACATCCTTAACTGTTCCTACTAAAGAAGATGAGGTCTCATAAAGCAGGAAAGAAGTGGAACAGTTTGGGCCATAATCTTGTCTTCATAACGGGATGCTGATATCACAGAACTATGCAACTGGCTTTATTGAAACATCGTGCCATCCATGCCAAAGCATCAAGATGCTTTTTTTGGAGAACGTTGCAAAGAGCATGTTAGGTGATGAAGGAACTTCTGCAGAAAGTTTTTGTTGAGTACCTTTACTGCCCACCTGTGCTGTAAGACACTCCGGATAGAATCATAGAATCATAGGTTGGAAAAGACCTCCAAGATCATCAAGTCCAACCATCAATCCACCACCACCATGCCTACTAATCCATATCCCAAAGTGCCACATCTACACATTTTTTGAACACCTCCAGGGATGGTGACTCAATCACCTCCCTGGGCAGCCTGTTCCAATGTCTAACCACTCTTTCAGGAAAGACAGTTTTCCTAATATGCAATCTAAGCCTCCCATGATGCAACTTGAGGCCATTGCCTCTTGTCCTATCTCTAGTTAGTTGGGAGAAGGGACCAACACCTGCCTCACTACAACCTCCTTTCAGGTAGTAGTAGAGAGCAAGAAGGTCCCCCCTCAGCCTCCTCTTCTCCAGACTAAACATCTCCACTTATCTCTTCAGTCCTGAGAGAGTGGTATATTTCTTAAGCATGAAATATGGTGCAGATTAGCAGGAAAGCGAAGTCACAGAACCTTAACAAAAAGAGGGCTGGAAGGATGAACGGAGGTCATCAAGCCCTTTTCTTTGCCTAAAGGCAGGATCAGCTGTTCCTAAGGCACTCCTGACAGATGTTTGTCTAATCTGTTTTTAAAGACCTCAATTGGTTTAAGAATCACAGCCTCCCCAGGCAATCTACACCAGTGCTTAACTGGCTTTACTCTTAGCAACTTGCCTCTCAAGTTTAACAGAGCTCTCCCAGGGCTCCGTTTAAGACCATGACTTCATGCCTCATTCCTGAGGATACAGAGAAAAGCTGATTCCCTTCCTCTTTACAGCCCTTCTTATATAGTCAAAGACTGCTGAGGGGGAGCCCTGGACAATACCCTCTTACTGCATATTTGATGTCCACGCTGTTGACTGACCTCAGCTGCGTGAGGGGCTCCCATGCATTCCTGCGGGGGTTACGCCCACTTATGGGACAGCTCAATTGTGTCCTTCCTCTGTCTCATTCCTGGACAGTAATGGTGGCACAAAAGCTGTTAGATCTCTGCTCAGCATCATTAGTGTGGCAGGGAAGTCTCGCTGCCTGAGGGCTTGTGACATGGGGGCACAGTGAAAGGCTTGAGCAAGTATACCTATGCAGGTCAGGTGGTCCCCCTGGGGTGGTGACATTTGCTCTCAGTTTTACATTGCCAGGCTACAACAGTACTAACGTCACCTATATCCTCCCCAGAGACCGTGTTGGTCCCAGTGGGTTTTGTAATTCCTGATCCTTGAAACTTTATTCTCGCTTCTGAACTGATGCCCCATGAAGACTGTCTTTGCCAGCTCCATCCACCATGATCTGAAAGGTCTTTCCCAACCTAAATGATTCTATGATTCTGTGTGAAGTGAAGATCAAGCTTTAACATGGCCTGTGTGCTTCCTGCCCAACACTGCTGCCCATCAGCCCATGTGGTTTCTCTGGATCTAAGCAACATCCACTGGGGACCTGAGTGTCCCAGTAGGTTTAGCTTCACCCATGCCAGATGTGTTTAACTTGCAAAAACATGAGCTGCTTTACAGGTAGGCTACCAAACCTGCTCAAAGTCTTCACCATTAGAGAGCTCAGGTGTTAGACTGAGGTGGTTGAAAGACCTGAAGGCTTTCCACATGGCTAGTGGGCACATCCAGGCAGAGCAGATGCTCCCAGAGTTGCCTCTTTCTCTTCCAACCCTCATTACTCATCCTGGAGTGTCCATAATTTGACCCTCATAAGGCAACATCCTGTATCTATCATTTCATTCCTTGTCCTGTCCCTCTGAGCACTTACAAATTCCCTAGACAAAATTCTAGCTCATTTGCCCATCACCATGCCTCCTTCTATGATGACAGACTGAGCTAGCAAAACCTCAAGGAATCCCATTACATTTCATGCTGGAAAAAACAACCAAGCTTTGCTAGCATGTCCCGAAGACAGATAATAATATATGAGATGGGTTGAGGCCAACAGCTGCTGCTTTTCCTCCTCTCTGCAAGGGTAGTCAGAAGGAGACTTTTCCAACAAATTATAAATGGCTTGCTGTAGCTGTCATCTTTCAGAGCAGCCACGGAGTATTGTCTCACAACGAATATAACCCCTTTTCCACCCTGCTCTTCTGCTATGGAGAATTTGGTAGCCTTTTGGTACCAGCCCACACTGCCAGGCTGGAGGCTTCCCTCCAGCTCCCAGACTGCTTCTTCACTTCAAAGGCCAGCGAGGAGTGGGAAGAACAGCAGAGGCCACATTCCTGCAACGTATTTGCCTTGCAGCCCAGTTGCCGCACTGCTAGATGTACCAGCCGTCCCCTCCAAGACCTCATCTTGCACTTAGGCATACAAAGTGACTCCAGAACAGAAAACAAGAGCATGTTGTACCCAGGAAAGGTTGCCATCATCTCCTACGTAGCATAGGCTTTAGTCTGCATCCCTCTTTATCAGGAGCTAACAGCCTGTCCCTTGGTTCTGTCTGCACTGCAACTCATCGCTGTGTCTGGGACAATCTGCAGATGAAAGCTGGTGTTCCTGCAAAGTGCTGGGAATGGGAAATTCACAAGGTACAAGAAGAGAAACCACACAATCCAGATGCCAACCTGGGACAAAACAACACTGCTGAAATAATTCACAGCTTCTGAGATTCTTCTAGTCAAAGTAAGTTTGATTGCAACTCAGTGTATGGAGAAGAAACCATCTTGTCTTGTTCACAGTGTTTCAAGAAGGCTCGTTATGAATAATATGTAACAAATGTACCAAAAATTTCTGCCTCCTTCAAGGACAAAGGCTGTGTGGGCACTTGTCTGTAAAGCACCTGTGCTTCTTCTTGAGCTCACAACTGAGAGAGGCAGTGCTTTTTAATTACCTGCTTTTACAGTCCAGCAAGTGCAATCGGGATTCATTTAATAGGTCCAGCACTAACTTGTCAGGGAGCATCGAGGTGCTATGGGTGATTTTCTCAAACCAGACTGAAATGAGAAGGGAAGTGAAGTCATTACTTCTTCCATCTGAATATGAGGAAGAACTTCTTCACTCTGAGGGTGATGGAGCACTGGAACAGGCTGCCCAGGGAGGTTGTGGAGTCTCCTTCTCTGGAGATACTCAAGACCCACCTGGACACAGTCCTGTGCAGCCTTCTCTGGGTGACCCTGCTTCGGCAGGGGGGTTGGACTAGATGACCCACAGAAGTCCCTTTCAACCCTGAACATTCTATGATTACATCATTCAATCACAAGCACTTCCCTGCTGCTATTGCCTTTCCTGTGCTTCCTTCTGATTTGTAGTGGATGAAGGTTTTGTTCCTGCTCTTAATGAAAGTCAAGACATTCCCAAGGTGCCCACTCCATGGAGTGGGGTTAATAAATGTTACCAGTGACGCTCTGTGTTGAGTTGACACACCACCCTGTGCACCAAGACACAGCACGTGTGGTGCCTTGTGCTATAAGCAGCAGGAGCTCAACCCAGCCAAGAAAGTGGTCCATATGCTGGTGAGTATTGTCCAAGAGTCCAGCCACTCTGGACCTTAAAGAGGACACAATTCATTACGAGGCTTCTGGAATCAACATCAATTTCTGTGCCAGCTCATGAAGAATGTTGGGGAACATTTCTGGGTATATAAACATGTTCACCCATGGTTTGGGATCTAACAAAGGCCAAGAGCTGTTCCAAACAAGCAGTTGAGATGAAGCTACCTAGATTTGCAGGCAACTCAAATTTAACAGCGTGGATGAAAGCTCTTCCATGCTAGATGTCCTCAGAGTCACAGGAGAATCTTGGGCACATTTCATTTATTTGCACAGATGCAGACATTGGGTCGAGTCCTTTCTCTTTCAGGCCCCATGTTATACAATCTTTCTCAGAAATACATTGAGTTCAAGAGCCCTAGGTTTCCATGAAAAGAGTGGTCAACTGGTAAGACCTCTGTAAACTCCTTAGCAGTCCTTTGAGTCCTTTGCTAGAAAGAAATTAGTGTGAGCTTTGACATTCCTCTGGGAGAGGTCACACCACATCAATGGCTGGGATCCTCAGACTTACCCCTACTTTTTCAAAGGACTTTTGTTCAAATCCCATGAAACACTCATCATGATGAAAATGCCCCAGTCATGACTGAAGGTCCCACCATGCTTGACAAGGCACAGGTACATAATAAAGTGACAGCCCTTACCCTAAAGAGGTTTTACAAAGTGGCATTGAAGTTAGTGGAAGATGCATGGAAGACAGTAACTGCCTAACACCATTATTAGTTGTGTTACCTATCAGTTCAGGGCAACTCTTCTGAAGGTGTCTGCTCTGGGAGATGGTGTGTGTGTGTTCATGTGTGGATGTGCATGCTGAGTGTGTTATTACCATATGTTCCAAGGTGGAATTCACATCTCCAAAGTGCACGTGATCACTCGAGCCTCACCAGGCACTGGCTACATCTTCTGCTCTCACTCAGCCTATTTCTCTTCACTCATCTGCCTGCCAAAACCTGGGTGCTCGGTGGTTGCCAAACACGTGGTAGAAACATCTGTCTGCCAGAAAGGCGCCTGCATGGGGTCTGCTGCTGTTTCTTCTCTGTGGGAGCTGACAGCCTTTGGGGCTTGGAGGGGGTGCCCGGCTCCTTGCTGCTCTTCCGCTGTGCACTCCTTCCTCTGCACCCTCGAGCTCTGCACTGCCTGCCATGACCATAGCCCTTTCCCACTGCTTTCAGAATCCTGCATAACCTCAGACATAGCCCACTTCTCCACATCCCCCAAAGAGTATTTCTTTAGCTCCAACTTTTTCCCATTCCCTTGCTCATTCACGTGGCTCAACAGCAAAAGTCTCCATGCACTGCAGTGAGAGAATGCATCAAGCTGAAATAACACAAGGAGTTATGGAGACCCATTAATACAAAAAAAACTATTTCAGGACAATGAGTACCAGAGAGAGGCACTGGGATGGCACTGGAGACCTAGATTACGCAAATCTTGAAGATTTTCTTGAAGAAACCCAGTTTCTCTGAGTCTCATTTTCCCATAGTAATATTGCCTTTCCACACTCTTACGTCTGTCGTATCTGTCTAGATAACAGGCTTGGTAGGTCTCAGCCTACACATCTAATGCTTAACACAGTAACATCCTGACTTTGCAGCAAAAATCATGTTGCTCTAGTCAGACAGAAACACCTTTATGTAGAGCCCCTTGGTATGAAATTCTCCTCGCATCTTTACCTCTGGCCACAGGATAAACCCCTTGGAGTCAGAGTATTTGGGTACCATAGCACAGAGGTAAATGAGCAAAGCTGCAAATAATACTCCTGTTTTCTCCATGAAAATGGAGGTGTACAGCAGCAGTCAGGAAGAAATCCCTTGTCCTTGCAATGGTCAAGAGTTAGTCCTGGACAGGAGGAGTGAAGCTGCGAATCCCAAGCATGACTTGTCTGCTGCACGCCCATTCAGGGACCCGTTCTGCTAAGCATCATTCCAGCACACCGACACCATCACACCCTCCCCTGAAGTGGATCTTTTTTTACTGGTTCCAAGCCAAAAAGAGATGAAACCTGGTTCCTGCAACAGCTTTCAAGGAGCAGGAGGGAGGAAAGATGTGTAACACATGTGTTTTGCAGTAGGACATCAGACCAATTCATCATTGTCCATCCACCCTGCTGGGGCCTGGCGGCAGGTCATCAGGGGAGGCCCCAGATCCACCGACTTCCCAGAAGTGATCAAAGGATGAGACTGAGAATGGCATAAGCTTTCCTGGATGGGATTTCAACCCAGCCAGAACATGTGACACTCTGAGAGATCCTGCTTTTCATTCTTCTCCCACCTGCTGTGCCCAGCACCTCATGGGAGGTGCAGAAGGAATGATTTTGGAGGAGGACACAGTGCAACTTCCAGCCCAGTAACCTGCAGCAAACCAATGGTGTGTAGGGCTCACCCTCTGCAGCAGCTGTCCTTACACAGGAGCAAGCATACATCAAGTGAAATATTCAGGTCCTAAACTCTAGTTAAGGTTTAAAGGTGAGGGAGAGACCAAAGAGCACTCAGAAAAAAATACGGCATAAAAATTCCACTGAGCCTAACACAAGCACACACTACTTCTGCCTCATGGCATCTCATTCGTGTTGGATGGTCCCGGGTGCCAGGCACGGGGACGTCAGGCACTGGTCCTCTATAGCTGCCCTTATGGAGTACATGGGAGGGAAGCTGGATTTAGGGCTCCTGAGTCTGCAAGTGGGATTTTCTTGGCATAAAAATACACCTTTCACGGGTCCATCTTCTGAAAGGTGAAGACTCTGTGCCTGGACCTTAATGAGATTTCTGGGTGTGGAGCAGGCTGCAGCAGGGTGCAGGTTGATGGCTAGTGGGAGAAACATGGAAAAAACACACTTCAGCTGAGAAAAAACTTCCAAGAAGGAAAAGTGACTTTCCTTCCAGGAAAGAAAACTTCCAAAGAAGGAAAGAAAACCCCACCGATACCTGGTAAGTCTGGGAACGATCTGTGGGATGTTGCAGAGGGAGTAAGGGCAGCCTGTGAGGAGCCTGTGTGCTCACCAGCTCTTGGCGGGAGCTGTGGGTATGCTGTGCTTCTCCAGCAGCTCCTGCTGTGTCCCCGCAGAGACACGACTGCCCTGCGGTTACTGTTGACTGTGCCTGTTTCCCTTGTGCCAGCGGTGGGGACTGTAGGCACACAGGACTAGGACAGACCTCCTAACCCCCCTCTGCTGCTATCTTTTAGCAAATACATGTTGAATTTCACAAACGAAACTCTCTGACGAATTTTGGCCTCCCCAGATAGAAACTGCCATGTCTACGTTACCCCCTCCACCCTCTTCTCTAAAACAACCCTGGGACTTTTCTCCCTGTGAATGCACGAAACTCTTCAGCTTCTTTTCCTGCCTCGCTGGCTTAGGTGAAAAACTCAGCATGTCAGCCTTGCGCTGGAGTTGTCACGGCTCCTTGTAAGCACTCCATATATTACGAGGAGTGACTCCCACAAAGGCTTAAGATCCATGGCAGTGTTTTCCAGTGCTGCCTTGTTGCTTTCAATTACCCTGACACGGAGCTGACACAGAAAAGAAGATCCACGTCTCCCATCCGGAGACTCACCGGAAACTTTTCCTCCCTACACCCTCGTCCATCGTCCTCCTCGCGGATGAGTTACATCTTTCCCGGCCTCCTGCTTTGGTGAGCCGCCGGAAACTCACGCGCAAGGAAGAAATGTGCGTGTACTAAAGCAGAACATGTCATACTGTTTATATGTTAAGGGCAGGCAACAACACGGGACGTGGCATGAATCACAGCTGTGGTTTGCAGGGGATGGGGGTACCCCGCAAGTGGCAGATGGTGCTGATTATCTGGGGAAGTTCTCCTTTTTTTTTTTAATTCCTCCTGTTATAATAGGATCCAGTAATTCATCCTCAGCATGGGCTGCATGTCTGTTCTCTCTGGAATATCCCAGGGATGAGTTAGTAATCCATCACAGGGAGATAGCAATTTTTTCCTCGTCTTTGTTTTCCCCCAGGTGACTTCAGGGCAGCCAATGTACTTCTACCACCAGAAGTACATGGAGACTGGCCTGGTGTGTTCAATCTCCGAGGAGAGGCATCGTCAAATCCAGTGTTTCTGATTAAATAAAATGGAAAGATAAGCAGATTGACAGGCAGGCAAAAAATCCAAGGGGTGGAGGTCTCACAAATGCCTTGCAGTGGAAAAAAATATCTCATACGACGGCAGCTCACACAATGGCATAAATCACACTAAGGAAGATCAACTGTCTGCTTTAAACTGCAACCAAATAATCATGTATCTTTCTTCCCACTGTCAACTTTCACCCTCAAGCACAATAAAAAGCTTTGCAAAACCATGCACAGATCACCACAAAGGTACCTCCACCTCCTGAATGAAACGTGGGGCTGCCTAGCACTGAACAATGCGGCTGCCCGGGTGTCTGGAGCAAGGAGAAAAATGTTTCACGCACCATTTGAAATTATGTTCTGGGAATGTAATGAGCAGGGTCAAGCTGGGGGATTGCATTTTACTGGGTGGCAAAGTGAGCAATGCAGCAGATCTGAATGCCGACTGAATACACTTTGTATTAAATTTTAAGTGCTTAGCAGAGCTATTTGTAAGCAACAGGGCATCTTCTTGTGTTGCAGCTGCTGGAATGTACTGTGGGTTCTCCTAGATACCAGGTTAGATGGATTCTTAAACCAACCCAATATAAACACCCTCAAAAGATCATTCCTATAAGGCCTTCAAGACAAATACTCCAAATCATCTGTCATGTCTGAAAATCCTGGCTTTGAGTGTTTAAAATATGAAGAGATGTTGAAATGAGAGATGTAGCAGCACCTCACTGTAACCAGCTCAGTCTGTCATAAGAACACAAGCATAGACACGTTGGTTTGGGTCAAAGATCCATCTAACTTGATGTGCAGCAGTAGACAGAGAACAAGGCAAGTATGCAGTTGCTCCCCCAATTCCTAGCGATCCCATTTTATTCCAGATATTTTCTGCTGCCCCATTTTACAGTTTGGGGGCTATAACTTGACTAATGTACTAGGTACCATCCTGGGAGGAAGCAGGCAGGTCTCACCTAGGGCTGTCGAGCGCATTCCCATTTCTCTCTGCCTGCTTCCTCGGCTCATTCATCTTTGCAGCCCTGCTCCCAGGTGTTGACAAAGCTGGCGTGTCCAGCCACAGTAGCTTTTCACCGATGGCTGCTAATACCTCAGCAACCCATGCCATGTGGTTAGAAAAGATTGCAGAGCTCTGAAGTTCATAGAAATTCCTAGATTATTAGTTTAATAAGGAGTCTAGTCTTTCCATGTCAGTACATTATAGACCCCCGGCTAGGCGTTTTAAATCCGGGACTATGAGAGAATGTTGTAAAGTCTCCAGCCCGCAAGTCTGTTTTTTTCTTTGAGAAAGAGGAAAATTAATAAGACAACCTAGAGAATGGGAATAGGTCCAGGAGACAAAGCAGAAGAATGAGAGGGAGGAAAAAAAGTAAAAAAAAAAAAAAAAGTGGAAAAAAGCCAGAGGGAAAAAGATGGAGGCTGATAAATGGCTCTGTAGAAAGGTATATTGAAACTTTGTTTACAATCTCACGGTACCAAAGCATGCAGTATTAATAGCCTTCGGCACCTTGTAAACTCAGCAAAACTAATTTTGCAGAAAAGAAGTCCTTTCCCAGAAGTCTCCTCTTTCGTGCTTAACATGCATTTTCTAGGGCTGACATGTCCCCTTTCATCACGACAGCAGACAGGAAGCTGGAAGGTTTGCCAGGATGCCTGGGGTAATGCCCCTTGTACTTTTACAAAGGCAAAACACAAAAACAACTCCATCAGATCTTTAATGACCCCAGCCGCCCCATAACACTCTGCTGGGACAATGGGCCCGGAGGCAAACTCGTAAACTCCACTTGTGAGGTAGCCCGTCATTAATGTCCCAATCTGACGGATAAATAAGCTGAGCAGGGTAGTCCAGGGTCACAGAGAAAGCTGTCAAAGCTGGAACAGAAGCAGGGGCTGCAACCTGTGATCCTGACAGAGCCCATGCCCAAGCACGGACTGAACTGCAGTGTGCTCCTTTACCATCGTATTCATGTAGCTTAGCAGGTATGGCCATGTTGATGCACCCAGTCTGACATACCCTTCCTACTTCATCAGCTCTACCAAATGTGTAGTGTTAGACCTTATCTATGGTCCACGGACCACAGACTTTCCAAAGACCATATGGTCAACTCACTGCTGGTCATCAGCCATATGATGCCCAAGGCACCTTGGGGGTAAATGGTGGTGGCTGGACACAGTGAGTCACCCCTGTTCCTCATATGGGAAGGATACAAGGGGTAGCATGCACTGGACTTGTTCCCTGGTGCACTCCAAAGCTCAGCTAAAAGCTCTGACTGATCAATGGCTTGCCTAAAAGCAGTCTGAGCTCAAGAGATGGCCAAGGACCTTGCCAAGGACCACTGTCAAGTGGAGCCATAGTCCAAGGTCTGTGTTCACACACTCCCCTCACCTCAATCCAAGGCATAGCAGACATCTATGGTTTAGCATACCTGCAAGAAGGAACCTTCTTTGTGCCACCCCCACCCAAATGTGATGTCCCCCTGAAGGACACCAGGCAACGTTCCCACCAGCAGTGGGGTACAGACTTCAAAGGTGCCGTCCTCATTGATACTGAGGATGCACAAGGCTGAAACAAGAAGGTGTTTTGGATTAATAGATTCTGGTGGGCTTATGGAGGAGAACCAGCAGCAGAGGCAGGGAAAGGCGTGAAAATAGTTTTTACTAAAAGTTTTCAGTTAAAAAATTACCTTCCCCCCCCTCCCCAAAATGAAACTTTTTACGTGAAGTTTCCCCTTGTTAACGTTCTCTGTGAGAATTTATCTGATCGTTCTCAAAATTTTCCATTTGTCGTGCTCCAGTGAGTATTTCCCTTTACGTTATGAAACACCATCAGAAAGAGAACAAGAAAAGCTACCCCGGATTAGTGGGAATGGCAACCATCTGCACTGCGGGAAACTGACAGCAAGGGTCCCATTAGCAGCTGGTAAAGCAGGATTACCCCATTCCCTGCCCTCCCCGGGCTTGGGGTGTTCACCTACTCTAGGGCTGATACTCTTCTGTCTGAGGTTTGGGGAGTATATCCTTCTGTGGACTTGAGAAATCGGGAAGCTTCACTAAATGAGGCAAATTTTCATCAAAAAAAGGTTGAGTTTGAGGGAACATTTTGGGCATGGTAGAATTTTCTAATGAAAAGCATTTACGGGGGAAACACGGAGCAGGTCCTAACATCACAGACGTGGCATTTTCGTGAGCCTCCCTCTTCCAAAAGGGGACAGAGGCACATGGTTCAAGAAGGAGCTGCCTTCAAGGTGCCTTCTTTCAAGAAACAAGGGACTGACTCCAGCTAGCTGTCAGGAGATCCAGTTTATGGTCCATTGTCTGCCGCAAGTTACAGGTCATTCTCTCCTCCTACTGCTGGTAACGTGAGCTAGAGCTCCCGAAGAGAGAGAGATTAGCTGACAGTCATAAAACTCAGTCTTTGATCATGACCTGGCCATGTTTCATTTGCCACGCACGCCCTCCCTCCAGGCTCCATCACCCAGCTGCAAATCTCACATACTGGTCTCAGTCTTACAAGACACCACGTTTTCCCCCCTGGTCTCCAAGTTTGGTGACTTTCTGACCCTTTCGGTAGCATGGTGAGTGTCAAGACCAAAATCAGCTCCCACCTTCTTCAGTGAAAACTAAACAAGGCAAAGACACTCATTCTCTGATCCCAGGCTCTCCAAAGGTCACGGCAGCCCTGCAGAATTTAACCCTTCCCTTTCCACCACCCCTGCAACAGCACAACAGGCTCCACTCTGTAATAAGCTTGACTCAGCAGCCAGGAGATGCACCAGTTCCTGGATTAAAAGATTCTTGCACAAACTGGATCGTCTGAGTCCTTTTCCAGCTGGAAAAATCACTGCTGGGGCTTAGTGGTTCACTGGTGAAAAACAAAACAAGCAAACAAGAAGCTCTTCAGGACACTCCCCTCCGACTGGAACCTTAATCCAGATACTCATCTGCTTTCAGCGATGCTGAAGAGTTGGCCCAGACTTGGCAGCAGTTAAGTTCGCATTCGATGGAAAGTGACATTCATGGCCCACACGCTGACTCAGCAAGAGCATTCAGTTCTGCCAGCTCTTGGGATGCTGGCTTGATTAGCAAGTACATTGGGTTGGTTGTATACTCATTAAGCAATGTCTTCACGTGCTTGCTGTTACTGCAGGGACAGTGAAATCTCTAATGACAGAGAGGAGCAGCGTAAGACACATAGGACAGACTTCATCCAGGGCATTTGCAACAGAGCAGTGTTGATGACATTCAATACTCACCGTTGTTATGCCAGCAAAGGATGAGACCGAACACCTAGCAGAGGTTAGCTGGAGAGAAGGATATGAAAGAGAAATCCTGGTCATGGGAGAGATGTTGAGGTGGAAAATACACAACATTTGCCTTGCAAAATCCAGGCAGAGCAGAGGTCTGAGGCCCCTCTCAGCCACTTCTCCTTTTCAAATGAAGTCCCATTATTTACTCTGTGTTGCAAAATCATGGGACATGCAAGAAAACTGACAAATTATAAAAAGATGAAACCACCTAATCTGCTCCCACTAATAACGTAAACAGGAATCTGTAACAGGACGTACACACTTCCACTGCTCAGTTCCAACACAGATGATATTTGTTTATATTTTGGGGGGACTACATGGGAAACAGAGATTTGCAGCCTTCTGAGAACTGACCTGATGAATCTGGGAAGGTCTCCAAAAGTATCTGCTATGTCAGTGGAGGGTGAAGGAGGAAGCTTGTGGAGATTTTGGCATGCAGAGCTGGTTGAGCAAGACTTCCACGGGTGCTGCTGGGATATATAGCTCAAGGGCAGCACAATAGGCTTGTGGCTTCTCCCACCTGCCTAAGACCTGGCATCCAGCTTGGCAGCAGTGGAGCTGATATTCTCACGAAGCATTTGAGACGGAAACACACCAGGTTTAACATCTCATGAGATGTAAATGTAGCTGGAATATGAGATGATGAGAAACACATTGATGTCTAACCAACAACAGAGATCCATCCATGGCTGTTCTTACGGTCAAAGCTAAACATTTTTGAGAAACTATCTGTGCATGGTCCTGAATTTCAGCATGGAGTCAGACTGGGAACTGGTGATGTTCTGCTCTCCAGACTGAAAACGCTGCTCTCACCTTGCTTCAGATGAGCTGGCCTAGCCTCTGTTGTCTCTTCAGCTGAGAAGAGGAAAGCACAGCAGATATTTGCAAGGTTCTCCAGACCTGAAGCCTTTGGAGCTGCTCCTGAAAACTGGCAGAGAGGAGATTCAGCCATTGGAAAGTTTTATCAGAGTCTCCCTTCAGTTATCCAGGAACTTCCAGCAGCCTGTGGACTGAACCCCTTTGCCATGGAATAGGCAAATATCACTGACTGTAAAAAAACCACTCTCTCCCTTTTTTGTACTTTCAAGACCACCAAACTTCAGACTTGGAGCTGAGACAGCTAAATTAGAAACATGGCACCCACTGCAGCAACAGTTTGCTTTTCATCAACATCCTATGAAGTCCATGGTATTCATAGTTCTGAGGCAGTGGAACTTCAGGTCAAGCCCCATTTCATATAAGATGAAGTCGGGTCTTCAGTCCTGCCCAAAGATCATTGCGTTCAATATCGTTGCAGTCCGTTAGATTGTGCAGGGCCTTTAACCAAAAGCCTATCCTTTCTTGTCCTTTGCCTGGCTTTCTACTTACATGAAATGTTCTAAAATGAGTTTCTGTGCTTCTCTCAGCAAACCTCTGCAGTGATGTCATCTTCTGATGAGCATCCGTGGCTCAGAATTAGGAGGAGTCACACTGGGTATCACCTTCTCACCACACCCAGTTAGGGATGTAATCCAGCAACAACCCCTCATTTCAAGAGCTACATTTTACATCTGTTCACAAAATTAAAAATACTATCCCAAAGTCAATCTCCTCTTTCAATGATTACCTGACCATCTCAAAATGTGCTGGGTTTCATGATTTTATGTGGTTTAGGGCAAAAGAGTCCCTGAAGCATTCACGACCTTCACCCTCTATCACCAAGAGCCCCGGAAACATGCAACCTCAAGGAACCTGGTAGCTTCAAACCATTGCTACCTGACTCCCACAGTTCCTGCTTTCAAAGCCTGAAAGTGGCCCGGTCAATAAGCTGCAGACGACCTGGCAACACAGGCTTCCTTAGACACCCATGGACTGCCTGGACTTCTAGGGAGGACAGGAGCTTAGGAACTGGAGTTCCTCTGGTCTCAGCTCTGCAGAAGTCAATTTGCACAAGATGTGGGATCCTGGAAGCTGAGGACTCCCCTCCCAATCCACCAGGTGAAAACCCAAGCAGGACAAGCTAGAAACATGCCAACTTTCCATCAGGTCCTTGATGAAATCCAGCTGTCCCCATGGATCATTTAGGTTTCAGCTGTGGTATCTATGGAGGTATTGTCATGGCGGGAGGTACGAATAAAACTGAGGCAAAAGAAACAAACTAACAGTCCCCTGTAAACAGGGGGAAAAAAAATCTGAGGATTTAAAGGGAAATAATTAGTGCTGGACCCAGCCCAGGTCATTTATCTAAAATCCCACATACCTTGGGGGCCTTCATCTGAAACATGTCTAACTTTTTTTTTTTTTCTGTTGTTTTAACCAGACTGAAGCCTACAAGACAAAGATTTGAGACACTAATAACTGTGGCTGATTTCTGCCTGGATTTGTTTCAGCCCTCTGTCTCTTAATGCTAACCAGCAAAACGAAAAATAATTAATAACACTCAAAATTCTCCACGCTAAGCGCGAAGTGCCATTGTTTCCTTTGCATTCCTCGTGCTGATTCTGCAGGGCCCCAAACCAACGAAGCAATCAAATACATGTGTAACACTGACAGCCTGACTAGCAGCTTTGGCTCCAAGGAGCTCTAGGCTAGTATTTCATCCAAAAAGGTGCTGGGCTATTGGTTTATGAACTGTACGGACATCTTGAACAGGTTCTTGCCTTGGCCTTGAGTATGACCATTTGTGAGTTGATCTTTAATGTGGGCTTCCATGTTTTCAAAGCAGGCCATGCTAAACCAGCCCTGAAGCCTTAGATGAGCTTCCAGAATAGTTTCAAGGAGGGTATTGTTGATGCAGAAAGGGTTGTGGGGTCTTCTGCAAAGTTTCCCTTAGGCTGTGCCCATATGGGTAAGTCAAAGAGCACCTGGGATTATTCTCAGGCACGCGAGCTCCTTTCTCCAAATGGTTTAATTTTTAGGATGCTTTTGGCACCAGTTAGATCTGGACCACCAGACTGCTTCATGGACACCTCCCAGGCACAGCTCAGGAGGTAACACATGCCAGGGACTCTTCCCAAAAGGCAGTTCAGAAGCAGGCACCTGGTTTTGGATGGCAAGAAGGAACAGCAGTGTGGAGGCAAGCCCTTCCTTGCTGTTTGCCCTCAGGGCTGGAGATCAGCACCGGGCACATTTAATTTACTGGTATAGATCCAGTGACTAAATCACTCTCTTACCCTCTTCTTTACCCAAGTGGGAACGTATCATGTGGCAGAGATGTTTATAAACCTTCATCCATCTGGAAGTCATTATCTCAAAATGAAGTTTATTTGAAGAAATTGTATTAAATGATTACATGTTATTTTTGCCTCAGCTAGAAAGCAAACTGTTGTACCATTGCTGAGAGTCTCTCTTTGGTTCAGATTTGTTTTAATATTTTATCTAGACTATCAGCATCAGGGTATGGCAGCTAATTTAGCTGCTTTGCTACAGTTGTCTAGTGGTCGGACATAATTTATTAAGAGTTTGACTCTTTATCTAGGTTTATTTGTTTCTGTTCCTCTTCTCCATCTTCTGTTAGGTTTATATATTATCCATCTAAATTGTCTCTTTATTTACTTTTTGCATTTTGCAGTGAAGATTTGAAACGCATATTAAAGTCCAGAAAAGAAAGAGAACAAGACTGCTAAAAAACAATCCCAGATAGTTTGCCAAAATATTGTCACTTGCGTTGTGTACTGGGAAAAAGCTGGACTAGACAGTTTTGGGGCTAATTCTTCTCCCAGTGAAAAGAAAACAGGGAAAAAACACTAGGAGGACTAAAACAGAGCACTGACCTTCAGCAAATACATAGATTTACAGTCCAGAGGTCAATTTCTGTGATCATGCAGTCTTGCTGCAGACCTCCACGCCACCGACTGATAATTCACAATCGAGCAAGAACATGCCTTCAGAAGGGAAAAATAACTGCTTGATTTAAATATGCTAACTGGTGGAGAGTCAGCTCATCCCCTACATTTATGTTCAGTTCTGGCTCAGTGCCTCACACGTGCTGCCTCTGCAGCCTGCCCTTTCCAACCCATCTGCACCATCGAACCCTTATGCGGGAACCTCTTTTCCTCTGATCTTTACAAACGCCATCCCTTCCCGCTGATATTCATCCTGAGCAAGTATCACTTTGATCACATCTCTTCCTCCCCAAGCAGCTTTCCTCAGATTCCCCCATCTGTGCCGCATCCGACGCGAGCCGCCTCTCCTCTATTTCAAAGCCTGTCATCCCTCAGTCGGCATCAGGCATTCCCTGACACCAGGTTTTGCATCTGCTGCCCATTTCAGGTTTCTCAGACATACTCCTCACTCTTGGCTGGAGCTTGGATTCATCAAGGCACATGAGCAAATGAAGTTCAGGAGACGGTGCTATGTAAGTGCTTCGACATCTGGGGCTGGCGGGGTTTTTCCATGTCACTCCTGGGTTACATCTCAAGAAGATAAAAAGGAGAGCTTTGGGGGTTGTGCAGCAAAGGGGCACTGTGAGTGAGTGTGAACACAGAATCACAGAATGATAGAATCATAGAATCGTGGAATCAGAATCATAGAATGGTTTGGGTTGGAAGGGACCTTAGAGGTCATCTAGTTCCAGCCAGATGACTAGACACCTTCCACTAGACCAGGTTGCCAAGATGTGAAAAAGTTGTGACCACATCTCCACTGCTCCATAGTGATTCCTTAACTCCTTAGTTAAATCCCTTTAACAAGCAGGGTAAATGTCAGCCAGATCCTATGATTTGTATACTTTCAAACTTTCCAAGCCAGTCCTTATCAGCTTAATTTTTCTCTTTATTTTTCTTGCTAATGACATATTTAGAAAAGAATTCCATATTCTGGCGGATTTAGAGGCATTTATTAATTACATCCTGCTCTTTGTTTATTAGTGAGCCTGGGTTCTCATTTTCCCCTGTTATAATTGTAGAGGGCTTTTATTTCCCTTAGCCTTCGCACACTTAACATTAGCTCATAAATGTTTCCTTTCTTACACCCAGAGATTTTCACTATTAGTTTAATTGACCAATGGCTCATCTCAAACAGGGAACTGACTCATTGTGCACTACAGCTGTCAGCGAGTCAACTAATTGATAATACATTCTCTGGAGCCCAGGCCAACACGGCTTGAGAGACAGAGAGAAAAGAAAGTCAAGACTAGGTTTCTCCTGTATGTCTGCACAGCACCTAGTACATCACAGGCCAGAGCTGCCCCAAAGTTGCTAGGTGTTGCCACAATAGAAATAATAATAAAAATAATTAAAAATTAAAAAAAAACCAATAAGAAATAAACAAGAAATAATAATAAATGGTGGAGGAAAGCACGAAAAAGATGAGGAAATATTTCCACAAAAACACAGTCTAGCTGGTTCCATTTTCCAAGTATTCAGATGACCCTGCAATTTGTAAACTGTATTGCAAATACATATAGAATCATAGAGTCATGGAATGCTTTGGGTCGGAAGGGACCTTCAGAGTCTGAACATGAGGAAGAATTTCTTCCCTCTGAGGGTGACGGAGCACTGGAACAGGCTGCCCAGGGAGGTTGTAGAGTCTCCTTCTCTGGAGATATTCAAGACCCACCTGGACAAGGTCCTCTACAGCCTACTGTAGGTGACCCTGCTTCGGCAGGAGGGTTGGACTAGATGACCCACAGAGGT
>Ga0065711_1003345_pt1 | contig 28458 bp, 15 predicted proteins | sample Hoacrofraction12_FD_59098 | JGI IMG/M metagenome (GOLD analysis project Ga0065711, IMG submission 59098) | Hoatzin crop microbial communities from Cojedes, Venezuela - Epithelial fraction 12 v2 (version 2) | ecosystem: Host-associated > Birds > Digestive system > Esophagus > Crop | place... | reverse complement strand
CCCTGATGCTCCTCAACCTCTCCACTTCCTCCTTCAGCTCTGCCACCAGGCTGAGCAGGTCATTCACCTGCTCGCACCGAACACAGCCGTTGTCTCTGCTGTCCGCCGGTACGAGCTCCAGGCTCAGGCACTCCCTGCAGCCAGAGACCTGGACACCTCAACTTTAGATTGTAAAGGAGTGAATGGTCCAAAAGATTTTCTTGCTATCACTAGTTACAGAAGTAAAAGAGGCAAACAAATCCTGACCTGAAAACCCTGATCATGCTTAAGCAAGTATGGATATTTCTTTTTAGTACAGCAACAAGATCAGCAACAAGCAAGACTTCAGAACAGTCAGTTGAAAACTATATGCAATAACCAGATCAGTACCACAACTGAATGTTTGGTGTGTATTGATTTGGATATAGAACAGTTCTAAAGAAAGGCGTGACTTAACACTATTTTTGAGTTCCTTACACTGTGTCACGCTGTAGACTTAGGCTACAACAAACCTGCAACATGGTCTGCCAAAGCTGGAAGGACTTCATTCATAAATGTGTCATAAAGCAGCTCTGGATCAGGCCCATATAGCATAATACTGGCAATATCGTATATCTATAGTTAACTGTAGCACTGTAGCACTTAACATAAACACATTAACCTTAAAAATTAACCTATGTCCTTCAAACGAAGTTTTGGATTCAAGATCTCCAGAAAGGAATAATACCTGCTTCCATTTTTAAAGCTTTTTTTTTTTTAAGAAAGAAGAGATTTTTTTTAATGTCTGAAACAACACCTATTCTTTCAAATGTACCATTTGTTGTAAACAAGATGTACTGCCTTTGCTGTCTTTGACAAGTGCTGCAAAACCAATCCCACCATCAAAATCTTTGCAATACTGCACACTGTAGTACAAATAGGAATGTGCACTTTATCCCAGTATTTTTCATTATAAAATATAGATCTCATTAATACTAATTATGCACACTAAATAGGAAATCCTAACAGTCAGTACACACAAAACAATAATTTTACGAGCTTTATCACGACCTTTGTCAAACACTATTCTCCACCTCTGATCTCTTCATTCTTTTCTTTCTACTGAAGCAAAACACATTTTTGACTATGAGTTCAGTTTAATTCTTAAAGACAGGAAAATCTTGGAAAAAGGCTATGCATAGTTAGTGTTTTACAAACAAATGCAGACAGACATACTCTCACATTTTCAGAATATACCATGAGAACCACTGCTGGATCCTACGTTTTATATGTATATGTATCTGTTGTTAAAAACTACTACTAAAATTTGTAGATACTCAGCAACTTCAAGTTCAAATGTTTACACAGAACCTTTAGAACAAAACAGTTTGATATCAGACTGAAACGTAAGCTTTGAGTCTGAACAGCCTTTTTTGCACCCATTTTTCAGGGCCTAAAATTGTGCATGTGTCCTTTTGAAAACTTAGTCCTTCACTTTCAAAAACTAGAGGCCCGCAAATAGCAGCTGTACTTGCTAATTTTGTCTTCTGAAAATAAAGCTGACTAAATACCTCCAAAGTATTATTGAGATTTAGTAATCTTCAAAAGTTTTTTTCTCCATATCTTTAATTCAGACACATACACATCAATGTAAATGTGTGGTTTAATTCCATGGTGAATTTGGCCTGAAATATAGATTAGCAAAATTGGAAACAGCTGTGCAAGAAACTGCTTTCCTCTTCCATTTATAGTATTGTATCCCAATATAAACTCCATCATTTTAGTATAAAGTGATACCCCCCCACTCTCTCTTCTCATCCAGATGTTTATGGATTTTTCAGATACTCTTCAGTGAAATTGTCAAAACCAACAAAAAGTCTTAACATGTAAATTCAACATATTGTTTCATGCTCATCATGGCCTTTTCTGCATCAATGCCAATCCTCATTAGATTTCAGATGTACTTTGGTCGACACTGCTACAGAAAAGAACTCTGACTCATCATCTCATTGTGGGCTGGGTTCCTATTTAATTTTTTTTGTCTGATTCATGAACTGTTATTTTGAAATTCTAAAAATGGTTCATGAATTGCTTGGGAGATGAGAAAATTAATAATAATGATCCAATTTACTGTACATTGAATTGAACTGATAATCATGCAACATACCGACAGACTTTTTCATGGCAAATAAGTTCTACAGACAGAGGTTTTGTTTCCCTTCATACTGGACATGTCATTATACTGTAAAATAATCATTAAGCTCTTAGGCCAAGATCCAGCAAAGTGCTTAAGCACTTGCTTAATTATAAGTTTACGCAAACTCTAAAGTGAAACTACAGAAGAGTCAAATTATATTCTTTATTATAGCTGTGACAAACTTTAGAGTTACACATATACTTCAATATTTTGGTGCATCCTTTGTACGTTTAAAGATGAGTGGTACTACATAAATTCAAATATAATTATTTTTAGTAGTCTGTTTTCATATTGTTATATATGGAAATATTTGTAATTTTTAGAATGTTTGTAACATTGGCCGTTCCCTGGAAGGTCAAGAGGCTACGCTCACCTCCAGCTGGTCATAACTAAATAGTTACTAATCATCTTATTGGAAATAGTTTTAGAAAGCTTGATTTTATCAGGTGGTTGAGAAAGATTAAATACTGTGTTTTGTTTTTCAAGGGTTAGGCTAGGTGATTCTCTTGTAGAAGCTGACCAATCCACTTGTCTATGCAAAAAAAAATAATTATCAAAAGCACAAAGAAGATCAAGCTTTAGAGATTTTGTTGTTTCATTTTTAGCATAACTAGAGGTAAATGCATATATTACTCTTATTCTAATAATTTCTGTAACCTAAGGACTTTCCTTAGCCATAACCTTTCAATGCAGGTTTAAATTTTCTTTTAAATTGCTACATGTGTAGCTTGGTTATGAAGTGGAATAGGCTACTGTAAGTAAAAGGAGGTATTTATTGCAGGTAAACATGCACTCTAGTACAGCATGTCACCCTGCCTAACATTCGGGCTGCTAAGTCTTGCAGTGGAATATGGAATCCTGAATTAAAAGCTGAAGGTCCCTGTAGGGTTTATGGCACTAGACCAAAGTCCAAACCAACCAAATATGCTGATCAAGGAGGTGCCTATAACAAATTACTACGGAATCTCTGAGAACAAGCATATGTCATGAACACAGTTCCCTTCCAACACTTAGTCACTTTATGAATCAGGTTTCTGCCTAAGTATTTTTGCTAAGACATCATTATACAAAGACTAGATAAATATCACGAAGGCTCAGAAGACCATATCATGGGAAAACCACGAAGAAAAATCATGCTTCTTTTCACTTTAACCCCAAGTGCCTAAAAAATAGGACTTTACCACTACAGTTAAGCTATTTCTGCACCAGCTAGTACATCTGATGTGAAGCCTGCTCCTAAAGGGATAAATTGAGCATGATTGAGGTACACTTAGCAAATCAGACCCTCAAGAGAAGATAAATGGGATCAGTGGGATTTGAGTTAGGCAAGAGAGATTCAGAAGTGCTCAGAAAGCTCAGGACACATACTTCCTTCATTTCCTAGACAGAAACATGAGGGGTTTTTCTCCCAGGATACTAAAGTGTTTAAGCATATGTACTTCATTAAATAAGTTTCGTCAAAGCGAGTATGTTGCCAGACACACTAGAATGTAGTCTGCCTCCGCTGCTTGATCCAGGCTTACAGGGAGGCATCCTGGTTTATCCTGTGGCACAGTACACTCTTTCAGATATCTGGCGAATCTTTACAGTGTTAGCTGGGTTGTGATATGCGATCCAGAATTTTACCTTTTCATTTGCATAGGAACTGTGCTGCTAAGGATAAACGTCCAATTTGAAAACCTGGATCTCACTTAGAATTTGAGAGAAATAAGAAAAAAGTTGTCAGAGATTAGCATAAAAAATTCAGGAAACAATAATTGAAACCAGAATTCCTATGCTGCTTCTGAAGATTGATATCCCATGACAATGAGCTTTGATAAACTGCTCTAGCTGAGGATCTATTCTTATGCTCTTTACAAAGTGTGTGTAATAAATCAATATACTGACAGAGTTAAGAAAACCTCTCATTCTGTCTTCATGGCATGAGATATCTTTGCAATACAGTAAATCTTTTTTCAGTACTGAAAGTCTTGAACTGAATGATGTGTATAGAACATTGCTTCCTTCTTCAGTAACACAAATATTCAGAGAAAATGTATTGTTCTCTGCTCAGTTTTAACAGATTTTTTTCCATGGCACCTAAACCAATCACTACAAGAGCTTTTGAAGTTACATATTAACTCCTGATCTAATACATAATCACACTATAAAAGCTATTAATCACTGCTTAACTATTTTTAATAAATATGATGTAACAAAATCTCAGCTATGAGTAATAAAAAGACAGAGACAGGAAAAGATAAGTAATGAAGATGAAACATGAAATGATGCAATATTAGAAGAGACAAAAAACTAATCTGAGAAGATCTGTCAGGACTATTTCAGACAGAACTCAAAAAAAATACTGTACATTGTACGGAACAATATCACTTAAGACAGAAGCACTGCTCAGCATTTAATCTCTGTTCTCAACACTCATTTTAAGTTTACCGTTTCACCTCAGTTTTTGTTTAACTACATTTCACTAAAGCAGGACCAATCACTTTATTTAACTGTCCTGTCATTTTTCCACATGCAGTCCCTGCCTTAAAGCAAAACAAAAACTTTGGAGTTGAAGCAGGGAGGATTAGGGATTGTTTTTCTTAAATGCACTATGAATAAAAATTCTTCTTAACAATTGCCATGTACAGAAATTCTTATCAGTCCTTGATAATTCATATTGCAAGAGTGTCTAGAAGCCCCGGACATACCTGAGGATCCCTTTTCACCATGCACCTTGCAAACTACACAATAAAAATATGATCTCTTACACCAAAGTAGTAACAAGAATTACAAGAAACCACCTTGTTTAATTCTTTTGGACTTAGTCTGCTTTAGCAAGCTTTCTTGCTTTGTTTGGACAAAGTCATTTCCAGAATTTCCACAGATACATGTAAAATAAAGGTTTTTCTTTCGTGTGCTTAGGCTTACTAACAGTAAGAATAAAAACATAAACAAGTTTCTAAGCTAAGTTCCACATACATATCAAATTTTTTTAATTTTCTTTTTTGTTGCATGTGTTTGTGTAGCAACTGCTTGGGTGTTTCATCCTTGAGAGAACCCAATAACTGCACAAGAAACCCCTCCCAACTTTGAGCAAGGCAAAAAAACACATTAGTGAATTTGTACTGCATTCCTTCATCATTTGTCAATTTAACATTATTTGAAAAATAAAACAAAGCACAGCAAGGTCTAGGGCTATACTCAAATCAAACCCTCACAATATTTTTTGATACTCTCTTTTTTAAGGAGTCAGAATTTACTACATTTCATTTTTGAAATTAAAGTATTTTGAAATTAGACTGTAGAAATGCTGCTCTGTTGTGCACATTTCTTAGTACAAACCAACCATTTTCTGAGGATGCAGAAAACTTCTTGTGAAAAAAAAAAGGCAGGCTAAGTTTTCTTTACAAAACTTCAGTCAAGACAGACAAAACCCAAGGAATTTAAAAAAACAAAATGTACGTGATAAACAAAATGCTTGCAGTTCTGCTAAACAATTTCTTACGTTTCTTATCCACTGCTTTGTAAGCACAGTTACCCTGCAAAGACGTAATCTCATCAAATTCATCCAATATTTTGGCAAGAGGAAGTATTACATATTATAACTGAAAGTTATCTTATAACTGAAAGCTACCTTTGTTTTGAAAGTGGAGGAAGACCTGCAAGTATCTGAGGTGTACATGGACATCCACCTATCCATTCCAAATGTCTTTGTCAGTCAAATCAGCTCTGTGTACATGCACAATTGTCCATTATATCCATTATACTGCATGACTAAACATATTTTCACATACTTGGGGTGTTTTTCACATACAAATATTCTCCTTCATGTATTACCAACCTTTTTCAAGAACTAAATCTAAAGAAAAGAATTTTAAGTAAAACTTTTAAGGCAGTTTTTAAAGAGAAAGTTCAGCTAAGTAAGATGATAGATCAATTTTTTTTTTGCATAAAGGTTCTATTTCATAGAAAAAAATAATTTAGGTTTCTGAGGCACTAATGCATTTTTCCTTGAAGAATTCTTCCACAGCCACTCAATTTCGCAGGGGAATTTCTGCAAATTTTTTTTTAGAAAGTTTTAGTGAGGACGATTTTGACAGTTGCATACTTCACTTTAGCCATGAGATCAAATTGGTTCTGCAATTTTTTAGGCCAGAAGTTCACTATTACGTACACCACTAAGTTTCAGAGTGATTACAACTATACTTACGAAAGACTCAAAAGCAATGGTCAGCAGTTATTATAGTTCCATCTGTCATTATGTTCTCTTTCAGAATCTAAGCAGGGTTTGGGTAGGTCATCAGGGTAGGAGAAAAGACATATGCCTACTGTTAACAAACCCATGGCTGTCCAAAGAGTGGTATCAATTTTTCCAGCTGGCACTCTACACTCTGCACCTGGTGCCACATGTATAGTAAATTACACAGAACCACAGAAAAACTGCAAACCTTGTAAAGTGACACTATAACTGTTTGATTTTGATTATTCTTTGTTGACCACAACACCGTCAACTCTTGTGTGTCATCAACAAAGGTATGATGCTTTGTTGATGAATGCTTGACAATGAGAAATACAGAAAGTATAAAACAAAAAAACATCTGGACCTTTGTAACTTGTGTTATTTTAATTAAAAACTGTTGATTCTATTCAAGTACTGAAGACAGGATTTATGTTATTAGAGGAAGCCTTTTCTCAGAAGTACTTATGTAAGAATTTAGAAAAATGGTACACAAAACCTTCAGAGAATCATTTATAAACTGCTGGGAAACAAATGAATTTAAAATAAGACAACTCTGTTAAGACCCAAACTAGGCACCACCTAAGCAAGACTTCTCAGAATCACAGTTTTGGACGCGTATGTTTTGCCTTTTTTTTTTTTACCTATTCTACAGCTTCTACAGTTTAAGAAACATTTTTCATATGATAAACATAACTGTTAATGGCTCCAGTGTCCTTAGGCAATACTACATACATTGGGAAGAAAATATAACAGAAATTTTTTGCTTATATAAGAAATACAGTATTTAGAGCAAGCAAAACCAATGGATCAGTTAGATTAACTTTCTAGGATAGAGACATAAGAATACAGTACACAGAAGGATCCGTGCTGTACATTTCAACAACAATAGCTACTATTTGGTGAAATAAAATGATTGCACCTACTGAGTTTCCACAGCTTAAATCATGCTGAAGAGAACAAGGATTTTAAACACTGTTATAAAATTGCAGATAAACTGAACTTACTTACCAGGTCTTGACAGCGATAACTAGCATACATGATGCAACAGAAGAATAACATTTTTATAGATGTCTCATTCTACTGTTCAGTGCAGTATGCCAGTATAACATAAAAAAATATTTGAATAATCCAATGCAAGTTGCAGTGCATCTTCTAACACACTCTGAAAGGCTAAGTTGTTCATTATATGCCATGTACTCCACCCACATTATAGGAGAACCCTGGGAGGAATAGAGTTGTTCACAGTGATAATTAGAGTGGGTTTGATGTGGTTGGAAACTAAGGTATAGTAAGTGTCCTTGTTCTAGAGCCAGCATCAGAACAGAAATCCTTATAATAAAGCTAAGCATATGGCTGGAATTTTTAGCAGTGTGTCAACAGAAAGGGAAAAAATTGGAAGTCTGTAACGGTAGAAGCTACAAAATAGACATTAGCAGAATTAAGCCACAATTAGAGAGTTTTCTTTTCACTATTTGCAGGTACACAAAAATTCCCCAAACTCTTAAAAATCTTTTGAACACGTAAAGGAGACTAAAGATGACCTGAAAACGAGGACTCTGGTAGGCGACAGTCAAGATTATGATGGCAAAGTGAAGCCCCATAGTCGTTTGAAACTTTGATACTTATATCCTGTATGAAACGTTTAAAATGCAATACCAAATATAAAATATTATATTTTCCAAGAATATATCCACAACTAATCACTCAAAAAATATATATATTTAAACAAGATATAGATACAGCACTGCACTTCACATTTTTTTATCTTGAAAGGCAGATTATTAATCTAAGATTTATTTAAAATTAAACCTAAAGTGGTTCTATTTTATGGATTTGAGATTAGCATCAAAAGATTATAATTACAATTTTATCCAATGCAGGGATAATTTATTCTTAAAATGAAATATTGAAACAGGCATAAACCAGAAAAATTTCAGCTGAAATCTCAAGCCAGATTTGAAGAGGTTTATGGCCCCACAAAAATTATTGTTGAACGCAATGAAGGCTAACCATTGTTAGAATGCAGGTTGGTTAGTAATGATTTGCCTACTTGTTTTATAAATGTTACAAACTTGAAAGTATTAGGTAGTCTCTAATTAATAACTGTATTACTACACTGCTTTATAAATTGGAATCAATAACAAATATTAACTATTGAACATTCACTGTTAATTATCCATCTGTAATGTCTTGCAATTGCTTCACAACAAAATACACTAACATAAAGTGTTTATAATGGATACACAAGCGTGACTCTAGTCAAAGACTTTTTGAGGGGAGTGTTGCTGGTTTTCTTTGTTGGGGGGTTTTCGCAATGGATCCGATTATGACAATCTGACAATTCTGAGAATAAAATTACACTTTAGCTAAGTTCTCATGAGCTTCCTTTAGCGAAAGAGCTTCTCTTTCAAAGAGCTCTCTCATGAGCTTCCTTTTTTTTTTTAATTTCTGCTAAAATATTTCTGATGCCTTATTTATGCAGGTATCTTACAACCTCTAAACTCACATCCGAGTTAAACTTCTTTTAAGCGAACTTTTTCAGTCACGTTGCACCTTAATGTTCTTTTTGCTTCAACATGGATTCACAGTGGACTCACTGAATATTGCTTCAGTCTGACTAGAACAACGATGAACAAAGAGCCCAGATAACAATCTGGATGGCATGTCCTTTTATCTCTTTATCAGTATCACCTTCTGTCTTCTGACCTAAGAAGAAAAAAACTACAAGTTTCTCTAAGAAAAAGAAAGATTAAAGTAGTAACAAGTTGAATTGTATTATGTATCAGGAAAGAGCTGCTATTTACTGAGCCCGCCCCATGTAATTCAGTGAAAAAAATTACAGGTAAATGTCCCATGTGACTTCTATCTCAAGCCAGTCTTTTCTTAGCAGACAATTTTAAGCCTGCAACAGACTACTTTCACAGCAAATATGATCTTTTAAAATGACTTGTTTTCCTTTTAAAAAGATTTGTTTTCATATCACTGTTTCTTAGGAATTATGATAGCCCTTAGCAAATCCCCTTCCTCTGTTTCAGATGGAGATGTAAAAAACTTCAAAAACATCTACCTGAGGACAGTTTAGACCCAAACTTGAACTCAGCAGCAGTGCCAATAGAGTCTCAAGATTTTTCACGTGGATGTTACTTTACTTCACAAGCTCACGATGCTAGTTGCTACTGAACATGAATATCCTCTATATGACAAGAAAATTATGTACAAAAATTCTCTAAACTATACTGTCAATTTCATAAAAATGTTTTTAATCTATTTCTGCAGTGCTAGAGGTAAAGTTGCTTGAAACCCAGAGCGAATAAAAGCATTCTTAATTTTTAAAATGACAATTTTTACCTAAACCATGTCACATTTCTGACAAGACACAAACTGCTGTTCTCTTTTTGGTAGCTTGCTACTTAATGAAGCATATAAGTATCAATAAAAGGCTTATTAAATTAATTTAAGGCAAACTGTATCATTATTTAGTTATTCAAACATTTAAAAACCTGCACAAAACAAAGACATAAGTAATAGCTAGTTAATTTTTTAATTCTCCACTAAACTTCTGAAAATATTTTAACATTGTTTCTCCGCCACAGTATTTGCAGTCATAAACACATCTTAGTTCTTTTGCTCTGTAAAAAAATATTTGTGTTACGAGAGCACATAAGCACGTGATATTTTAAGATTTTCCTGCTTGTTGAAGTTATCTATTATTTATATTCTGCATTGCATTTCAATAGAACCTATTCTAGAGGTGTGTGCAGAAACAAACATGAGAGATCAACGTATTACATATAATCATCAAGTCTAGAAAACTCATGTGAAAAGACATAACTGTGTTCCAGGATCCCCTTCTGAGTGTACACATTACCTTCTTCAGTCTAGAGGAGGAATAGTTTTAATAGTTCAGATGTGCTGAAGAACGAAATCGATATTTGCTGTGCCCTGAGACAGGTGGAGTGTGATATCATCTGTAAGATTTCTGTAAGATTTTGGAACTTTGGCCATTTTTAGATTTTCTTGAAGAATCCACTTCGACTAATATTTTGAAGATTTGCTCTCCTGTAGTGCAATAAATTGTCTGCAGTGCAGTACAATAAATTTATTTGTAAATATTCCAGGACAATTATTTAATAACTTTAAATTCAGTAATACAGGAATGTAGAAAGTTATAAATGTTCTAAAATTCCCTCTCTAGAGCAATCCTTGAAGTCATATTAAGCCAGGCAAATGCTAGCTTGGATATCATCTTCCTTTATGTTTGGAAAGTGGCTTCCATCACTTCCAGAGAAGCTAAACACTACACAAGGCTAAGATATTCCAATTGAAAGAATGTCATATTTTCTAACTGAGAGACTATAAAATGAGCCTGCAAAATCTCTGAATTATGGGAACAAAATTCTCTGAGACTTTCTACTGCCACTGGTGAAAATGGGATACAAGCACACACCACCTATCTTGAAACCTTTCAGAACATCAAATTTTTCTACTGACACTTTCAAACATGGACTGTAGGGTCAGTAACTTTTATATTAGGACTTCTATGCTTTCAGATTTATATGCGCACCAAAACTTCAAAATCTCTGTTTCGGCCATGGGCTATTACTGACATTTTGAAAAGGTCCCCTTCATTGCACACATTGTTAGCACAACAGTCATGGTACTGACCAAAGAGGACCTGCAAAGGATATCTGCTCCAGCAGGTTATATCAACGCACACCGTTCAGAAGGACAAGTAAAGGAGGAGTACAAGATCCTCTTTCTCTTCCCTCAAAAGAAATTTATCTACTGCTTTCAAGCCTCATAATTTATATAACTGCAACTCTATAACTGGAAGTGAAAACGCACTCCTAGGGAAAGGAGAAGTGTCATGCCTAGTACACAGATGCATGCCAACTGATACACCGAAAGCAGACATTCAAGTGTTAAAGTATGAAAAACTATGAAATTTTAATCAGTGATTAAGTATAACGTTAACGTAAAACCAGAGTTACTAAAGTTTATTATTTCCAAGACATCTCAACAAATAAAGTAGAATATATACAATACAGTTATAAAATATAAATAGGACAGTTTAGATGCAACGGAACAGCTGTTCAGACCACTGGACTGTCTGGATAAAGGCACCTGATACAGTTACAGGTAGTGTTTTAGTAAGAGTTTTGAACCACACAAAGCAGATTTAACAAAAATTATTTTACTCCATAACCAATGGACCTCATTAATTTGTAACTTTGTGTCCTGTTCAGGTTTGGGTTTTTTTGCACTTTATAATATCTAACTCATGGGGTATAGTGAAAATTCAAATTTAATTTGGCTTGGTGTTACCACCAACAGCACCAGGAGAAAACTATTACTAACTCAAACAGCTGTACCTCACTCTTCGAAGTGGCTTATTTATTGTTACTGGCATGAATGTCACAGCTTGGATACTTGTATATAAGCAATACGAAATCAGAAACATCCTTGATACACAACACCAGACACATGACAAATAACCTATTTATATGATTAATACACAGCCCCATATTTCCATTAATTGTCAAGCACGCATGGCATCGTGTGGTAGCTTGTGGAGGGCTGACGAGGGCCTGCTTTTATTCAGTCATTATTTAACAAATTTGACAAAGAGAGAGAACACAATGTTCATCTCTGATAGCAAGCTGGGGAGACTTGGAACAATTCTGAAGGTCAAGTTTAGCGTACAGTGGGATGCTGATAAACTGAAAGAGCAGTCTGAAATCAAAGAAATGTAATATTTTACATGTCTTCATTGTATTCTATGTGAGAAAGAAAAACAACTAATACAAAAATGAAGAATGGAAAACAATTGACTAGACAAATGTCATAGCAAAGTACCACTAAAATAATAGAAAGCATTTCTCACTGAAAATCCAAGTAAAGGAGAATAAAGTATAAGAGATATTATAAAGATATCTAACCAAATTTTATCTTGTCAGTTCTTGTTTTCTCTCCAAGAGAAAGTCAATGGCATGTTATCACACAACGGCCATGTCACTGATCGCTTCAATGAAAGTCTCGTTCAGTAAGTTTTACTTTTATGGTAATGGGATCAATGATCAGACCATTTACACATCATACATAATTGTCTTACATGAATAATTTCATAAGACCTTGTAGGTAGAGAGATACAGTCTGGAGTATTCTCAACAGTCTATAAAATGCAAATATTTTGCAAAGACTATTTTTTTCAGGTCACAAGAAGCCTTAATGTAGCACTATGTTAACAGATGTATGTGAATGGACTTAGTTTAATTGAATTTTGAACAAAACTTTTAAATATGGAAAATGAAAAATTCTGGCAGCATATCCTACCTTCAGTGTCCACTGCATTTTGTGGTATCAACTGCCGCACATCAGTTTATCACAGTCTTTTATTAGCTGAAAGGTAAAACTTCATTTTCACATCCAGTCTGCCTAATCAAGTTTGTATAATTAAGTACCAAAGTTGGAAAATAATAAATCAAAATTACTCATACAAGCTCTACTTTATGAAGTCATTCAATGACACAACATGAAGATAAAGTAATATATAAAACTTGTTATGTCACCTAAAATGCATATGTATGACTTTTATCCCCATGACTACCGCAGTCTGCAGTGTCCTGTTTCTCCATTTCATCCAGACCTTCAGCCCTACAGCAACATGCCTTGACTCCCTGCCTTCTGATATTCTGATGCTCATATTCCTCCTATTCCTTCTAGATAACAGAATGTGTGGGATGGCATTCACCTGAACTTTATCCCAATATGCAGTCCAGGCTTCACATGCTTACTCAGATTCATAAATCTTCCTGGGTTCTTCAGTTAGGCTGTACATCTCTGTATGCATATGTGATAAGCAAGAAGCGTGTGTGTGTGTATATATATATATATATATCAAGTATAATTATAAATAAAATTTCTAACAAAAGTCACAGTGAGAAAATACAAAACACTGACATTATGCCATTAAATAATTCCAATAAATTAATTTTTTACTGCCTTATCACTCACTGAGAATTTAAGGAAAAGCATTATGTTACATTGAAACAAAAATAAAATATTGAATTTTGTAGCTTTTAAGAGGGGGAAAATAGCATTTATATGAGCAGAATTGCAACAAAATTATATTTAAAGCAGAAAGAATGAAAAATTCGTATAAGATTCTTTTTCATACAGTGCTGCAGAGTAAGCATATTTAATTCAAAAAACAGTACACAACTACGTGCATAACTAAAAAGCAAAAATAATGTGCAACTTTAAACTGGATATTTACTGAATCAAGTGGTTAGCAAGTAAGTCTTTATTTGAGGACATTTTTTATTCAAGGTGTAACTACTGTTTGTGGGAAATATTCGAGAATATATATTCATATACATATGAAGAAAGCAAGAAATGTTCATATATGTATGTTCAGAAATATCTGAAAAATTTGAGAACCTTGCATTTTGAATTTTCCAGACTACGGCATATGTAAAAGATAAATGATATCATGTAAATCGACCCTAGAAACTGAAGTGTGTTATGGTAGAGTGGTTCTGAGAGAAATAAAAATACTGTGGTGTATGGTTTACCAGCTTTATTATTTCCAATTTAATATTTGACCTATAATCTTTATTTCAAAGTAACTGCTCAATTCTAAAAAGAATTCAGAATCTAAGAAATCATCATGGCATGCATTTTATTCATTTACTGATTTGCATTTGCAAAAATTACTACTACTAATTTGTTGCAACTGCAATAAAATTTTATTACAGCAACACAATGGGTGAGGTCTTCATCAAAACTCTATCTTTTGCCTACAGCTGCTAACATCAATCCTAAAGGGCGGAAAGATCAGATAGAATACATCAGCATAAATCTAAAATGATAAAATATTATATTCTGAGACCTTGTCTTCTTTGTACTACACTGGAAACGTACCTCCCTGAAAACAGGAATCTGTACAGCAACTAGTACTGCTAGAACTATTGTTCAGGTATAAGCCCACTCAGAAAGACCAGGTTTACATGGTCAGATTTAATCTAAAAGAACAGTGTGTCCTGATTCCATACATTTGGAAAATACCACCCTATACAATTTGCTTTGTTTCAAAAAATAAAGATTAAAAAAAAAGTGCACTATGTTTGATATGAGGGGGAAGGTACGGTAGAGTTAATGGGTTGATTTGAACAAGACATGGAGTAGAAGTTTGAGCAATCATCATATGAAATCATCTGGATTGAGCAGATGGACAAGATTTTGGTCCATCTACTTAGAAAGATAAATAATCAAAGAGCTAAAATGAGGTTATTAATGAATATATTTTTAAAAATTCACATTGGGAGTGCTATTTCACTAGATAAATTTTAATGTCATGTACAATTCAGCAGTAAGATTGGAAGTGGCAGGAAGATGAAAGCATTCTAAAGCTCAAATTATCGTTGCCTAATATAAAGCTTAGGAACTCACTATCTGTCCCTGCTTGTTAAATGTTCTAATTGTTGTTTACTCATTTTGTTGCTTAGCTTGTTTGCTTTTATTGATATTGTTGTTGAGTATTTTGTTGCATTTTGCGCCTATTGTGGTTTTGGTTTATTGTGCATTTTAATGCAAATCCGTTGATAAGAACTGATTTTGTGTTACCATGAGGTTTTTTTCTGTTTTGGTTTTTTTTCCTTAACAACTTTACATCTCAAATCTACCCTGTTGCCAAATGGACCTCTGTATAACACTTGGCTAAATGACAAGATAGTACTGGTTGATGTATTTCACTGCATCTAAATAATCTACCAGTATAGACAGATTATGTAAATATAGATCAGAACAGGTCTTAGGAACATTAACATACATGGATAGTAAGCTTACCACATAAGACTCCGGAAAGAACCAAGAATAAATCAGATAGAGTAGACTATAGAATCTGACTCTCTATACTCTTAAATCCTGCTCCTGAAAAGTGCTAAGTGATGACAGAACTCCACACTCATGCAGAACCTGGCAGTTTTTATTTATTTGAAAGACAAAGAATCTGACAATTCAGCTGAAACTTCTTTTTGTCTATTGGTTAAAACAATACCAAACTCTTCTTTGCATGTTTACATCAAGCATCAACTCTGCTTTTTAGTAGCAGTCATAATAAATACAGATTTTTAAAAGAGCACAAAGGATTAATCCTTTCTCTGAATGCAGTTACCAAAAGATTAACTTGAACGTGTCTATGAAGACACTGCCTCAAAGATGAATAACATATTTCCAAGTTCTTTGGAAACAACCTATAATGGACATTTTTAAAACAGTAGTGAATCATACTGCTAACATTAAACTAGAAAAATATACATTCTATGCCAGATCTTCATGCGTATATCTGCCGAGAGCCATGTGAAAAGTGAAGGTATTATCCTAAAGCCAGTTGTCAGTCTACGGCCAACAAACCTGTATCTACAGACATTTAAACTATCTGGATAATTAGCCATGACTTCTACATTTTTTCCCAAAAAGCTAACAGCGCTCACCTTGTGGTCCCAAGATATTACAGCAGAATTATTAACAAAACTAGAAGAACAGTACTGAAATGTATTTTGATCTTGGATAGGGAGAAAATGGAACAACAAAAATAGCTTTCAAAAATCTAACATTACTGCTTGCCTACTAAATCAGAAAAAAACAGTATTTCCTAAATTTGCATGGAAAGGTAAATTATTTTTAACTCTTGCTTTTCTTGACCTTAAAAGGCACGGCAAGGTTGATCAATGGTTGTAAAGAATGTGATGCAATGTCCTTGCACTTAAAAAATTTTGGACTGTTTTTTTCGTAACAGTCATGTGAATTGCTGCAAAATCTCGAAGTTTTTAGAATGTAAATTCTTTTTGGGTTTCCCTCAGAAAAAAGTATGTTCCAATGATCAGTTAAGGGCTGGTACTTGCAGAACAGAAGATTATGCTGCTAGTGGCCAGGTAAGAACTAGATATTTGGACGGAACCAACTGCAGGAAGCCTTTACTGACCTTTTTTAAGTTGCTCTGAAAACAGTGAACCAAACCTTTAGTTGGAATAGAAGAATTCTAGCAGCTCAGCACTATGCATCTAGCTGCAGTGATCATTGTCTCTTCTTTTCTTTCCCTCTCCTTTTCCCTAGGGAGTTAGGTGCAGACCATGAACTAGCCTTTTCAATACAATGGTTCCTTTAGAATGAGAAAGCTGTTTTATCACAGGTTCTTATCTAAATTTTTGTGTTAACTATTGTGTTGTTGTACCACTAGATTCACGAAACATGGTTCTTTTTATTAAAAGCCACTACATGTTAATTGAATCGTCAGTGAGAAGAGTGCATACTGTGTACCAGATTCACTGCTGGCATACTCAGCTACAACATGGTAAAAATCAAAGGCACTTTTTAATACAATGACAATAAATCCAGCCCCTAGGATTCACTATTTTGTTTTGTACACTCTGTGATCATTCTTAACAAGGTGTACTTTATAGTAGTCTCATTTAAATTTTTGCATTAAATACCCACTATGAACTAAGCAATATTTAGAAATTTTATATACTTTGTAGCAGATTTTAGTATTGAATTCTAGTTCCAAATTACTTCTGCTTGATTAAATTTTCTTCTGCAGCCTGTCTGTCTCTCCCTGATGTGTCTGAGTCAGTAACTGGGAAAGTGTCTTCTATCAATCAATGACAGAAAGTGCTGAATCTGAAAATGCTGACTGAGCACCATGGAGGGCAGGCAGGCTGCTGATAGTAGTCAAGGGAAGTTGACAATTTTCAATATGAGTGTTAAATGCCTTTTAAAAAGTTATCCAAAGATTAATCCAGAAGAAAAAATTATGCCTCTCAAACAAAAGTGCAATAAAACCATTAGCCTGCGACTGGCATTCACAGAACAAAAGAAAATAATTTTATTACCCCAGCTGAACTTTCTCCAACAACAATGACTAAAAAAAACATGGACACATTTTGTGATTGCCTTCTCACTATTGTGTGCCAACTAAGATTCTAAATATACCACAGTGAACTAGATAGAGATTAAACAACCATATTGCAAGCATTTAAGAGTTCTTAAATAATGATAAATGTTAACAGCAGCATGTAACTTCAGTAATGACTTTCCGAGATTATAATCAATATCCATGAAGAACTGCAGCGCGATCCATTGCTATGAGACAGTGTTTATTATTCACTTTCAATGTCTACTGGTTAATTAGTTTACATGTAAAATATGTGCAGAATTTTATTTGTAATAAATATATGCATACCTATAGTAACACTTTTAATTAACTGCAGAACTGTACATCCTGTCATAAAAGTATAAAATTATCATTCTAAGAAACAACCGTAATCGGCCTGTTCAGGAGGGAAAAATCATGTCTGCTCAACCTCATTGTTTTCCCAGTCATGAATGAAGTCTTCACTCTTTGTAGGCAGAAACTAACTATGCAAAATAACAACTGAGGTTAGGAATTGCACATGTGAATATTGAACTCAGTTTTTATTTTGTAATAATATTTCCTTTACTTTGAGATCTTCGTTTTCAAGCCATATTTCTGAAAATACTGGCTTCTTAATAAAATTTAGGGAGCTCCCCCATCAAAGAAGGTTTTGGCAAGGCCAAATTTGCACAGGTAGTGGCAACAGAAAAGAGCCATGTAAAAGAATAGGAACTGATTTTCTGCAAAGCCAATTGATTTGATAATTGTAGCCCGTATTGGCAGACAAATTCAAGATGTCATTTAGCAGTGCTTTGTCAAGGTTAATGAATATGCTTGTCTCTGGCTAGTAAGAACAGCATCACTATGGATCACAATTAGCTTCTCACAATCATCTGTTGTTTACATCGCACAGAGCATTGTGCCATTTCATAGATACAAAACTACCTATTTAATGTTCTGCCCTATACAAGGGAACTTTTGCATACACGTGACAAATGGGCTGCACTGAGTTCCTAACAGGAAAATTCAGAGTTTTTAAACAAAAATGCTATTTAGGGAGTGAAAGGACCACGGGCCAAAAGCTGGTTAAGAGCTCTGAAGCTGAACTTCCAGCCAAGGCACTATTTTCCTTTTGTTAGTTAGTGTCCCATTCAGGATACTTGTAGATTTTTATACTGGTACTGTGCAGTTCCAAATAAATCATACTGCACTGGTGTTAATTTAATTCTGTGAATTTCAATCATTAGCTTAAAATTTCGAATCTTACATTTTTACTGAACTAGTTATATTCCATCTACACACTGTTCTGATGGAATAATTGCTGTGAAGTGGAAAAGACTTTCAAAATCTGGGAAAAATTACTGAATCATATGCATACAGGTAACCAAATATCTTGCCTCCATTTTTAAATTGAGTAAAAAAATATATTCTTTGAACAATAATATTCAGCTGCTTGTTAAATTTTTGTTGACATACTTGCTTCCAGTTCTTTAAGAAATTAATTCCATTTTCATATATGGTCACAGGTATCATACTTAAAATGTACAAAATTGCTTGTGGGAACCAGAGAGGATTTGACTCAGGCTTTCTGATGAGTAGTTTCTAGCATCTAATTTTATAATCACAAGGGTTTACGACAATAAAATTAAGATCATAAACAAATAATCTTGCAAACCAGATCTTTCCTTCCAGCTGACACTGTTAATATCTCAGACTCTTCCTTCATTACTCATGACCACATACATTCACTATTGCACTGCTTAAGAGACATTAGAGATCTATAATATTAAATTGATCGAGTTATCAGATATGATAAAATATGGAATCTAACTTTTTCTCCATGATCAGAAAGCAAACTAAATTTTAGTCTATAACAGAAACTTAGACATTAATGTATTTGTCCTGATATTACCAAAGACTTTAGTGGCTAAGTAAGTTTGAAAAAACAAAACCTCAATCTCATAAAATGTGTACAGCAAAAATCTAGTAATTCACACTGGCTGGAAGTTCCATCACAGATTAATGTGTTTTATGATTGAAAGTACTAAGTGAACAAATACAATTAAAAACAGAGTAATGAGTCTTAAAATGCACTTTATTCATTTGTTTGACACATATAATTTTGTTATGATAGTACTTTGTAGTATGCTTGTAAATGTTCAACAGTGCATTTGACAAAAGTAATGTAGTCTAAGTAATGCAAGAATTTCTTAAAACATAGTTACAGTTACATCTGAAATATGGAAATATTTCTAGTGTACAGAACTATACAGACTATTAAGTAATGAATTATGAAGAATTTACTTTAGCAGAATAGGAAAAAATATGTATTGTCCATGAAAAGGATATCAAAACTTACTTATATTTTTCACTGTCCAGTGGGACAACATGTTCATTCACTGTTAAGCCTGGAATTTAGCCTATATATTCTCTGCAATATTCTCCATCTTCCCAACAGAAATGCTGCTAATGTAACTACTCTTTGCCACTGTGAAACCGTTCCTAAAATGAACACAAATACCTGAGGATACCCGCACCTGTAACCACCAAAACCAGAGGAGTGACTGAAAAATACCAGTGAATTCTTGCTGGACAGTGAAAGTTGAATATTTTTTTAATATAAAAGCTTTTGTGATAGCAGAAGGAGAATAGTGGTCTACTAAAGTTTTCTCAGAGAAGGTCTGAAAATGTGACTGTTTTCCCCTTCTCTCAAAATTTATCATTTTCAAGTTCAAAGTATGGAAAACAGAGTGGCAGAAAGCAAGAAGATATATGGGAAAAAAATATACATTTTTCTAGATCAAAATGAAATGTTGGAAACATCTTTTTTTTTTTTTCTCCAAATCATGCATTGTCACTGTTATCCAAACTACAGCACCTTCCTAGCACAAGGATAAGGGATTTTAAGATGAAAGGAGAAATTAACCTTTCAAAGTATTTTTCCTCTTTTTTTGTGTGTTTGAAAGGTGATTAAAACTAGTTCTTTAAAAAGCTATGTCAGCATAATTTTTTCTATTAACTTTATTTTTTTATTTTACCATCTTCCCTGGGAAGAAACAAACTATAGTTGTACCTACCTGAAAAATTCTCATGGTAGAAATTTCGAATACTACAATTCAAATAAGTTGCCAAGTAACATGAGCAGTTTGGTCACTCATTAAGTTAGCCTTATGAATGTAAATGCAACAAGATAAAAAACAGGACTGAAAATAATTTGAATCAGAACGCTTGTATTGGCCAATAAAGCAAAATAGTTCATATTTATAGTCCAGTATAGTCTTACTGGAAAAGTAAGAATTGTCATGTAACAATCCAGAGGCAACAGTGCGAATATGTATGTTGGTTCACATAGTCTTTATAGAATCATAGAATCGTCTGGGTTGGAAGGGACCTTAAAGATCATCTAGTTCTAAAATGTAAAAATGAAAACAATTAGTACCTGGGTATTGACAATAAAAGTACTTGGCTGAGAAAGCTGTCAAGATCCTTAATGAAATGATAAATGAATAAGAACACTACCTCTACCTGAAATATTCTTTAAAATTTAGGTGAGAGCACTTGGGTTCCATTACTAGCTTTTTATAGTAATAGCTTTTGCTCAATACCTACAGACATCAGGCAGTTCATGTTGAACTGCAGTTTGCAGTCCACATGTTGGCCTGAAACTCAGTGCCAGAAATAGGTTTTGCTTTAGTTCAGAAGACACTTCACTGATTTGTTCAGAGCTCAAATACCCATAAAAGGCATTTCCAAGTTTGCTGCTTGAACTGTTTTGTCAAAGCACATAGCTACTGAGTCTAGCTTCGTGCCATTTGAAGATTATGACCAGGAAAAAATAGCTATTTACACTAATGTATTCAGTCCTTTTTATGCACACTTTCATTTTTAACTGCATTGATTGCTATCAGCTCTGCTAGATTGGCTTCTACTAGTCCAATTAAGTTGAGAGAAATCACTGACTAGACTTTCTCAAAGGAACAAAATTATTGATCCTCATATTTCAATAATAGCCCTTCATATCCACTGCAAGAAGCAAACTGAAGTTTTAACATGTACTTTGGAAACTACTAATGTGATAAGAAAAATTACATTACCAACAGCTATCACATGACTGGTGCAAACTGTGCATCTGATCTGATTCCCAATAATGTCGATGGCAATGTTTCCATTGATGTCACTGGCACAAGGTCAATTCCTACAGGGGAAAGCTATGACCTTCTGAAATCAGTTGAAAACACAATGGAGTCAGAATATTACACCCTTCTCTATGGTATCAGTGACTAAAGGAATTTTCTTAAAATAGTTCACAACAGGTTGATGGTTTGACCCTTCTGCTATATAACATCCCCCCTCCTGTCAGTGCCATTACTCTCAAGACCGCGTAAACTTTGAAAGTTAAGGACTGCAACTACATGTCATTATGGTAACTAGGCAAGACTTACAACAGCTCAGTGCCGCACCCAGAAAGAAAAAGTATCTAAAGTGTGTTTTGTGTTTAGGCCAGAAAAAAATGGGGGAGAAGATACTGATATTGAAAAGTATGAGAAAACTTAAGGTCAGTGCACAGACCTTAGTTAAGGAGGGGTTAGGATGAAACACGTAAACATTTAGATTTTTAAATTCTAAAAGTTAGGAGAATTGGCTTTCAAGGAGGGATGTGCTGACAAGGAACATGTTATCATCTCTTGCATTTAACTCTTCCCAAAAAATCCATAGTTTATCTAGGCATCGTTTATATCTAGTCAAAGCAAAAGGGCTTCCTAAAGAAGTTATAAAAAGCATCATCTGTCAAAGCTAAAATGTTAATATTTTTCCTGAAATAGTTATGAAAACGTCAATTTTCTATTTTGAAAAACAAAACCATTCTTTTGCTGTTACAAGGGACGTCTGAATGCCCCTATTCCTCTTTTCTTCTGTTTAAAAGTAGGATCAGAAGAGAAGATGGACAGATTAAAATAATGGAAAGATTATTTTCAAATACTTCTCCATGTAGGCTTCATTTTTTCCAGAATAAAAAAAAAAAGAATGTGACATTTCTGATTAAAAAAAATATTCAAGAATTAAGTGAAAGGCGCTTTTTTTAATTGTGTATTTTTTTTAATTTTCATTTGTGGGAATGGGCTAGCAGTCAAATGAGGAAGAAAGAGCAAAACAGACAAATTGAGGAAATACATAGGTGTAGGTATATGGATCTCCATCTCCTCTCAGTTTTGTCTTCTGGCAGTCTGGTTCATAGAGTCTTACTGTTCTCGATCACAGCTCATTTAAGCCCACATTTCTATAAATCACACAAGTATTGTTTCTATCAAGAATCACTACATCCCATACAGACTTTTCTTGGGAAACATTACATTCACTTCTTGTTAGCTGGCTGCTTCTTCAGAGATTCCAGTAAGGTCTCCATCTCTCACAAAACTCCAGACGAACTCATTCGCACAAACACTTGTTCAGAAAAAGTCTGTTCTACTGAAACTGAAAAGCATGGTGCATTTTAGTTGCTCTTATTGTGCAGGTCTGATTAGTAAAGCCATTTTGCCAGTGCCTGTCATTCTTGTAAAATTTTGGAACTACTTGTAAGAGTGATGATATATTATGCAATCTTCCATCAAACTGCTCTCCAGACAGTCAATCAAATATTCAACAAATCAATAAGAACAACTTCATTTTCAATTCTCTTATACATTTTAGCTGTTTGGACAAACAGTAAGACATCTCTAGTTGTTCAAAGTGCAACTACATTATCAAATCCAACCTCTTTTCCAACAGTGAAGAAAATATCCTTAAAGGTGAAATCTTCAGCAACAATAAATTTGTCACCATTTTCGTGTAATCCACTGAACAGTATACCAATCAGAGGCCACGGGTAAACTATTTTGTTAATTTATTTTGCAATCCCCCTTCTCCCCACTCACAAGGGGAGGCACGAAGAACCAATTTGTAACAACATTCTCAGTTGTTTAAGCAGAGTTTCTGAAATGTTATTCCACTTAAACAAAGTGCATGTGAAAATGTCGTGTAGATCTCTCATGGCTCTCTTCCCAAACTCAGACCAAACTGGAGAAGAGAGATAGAAAAATGCTCACACCCGATGACCACTCACTTGTTAGTGCACAGCTTCAGTATAGGGTACAGGTACTATGTTGTCTGTTTATAAGCAAAATGTGTAGGTGGACTCTTCTGTTCAGGAGGGACAATAAGAGGATCAATAATAACTTACAAAAAGTTCTTATATGGGGGGGGAAGGGGGCATTAAAATAAATAATATAAGTTACGGTAATATCTAGGAGTCAAGCACTGGAAGAATACCTCTCTAGCAGGAAAAACACTAGCCCCAAAGTCCTTGCTTGTTAGGATGATGCACAGTTTTTAGGGGATCATGAGTCCCAAGAACTAAGATGAAAGGCCAGCCCAAATAGCAGCAAAGGTCCAGCAGAGAGAAGCAGCAACTGGGCAGAACTGAAAGAAGGAAAACATAGTAAGAAAAGATTCGGGAACTACAGCAGGAGTCACCCAAAAGCATGAATGGAAGCTGCCAGGCACCAGCATTAATCTGCAGCAGAAAATAAATCTTCTGAGCACCAGTCAGGCATTGCAACACAACTAGTGGCTACCCTGCTTGCACGTGGAGCTGACAATATCCCAAACATTTACGAGAACGAGAAATAAAGTGGCCATAAATAGACAGGTTAACAGAGTAGTAGCTAAACAATGCTGGTCATCAGACAGTATTTTCAAGTTTTTTTAATACAGTATAAGTAAGAAATAGGAGATGGGAGAAGGAAGTTTCAAAGGAGGAGGGAGGTTTTTGTAAACGTAGCGGAAAAATAGGAGAAAAAAATATGCATGTTCAAAAAGTTAGTGTAACAAAAGAGATTAGAATCAAGGACTGCATCAACTGCTATTGTCACATAAAACATTAATTTTATTTTAAAGGGAATCAAATTGAATGTGGTTACAGGCTTCACTGACAGGCAGGACAGCAAATGCTTCCCAGTTATCAAAAGGATTTGTAAGACAGGAGTAATTAAGGGCTCTGTGCTAGTTTCTCTAGGCTTGAGGCATTGTTAGTTAGAGGAACTGAGATAGTGACAGGAGAAATTTTATTTTGGATATAAAGTCACATCTGGAAAACAAAGAAAATTTTTCACTACCAATACAGAATGGATAGTCGAATGCATTCTTAGAGGAAAAAATGTAAACATAGAAGTGAGATCACCCAGCCCAGACCTTTCCAAACCGATGTAAATCCAGCATGAAATTTATTTCCAGCATCCTTGGGGTCACTAACATCATCAACAGTAACAAATGTCAAATAAATGACAGATATTCAGCTATCACAAACATTTATGGAAAAAATGGCCACCCCTCCCCGGTCAATTTCAGAAACCCAAATATAGACTTTTGTAGTTACTCGCATGCATCTCTGCAGCTTACTCTGAAAAACCAGGCAATTTCTTCAAACGCGTCTCGATCATTTAAACACTAAGGTTGTCTCCAAGTTGACCAGAGGACTACACTGACCTGAGAAACAAGCATTTCTCAGTTTGAAAAAGTGTTGAAGTTTCTTTAGTTTTGTTGTGTGTTCCTTTGCTGGGAGAGAGAAAGAGTGGGTGATAGAACAGAAATTTTGTAAGCAATAACAGAATTTGATAAGCCTGTATTTCCAACTCAAAGCCATTCTCTTTTGAAAATTGACTCCAGCTGATGTAGCTGATGTTTGTGTGCTATTCATTTACTTCCAAGTCAAACAATAAAAATATCTGTAACTTTGATTTTCCTCAGACTAAAACATTGAAATATCCCTTAAGAATTATATAACTATTATTGCTGAGAACAGAAGTTAGAACTCTTCAAACCATATTCTACAAACTTTGTTTGTCCTGAGGAATATCTTGTCACCTGTGAAATGAATACAGAAAGCTGAAGGGTAAGATTTTTTTTTAGTGGGAATATTCACAGCAGAAGGTCCCCTTTATGACAAGTATGTTCTGATTAAATCATTGAATTTCCATTTAAATCTAAGAGCAATATCGCAGAGAACTCAACTCTCAAAAAAAACTTTTCTGCTATTTTCAGTGTTCACTACAGAAATATAGTGTTACTGTTCCCTATTATTCTTCCAAAAGCTTCTATAACTGAGAATCAGCTGACATGAATAGACCATACTTTCTTTTTGTAAAATATACAGAAATAAGCAAGGCTTTTAATGAGATTTATACCTTAAACATTTTCAACTTTACTCTAGAGTCTATAGGCTGAGTTTGCATAGTACATCCTGTGATTACTTTTCAGAGTTTTATGTATATACATAATACTAAGATCTAAGAAAGCAAGATCTTGTCAAAATGCTGAAACACAGCTAGCAAAGTGTCATGTGAATTTTTTTCTATAATGTGTTAGCAGCAATTTTTATGTTTCCCAATATCTGATTATTAGTTTGACTATACATAATATACACAATCAGTCATTGCCTTAGATGTTTAAGAGAAGAGGAGGAGAACCTCCATCTGTTCCATGCATCAAAAGCCATTGGAAATTATATAGCTGTTTCACCAGTGCACAATGCAAGATGAAAATAAGGTTTTGTCCCTCTCTCCATTCTTCAATACACTGTAATGCAACAGTGCTCTGCTGGAACAAGGACTGTGGAGAAAGTTGTGACTTTAAAAATAGCTTGCATTAGAGAAGGACATAAGGAGTACCACCAAGATCGGAAACCATTCACTAGACTCTAGCAAACGACGAGGCAGTCAAGAACTCATTGTACTTATGGTCTAACAGACAAATATTTGGTGGTAACTGTGGGTATGGACCCATTAATTTCTCTACAATAATGGCAGCAAAATAAAGGCTTTCATGAAAAGAAATACTTTTTTGAGTCTCACATTCACCAGAGAAGCAAATGGATGGCATAGCTAGAGCAAAACTATTAGTTTGTGCAACTTAGCAACTCTATGGCGTGGGAACTGCCTTTGCCTTGACTCTTTGTTGAAGGGATCCTTGCTACCAGTAGCTTGGCAGAGGACCGAATGAAAAATCCTGTGTTGCAAAAACCTGTCTCTCCATACAGTACCTTTTGAGAAGCAGGGGACATTATAACTGCTAGAGAGGTCTCCTAAGAAAAGCAGACTGATTTTTGGCATAAGAAATCCATGCACCTGACTCAGGTCCTTCATGGCACTCTGCTTCGGGGCAGTGTGGGAGGCAGGAAAGGGACATGGATTTCAAAAAAAAAACCCAGTTTTTAAAGTTGACTCCACAATATTCTGCATGCACATTACTGCTAACATAGCCAGACTAACTCATTTCAAAAAGTTTGTATACATCATTATTACAATTAGGAGTTTTGTATTGTAGCTGCATTTACAATCCTCAAGAGAATATTTGGCCAGTGGAACTATACAGTGGTGTGATGCAAAGACAGAATTAAGAAACCAGCATCCCAGTTCTGGAAAATGATGCACGTGAATCCACAGTAAAGGCAGGAAAAAATTTTACAAGGGCTATTTCTTCTTGGCTAAAACCCATCTCCTGCAAATAATATTTTGCCTTCTTCACAGAATATGTGAAGAACATTCCCTTCCAAAAGGGAACTTGAAAAATGTTGCCTCTCTGACTTCTCTGATGCAGCATAAGTAATATTACATATATAACACAAGGCAGAATATATGGTGCTTCATTTTGTAGCTGAGGATAAATTTGTCTAATTCTACAAAAGTAATTCCATTTTTCATAGGTTAAGCAACAGATTAACAGCATAAACTAATGAAACTGAAGATAACAACTATACACACTCCAAAATGGAAAGTGATTTTCTCCAAAATCATATATTTTTAAGACAATTATGGGGGAATATATCTATTCATCTTTTCTTTTTTTTTTTCATTCACAGACTTAGTACAGCTAAGCAAATTCGCATGACTTCTTTATGACTGCTCATTTCTCTACTCCAGCAAAAATCCATATTGATTTATACAAGTCAAATTCCTACTTCTTAACATTAGTTTTTAATTATTCACTTGTATCAGAAAATTAGGCACAAATTGTGCTGAAGAGCAAGCACATCACAGGCTGCTTCACAATTATTTACATTCTAAGTTACAGTAGAGAAAACATTTATTGCAATAGTTGGTAAATATGATAAAAACAGAAATGCCTGTTCTTAATTTAGTGTTTATTTGTGGGATACAGGCTGCATTTTGGGAACTACTATAAGCCTCCAGTTTGTAGTTGCTAAGTGCTACCAAACCATCTACAGTTTAAGAACAGTTAATGTCAGTCTAATATTCTATTAATAAGAAGAAGCTGGCTTTTATTGTTAAAATATTTAAGACAACAGGCCAACTCCTTTGTAATGGTATATATCAGCAGGGACTGGTACACGGTGGTTGGGCAGAAGTTTACCTACATGAGATAATAAATGGTGCTTTGATAATATTTTAAAAATAAAATGTTCATAATCATTCCTAACTGAAAGAACCAGGCTTAAACAAGATTTGGTAGTGCCTTGTAAAACTGTAGTAGCCATTTCCTTAGAAGGTCCAAAAGACTGCAAAATCCAAAGCGATCTACGCTCAAGAAAACCCAAAGGCTAGACAAGATACGAAATTTCATAGTGAAAAGAAACAATGGTTCCTTCTGTATTTCTCACAGTTAACTTCTATGTCCCTGTTCACTGTACTGCACATGGTGCAACAAGTCTTTCGGCAGCATTATAAATCGATTAAGACTTCAAGAACTAATCCATAAATTTTACTAAACAGAAAAAAGGGGCCAGGCAGATTTATTTACTTGTTATTTTTAAGATCTTTTTTGTAAGATAACATTTGAAAAGACTTTCCCTTTCAGAAATAGATTCCCTGACAAAGGTAACGTAGATTATATTTTTGAGTATTTTGTTGAGAGTGTCAGGTACTGAGTTCACATTGAGAGAACCCTTCCACTTTATCTAGCCAACACAAGCCTCCATATGTAGGAAGTTATGTGCATGTGAGACTGCATATATCTTACAAACCTCTTCTGTTTTATAGAAATTTAATTCCTTTTATTTCTGTCTAAGGGACAACTAAAACAACACAGGTATAAGTATTATTCAGTTTAATATTTTTCCTGAAGGATGCATTAGGTACTTTACCTCAGTTTTGTAATTAGAAGGATTGGGGGGGG